>Ga0210402_10004183_pt1 | contig 13208 bp, 10 predicted proteins | sample IncBWC7MmetaG_FD_161055 | JGI IMG/M metagenome (GOLD analysis project Ga0210402, IMG submission 161055) | Forest soil microbial communities from Barre Woods Harvard Forest LTER site, Petersham, Massachusetts, United States - Inc-BW-C-7-M | ecosystem: Environmental > Terrestrial > Soil >...
TCTGCAGCGAGAGCTCTTCTTAAGGTTGTACGACGCGAATGCTCGAGAGCGGCAGCCTGTGCACCCGCTCCAGCGATCTCCCCGCCGTTGCACCAGGCATCCGCGCTTCCCTCGCACGGGTGCCCCGACCGGATGCCGTAATTGCTTTTTGTATATAAGGCCAATTTGGCAATTTTATGATGCTAAACTGTGCAATCGACCAGCCCATCGGGGTATGGGCGAGGGGGCGTCGCGGCGATCAGAAAGGCCGGAAGCGCCGAACCTATTTCCGCGCGAGCGGCTGCAGGACATCGATTAACTCGTGGTGCGCGGGGCTGGTGGGGTCGCGAAACTCGCCGATCGAATGCGCATCCATCAGCCGGCTGAGCCGCAATAGCTCGCGGATCCGCTGGCGCCGATTGAGCTGCAGCTCGGAAGGGCGGGAGGTGAAGAACAGCCGCCGCAGCTCGCCGGGGCCGAAGAGCTGGCTGAACTCCGATGCCGTCACGTAGAACAGGAACAGGACAAAGATCCACAAGGAGATGGCGGAAAAGCGTTGCCACGAGAAGGTCGTGATCAGATACGGTATGAAATCGCCCGGCGGATTGCCCTCGACCACGAAGTGCACGAAACGCTCGAGCAGGCGCGCAAAAAACACGATGACCCAGTAAAAGACCGTCTTGAACAGGATCGGCTTGATCAGCGCCGCTCGATCATAGCGTCTCAACAACGGGATCTTGTTAGCGACCAGCACCGCCTTGCCGACAACGAGAGCCGCCATCGTGGCGAGCATGAAATTGGTGAGCCCGATCAAATATTGCGCGACGAGGAGATTGCTCGTCAGCACGACAAAGTTGAAGCCGACAAAAAAGAAGATTGTCGGCGGCAACGCCTCACGCACCTCGTGCAGAAGCCGCGCGCCGATCCGACTCGCAATTCGGGCAGCCCCGCCCTGCTTCGCGGAGGCATCCAACGGCCGATGTTCATCATCAAACTGGACGGGCTCGGTCCTCATGGTAAGAGCTCATTGGTTGGCGGGGATCGTGACGACAGGGGTGGACCCTTTGACTCCGGTATCGGCGACCGAGAACAGCAGCATGATGACCGCGAATGTGTACTTGGATTGGATGTCAGTGTCGGCGATCCAGAACCACTTTCTGTCGTATTGCGCAGCAACGTAAGCGTCTTGCGGCTCCTTGTCCGTGACCAAGATTCGTAAAGGCGGACCGGTTGGCGCTCCTTCCCTCGCAGTATAGGCCAGCCCGGGCGTAGCCTTTCCTTGCACCACATCCGATTCGGGGACCTGCACGACGGCCGCAAATTCGAGCATGATTTGCAGCATCGAACGCGTATTCATCGCAATTTCGTTGTCTTTTCCTGAGTAGCCGCCAAAGTATACGCCAAATTCTCGAAGGTTCGGCTTTATTCCAAGGACGCTCTTTATTTCTCTGCTCCTGGCTGTGAGCTGCGGATCCCTGCCCGGTTCGAAAATAATGACCGAGCTCTCCGCACCATCCTTGGAACGTTCGACCCGCATGTGGATGGCGCCGGCGAGCTGGCCCTCGCGCATCAGCTCCACGAGGCGGATAAACTTTGGGTCTGCCGGTCGCCTGAGACGGTTCGACGCGTTATTGAGGCTGTTAATCGAATTCAGCATAATCGGCATGACGAGCTCCGCGGAGTATCCCGACTGAACCATGAACAGCACTGAGCTTGGCGGGATCGGCGTCATCAACCTCTTCAAGAAATCCACCCCGGTGAGCGGCTGATAAACCACCGTGGGTCGATCGGTGTAAGTGCTCGCTGCCGTCGCTCCACCGGTCGCCGTCAAGCGGTCGATGAGGCTCGAAGTAAAGTTCCCCAGGGTGAAGCTGCCGCTGAGCGCGCTCTGGAGCTGGTAGCCGGCAATGACCTGGGCGACTTCGAGAAAGATCGGCATGTCCCCGTAACGGAGCTTGACGATGTTGAGGAGGGTCTGCTCCTTCCAGGAATTACCGATGGCGTTCGCATAATCGACGCGGTCGTGCGGCACTGTTCCCGGCCCGATGTTGGTGCACGCCGCGACCGAGAGGCCCAGTGCAACTGCTGCGAGTCTCCGAGGCATAGTTGATCTTCGCGCCGATTTGAAATCAAACTTTGAATATCAGTATTTATTTGTCATTCCCGTGAAAGCGGGAATCCAGGGGCCAGGGCCTCAGCGGTTGCCCCCTGTTCAAGCCAGGGGCAGGCTCTGGACCCCCGCTTTCGCGGGAGTGACGGGTACGACATTGATGTTGTGCACACCAAATTTAAGTCGGAAACTTAGATCGCCTGTAGCGCGAACACGTTGAAGTGCCAAGGGCCGTGATCGATGAAGAGGCCGGGATCGACCAGTTCGGTGCCGTCGCGGTCGTGAACCTCGGTCCCCATAATATGGGTCAGACGCACTGGCATGCCGCGCAATTCCGGGAACGGTAGCGGCAGCCGGCATTGCCCCTGGTGGCCGGCGTAATTGACGACGACGAGATGGCGGCCGCCGGCTTCGTCGGCCCAGGCGTAGGCCACAAAGCCGTCAGAGGTCCAGTTGCCGGACCAGGCCGGCTGCGGCTGGATCTGCGACCAGGCGCCGTCGCGAAAGACGCCGGTCTTTAGAATCTGCAACAGCTGGGCATAAAAGGCGGCGACTTCGGGGTTCGTCTGCTCGATCGGGCCACGGCAGAGATGAGTCGGCACGCGCACCCGTGCTCCCTCGAACTGGCCCTGGTGGAAGAAACGCAGACCGGGCGAGAGGAAGGTGATGATCGCCCCCGCTTGGTGCTGCGGCCACGGAAATTCGGATGCGGCGCGCGGCTCATCGTGGTTTTCCAGAAAACGCGCAAGCTTGTCCTGGTAATCGAGGCCAGCGAGCAGGTGGCCGCGGATTGGTGCGGCATGGCCGTCGCGCAGACGGTCGTAGAGCCGCTTGTCGTAGCAATAGTCGAAGCCTTGCTGCTGCAATGTCCATTCGAGATCCCAATAGACCTCCGCAATAAAGGTGAAGTCGGGGTATCTCGTGTGGACCGCCGGGATCGCCTTTGGCCAGAAGGGCTCCGGAGTAATTCCCCAAGTGCGCTGAAAAATCTCCGGCAGCAGCAGCATCGCCATGTCGCAACGCACGCCGTCGCACTTGCCGGCGATCCCGACCAGCGCGTCGATCCGTGCGCTCAGCAGCTCGCGGTTGGCATAGTTCAGCTGCAAGGTGTCGGGCCAACCCGGGAAATTAGGATCGCGGCCATACGCCAACATTTCGGGGCCGCGGCCGGTGTCGACCCGAAGGTAATTCTGCGGCGCCGCCGCAAGTGCCTCCTCATTTCCTTCGATGTAGTAGTCGGAATGGGTCTTCACCCACGGATGGTCGGGGGCAGTGTGGTTCGGCACGAAGTCGAGCATCAGCTTGATGCCGCGCCGCGCTAGCTTCTCGCGGAATTGCATTAACCCTGCCTCGCCGCCGAGCGTCTCGTTAACGGTATAGCCGGTGATCGCAAAACCGGAGCCGCAGATGTCGTCCTCGGTCAGGTCGGGGAGCACCGCCTGGAACTCGGCGCGCCATTGCGGGTTGTCGCGCGAAACGGTCCGCCCGGCGGCGCCGATTTGCCAGACGCTCAGCAGCCAGATCCAGTCGAAGCCCATTTCCGCAAAGCCATCGAGCGTCGTGTCGTCGATGTCGGCCAGGGTGATTGGTTTGCCGGCTTCCCGGGACAAACGCTGAAGCCAAACCCGGGTGTTGATCTGAAAAAGCGAAGGATAGCGCGGCACCACCGCCATGGCCGGCCCCTCGCCTACGCCGTCTCTATCTCTCGGCCGAAGACCGCTCCCCGGCCGCCTTGCAGAAAGGTCTCGGCATCGAGCTTGCCGAAGATCTCGATCAGGCCGGCGACGATCCCAGTCCAACCCGTCTGATGGCTGGCGCCGATCCCGGCGCCGTTGTCGCCGTGGAAGTATTCGTAGAACAGCAAATTGTCCCGCCAATGAGGATCGCGCTGAAATTTTTCGGCGCCGCCGAACACCGGCCGCCTTCCGCTCTCGTCGCGCAGAAATATTCGGGTCAACCGATTGGTGATTTCGCGCGCGACCTCGAACAGGTTCATTAAGTTGCCGGAGCCGGTCGGGCATTCGATTTTGAAGTTGTCGCCGTAATACGCAAAATAGTGCATCAAGGCGCGGATGATCAGCGCGTTGACCGGCATCCAGATCGGCCCCCGCCAATTGGAGTTGCCGCCGAACATGCCGCTGTCCGATTCCGCCGGCAAATAACTCACGCGATATTCCTGACCCTGTACCGTAAAGACATAGGGATGCTCGGCGTGATAGCGGGATAACGAGCGGATCCCGTAGGGGCTCAGGAACTCGTTCTCGTCGAGCATGCGGGTCAGAATCCGGCGCAGCCGGTTCTGATTAACTAGCCCCATGATTCCCCGCTCCGCGACGCCCAAATGACCCGGTCCCGTTTCATGGATCGATTCGCGGAGCTCCGGCATGCGCTCCAGGCGCTCGTGGAGTGCCGCAGTCAGTCGGGGGACCCGCTCACGCTGCCATTTCTCCACGACCGTTGCGGCACAGAGCGGTAAGAGGCCCACCATCGAGCGCACTTTGAGCCGGGTGGCGTTTCCATCGGGCAAACGAAGGACGTCGTAGTAAAAGCCGTCCTCCTCGTCCCACATGCCGTCTGGACCGATCCCGTTCATCGCACGGGCGATCAGCAACAACTCCAGCACGTAGTTTGCCGCCAGCTCCTCATAGGTCGGATCGTGCGCCGCGAGCTCGAAAGCGATCTCGATCATATTCTGGCAGAACAAGGCGACCCAGGCGGTGCCGTCGGCCTGTTCCAAATGGCCTCCGGTGGGCAACGGCGCGCTGCGGTCAAAAACGCCGATATTGTCGAGCCCGAGAAACCCGCCCTCGAAGAGGCTTCGGCCGAACCGGTCCTTGCGGTTCACCCACCAACCGAAATTCGCGCTCAGCCTACCAAAGATCCGCTTCAGAAAATGGAGATCGGTTTGGCCGCGCAGCGCCTGCTCCATGCGGTAAAGAAAGATCGTCGCCCAGGCCTGTACCGGCGGATTGACGTCGCTGAAGTTCCACTCATAAGCCGGGATCTGCCCGGTCGGATGCAGGTAGACCTGGCGGAGCAGCAGGTCGAGCTGCTGCTTGGCGAAATCAATGTCGACGCTTGCCAAGGCCATGGTGTGAAAAGCTAGGTCCCAGGCGGCAAACCAGGGATACTCCCACTTGTCCGGCATCGAGATGACATGGTCACCGATCATGTGGAACCACTCGCGGTTACGGACCTGATGAGGCGTGGGCCGCATCGCGTCGAAGCCGTGTTCCTCGAGCCATTTGTCGGCATCCAGAAAGAAGTGCTGCTTGCTCCACAGCATCCCGGCCAATGCCTGCCGCATCACATTGGCGGCATCCGCACCAGCGCGTGCCGGCGTGATCGCCTGGTAGAAAGCGTCGGCCTCGGCCCGGCGCTCTGTGATGATTTGATCGAATTGGCTGCCGAAGGGATCCCGGGAGGCAGCGTTGCTCAGCTGCAGCCGGATGATAGCGGTTTCGCCGGCGCCGACGTTCAACTGATAGTGCGCGGCAGCCTTGGTCCCCGTCTGGTCGGGGTTGACGGCGTCCTCTCTACCCGACACGACATAATTGTTGATCCCATCCTTGACATAGGGGGTCGGATTGGGTGTCCCGAACAGCCGCTCGTTGTTCGTGTCGTTTTCGGTGAACAACAGTTGCGGATTTCCGTCGCAATGCAGCAGGAGGCTGCCGAGCTCGGCATGTGTCGTTTCGATCGTGACGGTGTTCTGACCCGGCATCTGTCGCAAGGAGGGCTTCGGCTGCTCAGGCCACCAAGTCCAAGTGTTGCGAAACCACAAGGTCGGTAACACGTGCAGCTGAGCCGGTTCGGACCCCCGATTAGCCACGCTGATCTGGATTAGAATGTCAGTCGGTGCTCCCTTCGCATATTCGACAAACATGTCGAAATATCGGTTGTCATTGAATATACCGGTATCAAGTAATTCGTATTCCCAATCGTTACGGCCGCGCCGCCGGTTCGTCTCGATCAGGTCACCGTAGGGATATGCATTTTGTGGATATTTGTACAAATACTTCATGTACGAGTGGGTCGGCGTGCTGTCGAGATAGAAGTAGTATTCCTTGACGTCTTCGCCATGGTTACCCTCGCTGTTGGTCAGGCCGAACAGCCGCTCCTTGAGGATCGGGTCCTTGCCGTTCCACAGCGCCACCGCAAAGCACAGCCGCTGATGGTCGTCGCTGAACCCCGCAATGCCGTCTTCGCCCCAGTGATAGGCGCGGGACCGCGCTTGGTCGTGCGTGAAATAATTCCACGCATCGCCGTTCTCGCTGTAGTCCTCGCGGACTGTTCCCCATTGTCGCTCGCTGAGGTAAGGCCCCCATTGCTTCCAGGGCACGCGGTTCTCGCGGGATTCGTCGAGGCGCAATTCTTCAGCCGTCTTCGCCCGTTTCGGGCTCGTCTCATTAGGCAACGGTCTCCTCCTCATGATCCCCAGAGCCTGTCTATGATCAAGCCCGCTGAGCCCGCCGCGATAGGGCTGTGCGACATTCGCCCGGTCAGCTCTTGATCTTCCATTCTCCGTTCGACGTCCGGCACCAGGTCAGGCGGTAGTCGCGACTGGGAGTTTTTCCTGCGACGATGTGATGGCGCACTAGGTGGCAAGTCATGCCGCCCGAGTGGAACACCTTCAGTATGGTGGAGGTGCCGGAAGTTTTGGTCTGCGGATTGCTCCAGGTCTCGGAGCGCCCCACCCGGCCCGGCTCGGCCGCATTCAGCCGCGCTACGCTCTCGAACAGGAGTTGGCTGTCCTCGGGCGAGAGACCAGGACCGAACGTTCCCCGGAATGGCGTGACCTGAGCCTGCACTGCCGCGGACAAAAACACACAAAATGCGAGCGCAGCTGATAAGCACCGTGATGATCGCGGTCGCATACATCTCTCCTTCACGTCCTCGGCGCCACCGCGCCCCGCCAATACGGGCCATGCGCCAACGGCCGCCGCCAGGCGCGAGCCTCGGTGGTCATGGTTCAGCTGAAGGCACAATCATGGAAAAAGCAGCCTTCAATAGGGGTCTGGGCAGGTGGTCATATCCGGCGTGTATGGCGGTCCACAAGGAGTTTGATAATAGGGTTGCGGGTAATAGGAGTGGTAGTATGGGGTGCTTACTGCTGCACCAACAGCAGCGCCGGCGACAACACCTGCCGCCACAGCTCCGGCTCCATAATAGGAATAGGCACCGATCGCTGTTTCCTGCGCGGTCTCCGACCGAGCCGTAGGAACGATAGCGCGGGACAAACTGGCCAGACCGCACGCAAGCACCAGCGCGAGGCCGCCTCTCAGAGCCTTTTGAAGGAACATGTGCCGCTCCACTCTCCAGGTTGTCTTCTCGCGCCCGATGGTCAGTGCGTCGCTCTCTGCTTTGCTTTTACCACACGCTGACCGGCCGAACGGCAAGTGGCCGTTCTCGCGTCAGCTGAATTTCTTCCGTCTCATGCCGGATCACGAGGCATTCGCCTTCACGCAGCGCGTATTCCACCTTGTCCTGACCGATTTCGACTTCGAGCATCTGGCCGCGGTAGGTCACGGGAAACCGAAGTATAGCGTTGTCCTCCGGTGCGCGGCGTGGCCAGAATGACAACATCCCGTCATGGTCCCGCATGCCACCCAACCCATAACTGAGCATCATCCAGGTGCCGCCCATCGAGGCGATATGGCAGCCGTCCTTGACATTCCCGCCCACGTCCGCCAGGTCCATCAGCAGTGCCGCCATCCCGTACTGGATCGCCTTTTCCATATCGCCGATCTGCGCGGCGATGATCGCCTCGACGCAAGACGACAATGATGAGTCGCCAGTTGTCAACGGATCGTAGAATTCAAAGTTACGTTTCTTCGCGTCCGGAGAAAACGCATCGCCCAGCAGGAACATGGCCAGCACCACATCTGCCTGTTTGATTACTTGCTTCCGATAGATATTGAGCGGATGGTAATATAACAAAAGCGGGTAATGGTCGCTCGGTGTGTTCTTGAAGTCCCAGGTCTCTCTGTCCAGAAAGCTGTCATCCTGGGGAACGATCTTTAACTCCTCATCATACGGCACATACATACTATCTGCCGCACGTAACCAGGCCTCTACCTCGGAGGCCTCGAGGGCCGTTTTGTGCGCGAGTGCGTTGTACGCATCCGGTTTTGCTGCCCGCAGGGAGTCGATAGTCTGGGCCGCGTAGCGCAGGTTTTCCCGGGCCATCAAGTTGGTGTATGCGTTGTTGTTCACGACCGTATTGTATTCGTCTGGCCCGGTGACCGAGTTGATGCAGAATTTGCCTCCTTTTGCGTCCGAATTGAAGCCTAGGTCCAGCCACAGGCGGGCCGTTTCCACGAGCATCTCGGCGCCGCAGTCCTGCAGGAACGACTCGTCACCTGTCGCCTGCACGTACTTGCGCAGTGCATACATGATGTCCGCGTTGATGTGGTACTGTGCGGTTCCGGCCGCGTAGTATGCCGATGCTTCCTCCCCATTGATGGTGCGCCACGGGAACATGGCTCCTCGATGGCCCAATCGCCTGGCGTGCGCGCGTGCCTGCGGCAGCATCTTGTAGCGGAAGGTCAGCAGGTTCTTGGCGATCCGGGGGGAGGTATACGTTAGAAACGGCAGCACGTAGATCTCGGTGTCCCAGAAGTAATGCCCCTCATACGCTCGTCCGGTGAGGCCTTTCGCCGGCACGCCTGCGTCGTCCGCGCGCGCCGAGGCCTGCAGGATGTGAAAGAGGTTGAAGCGGATCGCTTGCTGGATCTCCACGGTGCTGCGCTTCGTGCGGTCCTCTCTGGCATCCCGGACCCGGACGTCGCTGCGGCGCCAGAAATCGTCCATGTACTGCTCTTGGGACGCGAGCAGCTGATGGAACCCTTGGTTCACTACGCGATCCATAGTCCATTCGGCACGGCCGCAAAGTTCTTCAACCGAGGCCGTCTGTGACGTGTGATAGACCATGTATTTGATTAGATGTATCGGACAGTTAGGCTTGGCCTCGATCGTGAAGGCGACCTGGCCGAAGTCCTCGGTGTAGGCAACCTTGTGGGCGTGCTGGCACGATGTCTCCAATAAGTGGTCGGTCGCACAAGTCAGGGTCAAGCGGCTCTTTTCAGTCGCATGACACAGCACGATCCGGCGGTCGTTAGCATAGCTGGTTCTGGGATGCAGTCCCCGACCTGCAAAGACTCGCGCCTGTCGCGGATCCTCTGAGTTGGTGTGGGCGACCGGTTCATGCGCCGCCATCTCCGAAGAGATCACGAGGGAGGCTGCGGCGTTAAGGAGCGTCACTTGATAGGAGATGGCGGCCACGTGCCTATTGGCGAAAGAGACCAAACGCCGGGATGTAATCGACACTTGTTTGCCTGCAGGCGTCTCCCAGAGGATCTCCCGATCGAGCGTCCCGGACTTCATGTTGAGCCGTCGGTCGTAGCTTAACAGCTTCCCATTGGGCAGCCAGAAGGGCTCGTCGTCGACGAAGAGCTTGATGGTCTTGCTGTCGGTCACGCTGAAGATGGTCTGGCCGGTTTTTGCGAAGCCGTAGGCGTCTTCTGGGTATACGATCGGCCGGGTTTCGTAGAACCCATTGATGAGGGTACTATTTTCAGCGTTGGGGCCGCCTTCCTCAGGGCACCCGCGCATACCAAGGTATCCGTTGCCGAGCGCCAGCATCGTTTCCAGCTGGGCCAGGAATTCGGGGTTAAACTTTTTTTCGATGATGTTCCACTCATCGGCCGGGTAATCATGGGACGACGGCCTGAGGCGTTCATGATGGATCATCGGGCCTTTCCTCCCAAGCCGGCGTGGGGCAATGCTCAGTCGACCAGTTCGCCCAGATCGTTCACCACCCGATGAGCGCCATGCTGCTGGAGCTCCTCGGTATTTCCCTTGCGCGCGACGCCGATTACAAGGCCAAAACCCCCGGCAGACCCGGCTTCCACCCCCGAGAGAGCATCCTCTAAGACAACCGCGCGTGTAGGTTCAACCCCGAGTAGCTGTGCTGCCATCAAAAACGTATCCGGGGCAGGTTTTCCGCGCAACTGCCGGGCATGGATTACGTTGCCGTCGACTTGTGCATCGAAGAAGTCATCCAACTTGACGGCCTTTAAAACAGCCGTGCAGTTCTGGCTCGAGGTGACGACGGCGATTTTGAACCCTTGACCGCGGAGCTGATGGATGAGTTTGACGCTTCCCTCGTAAGGCTGGACCCTGTTTTCTTCGATGATCTTGTTGACGAGGTCGTTCTTGCGGTTCCCGAGCCCGCCCACTGTTTCAGCCTCCGGGGGGTCGTCCATGCTCCCTTCGGGGAGCTGGATGCCGCGCGATTCGAGAAAGTCTCGAACACCGTCGAAGCGGGGCTTCCCGTCCACATGGAGCCGGTAGTCCGTGGCGTGATCGAACGGACGAAGTGCTTCGCCTCTCTGCGTCGCACGCTTCTGAAGGAACTCGTCAAACATCTGTTTCCAACAAGCCGCGTGGATGCTGGCGGTGTCCGTGATCACACCGTCGAGATCGAGCAGGACGGCGTCGTACTGGTCGCGGGTGATCGCAAATTTGCTCCCGGGCTGCCGCATCGATCGCTCTCCTGTTACCCAACGTTGCAAAAGGACATCCCTTACTAAGCCGGCGCATAGAGCCCGTCGTGTCGCCGGAAAAGCTGACCGGAACGCGCCCGTACTAGATCAGAAGGTCACCCCATTTGCGTGAAATCTTCTTTGATCCGTGCAGCTGTTTCCTTCGGTTTGTTCCTCATGATTGATTCTGCCTGTCGCCAGACGATAGCGCCGAGTGGGTTTTCATAAGGGAACCCAGTGATGCTGCGTATGAGATTTCGCGGTGTCTCTCCTAGTCCGGGGTTTGCGCGAGGGTTGGCCGTCTGTAATGCTAATAGACTACGGATCCTCTGCGAGCGATGATCCAGATCAACGGGTTATGCCGCCATCCCGGCTCGATCAAAGAAATGTATCCTTGCCTGGGTTCCTTGTCATCTGCCGCGCGGGCACGTGCCGCATCGCGCGTGTGGCCGGTTAGGCTCCAGCGCGGCGGGTGGGCAGCCCGTGTTTTCGGCGACCCACACCAAACCACTGCAGGCGAGTATGGGTTCCGGGATCCAAAGTACTAGGCAATATCTATAAAAAGGAGTTCGCTATGAGTCCGAACCGGCAGCGGTCTTACTCCTGGCGCAATCGGGCTCGAGATCCGGCACTGACCACAATGCTGGTGGTCCAATGCATCATAATTTTTATTTCACCTTTCGCTGCTATGGGCTATGAAGGGATACGCGAAGCGCTGCAGCTGCTGTTTTTCGCCTTTACCTTCCTCGTATGTCTGCTCTCACGCGGCCTGATTGCCGAGACCTTCGCAATATTGGCCCTGATTTGCGCCTTGACAGGCTTCGTGCTCCAGATGGTGGCACCATCAAACGCCTCCCTGATCCTTGCTTTTGCAGGGAGCATCAGCGCCTTCATTGTAGCGAGCTACGCCCTTGGTTACGCGACGCTTGCCCCGGGCGTGGTGACCGTACACCGGGTGCTGGGCGCGATTGCGCTTTATTTGAACCTTGGGCTGATGTTTGCCGCGGTATACCGCTTGATCTGGTATTTCATTCCGAATTCTCTGACAAATATCCCGGGCGATGCAGGGTGGCAGGCCTATGGCACGATACTCTATTTCAGCTTTGTGACGCTGACATCTACCGGGTTCGGCGATGTCGCGCCGGTTCATCCCCTCGCCCGCACGCTGACCAATGTGGAGGCTATCATCGGCCAATTGTTTCCGGCGACCCTGCTCGCCCGCCTAATCACCCTGGAACTTCGAAGGCCTCGGCGACGATCTTGAAGCTGCCGTCACTGTGGCAATTTCTAACCTCGCCGGAGAGATCGGCGGCACCCCAGCGCTAGCCAACGAGAGGCCCATTCCAGATCTTCACGGCGGGTACGTCCCGGTAATAGCCGAGAACGCACAGGGTGCCGGTGTCGAGCAAGAAGTGCTGCCCGGCGCCCGCCGGCGACCCGATCCAGCGCGCTACGAGTACGCGCATCACGTGCCCGTGGGCGAACAGCGCAACGTCGCCATCGACCGCGGCGGGCCCGGGCTATCACACGGTCCACCCGCGCACCCACCTGGCCGAGCGACTCCCCGTCCGGGCATCCGTCTCGGAAGATCAGCCAGCCCGGTGCCGTCTCGTGGATCTGCTTCGGCGTCAGACCCTCGTATTGGCCGTAATTCCACTCGACCAAGTCGCGGTCGATAACGACCGTGTCACCGAGACCGACCAATTCGCAAGTCTCGCGCGCCCGCTGCATCGGGCTGCAGAGGACGAGCGAAACGACTTGCCGGCAAGCACTGGCCAAATCCTTTCGGCAAGCCGCCTCCCGTTTTCGGTCAACGGGATATCAGTCGTACCCGTATGCTGCCCGCTGAGACTCCACTGCGTCTCGCCCTGTCTGATCGCGAAGACGTTCACTTTCGCCTCCTCGAACGTCAAACGTTGTCGGCCTCCGTCGAACGCACCCCCGCGGAAGCCGCTTCCTGCCCCCACCTCCAGCCGGTGATCTCGGGCATGTCGTCACCGTAACGGGAGATAAACCGCTTGTGGTCGATGAGCTTGTCACGGATCGCCTGCTTGGCGTAAGCGGCCCGGGCTCCGAGCTTCGCCACGCGGTCTATCACATCGCTGACCAGGTGGAAGCGATCGAGGTCGTTCAGCACGCACATGTCGAATGGCGTCGTTGTGGTGCCCTCCTCCTTGTAGCCCCGAACGTGGATGTTGTCGTGGCCCGTGCGTCGGTAGGTCAGCCGGTGGATCAGCCACGGGTAACCGTGGAAGGCGAAGATGATCGGTTTATCCGTGGTGAACAGCGCATCGAACTCGTGATCCGACAAGCCGTGGGGGTGCTCGCTGGAGGGTTGCAACTTCATTAGGTTGACGACATTGATGACGCGCACCTTTAGCTCGGGCACATGCCGGCGTAGCAGGTCGACCGCGGCCAGAGTCTCCAACGTCGGCACGTCTCCGCAGCAGGCCATGACCACGTCGGGCTCGCCTCCCCGGTCATTGCTAGCCCACTCCCAGATACCAACCCCGGCCTCACAGTGCTTGAGCGCCTCGTCCATCGTCAGCCATTGGGGGGCCGGCTGTTTCCCG
>Ga0210402_10004186_pt1 | contig 13202 bp, 9 predicted proteins | sample IncBWC7MmetaG_FD_161055 | JGI IMG/M metagenome (GOLD analysis project Ga0210402, IMG submission 161055) | Forest soil microbial communities from Barre Woods Harvard Forest LTER site, Petersham, Massachusetts, United States - Inc-BW-C-7-M | ecosystem: Environmental > Terrestrial > Soil >...
TACGACGCCAATGATGCCCAACACCCTCGCAAGTCAACTCGACGATGCGAGCATCGGGTATGAGATCTTTGCCCTGGCGGCAGAGCTTTATCCGATCTGCCGCAGCATTACGGGAGACGGTGTACGGGCAACACTGAATCACCTTCGGCAACATCTCCCTTTCGACCTGCACGAGGTGCCGACCGGCACGCCGGTCTTCGACTGGACCATCCCGCGCGAGTGGAACATCCGCGATGCCTACATCAAAAACGCAGCGGGAGAGCGCGTAGTCGACTTCCGCAGCTCGAACCTCCATGTCGTAAACTACAGCATGCCGGTGCATGACCGGCTGCCGTTGGAGGCGCTGAAAAAGCACATTTTCACGCTTCCGGACCAGCCCGACCTGATCCCCTACCGCACCTCTTATTACGCCGAGCGTTGGGGCTTCTGCATGGCGCACAATCGGCTGATGGAACTTGAGGATGGCCTCTACGAAGTCTTCATCGATGCGACCCTACAGAATGGGGCTTTAACGTACGGGGAATATCTGCATCGGGGAGAAACAGATGACGAATTCCTGCTGTCGGCGCACATCTGCCACCCGTCCCTGGCCAACGACAATTGTTCGGGGCTGGCGCTGTTGACGCGCCTGGCCGAGCGCCTGGCGTCCGTGAAGACACGATACAGCTATCGATTCCTGTTCGCTCCCGGCACCGTCGGCGCAATCGCTTGGCTCGCTCGCAACGAGCAGACGGTCGGCCGCATTCGCTACGGTCTCGTCGTCTCTTGCGTGGGTGACGCGGGCGGCCCGACTTACAAGAAGAGCCGACGCGGCAACAGCGCCATCGACCGCACCATGATGCATGTGTTGCGGTGCATGGCGCCTTCGTCCACGATTCTCGATTTCGTCCCGTATGGGTATGACGAACGTCAGTACTGCTCTCCGGGCTTGAATCTTCCGGTTGGGCTGTTCCAACGGAGCCAGTTTGCAACCTTCCCGCAGTACCATACGTCCGGCGACAATCTCGACTTCATCAAGCCAGCATGTCTCGCAGAGTCGTATCGGCTGATCTGTGCCGCGCTCAATATCGTCGAAAACGACTGCCGGCCAAGAAACACAATGCCGATGTGCGAGCCGCAACTCGGCCGGCGTGGCCTCTACTCGGCCGTCGGCGGGGAGGGGCCGGGGAACAGCCTAGCCCTGCTTTGGGTCCTCAATCTTTCCGACGGAACCAATTCTCTGCTCGACGTGGCCGAGCGCGCCAACATGCCGTTCGCCGTCATTGCCGCGGCGGCGAATCGGCTCTGCCAGAGCGGGTTGCTCGTGGTGCCTACTGGATCATAGGGGACGCATCGGCCGCATTACGATGTCGGTCACCTCCGCGCTCCACAGCAGCCGCAGGGCGGCGATCGTCATGCAGGCCACATCGTCCGGCCGCATCAGACTGTCGGAGGCCGCACTGCGCCCTTCGCCGGCGAGAATCGCCGATTGCGTCGGCGTATCGGTCCTTCCCGGGAAGAGACTGAGCACGCGAATGCCGTCGGCATTGACCTCTTGACGCAGGACGTTGACGGCCGCCTTGAGCGCATGCTTGCTCGCTGCATAAGCAGCCAGTCCGGGCGCTCCGTCGGAAAGCCCCGCCGTGGAATTGATGAAGACCACCTGTCCCTGCGACGCCCGCAACCGATCGAGACAGCCGACGGCGAGGAGGATCGGCGCCCTGACATTGAGCTCTTCCATGGACCGCCATGCGTCCGCGGAGATCGAGGCAATAGGCCCGCGGAGGTAAGTGCCTGCACAATGAACGATGACATGCAGGCGGTCGCTCACGGCATCCACGACCGAGCTGATGCCCTCCTCCGTCGCCAGATCCGCTGTCACGATCCTCGCCCGCGTTCCGATCTCGCTGGCGACCCTGTCGAGCTTTTCGCGATCGCGTCCCACCAACACAAGGCTGAGCCCTTGGCGCTCCAGAGCGAGGGCGATGGCCCGGCCGATTCCGCCTCCCGCACCGGTCACCACCGCGTATTGCCCGCTCGTCAGCCCGTTTTCACGCTGCGCGATCGTTGCTTTACTGCCGGCACAAATCCCCGCTTCCTTCATCACGGAGCCCCGCGCAATCCCTTCAAGAGATCAAAGTAGAACGATCTCTGCTTCATGACGAGCAGGAGAAACCAAGCATAGACGCCCAACATGATGGCTCCGCCCAGCGCAACTCGAACGACGGGAAGGCTGTGGTGGGCGGTCTGGGCGGCAAACGTGGCCGCAACCAGTGCGGCCACGGCACCCGAGAGAAAAGGCCTCCCGGCGGCAAGGAGGAGATCGTGCACGGAAATCACGGTGCCATGGAGACACCATATGACGTGTGGCAAGAGCCAAACGGTTAACGCAGCCGAGTAGGCGAACGCGACGCCGCGAGGGCCGAACGGCAGCCCCACCAGGTAGGCGCCACTGACCAATGGAGCGATCACCAGCCCAAGCTTCAAGCTCCGCTCCTGCAGGCCGATCGAGAGAAGGAGCCACGACAGCGGGTTGATGATGCCGAATATGAGGATGGTTGGGGCCAAGAGGCGAAATATGGCAGCGGCGTCCGTCCATCTGGGGCCCAGCACGATAACGATGATATCATCGGAAAACAGCGCGCAAAAAAGCGTGGCGGGAATCGTCATCGACAGGACGAGGGAATAGCCTCGCAGAAAATAGCTCCTGAACCTCGCCGGATCGTTCTGCAACCGGGACAGCGCGGCGAAGGCAACGCCGCCGATCGCGCCATTGAGGGTGGAGGTCGGCAGATTGATCAGCTGAAATGCCCGCCCGTACAGGCCCAATGCATCGGGTCCCCAATAGCGCCCGAGCAGGACCTTCTCGAGATTATAGCCGACATACACGACAAGCCCATTCAACGTGACGGTGCTGCCAAAGCGCAGCATGGGGCCGATCCCGCTGTTCGGCCGCGGCCACCCGGGCCTCCAGCCGCTGGCAGCCCACGCGCAGACCGTCGCGACCAGCGGGACCGCGATCGCATTCACCACGAGCGCCCAATATCCGAGTTCGGCCAGCGCCAACACAATGCCGAGGGTGGCGGCGATGACTTGGCTCGCAATCTCGATGACCGTGATCGCGATATAGCGCAGCTCTCGTTGCATGAGCGCCAGGTGCTGGACGCTGGCGGCATTGAAGACGAAGCCCGGCGCCACGGCGACCATGACCCAAGCGATCCTCGGCTCATGATAAAACGCAGCCAGCAACGGCCCGCTCGCCACGCATAGAACGGCGAGAAGTGCGCCGATCGCGACGTTGATCCAGAACAGGGTGGAGATTTGCTCGTGCGACACGTCCGCTTTCTGGATTGTCGCCGTGGAAAGGCCACCGGCGGCAAATATGTCGAAGACGCCGGTAATGGCAGTCACCATCGCCACCAGGCCGAAGTCGCCGGGATCGATGATGCGCGCGAGAACGATCAGGGTGCCGAGCCGCAGCAGAAGGCTTAGCGCCTGTCCGACGAGCTTTGCCGCCCCTCCGCGAATTGTTTTCTCCTTGAGCGCGTGCATCATCTTGTCATGCGCTAGTGACCGGAAGCGACCGCGTCCAGCTCAGAGCTGTTGGCTCTACGAGGAGATTCACTTCGGGCGTCATTCTCGCTCTCGGGCACCCGCTCCAGCCAGATTTCGCGCCACCATGAATAGAGGGCTCTCGGACAGAACATGCGGCACGTGCTGAAACGAGAACGACACCAGACATCCTCCAAGATGACGGCGGGAGTTTTCAGCGATTTGATGCGCCCCGTCTTTTCGTCGATGAACCGTTCGACTCGCGACCTGACCCGATAAACGCCGCCGCAAAAAGGCACCATCTCGACGTCGAAAGCCATGCCGCGGTTCATGTTGCGGACATCAAGCGTCGCGAGTATCTCCTCGTGTGATTTGATGCGAACGAGTTCCCCCGGCTTAAGATCGAGGGACACAGCCGGCGTCGTCTGCCCTGTGGGCACAACTCCGCGTCTAATCGGCATGGGAAGGCCGCCGGTGACGGTTTGGAAGGCATCGTAGAGACGACGCCCGATGCCAAATCTACGGCCTAGGGGGCGGCCGAACCCGACATAGAGAGCGCCGCGAAACAAATCAGCAAGCGAGAGATTGCCAGACCGATAGTCTTCGACGTACTGCCCCACGTTCCACCATGGAAGCGGCGAGGTGAATTCCCAAAGCTGCGTAGTCTGGCAGACATACCGCGCATCGCGTTCGTTTTGCCCGCCATCCGCGCGGGTTGCCCGCGAGACGTCTTCCTCGGAGCAGCAGGACGGCGCCGCCGTTTGCCCAGGCAATGGCATCTCAGCGGATGGGAATGAGGCGCGCTTGGCCGAGCTAACACTTACCGGCTTGAGCCAAGTCTCTTTCCAGAAGATCAGGCATCCGACCTGACACCCGCCGTATGCTTTTCCATCGCATCGCAGGTCGAGATGCACTGCGTTCCGAAGGCGACGGCCACCGGACGTATAAACCGGATCACAGGTCTTGTGTGCGCTCCGGCGCACCCTGAAACGCTGGCCGCAATAACTGAACATCTCCGGCATGAACGGCATTCCGTCGAGGCGACCGTTGCGATCGAGTGTCTGCAGGATCTCCTGCTTGGTGCGGACTTCGACCCAGTCACCCGCTCGCAGCGCCATGTTCGAATCCTATGTCCAGGCAAATCGCAATCATCGTTCCCGAGAGCGAGCGCGATCTGCCGCCACTCCGGATGGCCGTGGAATTACCGGTGGTCGTTAGCTGGATTACCACTGGGAGGTGGCCGACAAAATTCCGCCAAAAGGCGTAGAAGGCGCCATTCCCTGCGTTGCAAGACGCACTCGCGCGATGCTCATGGATCGGAAAAGTCGGGCCAGCCTTTATCCGTTGCGGAGATCGGACCGGCAGGCAACGGCCAAGCAATCGCAAAGGCCGGGTCATCGTAGCGAACGCCGCATCCCGCGGAGGGAGTATAGTAGGCGGAAATGAGATACCCCGCCTCTGTGTCGTCGCATAAGGTTTGAAAGCCGTGCGCGAATCCAGTCGGGACGTAAAGCTGGCGACGGTTCTCGGCCGTCAGCTCAAAGCCCTCCCATCGCCGATACGTGGGCGAGCCTGGGCGAAGGTCGATAATGACGTCCCAGATGGCCCCCTTCAGGCACCTGACGATCTTCACCTCGGTGTGCGGAGCGCGCTGGTAATGCATGCCCCGCAGCGTTCCCTTGGCAGAGGAATATGACGTGCTGTGTTGGACGAAGTCCGTCTCCAGTCCATGCTGCGCTAGCTCCCGGGCGCAGAATGTCCGCGCAAAAAAGCCCCGGTGATCTTGCAGTGGCTCCGCGTCGATGAGCCATGCGCCGCTCAATTTCGTTTCGACAAATTGCATCCGTGATCCAAAACCGCTTTGCACCATTCGTAATATCGGACGGGAATTGAGGTCGGTTCGCCGATCTTCATGGAGGTTCGTTCGCATTGAGTCTTGCACGCGAGAGCGATCGCCAGGGCGACGAAAAACAGCAATCCTGGCCGCCGGGTATTATGCAAGAAGGCGAGGTCACCGGACGCCGTTCCAAATAAACTGGTGCTCCAAACAGCTGAGTAGGGTTGGCGCCGGACGCCGATGAGTTGGCCACCGATCCAAAGCTCGAATGGGGTTGTCGCTCATGTGAAAGCATGGCTTTCCCTTCAGGCGGCTTCATCGAACTTCATCACAGCAAAAACGGTCTTCCCGAGAATGACGAGATCATTCCACAGCGACCAATTCCGCACATAGTGGCTATCGAGGGCGACACGATCAGTATAATCCAGGCAGTTCCTGCCGCTCACCTGCCATATACCGGTCAAGCCAGGTCGAGCCTGCAAATACTCAGTCGCATGCGGCCCATAGCGCTGCAACTCCTCCGCAACGATCGGCCGCGGGCCGACACAGCTCATCTCGCCGCGCAGGACATTGATCAGCTGCGGAAGCTCGTCCAGGCTCGACTTGCGCAACAGCCGGCCGATGAATGTCACTCGTGGATCGTCTCTTAGCTTCCTGGTCTCACGCCATTCTTGCGCTGCACGCTGGTCACCAGCGAGATGCCGGGCGAGCATCTCTTCCGCATCGGCCACCATGGTGCAGAATTTGTAGCAACGGAACCGCCTGCCACGGAAACCAATACGGGCGTGCGAAAAGATAACCGAGCCTCCTCCGGTCAGCTTGATCAGTCCCATGATCATCAGCATCACGGGGAATAGCAGGATGATCGCCACGAGGGCAATCGCGACATCGATGGCTCGCTTTGGTGACCCCCCAAGCGGCGTCGCAATTCCCGCGTGGCCATGCCCGGCAGAGAGGGCGGGCTGGTTGGGAGCTTCGGAGCCGGCAACATGCGTAGACGATAGGGCCGCGACGCACAATTCGGAACCGACGGATGCGCGTGGGGCTTCGGTGATAGCGAGAGCTTGCGCTTCGGATGAAAAGGCGGACCGCGTGGAAAGTTGATTTTTCATATTGATCACGATGGATTGCGAACGCGCCAGTCTGCTGGGCCTCTGCAGTTTGTTCGCAAGCCTCCAAAAACGACAAGGCAGGAAAAGGAAGTAGGTTATTTGCGAGCCGGTGACTCGCCATTTTGCTTATTTCGTTCACCGTTCGATTTGCTCGCCACCTGAACTGTGATCCAATGGCGGGGTTGTTCTTTTCCGACCGCAGCTTTTGGAGCGACCATGAACTACCGCCGCATTTGCAGCACTGAGGGGTGGAACGACTGCCCCTAAAACCCGTGGAGATTTGCTTCTGAGAAGGGGCGGTGCCGCGGCAGCCTTGCCGTTTCTGAAGGAGCGGCAGATGGACACGAATGTCACACTGGAGGCTCGGCGGCTGGGACCACCGACGCCGCTGCGCGCCCGAAAGTGCTGGCGTTCCTTGAGCTGCCCACGGTCCTGCCGGTGAACCGGCTCCTAACCGGTCGACACATCAGCCGGACCTGCGTCCGCCGGATCAAACGGCGCCGCTGTTTCGCATAAGCTCGTTCGTCATGAACGCTACCTCGGTCCGGTTTCGAGCCTTGAGCTTCTTCATGATGTTCCTAATGTGCACCTTGACAGTGCTCTCACGCATGTTGAGTTCGTAGGCGATGATCTTGTTCGCTTTGCCTCGGCGCAATGCCTCAACCACCGCGGCCTGACGCGCGGTGAACACCCCATTGCCGCCCTGCTGCGAGGCCGTGATACGCCCGTTCGATCTCGCGGCCATGAGGCTGCTCGCGGGAACGAAGATACCTCCGGCCCTGACGAGGCGCATGACTTCCACGACTACCTCGAGGGGAGCGCTGGTCGGAATGTAACCGCGCGCGCCGCGACCGATGGCATCAACAATCTGATCGGGATCCTCTATATCTGAGAGGAGAATGGTCGGCAGCTGGTTGCCTTGCTGGGAAAGGCGGGCGATTTCCCGTTGCGTTTCCAACTCGTTCGGCTTGCTGACGATTGAAAGCAAAATGAGCGAGGCCGAGATATCTTCGCAGACCTCGAGCCAACTATCGACATTCGGGAACGAAACGACCGCATGGCCCGACGCAGCCATGAGGCACCGCGTGAGGCATTCACGGACCAGCGCTCGCTTCTCGATCACGACGATGGTGGCGGCTTCGGGGACCTCCGCATTGGCGGAAACCAGTTTAACCAACTCCCGTGGGCCAGTATTGATGTTTGCGCCGGCCGAACGGGTCCGAGCATTTTCGTGCAGCTCATAATTCTTATCGTGTCGATCACGCATGACGTATTATCCCGCCAACATTGTACATGCGTTTCACCCGCCGTAGAACTTTGCACCAGTTAGTAGGCGTGCAATGCGTAAGTTGTTTGAGGTAGGTATCCAACGCGGATGATCTTATAGAGTTGCATCTTCGTAGGTCGTAACTACAAAGAATGTTGAAGGGCCTGGGTGAATTATCGCGGCGTGTGGACCTAGCGACGACTGGAGGCGGGCTGGCGGACGCCAAACCGCTCAGGTTGCCCCAATGCAAGGATGCGGACTGACGCCGCCTCCGTGCCAACTTGAGAAGATTGTGAGCTGTGGATACGGTGCTACTCGGCGCGGTCAGGAACTGGCGGGGCCGCGTGCCCGCTTAATCGGCGCGAACACAAACACAGGCTCGGGTAGTTACGCGCTCGGCCGGGCAGGGGCAGGCATCGGACGATTACGCATATTCGCCAGCGCTTTTTTACTGAACTGAGTCAATCGGCTATGTCGAATGGCAGAGTGCGACACACCGCGCCGGAGGTGAGAGGATTACTGCAGGTGCCGTAACAACGTGACCGCCATACGCAGTCCGCGCGGCCACCCCCAACGGGCATCTTTGATTTGTCTAGGGTAGTAGTGTGCCATGCGTTTGTCGTAGCCACTGGCGGCCGCGTCGTCAACTTTGGTCATGATCACGCCCAAAATTGAGATTTTTGCCATCCGCAACGAGCGCACCATCTCCGACAGCAGGTCGAGTGGTGTCCTGCCCCACTCGGCAATGACCACCACTGCGTCGAGTACGTGACTAAGTGCGAGCCCGTCCACGATGGGGTTTGCCGGTGGAACATCGAAGATGATGATGTCATAAGCCAACAAAAGGTCCTTCAGCAACACCTGCATGTGCTCAAAACCTAGAACGTCGGTGGAGTTCGCGATCTTCCCCGTGGCAGGCAATAGGTCAAATGGTGCGGTGCTGGCAGGCACTATATAGTGCTCAGCTTGCTCACGGTTCTTAACGGCATCGATCAATCCAGCTCTCGCATCCGGCGCAAAGGTCTCGGTGAGCTTCGGGCTAAAGATATCGGCGTCGACCACCAACGTTCGCATGCCCGACGTTGAAAACAGTGTGGCGAGATTGCTGACAACCGTGCTCTTACCCTCCTTGGGCAACACAGACGTGATGCCGAGGCAACGGATCGAGTGAGTCTTGTTCATCAGACCGACAACGGTCTTTACGCTCTTCAGGCTCCCGCTGAAGCGCGAGAACGGAGCTTTCGCCACCTCATCAAGGTGGTCGGATGCTCCAACCATCCGCGGTAGCTTGCCCAAGCATTCGAGCCCAAGCTCATCCCGGATCTGCCGTGAGAAGCGCACGCTGCGATCGAGGCTGTGCCGTATGATGGCAATCCCAAAACCGATCATGACACCGGCCAATCCGCCCAGTGCCAGCGCTAGGAAGGTTCGCGGATGGCTCTTGGCCAGAGGTCGCGTTGCTGGGGTAATGATGCGGGCATCGGGAACCGGAAAAGACTGCCGCTGGACCGATGTCGTAAAGCCCTGAAGGTAGCTCTCATAGATCTTGCGGTAGGTCTCGGCCGTCGCTTCCAACTCCTCAAGGGTGTAGTTTTCTCGTGGTAACGCAAGAAGACCGTCTGTGGTCTGCCGCCCAGGTTCGGCGCTCTTCTCGCCTCGGGTGCGAACTCCATAGTCGTGTTTTGCTCTGAACTCTTGGGCAAGCTGCGTCGCATTGTTCAGTTGGGTGCGCAATTGGGCGAGGCGCTGTTCCAGCCATTCGCTGCCCAATTTGGCCGCATCGGATTTCGTCTCGATCTGATCGCGAATGTAGGCCTCCGCCGTCGTGTTGGCCACACGGGCGGCCTTGTCCGGATCTTTGGAACTGAACGCAATCTCGATCGCATAGGACAGACCGGTTCGACGAACGTCCAGTCTGCCTTCGAAAGTCGTAATGGTGCGACGGGACCGGGCGAATTCGGTCGTCCCGGTGTCGTTTCCGCCCGCGGGCCATAACGGCAGCATTCCGAAAATCGAGGCCTTTTGTTCCTGGAACTCCGGATCCTTGTTGAGATTAAGCTCATTGATAACCATCATTGCGATTTTTTCCGATCGCAAGACGGCGATTTGGCTTTCGACCTGCGCGTTGTCCAGAGAAAAATTCACCTCTCCGGACTGTTCGCGCAGGAGCTGAGGCATCTTGGGATCAATGAGGATTTGTGACCGTGCGGTAAAGATCGGGTCGGTCATGCAAACATACACGAGCGCCCCCACCAACGCGACGACCAGGGTACCGGCAATCGTCCAGAAATGGCGTCGGACGAAGCTCACGATATCAGCATAGCCGACGAATTCTCCTTCAGCAGAGAATCTTCCAGATGGCCGCTGGTCCAAGTTCGGCGGCGAAGAGGTGTGGTCTAGCATTTAGCTGCCTCGGGAACGCGACCGGTACGGCAGGGCTGCGTGCGATCGTCTCGAGGGCGCGGCTCGATAGAGCCCGTGCAGCATCGCCGCCGATCAGTGCATGGACCGAAGCTGCCCAACACGGTTGCGCGCACAGCATGCGTGGCAAATGAAAGCTCGGACGTCGAGCACTGCGTGTTATGGTGTATCCGAGAGAGGAAATGAGAAACGGGAGCGCGTCGTCGGGAACTCGGTCCCAGTCGCGGGTACCAAGGCGTGATGAGCGATTGCTCTGCGATACCGTCACCCCAGACCGGAAAAGACTTTTCCCGGGGCGACTTCGCGGGAAAGACGTTGCGTCGCTCCCCGGTCAGCGCGGAAACGACTTCCGAGCATGATGCCTTTGTAGGTCGAAGGGTTTGACGCCACCGTCCAAGTCCGCTCATTCAGGTAGTTTAGGCCGCCAAGCCAAGCCGGTTAACGCCGCCAAAGGACGTACCGCAGTTACCTCCTATGGAAGGACGGGTCGTGCGCAGGCCCGCCTTTGTCCATGGTTTCATGGTGCCGCCCGGTCCGCTGCCGCTGCCATACCGACCCGGCCGCCAAGTTTGACCGCCGGCAGGTCGTAACGGTCGCGCACGGCTCGACGGTGGGCGGCAGGTCAGGAGGCCACTAGAAATATAGCACCAATTGATCCGACCACCTTGATCCTTGGAGTGGCCGGCTGAGCTGAGCGCGGCGAAGGGGCTAGCCTGGTCGCCTGTCGAGTGGCCGCTTTTGTTTGCGGCCGCCTATCGGCGATTGGCGGGACTGCCACCATTCCGCGAGCAGCCGGCGGACACGGCTGCGTGGCCAGCGCCAATGCTCGGCACGCCCGGAGGCATTCAACCTAGGGGACGGTCGCCCTGCGATGATGCAAGGACTTTCGTCTTGGTTGGTTCACGACGCGCCGCTATGTCAGCCAGCGGTCTGTCTCACTACGGTGAGCAAGGCCTCGTCGCCATGTCGTCGTCTGGTAGAGTGCGGCAGACCATCAGCATCCCCCGACTTCGATCGCGAGATCGCTAAGGTGACGTGCCGCCTCGGAGCAGTTTGCCGCGGCGCGGTCGATTTTACTTAGCAGCGCTCGGATCACCCGTGCTGCCGTCCGCATGTCGCGTTGCAGTTCCGGTTGATCGTTTAACTTAACAGCTTCGAGACGCCGCGGGATAGGAGGCGGTCGGCGAGGTTCTGTGCCTCGTCGATCGTTAGCTTTTGGGTCGTAGGACTAGGTAAGATCGTCCTTAGCCCGTGACATGGTTTGCTCCATGTTGCTGGCTAGTGGCCGATGTCGCGCCCGGGCCCGTCGGCTCAATTTGGACTTGAACCGAAGGGAGCCTCCCCTCTAGACGCGTGTTACCACAGCTCGCGAGCGACCTTGACGGGATCGATGCCAACTTGCCTCCACCATGCGCGCTCATCGTCGGCGGGATGCACCTCGCGGTGATGCAATCGGCACAAAGCGCAACGAATTCATCACTCACCTTGCGACCGAGCGCGGGCGGCTGCATGAAGCGAAGGTGGTGGGGATCCGACGGATTTCGCCCGCAGACGAGACAGGCCGGTTGTGCGACGAACCGAAGATGCTCTTTGTTTCGGTAGCGGCGCGGCTCAGCAATCGCTAGGGCGCCTTCGTCGATATGTGGCGGCCCAAACCCGAGCGACGAATCGCCGTTGGGTAGGGGTCGCCGGCTTGTGGTCCCATGAGCCGCAAGCGGCGGGATCGTAGGGGCGAACCATACGTGCGGTTCAACTGTGATAAATCGCACCCGCCGGCGCATTCAAGATTCGCATTTCGTGCGGAGGCGCGGCTTGGCGAGTTGATGGCGTTGCAGCAAGAAACGGTGAGGTTCAATCCGGGAACGAAGGGACCGCTTTCAGGCCGCGACTCTTCTGGCGCGGTAGTGGTAACTGTGCCAGAAAAATTGCCAACTCTGAAAGAAGCTGGAATCGATGAGAACCTCGCCAAGCGCGAACGGGAACGGGTGACGGCCCCGCGCCGACGCGCGCCAAACGCCGTCGGCCGCCGCACTCAACGCCAGCATGTTCATCAGCTACGTAAAAGGTGCCTGCGTTCGCTGTAGCCTTCGCCACGGTCTCGCCTAGTGCGCGTCGCAGACCCTCGCCGCGCGCAACGGCGCGTAAAGGGTGGAGCGGTTTAAGTGAGACGGCTCAGATCACGCACGGACAGGAAGCGCGCCCGAGCCGCCCCAACGGGAGGGGATAGTTTCCCCGAGCGGGATTTAGGGGCGATCTGGAGGTGAGCTTCAACTGTGATAAATGCGGGGTTAGGAACAAGACGCAAAGCGGCCTGGCGGAAGCGAACTATCCGGAATACGCCTCCAAAACTCGCTCTGACCAAGGATCGGGATGCCGAGATAGCCACGAACTTCGAGCTGGTCACCGTCGGGGCTGAGTTCCATTCTCGCGCTATAGACTAAACCGCTGCGCGGGTCCAGGATTGAACCGCCCTCATAGGCGAGTCCATTCCTCCTCATGCCTTTGATGAAGGTCAGGCCGATCACCGGAGCATTTTTTTGATCGTCTTGGCATGCCGTACAGCGCCAGTTGGATGGGTCCTCTCCCGGTCTTGGGAAGATCTTTACCATCTTCCCCTGATACACCCCGTTACAATCGATAATCCGAAACCAAGCGACCGGCGCTCCAGACTCGTCAACCCTTTCCCAGAGACCCGCCGCCGTTCGCTGCGGAACGCCCACCAGTGGGACGGAGATAACGAGCATACAAAGGGCCACACTTGCAAGTTCGCCCAACAGCCGTGTCATCGGACCGATTTTCAACAAGGCTGAGCAGCCTCCATTTAGGGCTTCTTCAGTTGAAATTGCTGACCAAGATGATGGCAAATGCGATCACCACGGCGGCGATCCCGAAAAATAGGACGTACCGCACGTGATGTCCGGTCACGCCCTGTCGCTCCGGTATGTTGGCCACAACGGCCGACGGTTTGTCTGGCCCTATTTCGAGATGATCACCTGATTTTGAGTCATCGAACTGCATGCATCTGTTCCCATCG
>Ga0210402_10004187_pt1 | contig 13201 bp, 15 predicted proteins | sample IncBWC7MmetaG_FD_161055 | JGI IMG/M metagenome (GOLD analysis project Ga0210402, IMG submission 161055) | Forest soil microbial communities from Barre Woods Harvard Forest LTER site, Petersham, Massachusetts, United States - Inc-BW-C-7-M | ecosystem: Environmental > Terrestrial > Soil >...
ATCGCATGCCACCAAATTGAAAATCAAATGTAAAGATTCAGCAATTACCCGGCCGCCTATAATTTTCAGCCTGATTATTGGAAAAAATTTAGAATTGTTAACACCAGCTTTCATAAAAAACAGGGGGTAAATACCTGATAATAGCGATTTGCCGGATTTTTGGATCCCGGAAACAAAGTAAGGTAGCATGAAATCGATATTACGTCCAGTGCTTTGGGTTTTGTGCCTGGCATAGTCGGTTTGAATTTTTCAGTACTTATCATTAAATTATGAAGGTTTTTTTATCAGGTGTTTGAGGCGGCTGAAGGTCTCCGGTTTCATATTCAGGTAAGAAGCAAGGTATTTCTGGGGAACACGCTGCATAAGATATCCATTGTTCCGAATAAAATTTATAAATCTTTCCTGTGAAGTTAACCGCACCCGGTTATATTCAAGACTTTCTTTCTTTAAATATTCCTGCGTGGCAATCAGTCTGCCGAGTCTTTCCATCTTGGGGCTGAACTCAAACAGTTTTTCGATATTCTCGAGGTTGATGGAAACAACAACCATGTCCTCCAAAGCTTCCACAGAAAAATTAGATGGTTCACCCGATATAAAAGAATCATAGCAACATATAATTTCGTTTTCCCGGGAAAACTGCATAACCATTTCTTCATTTTTCCTGATGAAATATTTTCGAGCCAGTCCCTGAAGAATAAAATTCAGGTACTTTTCCACTTCACCTTCATCCACCAGTTTCTCTCTTTTTTGAAAATTTCGCAACTCAAATAAACTTGCCAGGTATTTGAATTCCTCTTCATTCAAAGAAACATAATTTGATAAGTAAGATTTTACGATATCAATCAGGTCCATGAAAAGTTATTTGTATTCGTAAGGTACCAAGTTGTTAGAGAGACGACAAATTTTTTACTCTTAAAGGAACAGGGTGCAGGAAGGATGATAGTTGACAATTAACGGACTTTATTTGTGTGATAGCAAACAGGATTTGCGTTAAGCGTTAGGCTTTAAGCTTTAGGCCTTGACGTCTTTGTGAATTGCTTCAATTCATGTAGGTTTGCTGACTTTTCTTTAAAAATTAAATTCATGGCTAATAAAATTAAAGTTGCCAATCCTGTAGTAGAACTGGATGGGGATGAAATGACGAGGATCATATGGAAGTTTATAAAAGAGAAACTTATTTTGCCCTATCTGGAACTGGACATCAAATATTTTGATCTGGGTATTGAATCGAGGGATGCAACAAACGACCAGATTACTATTGATGCAGCCAACGCCATCAGACAAATTGGTGTAGGAATAAAATGTGCAACGATTACTCCGGATGAGGCGCGTGTGGAAGAATTCCATTTAAAACAAATGTGGAAAAGTCCGAATGGAACTATTCGAAATATATTGGACGGAACTGTATTCCGCGAGCCAATCGTTATAAAAAATATTCCCCGCCTTGTTGTAAACTGGACAGCTCCCATTATAGTGGGAAGGCATGCATTCGGTGATCAATACCGTGCGACAGATACGGTGATAAAAGGAAAAGGGAAATTAACCATGACATTTACGCCATCTGATGGAGGCCAGCCGCAAGTATTTGAAGTATATGATTTTAAAGGAGACGGTGTTGCTCTCTCCATGTATAATACCGATGAAAGTATCCGGGGATTTGCAAGAAGCTGTTTCAATATGGCCCTGAATAAAAAATGGCCGCTTTACCTTTCTACCAAAAATACCATCCTTAAAAAATATGATGGCCGTTTTAAGGATATTTTTGAAGAAATCTTTCAGAAGGAATTCCTGCTGAGATTCAAAGAAGAAAATATTACCTACGAACACAGACTTATAGATGATATGGTTGCCAGCGCTTTGAAATGGAACGGAAATTTTGTCTGGGCCTGTAAAAATTATGATGGAGATGTACAAAGTGATACAGTGGCACAGGGTTTCGGTTCTCTTGGACTTATGACTTCAGTCCTGATAACGCCTGATGGAAAGATAATGGAAGCAGAAGCTGCGCATGGAACTGTTACCCGTCATTACCGTGACCATCAGGCGGGAAAACCGACATCAACCAATCCTATTGCCTCGATCTTTGCATGGACCCGGGGACTGGCTTTCCGGGGTAAACTGGATGGTAACCATGAATTGATAAGGTTTTGCGAATCCCTGGAACTGGTATGTATCGAAACCGTGGAAAGCGGGAAAATGACTAAAGATCTGGCTGTATGCATACATGGCAACAAAGTGACGGCAGGCAAAGATTATTTGAATACCGAGGATTTTCTGGATGCAATTGATGCAAATCTGAAAAAGAAAATTGGCTAAAGGAAAAAGCCACCTCTTTTTGACCGTCCTGATTTAATCAGGAACAGGCATGAAGAGATGGCCTTCCTCTAACAATTGCTCACTTAAGAAGATAATTATTTCTTCGCTGCTGAATCTACTTTAGATTTTACGCTGTCTTTTGCAGCAGTTGCAGTAGAGTCAATTTTAGCCTTAGCCGAATCAGCCATAGCGGTAACAGTATCTTTTGCAGCAGCTGCAGCAGAATCTACCTTAGCGTCAGTGCTAGAAGAACCGTTACAGGCTGCAAATGCGCCAATTGCTAAAAGCAGGAAAAGTTTTTTCATTGTTATTTGTTTGTTTGTGAATGATTTAGTGTTAATACTGAGATTCAAAAAAAGTAACCTCCCCCTAGACCAAAAATCATGAATAATTATTCAAACTTTTTATAATCTGCTGATTAATAGCATCTTATTAAGATTTCGTTTAAAAATTGAAAAGCAAAAAAATGAAAAAGGGAATTAAAGATTGTTTTTTGAGGTTTTCTATTATCAATTGGGTTACGATTCTTTACTTTCAGTATTAAATAGAGCTAGTCTTGACAACGGATAGTAATGAGCAATCGCTATTGAAGGGTTTGGCTGGAAACGATCGAAATGCCATTGAGACCATTTACAGGACGCATTACAGTATGATTCAGACTCTTGTTATCAATAATAGCGGAACGTCTGACGATGCCAGGGATATTTTTCAGGAAGCCATTATCGTTTTATACGAAAAGGCTAAAACCGGGAGTTTTGAATTGCATGCACAACTGAAAACTTATATTTATGCAGTTTGCAGACGATTATGGTTAAAAAAGCTGGCATTTAACCAGCGATTTTCCGGTGATCTGGCCAATGCGCCCGAGACAATAGCTACCGAGGAAGATATTGAACTTTATGAGCACCGCACACAGGATTTTGAACTGATGGAACAGGCTCTGCAACACCTGGGGGAGCCTTGCAAAGAACTTTTGGAGAGTTATTATATCCGGAAAAAAAATATGTCAGAGATAGCGAAGGAATTTGGATACACAAATGCAGATAATGCAAAGAATCAGAAGTACAAGTGTTTAATGCGGTTGAAAAAAATATTCTTTGGCCATTATAATAACAACTAATACGTTAGAAATGGAAGAGCGGCTGGTTTTGGAATCGATTGAAAGGTATATACGGGGCGAAATGTTACCGGAAGAAAGAAAATTTTTTGAAGAACTCAGAAAATCAAATCCTGGTATCGACCAGCTCGTAGTGGAGCATACTGTCTTTTTGCACCTCATGGAAAAATATGGTGACAGGAAAAATGTAAAAGCTACTCTGCAGGATGTTCATAACGAGCTTTTCGAATCCGGTCAGATAAAGCAGACACAACAAACAAAAGTTGTTCGTCTCTGGAAGAAATACAGAAAAGTGGTTGCTGTTGCAGCATCCATTGCAGGTATTACTGCTCTGGCAATAAGCGGTATTACTTCTTATTATTCGCCAAGAACACCAAACTCACAGTTGCAGGATTTGAGGCGCACCGTTTCTATGTTGGTAACGCAGACAAATTCTATAAACGCTAAATTGAAGAATTCGCCTCCCCCGAAAGTTCCGGTTGAAGCTGATTTCAAATTCGGCGGCACCGGATTTATGATTGATCCAAAAGGATATATCATTACTAATGCACACGTAATTGGAAATTCAACGGTCGTTATTGTGCAAAACAATAAAGGACAGGAATTCAAAACAAAAATTATTTATATCAGCGCTACAGCGGATCTTGCATTTTTAAAAATCGTCGATAGTGATTATAAAGCATCCACTGTATTACCTTATGCAATCGGTAAGGGCAATATAGATCTGGGCGAAGCAATTTTTACCCTGGGTTATCCCAGAGACGAAATTGTTTATGGAGAGGGTTATCTAAGTGCAAAAACCGGTTATCGTGGCGATACCCTGGCATGTCAAATCGCCGTTCCTGCGAATCCGGGAAATAGCGGCGGCCCCGTTCTGGATAAAAATGGTGAAGTGATTGGCGTATTAAGTAATCGCCAGCTTCAGACACAAGGAGCTGTTTTTGCCATACGTACAAAAAGTATTTATCTGGCCCTGGATGAAATTAGAAAAGATTCTACTTTGGTAAACAAGTCGGATTCAAGTTTAGCTTTTATCCGGTTACCACAAAACTCTCTTGTAAAGAATTTGGACCGCGTTCAGCAAATTAAGAAAATTCAAGACTTTGTTTACCTGGTAAAAAGCTACTAACACTTCTAATACAGTTTCCCCGGGTATTCTCCGGATTCAACCAATTTATTAATATTTTCCTGTACTGAGGGAGCATCTTCTTTATAAGTAACACCAAACCAGCTTGCAGCGGTAGGTATGATTTTGATTTGTCCTTTACCTTCATGTATGAACCTGTCACCGATGATAGGAATAAAAAATTCCGACTTCAGATCCTGCCCGCTCTTTGCAAGAAATTCATGAAATATTCTTTCAATGAAAGAGAAAACAGCGGGATCAAAGCACCAGAAATTCATTGAAACTTTTGACTTGTCAGGAACCGTGAAAGTCTTCCCTCCTTCTTCATAGGTTATCCTGCCTTCTTCATTCCGGTAAATCTTGGTTCTTTCATGGATTGAAACCAGGTTATTATTATTATCAACTTCACATACACCCCGGCTTACAGAGCCGTTTTCTGACAGTGTTTTAGCAAGATCGTATCCGATTATGCTATATGTCGATGCGTTACAAGTAGTAGTGAGAAAATAATATGCTTTTTCAAAAGCATCCCTTCCATAGAAATCGTCGGCATTTATCACAGCGAATGGATCCCGTATCGCAGGTTTCGCACATAGTACAGCGTGAGCTGTTCCCCAGGGTTTGGAGCGGTCTGCTGGCGGATTGTATCCATCCAGATAAGAATCCATTTCCTGGTAAACATAGGCAGTCTCAACTTTCTTTCCCCATTTCGGTTCGAATATATTTTTAAAATCTTCAGCAAATTCCTTCCGGATGATGAATACGATCTTTTCAAAGCCGCTCTGAATTGCATCATAAATGGAATAATCCATGATCGTTTCTCCGGACGGGCCGAATGACTGGATCTGTTTCATACTTCCATATCGCGAGGCCATGCCCGCCGCGAGTATCAATAAGGTTGGTTTCATTACTGTAATTTTAATGCGAGGCGAAATTAAATAATAAACATAAAAGAGAATAAGATTTATGCTGATTGCCAAATTGCCCGACATGAAAAATATCAGCCTGGATTCATGGAATCATCCGGAGTTTCAAAAAAATGAATTGAGTATTGATGTGCTGCGACTTGATAAAATCCATCCTGACATTTCGGGAAATAAGTGGTTTAAATTAAAATATTATCTTGAAAGGGCAAGAAAGTCTGATAAACAAAAGCTGATAAGTTTCGGAGGTGCATATTCAAACCACTTGCTGGCCCTTGCTGCTGCTTCAGGAATTTATGGATTTTCCTCAATCGGATATGTAAGGGGTGAAAAACCGCGGAAGCTTTCGCATATACTTCAGGCAGCATCAGGGTATGGAATGGAACTTCGCTTTCTCACGCGATCAGATTATGATCAGAAAAAAAAATTAGCCGTTGCTCATCCTGTAGATGAAAATGAATCTGAAGCACTCTTGATACCGGAAGGTGGTGCAGGAATGGAGGGTATCTTGGGGGCAGGAGAAATATTATCACTGGTATCATTATACCGGTATTCACATATTTGCTGTGCAGTGGGTACTGGAACCACGCTGACGGGAATAATTAATAGCGCCGGAGATAATCAGAAAATTATAGGAGTTTCCGTTTTAAAAGGAACCGGCGGTTTCGAGCCTTTAAATATTTTTCAGGTAATAAATACGGAAAGACTTGATAATGTTCAAATGATTCATTCAGCTCATTTCGGTGGATATGCAAAAAAGGATCAGTCTCTCATTGATTTTATGAATCAGCTTTATAATGAATCCTGTATCCCCACCGATTTTGTATACACCGGGAAACTCTTTTTTGCGATATATCATATGATAGTTGAAAAAGCGTTTCCATCGGGAAGCAGGATCCTGATTATTCATAGTGGTGGTCTCCAGGGTAACCTTTCATTAGCACCGGGACTGCTTCAGTTTTAAGCGGCCGAAAAGGGTGCTTCCCTTATCTTTGCCGGGATCTAAGATTAAAGATAAGTCCGTGTCATGCGTCCTTTTTTTGCACTGTTTTTATTTTCCGTTTTTATCCTGACCTATGCAAAAGCACAGGATACCCTGCCCGGCTTTACGGCATCCATAAAATCGAATGGAAAAGTGCTGATCAGCTGGAGAAATGCTTATCCCGCAATCAACCAGATCAGTATTCAGAGGTCATCCGACAGTCTCCGTAATTTTACAACGCTCATTACTGTTCCGGATCCGCGCATTCCTGAAAATGGTTTTGTGGATAGCAAGGCTAATGGTACAAAAATGTACTACAGGATATTTATTCTATTTCCGAACAGCAGGTACATGTTCACAAAATCAAGAAGGGCTGTAGTAGAAAAAACCGAACAACCCTTAGAAGTTATAAAACCTGCGGTGAAAGGAAAAACACTATCCACAGCTCAGTCAGCAGTGCCAATACCGAAAGAAATAAAGAAGCAGGCAGATAGTGCAAAAACGGTTGTTGTCAAACCACCTCAGGAAGAAGAATATCTGATACTCCCTAAAATTGACAATTCAAGGATTTATTATATGATTGAAAATCCGAACCTGAAAAGGCCATCGGTAAATAATCCCGGGAAAATGAAAGGTCCTACTATAGAAGTGGAAAAAATCCTGTTTGTAAAAAGAAGGGATTCTGTCATTATGCTTCTGGCGGGCAACCGGGTAAGCCGGTTCAGTGATTCCCTGTTAAAGCAAACAAAGGATACCTTATTGTTCGTAAATTCAGATACACTGCAAATCAAACCCTACATCGAAGTCTATAAAGAACCAAAGGAAGTTTACAAAATATCTCCGTTTGTATTTATATCAAAAGATGGAAACGTAACGATTTCCCTGGCCGATTACAATCACAAGAATTATTTTGTCGCTTTTTATGATGCGGATAATACGCTTGTGATGGAATTAAAAGAAATTAAATACCCCATGCTGATAGTCGATAAAACCAATTTTGGTCATTCGGGTTGGTTCCGGTTCGAACTTTTTGAAGATGGTAAACTGAAAGAAAAAAATAAACTTTTGATTCCGAAAGAATGAGAGGAAAGTGTGAGAGTGTGAGAGTGTGAGAATGTTATATAAATCTACTCTCACACTCTCACACTCTCACACTCTCACACTAATGTATATCCTTCATGACAAGTAGTTCTGCGTCAAAGACTTCTTCAAAATGAATTTTGATTTTTTCTTTTACCTCAGCCAGTTCTATATCTTGTCCTAATTCACGGGAAAGTGAGGTAACCTGTTTATTTTTTATACCGCAGGGAACGATACCTTCAAAATATTGCAGATCGGTATTGACGTTAAAAGCAAAACCGTGCATGGTAATCCAGCGGCTGCAGCGAACACCGAAAGCCGCTATTTTCCTTTCTCTTCCCACATTTCCGGGTTCCAGCCAAACGCCTGTTTCTCCATTTGATCTTTCACCTGAGATACCATAATCTGCCAGCGTACGTATGATAATTTCTTCCAGATTACGAAGGTACTTACCGATATCCGTTCCGAATTTCTCCAGGTCAAGAATGGGATAACCAACAATTTGTTCGGGACCGTGAAATGTTATGTCACCACCTCGATTAGTTTTTACAAATAAAATTCCACGTTCCTGCAATTCATTTTCATTCAGTAAAACATTCTCTTCATGACCGGTTTTACCGAGCGTATATACAGGCGGATGTTCTACGAATAACAGGTAATTAGTTGTTGAGTCTTTTTTTTGTTTTTGTTGAGGAGAATAATAACGGGTTTTGATGTCAACGTTTTGTTTCAACAGGGACTCCTGGTAATTCCAGGCTTCAGTATACGGCATCACACCAAGATCTCTAAAATATACCAACTGCTTTTGCATACTGCAAATTTACACCTTAAAGACGAAGCCTTCATAATTGACAATTGACCATTATCCTTGGCCATTAGGTTTAAGCTTGTAATTTTGTTTAATGTCCAATAAATCAGTCAGACCTTTAGATAGTGATTCAGAAGCCTCGCAGGATGAGGAGACTCATATCCTGGATGAATCATCGGAATTCTCTGAGGTTCTGTATGAAAGAATGAATCTGGTAGTGGATAAAGGTCAGGAGCCCATGAGACTGGATAAATTTCTGACAGCCCGAATTGAAAATATATCCCGTAATAAAGTTAAGCAGGCAATTGAAGGAGGAAGAGTTCTGGTCAATAATAAAAATGCTTCTGCGAATTATAAAATCCGGCCAGGGGATAACATCGTTTGCTTTTCAGACAAGCATGCAATGGGTGAAGAAATTGTTCCTGAAGAAATGCCCCTGAACATTTTTTATGAAGATGACGATGTGCTGGTCATTAATAAACCTCCGGGACTGGTTGTGCATCCTGCTTCAGGTAATTATAGCGGTACGCTCATTAATGGTATCGCCTGGTATTTACATGAGAAGAATAAGTCCATTACAGAAGAAACCCTGCCAAGATTTGGTTTGGTTCACCGTATAGATAAAAACACCAGTGGTTTGCTTGTACTTGCCAAAACAAGCCAGGCAGTAGCCAGTTTAGCAAAACAATTCTTCGACCATTCGGTAAAACGGGAATATATAGCCCTTGTTTGGGGGGATCTACAAGAAGATAAGGGTACAATAATTGCACATATTGGCCGCCATCAGCGATTCAGAAAATTATTTGAAGCTTATCCTGAAGGTGATCATGGGAAAGAAGCTATTACACATTATACAGTGCTGGAAAGATTTGGTTATGTAACCCTGGTAAGATGTGTACTCGAAACTGGACGCACACACCAGATACGGGTACACATGAAATATATAGGACATCCATTGTTCAATGATGAAACATACGGAGGAGACAAAATATTAAAGGGAACAATTTTCAGTAAGTATAAACAATTCGTAGAAAATTGTTTCAGTATTTGCCAGAGACAGGCTCTGCACGCTAAAACTATCGGGTTTATTCATCCGGTATCCAATAAAGAAATGCTTTTTGAGAGTGATTTACCGGAGGATATGAGAGAAGTTATCGACAAATGGAGATCTTATGCTCAACGAGGATCTTCTAAAGATTAACAACCAATTATACTGTATAAAAGGGTATTTCCCGCACCTTGGATTCAAACATGATAAGTCATATTTACCGACGGGTTTCTTTTATATTGATTTTCGAAGGAAGGCAGTTCAATTATTAATTATTATAGATGTGTTAAGATGGGATCACCGAAAGGATTGAATTAACTTTAAAAGTTTTCAACCTGAAAAACTCATTTTATAATCCACGCTGACTTTGCCTTTGGAAATATCATCCAGTTTACTCTTAAGTAATTTTCGTTTGAGGGGTTTGAGATAATCAATGAATAATTTTCCTTCTATATGATCGTATTCGTGCAGGATAACCCGGGCTGTTAATCCATTGTAGGTTTTTATCTGATGCTGAAATTGCCGGTCATCATACTCGACAGTAACTTCTTCATTACGTAATATTTCCTCCCTGATTTTAGGAATACTCAGGCAGCCCTCTGTGTAAGGCCATGGTTCGCCGTTTAATTTCACTATTTGTGCATTAATAAAAACTTCTTTAATTCCGGGACCATCCGGATATTTACCTTTCTCATCGTCTTCAAGATTATTAAAAATCTGCATGCTGTCGATTACAAATAAACGAATTGGTTTATTGATCTGGGGTGCAGCCAATCCAACCCCGCTGCTTTCATACATGGTTTCCCACATATCATCGATCAGTTTATCAAGGTTTGGGTAATCCGCCTTAATCTGTTTTCCTTTCGTCCTTAGAATCTGCGCACCATAAGCAACTATAGGTAAAATCATATTGCAAAATTACAATCTTAGTCTTAAAGCTCAAGGCCTTCTAAGGCCGAATGCTTAAAGCTCAAAGCCGAAAGCCTAAAGCTTATAAATTACAGTATATCATGGATTGGTAAACGAAATGAGATAAAGGATAAACGATTACCAATTTTGAGCTTTAGGCTTTAAGCTTTATGCCTTTAAAAGATATTCCTGAAGCATCATAGTTGCAGCAACCTGGTCCACCATACCTTTTTCCCGCCTCCGGCTTTTCTTCATTCCCATATCTACCAAAGCACGTGAAGCCATCAGTGAAGTATATCGTTCATCGACCTTTTTTATAGGTATTTCCGGAAATTTTTTATTCAGAATTCCAATAATTCGTTGTATATCGGTTGTCAGATCAGTGGGGCTGTCATCCAGGTTCCTGGGATCACCAATAAGGATCAGTTCCACCATTTCTTTTTTAAGATATTCCTCCAGAAAAGTAAAGATCCTGGCGGATTCAATTGTAGTCAGGGCAGATGCAATAATCTTTAAAGGATCTGTAACGGCTATTCCGGTTCTTTTCAATCCATAATCAATTGCCATGATTCTGGGCATGACCTGTTAATGTTTATGAGTGAGGTACAAATCAGCGATAACGAAAAGTGCAAATACCACGCTAGCAATACCGTTTGCAGTCATAAATGCAATATTTACACGACTAAGATCATTTGTTTTCACAATAGTATGCTGGTAAATAAGCATACCGGTAAATAAAATCATCCCTATCCAGTACCATGTTCCAAAACCTCCGATAATGCCAGCCATTATTACAAAAACGGCGCTCAGTGTATGTAATAATACTGATATCCGGAGTGCTTGTTTTTTACCAAATGCTGTAGGAATAGAATAGAGATTTTCTGATTTATCAAAATCCTCGTCCTGCATTGCATAGATGATATCAAAACCACTCACCCAACAGATGACAGCCCCTGAAAAAAGCAATGGAACTAACTCAAACCGGCCTGATACTGCCAAAAAAGCGCCAATAGGCGCCAATGATAATCCTATTCCAAGTACTATGTGACAAAGGGCAGTAAACCTTTTCGTATAACTATAAAATAAGATAACGAATAAAGCGACGGGAGATAAGTAGAAGCAGATCGGATTGATAAACCAGGAAGTTGTCATAAAAAGCAGACAGCATAAAATCACAAAACGCAGGGCACTGTTAGGTGAAATTATACCAAGAGGTATTTCGCGTATTGCAGTTCTTGGATTTCTCGCGTCGAAATGTCTGTCCAGGTACCGGTTAAAAGCCATTGCTGCACTTCTTGCAGTAATCATACAAATTAAAACAAGCAAAAAACGAATGATTAAAACCTCATTTCCCGGAGATTTCATCTCATATATATTATTTCTCCAAATAATTTCAGGGAAGTTTTTCCAACCAAATATGCCCAAAAAAAACCCGATCATTGCAAAGGGTAATGCAAAAAAGGTATGTGAAAATTTTACGAGACTGAGATAATTTCCGAATCGGGACATATTAGATTTTATAGGATGAATAATTCATTACCGACCTGACCAGTTCCCACAATACCATACCAGCGGCAACGGAAACATTGAGTGAATGCTTCATGCCGAACTGGGGGATTTCAATGCAGTCATCGCAATACCTGAGAACTTCTTCACTCACTCCATCCACTTCATTTCCAAATATCAATACCATCTTTCCCCCTTCTGGTAATTTAAAATCCTGAAGAGTAATACTCCCGGCAACCTGTTCCACAGCTACCATTTGATAGCCTTCATTTTTCAAAAATTTCACTGCCTCCGTCGTATTTTCAATATATTTCCATTCGACAGTTTCTGTTGCTCCAAGAGCGGTTTTATGAATATCGCGGTGCGGAGGTCGGGGAGTATATCCACACAAATAGATGGCTTCAACCAGAAATGCATCCGCTGTTCTGAATATACTTCCAACATTATGCATACTTCTGATATTTTCAAGCAGCAGAATGACCGGTAGTTTATCAGCTTGTTGAAATTCAATCTTGTTTTTCCGCGAAAGCTCGTCCATCCGAAGTTTACGCATTCTGCAAAGATAATGACGGGCCGGTTTGTTTTACGTATTTCCAAGTTGTTCACAACGGGAAAAACACTGTAATTTTTGGGTATCGCTTCCTTACATTTGCCTCGTCCGGCGCTTTAATTTCCGTATATCAACACCGGAACCTCCGCATGTCGAAAATTTCAGCAGAAACACCCCTGATGCAGCAACACCGGGCGATTAAACAAAAATATCCCGATGCCATTCTATTATTTCGTGTTGGTGATTTTTATGAAACATTTGGTGAGGACGCCATTCATGCTTCAAGAATTCTCGGCATAACGCTTACTAAAAGAAATAATGGGTCTGCGGCTTCCAGTGAGCTGGCAGGATTCCCTCATCATGCTTTAGATACTTATCTTCATAAACTTGTTAAAGGAGGATTCCGGGTAGCCATTTGCGACCAGCTGGAAGATCCAAAACTTGCTAAAGGCCTTGTTAAACGAGGCGTGACAGAAATGGTGACTCCGGGTACTGCTACACAAGACAAACTACTGGAGCATCGAAGTAATAATTTCCTGGCTGCCATTCATTTTGGAGAAACTGTGCAGGGGATTGCATTTTTAGATATTTCCACAGGTGAATTTTTTACTACGGAAGGTCCGGCTGATTATATCGATCAATTACTTCAGACTTTAATGCCGGCAGAAGTTATTTTTCAGCGCAACCACCAGAAATCATTTAAGGAAACATATGGCGACCGTTTTTATACTTATTCCCTGGAAAGCTGGGTTTTTGATGAAAAGTATGCCAGGGAAAATCTGTTAAAACATTTTCAAACGCATTCATTAAAAGGATTTGGCATTGAATCTTTACCC
>Ga0210402_10004188_pt1 | contig 13200 bp, 16 predicted proteins | sample IncBWC7MmetaG_FD_161055 | JGI IMG/M metagenome (GOLD analysis project Ga0210402, IMG submission 161055) | Forest soil microbial communities from Barre Woods Harvard Forest LTER site, Petersham, Massachusetts, United States - Inc-BW-C-7-M | ecosystem: Environmental > Terrestrial > Soil >...
CGCAGGATCGGTAAACTCACGGTGAGGGCTCGTTATTTTGTAGCAAGCGCTCCAGAATCATGATTGACTGGTCGGGAACTCGAGCACCTCTCGCCCAACTACACGTACTGACCGGAGCCGGAAACGTTGCTTGCTGTATCGCGGGCCTTGCCCGTTTCCCAGAGGAGCTTGACGTGAGTCCAGGGGAAGGAGTTTCACATGATGACCGCTTTCCCGATTGCCATAGACGCACTGACAATGTCCGCGATTCTCACCAGACGCGAACAGGGTTTCCGCCGCGAGCCGGCCGGTTGCGATCGCCAAAGGGAACCAGGCCGGCAGTCGGAAGTCGGTGAGCGAGCCCGGAACGCCAGACTGGCCAAAGCAACTTCGGAGCCCGCTATGGAGGGCTTACTCGACGGAAGTTGCTGTTCGAAGCTGCAGTGTGCAGCAAACCGCGCTGCAAGCGTGGGCACAGGATGGGACCGGCGCGCCTCAGCAGCTTCTGTAACCAAATCGCACTGCCGTTCGAAACCCTTGTGTGAGAGCAAAGGAAGCGGCACTTGCGCAGCGCGGCGGCTGGATTGCAGCTATATGGACCCGAGCCAGTGGAGCATCGGGTGAAGGCCCCCACCGGCAGGGGTGATTGCGCCTGGGATGGTTTGATGGCCGCCGCCCAACGGGGAGATGCGTCAGCCTATCATCGCCTCCTCTCCGAAGCGGCCATGTGGTTGCGGCGCTACTATACGGGCAGGCTGCTGCCGGCCACGATAGACGATACGATCCAAGAGGCTCTGATTGCCGTTCACAAGAAACGGCACACCTACGACCCCAGCCGTCCTTTCGGCGCATGGCTCGCGGCAATCGCACGCTACAAGTGGATCGACGCGGTACGGTCGCTGGATGCGAAGCCAACAGAGGCCCTGAGCGATGACATTCCCGTCCCTGACCACGAAGAGGCAATCACGAGCGCGCGGTCCTTGGAACAGTTGCTGACCACGCTCAAGCCGGCACAATCGCAGGTAATCCGTCTCGTGAAGCTGCAGGGGCTCAGTATAGAAGAAGCGTCCAAAGCCACCGGCCAATCGGCTGCGCTCGTCAAAGTGAACATCCATCGCGGCCTGAAACGGCTGACCTCACTCCTACGGAGCGAGTCCGATGCAGACTGACCCGCTCATCGAGCGCTTGGTCAACGACTTGAAACCGGTACGACGCCGGACGGCTTGGACTGACGCCATTGCGCTCGTCGCCCTGGGCGCCGTCGAGCTCGGCCTGTTCCTCGCTTTGGGGATGATGCGTCCCGATATGCCGATGGCGATGCACGAGCCGTCATTCTGGTGGAAGCTCATCAGTCTTGGCCTCATCGCTTTGGTCAGCGGCACCGTTGCAATCATATCGCTCGACCCCGTGCGCTTGCCGAGCCGCGGCTTGCGCTGGGTTGTCGCGCTGATCGCCATATGCTTGGCGGTCGGATGGATCCTAGACGCATCGCGCAACGGGTTCTCTGCCTTGCTGACCCGGTTGGATTGGCGGAATGGGCTGGAATGCCTCTACACGATGGTGGCGCTGTCTGTGCCCGCCGTGATTGGCCTTGGCTTGCTGATGCGGCGTGGTGCGCCGACCGATCATGGCGGCACGGCTTTGGCAGCGGGCCTGGCGGCCGCGGCTTGGGGAGCCTTCGTCTTCGTATTTGAGTGCCCTTATGACGATCCGTTCTACGTAGCCGTGTGGTATTCACTGAGCTGCGGCGCTGTAACGCTGTTTGCGCGACTCACACTGCCCCGCCTGACGCGCTGGTGACGTAACTCGCTCCGCCCTTGGTCTCGATTTCCGACGCAGCGGCGCTTCGCCAACTCAGCGCAGTGGCACACCCAGTCTGTTTCGTCGGTCCGAGGCTGGTCGTCGCGAAATCGACGCCTCTTTCGTTCCGTACGCTGTAACCGACGGGGTCTGGAATCCGAAATAACAATTGTGCGCCTCTCGGTGCACGGAGCGATCCACAACAGGAGACAAGACATATGTCCGTACCAACGAAGATTCCCGCCGCGATCCTGGCCAGTGCCGTCACTGCGGCCATAGCTTCGACCGCCTTTGCAGCGCCGCTGACGAAGGCCGAGGCGGACGCTGCAGTCGCCGCGCATAAGGAGAAGTGCTACGGCGTCGCCCTCAAGGGGCAGAATGACTGCGCTGCCGGTCCCGGCACGACCTGCCAGGGCACCTCGACCGTCGACTTTCAGGGGAACTCCTGGAAGTTCGTTCAGGGCGGCACTTGCGCCAACATCGTGGTTCCGGGCGGCAAGCACGGCTCAGTGACGCCGCGATCTTAGTCACTCGACTTGATCTGGGAAGCGGAGGCGACGTCCATGAACGCAGTCACGCGCATTGGGAATCTGCCGCCACAAGTGCGTCTCCGTTTTCCACCTTTTTCCACGACCGGGTTGGCTGGGACGAGCTTCAAGCACGAGCATCTCCAAGTCATCGTCGGCCAAGAGAAGCACGAGGGCTTCTTCGAGGTTCATGCGGAAAACTATATGGGCGCCGGCGGGCCGCCCCACCGCGCGCTCGAGCAAATTCGCACTGATCATCCGGTTTCGATTCATGGCGTTTGCATGTCGATTGGCGGCCAGGAGCCCCTCGACGCCGTTCATCTTGAGCGCTTCCGAGCGCTCGTCGCCCGCTACGAACCCGCCCTGGTATCTGAACATCTCGCCTGGTCTACGCATGAGTCCACCTACTTCAACGACTTGCTGCCCCTGCCGTACACGGAGGCGACTCTGGCACGCGTTGCCGAGCACATCGACCACGTGCAGGCAACCATTGGGCGGCCGATCCTTCTCGAAAATCCTTCGACCTACATTGGCTTCACCGAATCCACGATGTCCGAGACGGACTTTCTTCGCGCGCTTGCGCGGCGCAGCGGGTGCGGATTGCTGCTCGACATCAACAACGTCTTCGTATCCGCAACGAACCACGATTTCTCCGCCGTGGATTATTTGGCCGAGTTCCCGATGAGCCATGTAGGAGAGATCCATCTGGCCGGCCATGCCGAGCAAACAGACGACGAAGGCGATCCTCTGCTGATCGACAGCCACGATCGGAAGGTCGCTGATCTGGTCTGGGCACTTTTTGACAGCGTGGTCGCGCGACGCGGACCCGTGCCGACACTGGTCGAATGGGACAGCAGCATTCCCGAATGGCCCATTCTGCGAGCCGAGGCAGAAGCTGCACAGGTAATTCTCGATGCCCATGCTCCCGATATCCGCAGGTCGGGCGATGCAGGCCGCTGACCTGTTTGGAAGGCACCCGGAGACGACCCCGGCCTATCCGGCAGTGCTGGCTTCGGGTCTTACTAATCCGGAGTACGAAACGCCGGCCGGCATCGTCGGCCCAAACGGCAAGAGCGCTGTTAAGCGTTATAATGTCTATCGCAACAACGTCACCGTTAGTCTGATCGATGCGCTGGCTGCCATCTTTCCGGCGACGCAGCGGATCACCGGCGTCGAGTTCTTTCGGGCCATGGCACGGTTTTATGTGCGCGCCACCCCACCTCACTCGCCTCTGCTCTTCGAATACGGGCGCAAGTTTCCCGATTTTGTCGAACGTTATGAATACGCCCGGCCAATGCCCTATTTGGCGGACACGGCACGCATCGATCGCGCCTGGCTTGATGCGTACCATGCCGCCGACGAGCTGCCGCTGGCGGCGCAGAACCTCGCCCTAGTTCCACCGGAATCCATGGCAGACGTGGTGTTCGTTGCGCACCCGGCGACACGGGTTGTTCGCTCGAAATTTCCGGCCCTGTCGATCTTCGCCGCGAATCGAGGCGAAGGGCCGGTGGAGCGCATCGAAACCTTTGTTCCGGAAGACACGCTGATCACGCGCCCCGACCAACATGTGATCGTGCGTCGCCTGCCACCGGGAGGCGCAGAGTTTTTGACGCTACTGCTGATGGGCCAATCGCTCGGCGACGCCGCCGCTCGCGCCCGCGAGACCTCGCCCGATTTCGACTTGGCGCGCAACGTCGCCGGCATGATCGAAGCCGGGGTCTTTGCCTCATTTCGGGCTGGGGGACCACCATGAATAGACCCGATGCCGCCGACAGCGGTTTCAAGTTCCAGCTCGCGGTGGCCGACAAAGCCATGGTGTTCATTCGTGCTGTCGCCCCGCCCTCCTTTGTGCAGCTAGTGTTGCGCATCGCTCTTGCCGTGCCGTTCTGGCGATCGGGGATCCTGAAATGGTCGGGGTTTCTGGAGCTCAACGACACGGCTGTCCTGCTGTTTAGCGACGAGTTCAAACTGCACCTGCCCGGAGGTCCATATTCTTTTCCGGTCCCCGAACTCATGGCCTTCATGTCGGGTTCGGTCGAGGTTCTGGCCCCGATTTTTCTCGTTCTTGGCCTCGGAACACGCTTCGCGGCGCTGACGCTGCTGGCGATGACATGCATCGTCGAGCTCACCGTCCCCGATGGCTGGCCCGTTCACATCACCTGGGCGGCGATGGCGCTTGGCATTATGGCCTGGGGACCCGGCCGCCTGTCCGTTGATCAAGTGATCGCGAGTGTCGCTCGAATCCACCGCCCAGCGCCCATGCAGTGAGGCGCATTACTTCGCATAGTGAAGAGGACCGCTCTATGGCTCGGATGCGAATCGTCATCGTCGGCGCGGGTTTCGGCGGACTGAGCGCCGCCCACTCGCTGGCCGGCGCCGATGCCGACGTCCGTGTGATTGACCGACGCAATTATCATCTCTTCCAGCCGCTGCTCTATCAAGTGGCAACGGCCGGCTTGTCCCCGGCCCAGATTGCTTCACCAATCCGGGCCATCCTTCGCCAGGCCGCCAATATCAGCGTGACCCTCGGCAAGGTGTCCGGCATCGATAAGGGCCGCCGTGTCATTGCAATCGAAGACCGCGAAATCGCCTATGACCGGCTTATCCTCGCAACCGGCGCGCGGCATTCGTACTTTGGTCGCGATGAATGGGAGAGTGTGGCTCCCGGCTTAAAGAAGATCGACGATGCAACCGGCATCCGCCGGCGTATCCTGACGGCCTTCGAGAATGCCGAGTCAGCCGATGACGCTGAGGCACGGCGTCGCTTCCTTACGTTCGTTGTGATAGGCGGCGGTCCAACCGGCGTCGAGATGGCGGGCGCTATCGCCGAGTTGGCGCGTGTTGTCATGCGTCATGATTTTCGCCGCATTGACCCGACAGAGGCCCGCATTGTGCTGGTTGAATCGGGTCAGCGGCTATTGTCCGCATTCCCGCCGAAACTAAGCGAAGCGGCCGAAGTCTCACTAAAGAAGTTGGGTGTGGATGTGCGCTTGGGCGCGCCCGTCACTCAATGCGATTTCGCCGGAGTTGCTATCGGGAGTCAGCGCCTGGAGACTGCGACTGTTGTGTGGGGGGCGGGAGTTATGGCGTCTGGCGCCGCCCATTGGCTCGGTGCACAAAAGGATCGGATCGGTCGTGTTATTGTGGAGCCCAACTTGTCGGTACCGGGCAATCCTGAGATCTTTGTCATCGGTGACACTGCCCATGTGCAAGGTCCGAACGGGTTGCCGCTGCCCGGTCTCGCGCCTGTTGCCAAGCAACAAGGCGCTTACGTCGCTCGTGTGCTGCGGGCCCAGTTGGCGGGCAATCGCGCTCCGCCACCCTTCCGATACAGGAGCTTGGGGACCATGGCGACAATCGGCCGGCGAGCCGCCGTCGCCGACTTGGGGTGGCTAAAGCTTTCCGGCACGCTCGCATGGCTGCTGTGGGGAATGGTTCACATCTCGTTTCTGATCGGCTTCAGGAATCGAGTGATCGTGACGCTGGATTGGCTTTGGTCCTACGTGACGTTTCAGTCCGGCGCCCGGCTGATCACTGGGGGCGATTCACATTAGAGGTGCGGGGCAAGACGAAGCTGTCGAGGTCCTTCAATAGGGAACCTGGCGCCGCCGATCCGGTGCCGCGACGACGGCGTCCAGCTTCGCGCCGCCCTGCCGGTCGGGCTGCTGCGAACGCTGGTCGGCCGCACCGATCTTCGCCTGCACCGCAAGATCGTGGTGATCGACGGCTCGGCCGCGTGGACCGGCAGCATGAATCTCGTAGATCCTCGCTACTTCAAACAGGATTCCGGCGTTGGCGAATGGGTCGATGCAATGGTCCGCATCGAGGGCACGGTAGTGAACCCGCTCGCCGCGACGCTGATCGGCGACTGGATCCTCGAGACCGGCGAGCCGATGCAGACGCTGATCGACAGTGCAGGCCTCGGCGCCGCGTATCCGGTGGGAACGGCGAATGTCCAGGTCGTTCCATCGGGTCCGGGCGAGACGGGCGATTGCCTGCTGCAGATGCTTCTGGGGTTGATCAACGCTGCCCAGCGAGAACTGGTGCTGACGACGCCCTACCTGGTGCCCGAGACGCCATGATCGTGGCGCTGCGCGGCGCCGCCGGTCGCGGGGTACAGGTGACTCTGATCGTTCCGGAAAAGATAGACTCGTTCCTCACCCGCTACGCCAGCCGGTCGTACTACGACGATCTCCTGGAGGTGGGTGTCGCGATCCAGCTCTATCGCGGCGGACTTCTTCACACCAAGTCAATTTCGGTCGATAAGGCGATGTCGATGTTCGGCACCGTCAACCTCGACATGAGAAGCTTGTGGCTGAACTACGAAGTGGCTCTCTTCATCTACCAGCCCGAGTTCACCGACGCATTGCGCACCCTGCAGCATACCTACATCGCGCAGTCAGTCCGGCTGGAACCAACCGTCTGGGCCGCGCGCCCGTTCAGGGAACGCTTACTCGAAAATGCACTTCGCCTGTTCAGCCCACTGCTTTGATCGCTATCGCTACCGAGCCGCCCCAGGGTCACACCAGACTTCCCGAGAGAGCGATGTTACGACCTTGATCGTCCTCGTCGCTGGGTTCCGCCGTCCTAGCCATCCGAGATGTCCGCTATTGGGCACAAATGCGAAGTGCCGACCGGGTCCGGAAATATCTGCTGCTTGAGGTAGACCGGACATATCGCCGACATATCCTAAACGACGCGAATGACCCGACTCGGACCTGAGTGGCCGATTTCGCTGCGATAGTGGTCGGTGGAGCGCCGATGGTTAAGTGCGCTCAAGTTTCGGATACGGCAAACCGTCCTTGTGACGAAAAGTCTTTACTCCATCGGAGCCTGCCTTCAACTCCAAGTCGATGTCCGGATAGGCAACTTCGTCGCCTGATGTGCGGTCTCCCACGACCAGAAAGGCGGCATCGTTGTCGGTCGCATTCAGGAAGTGGTGACCATCGCCAGTGCCCGCCGGGAATGCGATGCAGGTGCCCGGGCCGACCGTCTCGCGTCCCGCATCGGTGACGAGGACGAATTCACCCTCGATAATGTAAACGAATTCATCCTGCTTCGTGTGGGAGTGCCGGGCCGAAGATTGGCCACCCGGTTCGACACGTACGAAGTTGACGCCGTAGTTTTTGAGCCCACCGTGATCGCCTAAACGCCTGTTCCATCGTTTGCGCTGGCCGTCACGGAATGGTGCCGGATAGCCGGATGAATTGCTCTCCGGCAAATCCGCCGGCCTGAATACCTTGGAACCCATCGACATATGCATTCTCCTCGGCAGTCCGCCAAATGGTGCGATGGCAGGTTCTTTGCCGCAAGGCGCTACACCTCAGCGCTACGGTCTCCGGCTTGAAAGGCCTTCGACAAGCAGGATTACTGCGACTGCTCAGGTCTCAAAATGGCACCAAGCCGACGTCACCAGGGCACGGAGAGGTGTCCGCTTCCAAGGGGGAAAGCGGACATGACTCGGACTGGCTTCCGAGTCTGACATCGATTCACTTAGCCCGACCAACGCCAGTTTATGAGTTTACGGCTTGGTTCGAGTTCTCTCTGGGACGCCATTCCTGTGCAAAAGAGAGAACTTTTGCACAGGACTTTGCAAGTCCGTGATGCGCGAGCTTCTCGATGGCCGCGCCACAGCAGCGCCAGCCTGCCCGGCTCTCCGTCGCGATCCTTCATTTGTCGCCCTGCTTGCTCGAGAAATACCGGTAGAGATCGTCGAGCACGGCGGCGCCGCGCTCCAGGCGCTGATCGTCGTCGTTGTTCACGCGGCACGTTCCACTTCAGGGGCGTCCGGCGGCTGCTTCGCGCGCACTCGGCAAGCGGCGCGCGGGGCCAAACGTCAGCGATTTTCAGTTGTCAGGCGCGTTCGTGTCCAGCACGTTGCGTCCCTTGCGTAACTTCGGCGGCAGGATAGGCGCTTGAACCGGATGCGGGTCGTTCTGAAGGCCTCCGGTTATGGGATTCCAGAAAATTGCGTTGGCTCGTTGCCGGATCGCCAGCGGTCGCAGCAGAAAGTCGTCGCGACGGGCATTATGCAGGCACATCGAGATCGGCCCATCCGCCGTTGCAACCATGAAGGCGCATGCCGCAACTCGGTCGCGCTCGAGGCTGCAAGCGCTCATGAAGTTGTGAATGAAGAACGAGATCTTTGAGACCTTCCCGCGGGCGGCAACAAGATCCCGACGCATTTGCCATGCTTTGCTCAGGGCAAAGCGAAGCGCCGTTGGCAGCAGCCGCGGTGTCCAAAGAGGAGAGAATATCAGTGCCGTCACGGCGCGCCGCCGGTCTCGCCGGTCGATCGGCATATGTGCGGTCGCCGCTAGAAGGCTCCCCATTGCCTCCGGTTCATCGTAGGCGTTGTAGGCGTGGCCGTTGCAGACCAGCGCCATAGCGTAGCGGTTACACGCACGGTGTCCGGCGCGTGGAAAGTCGAATGAAAGCGCCTCTGTGGTACCGCCGCGAATGGCATCGGAGACGCTATCAGGAGTGATGAAGTCGGACCTTCCACGCGCGCGACCCCGACCCGTATCGGCTCCGAGTTGGAAAGAGGCCAGAGAGACGACGTCGCTGTTGGCGACGAAGAAGGCAGCCAACTTCGATATTTCGTGGGCATTCTCTGAGAAGACCGTGGTGTTGAACATCACGGAAAGCCCGAGCCCTCGAGCGCGTCCGATGTATTCCCGCCTGATTTGATTCAATCCGACCTCTGACGAGAATCCCTTTCGTTGTTGTGTCATGTCGACGTGGAACGCGATGTCGACCAGCCCGGCCTCGGCAAGTTCTTTGAGCAGCGAACGGGTTGCGCGAATGCCGTTTGTGAACAATGACGGGCGCATTCCCCTATCTCTGATGCGCCGGGTGACAGCGACGAGTTCTTCGCGCGGACGCAGAGTCGGATCTCCGCCCGTAACCTGAATGTCGGTGTTCGGTCCATACATCTCGAAGATGGTATCGATTCGGCGGAAAAGCTCTTCCAACGGGAGGTCTTTGACCGCCTCAGCAGTCTCGGAGAGATAGCAGAGCGTGCAATCCAAGTTGCATCGTTGTGTGACTTCGAGGGCCACGCAGCCGATCGGCCAGCGCCGTCCCATGCACTGCGCCCCGTCCCACTGCCCGGTTTCGACCATCCGACGCCTGGCCCGTATCATCGCGAAGCCTGGCCCGGTGGTTGGAGGCTCCGGTTGATATGCCCGCACCTCTTCTGGGGAAAGAAGAGTACCGGGACCGTCAATGGCGCTACGCATCGTTGAGGCTCCAATCGTAAAAGTCATCGTCGATTCGAGTGCGGCCAGCCAGGAGATTGAGAAGCGGTGCCCGCGCGTGCCGACGAAAGTGAGCGAGCACGCCGGCTTCATCATTGCCAAAATCCTCGATGAACCACGAGTACAGGCTGGAAACGGCGAGTTTTCCGTTTTCAATCCTCGTACCGTGGCCATTTATGAAGGTGACGGCACCGGCCTCCATAAAATCGTTCGCGTTTTCTGCCGCGAGCGCGATTGGCGGCAGGCTCGGACAGCCAAGGGACGCGCAGTTGAGGACGTAGTGCAGCCTCGCGTCCTGCCAGATCGGCCTCAGAATACGGTGCTCGATGTCATTCAAAGTCATGGGCTCGCCCTCGACCCTGATCAGCGCCTTGTCCCACGGCCCGGAGGAGAAAAGCCCGGACGATATCGCAATGTCGCGGATGCTGGAGACCGGATATCGGTCGAGCACCAAGTCGACTGTGAGTTGTAGAGGTTAACCCAGTAGGCGAACTGTTCGGCTCGTCGGAAAGCGCCGATTCGAATTCCAGACATTTGCTCAAGATATGTCTTAAGCGCCCGTCTGTCCGCAGAGGTGACCTTGCTATACCGAAAGCGATTGATATCGCCCAAGACGAGGTATTGCGCGAGGATCGCATTCCAAGGCGCGTGATCAATTGTCGGCGATGCCGATTCAATATGGGCCTGCCACCTGGGCCAGAGTTTCTTGCTTGGGGCGAACCAGCGTTCGATGCCGCCGAATCCTGCGAGCGGCAAGGCCAGGGCGAGCATGGCGAGTTTCCGCCGAAAAGTTCCCTGCGTGTTCAACGGGACCACAAATTTCGCGTTCAAATGTCGATACCTCTTCGGTATTCACCCAATTCGCGTGCGCCAAGACTCCGTCAAGAAAGCCCGCGAGTGTGAGGACATTCGAGGGCATGTCGACTGAAGCGTTACACTCGCCGGGCCCGAGGGTCATTGGCTGGCCATCGCGGGTCGTCAAACACAGGTAAGCAAGCGTGCGTGAAGTGCGTGACAGTCCTCAAGGCGGAGGCTCGGCCGATCCGAAAGCGGAAACCGATGAGATTTGTGCAACCGCGGCGAGCGCGCAGAGGACACTAGGTCGCTGGAGTAAGGGCGTCGTGAGCCAGGGACGCCCTTTCAACCGTAGAAGGTGACTTGGACCGCAGTGGCTCTCCTGCATGGGCTCCCGGAGTGTGGCCGAATCGACGGCGAAATATTCGGGCGAAATGAGTGTAGTCGCTAAAGCCGCTGTCGTAGGCGATCTCACTGATCGGCCGGCTCGTGCTCATCGTCGCCCGGCGATGCAGGAGACACGCGGCGTGATCCAGCCGGACCGAATTGATGAAATGCGTGCAGGTCGTGCCCCGCGCCGCGAAGAACTTCTGAAGATAGCGTAGCGAGATCCCGGCTTCCGCCGCCACCTCGCAAGGACCGAACTCCGGTTCGGCAAAGCGGCGCCTCACGACGTCGCAAATGCGGGTGAAAAGTTTGTCCGCATGGAGGGAGGCAGGCACCGGATCATGTGGCGCAAACAGAGCGCCGAGCAGGTCGTATATCACCAGTTGCATGTGCGGTTCGATTGGATCGGATGGTGCACCGCGGTCTCTTACGGCGTCTCGAACGAGTTCGAAGAGCAGCCGACTTGCAAGCGTCCCCCTCTGGCTCCACAGACCACCCTGCGGCTCGGTCCCGAGATGGGAAATCAGCGCTTGGCGCGGAAGGTGCAGAGCCAGCCAACGGCCGGGCTTGTCCTGACCAAAGTACGTCATCGGCCGGGTCGAATCGACGAGCACGACGTCTCCGACATCGAGCTCCACAACATGATCATTTTGGGTCATCGCCGAGTGACCGCCCAACTGAAATGCCGCGTAGTAAAAATCCATACTATCGAGGCGGACATCCCGATGCGTCCGCTCGACACGGTGGGCATTGCAGGACAGATCAACTGCCTCGAACCCGCATATGGTCTGCGGTTTCACCCAACCGGCGAAATTTTCGGGTTCGATACCCTCCGGGTTATACTGCCCGCAGAGCGATCGGACCAGAACTCTCCATTCCTCGTAACCCAACTCCGGCAGGCCGGAGAAGTCGCTGCGCGGCTGCATCATCGCTACCACTCAGATGTTTGGCCTGGTGCGTAAGCACATCGAGCCATGCAATTGCGGAATCATTTTGATGAAGAACAGATTCACAATGCAGTTCACAGAATCTTGAAGGACCCCGCCTACCAGCGTCGAGCCGCTGGATCGGCCGATGACTTGGCGAGTCTTTGTCCAAGGACAAATGTGTTCGGAGTTCGTTGTAATAGCCAGTGGAGACAGGACGTGGCGCATGTAGACGTTACCGAAGATGACAATGTGATCGAGGCATCCTCGGCAGATCGACCCGATCAACCTCTCCGCATGCACATTCTGCCAAGGTGACCGCGGACTATCGGGTGATCGTGGATGCCCATGGCTGCAGTGCGCCCGGTGACGGCATGACCATAGCACCCACCCCTCTCGGTCTCGGATCAGGTAGTCTGTGGTACTTCATCCCAAGGGAACGCATCGGTGATCTGACGGGCGATCCACTCCGCCTTTGGATTGGTCGTCACCGCGAAGGATAGCAGTCGCCGCCGGTGGTGCCTGAGAATGACCAAAGAGCAACTTGAAGCCGCGGCACGATCAGGAAGTCCACGGCGGCGATGCCTGCCGCATGGTTGTGGAGAAAGGTCTTCCACCTCTGCGACCACCCTCGCCCGCTCTTCGCCATGTACTTGGCGACCGTCGACTGAGCGGCCTCAACGCCAAGCTTGAGCAGTTCGCCGTGAATGCACGGCGCGCCTCACAACGGATTGGCCAGGCTCATCTCTCGGATCAGGCGGCAGATCTCGCCTGGTATTCGCGGACCTTCACGATCGCGGGCGTCGAGCCCGCGGCGGAAGCGGATGACGCTCTGGTCGACGCCCTGGCGGGCGATATCGACGCCGATGATCAGCGGCGCCGTCGGGTCCTCGACCAGCGCCGCCTCGTCCCCGGCCTTGTCGGCACTGTCGGTGTTCGGATCGTTGAAGGTTAATCCAGGAGTTGTCTCGTCACAGCCTGGACTAAGACGCTGCTGCACGAGCTTGCTTCCAGTCATTGAGAGATATCAAGAGCCCATCCCACAATTTGATGCGTGCTTCGATGCTCTGGCGCGCCGCCCTAAGCACCTGCAACCCCCGTCCCGGATCATCGGCAGTCGCGGCGGCGAGAATGGCTTTTGCGGCCGGACCGTGTTGGTCACTGTCCACTTCGATATGGCGCTTCAAATAGTATACGAACATCGGGGCCTGGTTCGCGCCAATGCGCCACTTTTCCAGCAAATTGCTGAACATGCGCGGGATGACATCCTCCCGGCCATAAAAGAAACTGGCCATAACCTCGAGCGGAGGCGCTGAGCTGGCGATTTGCAGCGTGTGGCCAGTGAACTCACGGATGAACGGCGCCGCCGCAGCCTGGTCGAACGCCCCGCCAATGGTGGCGCCGTTTGCGAGGGTGGTCTGGAAAAGCTCGAAGCTTGCCGTATTGGCGCCGACCTCCCGCATTGCTCCAAGGTAAAGCTCAAGATGACTTAGGGGTTCTCCATTGGGGCCGACATCGGTTTCCTCG
>Ga0210402_10004189_pt1 | contig 13200 bp, 10 predicted proteins | sample IncBWC7MmetaG_FD_161055 | JGI IMG/M metagenome (GOLD analysis project Ga0210402, IMG submission 161055) | Forest soil microbial communities from Barre Woods Harvard Forest LTER site, Petersham, Massachusetts, United States - Inc-BW-C-7-M | ecosystem: Environmental > Terrestrial > Soil >...
GGTATAATCGATGCCGAGGTCATCAAGCTGAATCTGCACCAATTGTTCGGCAATCTTCGTCGACGTATCGAAGCGCAACGCAAACGACCCCGTCAGGAACGATTTCGCCTTGGCAAGTTCTTCATCTGTCGGACCGGTTTCCGCCAGCTTGCGGATCTCCGCCTCCATCACCTCCAGGGCCTGATTGGTGCGATCGGACCGGGTCGCGGTACCGCTCACGAACAGCGCTGCGTGGTCGAGCGGCATCACGGCGCTGTAGACCGAATACGCCAGTCCGCGCACCTCGCGCACCTCCTTGTAGAGCCGCGACGAAAATGCACTGCCGCCCAAGGTATGGTTCAGCACAAAAGCCGCGATGAAATCCGGGTCTTTGCGCAGGATCCCGGCGCCGCCGATCATCAGCACCGATTGCGGCACGTCGAGATCGATCGCGATTCTTTGGCCCAGTCCTTGCGGGCTCGCGTTGGCGACCGGCGCGAGCGCCCCCTTGTCCGGCAGGCTGCCGAATACGCGGTCGATCAGCTTGCCGGCAGTCGCGGCGTCGATATTGCCGACGATGGCGACCTTGAGGTTGTCGCGAGCGACGACCCTCCGGGTGAAGGTCCTGAGATCGTCGACCGTGATGGCCGGGACCGATTCCAAGGTGCCGCGCGGCGGACGCGCATAGGGGTGGCCCGCGAAGGCGGTTGCCCACCAGCGCTGGCTGGCGAGTTCGTTAGGGCTTGTGGTCGCTCGCCGCAATCCCGATAGAGTCTGCTCGCGTATACGCTCCACGTCCTGCGCGTCGAAACGGGGCGCCGTCAGCGCGAGCTTCAGCAAATCGAACGCCTCATCCTGGTTCTCGGTCAGCGTACGCAGCGATCCGGACACATAGTCGCGGGTCGCCGTAAAGCCGATCTCGATCGCCTTGGCTTCGATCCGTTCGTGAAAGCTTTTTGAATCGATGTCGCCGGCGCCTTCATCCAACAACGCCACCGCCATGGTGGCAACGCCCGCCTTTTCGGGCGGATCCTGGGTTGCGCCGCCCCTGAAAGCGAAATCCAGTGCGATCAATGGCACAGTGGGTTCCTGCACCAGCCAGGCCATGATACCGCCCGGGCTGACGATACGTTCGATCTTGGTAGCGCCGGCGGAAAGCGGAAACGCCGTGAGTGCTCCCACAACGAGGAGCGCGCTCAAAACAGCGCGCTGCAGACAAAGCCTGAGAGTGAGGCTCACGAGCGCTTCTCCTGATTTCCGGGCAGCTCCTTGACGAGATAGCCGGTCACCGAACGGCGCTTGTCAAGCCACGTGCGCGCGGCATTTTGAACGGCCTCAGGCGTCACAGCACGTATCCGCGCAGGCCACGAGTTCACCTTTTCGACGCTGCCGCCCGAGGTCAAAGCGGCCCCGTACCATCGCGCCATGGTGGCCTGATTGTCCTCCGCATAGACGGCATCCGCGATCAAACGCGTTTTCGCGCGCTCAAACTCGGCCGCCGTGATACCGCTTTCGGCAATCTTTGCAATGACAGCATCGATCGCCGCCTCTGTGGTCGCAAAGGTAACGCCCGGCAACGGGCTTGCAAACACCCCGAACCGGGATTCATCAAGTGCGGTCCCTTGATACCAGCCGCCCGCACTGGTTGCGATGTGCTGCTCGATGACCAGCGCGCGATAAAGCCGGCTGGTTTCGCCGGCGCCAAGCACCTGCGCGAGGATATCGAGCGCTTCCGATTCTCCGGGCTTGGCGGTGCTTGCCGACGGCACCAGATAGCTGCGCTGGAGGCTCGGCTGGGCAACACGGGCATCCGCCATGGTAAGTTGGCGCACTGCAACCGGAATCGGCTCTTGCGGCCGCGCGCGCGGCGCCGCTTCGGCGACACGCGCCACCTTGCCGTAGGTCTTTTCGGCGAGCGCCTTGACCTCATCGCCGGTGACATCGCCGGCAATCACCACCACGGCATTGTTCGGCGTATAGAAGCGCCGATAGAAGGCCAGCGCATCTTCACGGTCGAGCTTCTCGATTTCCTGGCGCCATCCGATCACCGGCCGTCCATAGGGATGGTTGAGATACAGCGCCGCCGCGACCTGCTCGCCGATTCGCGCGTCAGGACTGTTCGCGACCCGCATGTTGAATTCCTCGAGCACGACGTCACGCTCGGGCAACACATTTTCGTCGGTGAGAACGAGGCCGGTCATGCGGTCGGCTTCGAACTCCATCACCAACGGCAGGTACTCCTTGGCGATACGCTGGAAATAGGCGGTGTAGTCCGACGTCGTGAAGGCGTTCTCCTGCCCCCCGATGGTGGCAAGCGCCTGCGAAAATCGGCCCGCCGGGTTCTTGGCGGTGCCCTTGAACATCAGATGTTCGAGAAAATGGGCAAGGCCGGACTTGCCCGGAGTTTCGTCCGCGGATCCGACCTTGTACCAGATCATGTGGGTCACGACTGGGGTGCGGTGATCCGGGATCACCACCACCTCAAGTCCGTTCTGCAACGTGAAATTCGTTACCTCCGGCCCCTCTGCGGCGGCGTTGCCGATCTGAAAGACAAGGGCAAACGCCGCGACGACTCCACAGATCGATTTAATGCTTGTAACGCCATGAACCACGTTGCCACTACGCTGCAAATCAGCCTCACTCATTTACCGAAATCCCCCGTCTGCCGATCTTGCGGTCCGGCTTTCGGCATCTCGGCTTTGCTATTGATGCCATATGGTTGAGTCGGAGACGGCGTGCGGTAGCCGGGCGGCGGGTCAACCAGCGAACTGCGGGACGGTTCACGCGCGAATTTGGCGGTCTCGACCTGCTTTTCTCCAGTGAAGGTTTTACCAAGGCCAAGGACGCTGCTCCAGAGCCCTCCCGTATAGCCGAGTTGGCTTGGTGTCATTTCCGGCGAATGGTCTGGCCCCTCACCTGATTTCGTCGCCGGCTTGTCGGTCTTGCCGGCAGCAAGCTCATTCGGCTTGAGGGCGTCCCCGGCCTTGTAAGGGTCAAAAGGCTTGCGCTCCGCCTTTGCCTTGCGTTCAGCAGCGCGTTTCTTTTCATCCGGATCGGCCGGCCAGGCAGGATTGTTAGCGGTGAGCGAACCGGCCGCAGCCGGCGGCGGCAGGTTGCGGCTCGGCGGCACCACCAGCGGCGGCCGCTCCTTGTATTCGATGCCTGCCTCCTGGCCGTTGCGAAGCCCTAGGCCACGCAGCAATCCGCGCACAAACTTCGCGTCGGGAAGTTCGTCGTCATCATCATCGCCCGCGAAGACGGCGGTGCCGCCCGCGATCACCAGGACGACGCCGAAAGCCGCGCACAATGCGGCGCGATTGAATTTACGGTTTCGATTTTCTAGAGGCATGCCATTTCCCATAGCGTTTCCCCCTCTCTACCCTCCCCCGCAGCGGGGAGGGTAGAGAGGGGGCGGCGTCCCGCCGTACCGTGCGGTTTCCGAAGTCGCGGTTAACGAACACTGCCTTGTTGAAACAAGGCCATTTCGAAATCATAAGCTTCGACTTCAGTCATCAGGCCCCTACACTTGTCTATCACGTTATATCAGGGCGCTTTTGCGGCGTCTTGCAAGAACATAGATTCGTAAACAAGCCCAATCACGCCGGCAACGATCGCCGAATCGGCGAGATTAAAGACATACCACTGGAAGGTCCAGGTCGACGCGGTGATATGAAACAGGACAAAGTCCATTACGGCGCCGTGAACCACGCGGTCGATCCCATTCCCGATCGCCCCGCCGACAATCAGTCCGAGCGCCAAGCCAGCGAATTGCGAGCGGGTTCGCATGAGCCAGATCAGGAGGAGCGCGACCGCGACCACCTTGAGGGCGAGCAGCACCCATTGACCCAACTGACCGGTTTGTTGGAACAGCCCGTAGCTGATTCCGGTGTTCCAGGCCAGCACCAGATCAAGAAATGACGTGACCGGCACCCGGTCCCGCACGGTCAAGCCGAATCCGTGCAGCAGCCAAAGCTTCGCGGCCTGATCGATTGCCGCCACGACGACCGCGGCCACAAGGCCCAACCGCAATGGCGCTCCGCCGGGGAAAGCCGGTACCGCCATCTAGCCGCCAGCGGCGCGAGCCGCGTCCCATTCGCGTAGCGCCCGGGCGTCGCGCGGCGTCACGTCCGGATAGTCCGGATCGGCCCCGACATCGGGCTGGATCTTCCACGACCGGGCGCATTTGACGCCCTCGGCCCGGCGGAACTCAACCGCAACCCCCGGCACCTCATCGAGGCGAAACGCCCCCGCCGGCCCCTCTCCTGACGCGATGGTCGCGCCGGACGTAATGGCGATCTCCGCCATCCCGCTCTCGCCACGGTCGCCAGCAAGTTCTGCCGCGAGCGTGCACAGCAGCGCCGGATCGGAGATGTAGATCGCAGGCGCGGCTTCGAGGCTCGAGCCGATTCGCTTGTCGGCGCGCTCGATCTCCAGCGCGCCGGTGACGACACGGCGCGCGCGCCTGATGTCGCTCCAAACGCGTGCCAGTGCGTCATCACGCCAAGCGGCAGGAATTTCAGGAAAGCTCTCGAGGTGCACAGACCCTGCACCTGTCCCGTAGCGGGACAGATAGGCCTCTTCCGCCGTGAAGCAGAGCATCGGGGCGAGCCAGATCACGGTGGCGCGGAAGACCTCCTCGATCACCGTCAGGCTCGCCTTGCGGGTAACCGAGGAGATCGGGTCGCAATAAAGCGCATCCTTGCGGATGTCGAAATAGAATGCCGAGAGATCGACCGTCATGAACTGGTTGAGCGCCGCGAAAATGCGCTTGAAGTCGAAGTCCGCGTAATTTTTGCGCACGCTCTCGTCAAGTTCGCTCAACCGATGGAGAATGTATCGTTCGAGGCCCGGCATGTCCGCGTGAGCGATGCGATCCTCGTCACGGAAATGGGCAAGATTGCCAAGCATCCAGCGGATGGTGTTGCGCAGCTTGCGGTAGGTGTCGACGGTGGTCTTGAGGATCTCCGGCCCGATGCGCAAGTCGTCCGCATAGTCCGAAGCGCACACCCACATCCGCAGTATGTCGGCGCCGGAGGATTTGATCACGTCTTGCGGCGCGACCGTGTTGCCGAGCGACTTCGACATCTTGCGGCCGTGCTCATCGAGCACGAAGCCGTGGGTGAGCACGACGTCGAACGGCGCGACGCCACGGGTGCCGCAGCTTTCGATGAGGGAGGAATGGAACCAGCCGCGGTGCTGATCGGAGCCCTCCAGATACATGACAGTGTCAGGACCGCCGTCCTTGCGGCGGCGGATGCCGGCGAGGCCCGGGAAGTGCTTGGGATCCTCCAGCGTGAACGCGTGAGTCGAGCCGGAATCGAACCAGACGTCGAGGATGTCATCGACCTTGTGCCAATCCTCGTTCTCAAGCTCGCCAAGGAAACGTTCACGCGCGCCCGCCGCGTACCACGCGTCGGCGCCCTCGCGCTCGAAGGCCTCGGCGATGCGCTTGTTGACGCGCTCGTCCTGAAGAATCTCGACGTTGCCGTCCCCCTTCTCGCGCACGAACACCGCGATCGGCACGCCCCAGGCGCGCTGACGCGAGATCACCCAGTCGGGCTTGGTCTCGATCATGCCGGTGATGCGGTTCTCGCCTTGCGGCGGCACCCAGCGGGTTTCGCGGATAGCCGCGAGCGCGCGGTGGCGCAAGGTGTCGCCGGCTTTCACCTCTCCCCGGCGGGGAGAGGTCGGATCGCGCAGCGATCCGGGTGAGGGGATGCCGGCCGGACGATAGTCCGAGTGCCCCTCACCCGCCGGCTTCGCTGTGCTCGCCGTCGATCTCTCCCCGGAGGGGAGAGGTAAAGAGCCGATCGGCTTGTCCATGGCGATGAACCACTGCGGCGTGTTGCGGAAGATGACAGGCTTCTTGGAGCGCCACGAGTGGGGGTATTGGTGCTTCAGGCGCCCACGCGCGATCAGCATGCCGGCGTCGATCAGCGCCTTGATCACGGCGTCGTTGGCATTACCCTTCTCGCCCTTGTCGGTGATGACGCGCTTCGGCTTGCCGCCGGGGTCGCGGGGGCCGAAGCCCGGCGCCTGGTCCGTGAAGAAGCCATCGCCGTCGACCGTGTAAGGAATAGCGGTGTTAATGCCGCGCGCTTCGAGGGCACGGGCATTCGCGGTCCAGATGTCGAAGTCGTCGCGGCCGTGGCCGGGCGCAGTGTGTACGAAGCCGGTGCCGGCATCGTCGGTGACGTGCTCGCCATCAAGGAGTGGGACCGGGAACGCGTAACCTCCGCCGACGCCTTTAAGGGGGTGTCTGCAAGTGATCAGACTGAGAACTGCGGGCGGCACATTGGCTAGCTTATCGTAAGCCGTAACGCGTGCCTGTTTGAATACCTCCCCCGCCAGATTTTCGGAGATGATGAATAGGTCCCCGAATTTCGCCCAGTTCTCCGGCGCAGCGTCGGTCACTTTGTAGAGCGCATATTTGATCTTCGATGAGAACGAGATCGCGCGATTACCTGGCAACGTCCAAGGCGTAGTAGTCCAGATGACAATCGAAACATTGTTGCGGACGAGCTTGCCAACGAATTCCAGAGATTGGACCTGCTGCGCCGACCACGCGTGCAAGGAACTATCGTCGAAAATGGTTTCACCTGTCTCCTCACCAACACCGATCTTTCCCTCGATGGGAACAAATCTTGTGCTCGAGTCGCTCTCAGATACCGGAAACTTCACCCACACCGTATCGCTGGTGAAATCTTCATACTCCACCTCTGCCTCGGCCAGCGCGGTCTTCTCGACCACCGACCACATCACCGGCTTGGAACCCCGATAGAGCGTGCCGTTGGCGGCGAACTTCATCAGCTCGCGCGCGATCTGGGCTTCGGCGGCGTAGTCCATCGTCGTGTACGGATGATCCCAGTCGCCTTCGACGCCGAGGCGCTTGAACTCCTCGCGCTGGACGTTGAGCCAGTGTTCCGCATAGGCGCGGCACTCGCGGCGGAACGCCACCATGGCGGCGGGATCCGAGAGATCGGGCTTCTGCTTGCCTTTCGACCGGTAGTTCTCCTCCTCGATCTTCCACTCGATCGGCAGGCCATGGCAGTCCCAGCCCGGCACGTAATTGGAGTCGTGGCCCAGCATCTGCTGCGAGCGCGACACCACATCTTTGAGAATTTTATTGAGAGCATGGCCGATGTGGATGTTGCCGTTGGCGTAAGGCGGCCCGTCATGAACGACGAATTTGATCCGGCCTCGGGCGGCCTCGCGCAGGCGCTCATAAAGATCGATCTGCCGCCAATGCGCCAGGATCTCGGGCTCCTTCTGGGGCAGCCCTGCGCGCATGGGAAAGTCGGTCTTGGGGAGAAATAACGTCTCGCTATAGTCGCGGTCGGATTCGGACATGACGGCTCAACCTGGCGGATCAACTTGGGATCTGAGTGACAAACAGGACGCGGCGATCCCGGTCTTCCGCTGACCTTCCGGTCAAGCGGAAGCCGGGCCGATAATCCGCCGAGGATCCGGCCCGAACTGATACGCGGGCTGATCGTATGCCGTCATGGCGCGGTTTCTAACATATAGACCGTTTGACGGAAAGAGCGGCGTTGAGCGCGGCCCCGAGTAATTGCTGCTGGCCCGGCACCTCTTCTCCTTCTCCCCGCTCGCGGGGAGAAGGTCGGGATGAGGGGCTCCCTAAGGGGCTCCCTCCACAGGCTCAGACTCGCGGGTAGTCCCCCTCACCCGAATGAGCGAAGGATCCGCTCAATCCGACCTCTCCGGCAAGCGGGGAGAGGTAAGCCCTCAATTCGTCCGATCGATCGAAAACTCCACCGCATCCTCCAGCGCCTCTTTCATCGGCGCGGCCGGAAACAGCGCCAGCGCGTCTTTCGCGATGGCGCCGTAGTGACGGGCGCGCGACACCGTGTCTTCGATGGCGCGGTGCTTCGCCATCAGGGCAATGGCGTGCTCAAGGTCGTCCTCAGCCGTCTCGCCGCGCTCCAGCGTGCGCTGCCAGAAGGTGCGCTCGCTGTCGGAGCCGCGGCGGAACGCCAGCACCACCGGGAGCGTGATCTTGCCCTCGCGGAAATCGTCGCCGACATTCTTGCCGAGCCGGGCGGCCTTGCCGCCGTAATCGAGCGCGTCGTCGACCAGCTGGAAAGCGACCCCGAGGTTCATGCCGAATGAACGGCAGGCGGCCTGTTCGGCTTTGGCCCGCCCCGCGATCACCGGGCCAACCTCGCAGGCGGCGGCGAACAGCTCCGCTGTCTTGGCGCGGATGACGGCGAGATACTCGTCCTCGGTGGTGGCGGTATTCTTGGCGGCCGACAACTGCATGACCTCGCCCTCGGCGATCACCGCGGCGGCCGAGGAGAGAATTTCCAGCGCTCGCAGCGAGCCGACCTCCACCATCATCTTGAACGCCTGGCCAAGCAGGAAATCGCCTACCAGCACGCTTGCCTCGTTGCCCCACAGCATGCGCGCCGCCAGCTTGCCGCGGCGCATGTCGCTTTCGTCGACCACGTCGTCATGCAGAAGCGTCGCCGTATGCATGAACTCGACCGCCGCGGCGAGTTTGACATGGCCATCGCCCGGATAGCCGGCCAGCACCGCCATCGCGAGAGTGAGCATCGGGCGCAGACGCTTGCCGCCGGAATTGATGAGGTGATTGGCAACCTCCGGTATCATGGTGACGTCGGAGCCGGTGCGGGACAGGATGGTGGCGTTCACCCGTTCCATATCGCCGGAGACCAGATCGACAAGGCGATCGATCGAGGCAGGTCGGTGACTTTCAAACGGAACGATGACGGCCAACAGAACGTCTCCTGTGGAATGCCCCGCCGGCCCGCGCGATAATCCGGTTCGGTGCCCGATTGCCGTACGCCCAACCGCAGGGCAGGGCGTTAGCATAAAAATGCCGATGACCGGCCACAAGTGCACGAAATTTGTCAGTGCGTTCGTGATGATCATCCAACAGGCTGAACGGCCGCGGCAACAATTATTTCAGAGTACGACCATGGGCGCCGTTGAGCCAATCCTAGCAGATCGCCGGCCCGATGCCGATCGAGTCAGTTCCCGTTCACCGGCCCGATGGTGATCGCCTGTCTGTGATCGCCTGTCTTGCCATTGCGTGCCGTATCGTGCTCGATACCGTTGCGCGGGGGTAGCGAGGTATCATGCGGCTCGCCTGTCTGTCCCATAGTCCCCCGGCCCCCTCCCTACCCTTCCCCGGCATGCGGGGGAGGGTAGGGAGGGGGCCACCGCGAGCACGCTTGACGCGGCGGCTTAGAGCATTTTCGATGAGGTTACACACACTCTGGTGTCATCGCTCGGCTTGGCCCGGCGATCCAGTAAACACCGACCATGGATACTGGATTGCCCGGACAAGCCGGGCAATGACACCGGCAGGATCGGTCTAACAGAGAACTGCTACGGGGACCGGCTGCCGTGAAGGAAATCTTGCGCACTAACGATGTCGTCCTGGTGTCCGCTGTCGAGGCGCTGCTCGAGGGGGCCGGGATTCCGCATCTCGTTCTCGACCGGAACATGAGCGTACTGGAGGGCTCGATCGGCATCTTGCCGCGGCGCGTGTTGGTCGACGAAGACTATTCAGGCTCGGCCCGCCGACTCCTCGTAGATGCGGGCCTTGCTCACGAACTGCGCCCTGATGTCGGCTGAGCGACAATTGGGCGCGATCCCCTCCGACCTTACGGACGATGCGGTTCTCGGCGGCCGCCTGCGCCTGTTGCAGCCGCGGCGCGGCCATCGGTTTGGGCACGACGCCATTCTGCTGGCGGCCGCGACGCCGGCCCGTGACGGCGATCGTGTTGCGGATCTCGGCGCCGGGATTGGGACGGCCGGGCTTGCGTTGGCGGCCCGCGTACCCGGCACAAAGGTCAAGCTGGTGGAGATCAGTGTCGCCCTTACGGCGCTCGCGGCGCTCAACGCTGCGCGCAACCAGCTCGTCGACCGGGTCAATGCGGTTGCGCTCGATGTTGGCGCATCTGCGGCGGACTACGCGGCGGTGGGACTGGCGCCCGCAAGTTGCGACGCCGTGCTGATGAACCCGCCGTTCAACGATCCGGCTCGCCATAATCCTTCGCCCGACCGACGGAGACGCATCGCTCATGATCTCGCACCCGCATCGCTCGCGACGTGGACCGATGCGGCGGCGCGATTGCTGCGGCGGGGCGGTGTGTTGACAGTGATCTTTCGCGCTGATGGGCTGATCGATCTGCTCGGCGCTCTTGCGGGCCGTTTCGGGGCGATTGCGGTGCTGCCCGTCCACGGCAAGCCCGATGCGCACGCGATCCGCATCATCGCTGGCGCCGTGAAGGGCAGCAGCGCCCCGCCCGCGATCCTGCCCGGCCTCGTGCTGGCGGCCGAGGACGGCACGCCGACGGATGCCGCGGAGGCGGTGCTGCGCCACGGCGCCGAACTCACATTGTTTACCTCTCCTCGAGAGGGCGAGGTAAGATAGATGACACAACTTGTGGATATCGTCATGACGGCTTATCAAAGATGGATGCCTGAAGGACCAATGACAGAACATGTCCGCCAACTGACCGCGCGTGCGGCAGCGGCGATACGCCCGTATCTGCCCAAACGCTTTCGCAGCGATCTGCCGGTGGTGCCGGTCGTGCGGCTTACTGGTGTGATCGGGTTTTCGACCCCGCTCCGGCCCGGCCTTTCCATCGCCGGGATTGCCCGGATGCTTGACCGGGCCTTCGGGGTCCGCAACGCCAGAGCGGTGGCGCTCGCGATCAACTCTCCGGGCGGATCGGCCGTACAGTCGCACCTCATCTTTCGGCGCATCCGGGCGCTTGCCGAGGAAAAGAAGCTGCCGGTCATCGCTTTCGTGGAGGATGTGGCCGCCTCGGGCGGCTACATGCTCGCGTGCGCGGCCGACGAGATCGTGTGCGACCCTTCCTCCATCGTGGGATCGATCGGCGTGATCGGAGCGACCTTCGGGTTTCCAGATGCGATGAAGAGGCTCGGCATCGAACGGCGAGTCTACACGGCGGGCGAGCACAAATCGATGCTCGATCCGTTCCTGGCCGAGAATGAGGAAGACGTCGTACGCATCAAGGCGATCCAGAAGGACATCCACGGCATGTTCATCGGGCTCGTCCGCGAGCGCCGCGGCGAGCGGCTCACGGGCCCCGAAAATACCGTGTTCTCCGGCGAATATTGGGTGGCCAAGACCGCGAAGGACCTCGGGCTGGTCGATGAGCTCGGCGACGTGCGTGCGTTCCTGCGTCAGCGCTTCGGCGAGGATGTCATGATGCCGCCGGTCCCGGCGGAGCGTTCGTTTTTCGGACGACGGACGCCGGGCGTGGACGGTATCGCGCCGGAGGGGCTCCTGGGCCACGGCGTTGCGCGAAACGGGTTGGTGGACGATCTCATATCGGCGCTCGAAACTCGCGCCATATGGGCCCGATTCGGACTGTAATCCGTGATACCCGTGCGCCAGAGTGGTCATTCCGGGGCGCACTCGATCGAAATCGGCTGTTGCCGTTTTCGACCACCCCTGACGCTGAAGTCGGGCAGGCCCGACTTCAGGCGCGAGCCCGGAATCCATACCCCGCGGCTTTTCCGTATTACTTCGACCTGTGGTTATGGATTCCGGGCTCGCGGGCAAGAGCCCGCGCCCCGGAATGACCCGACAAGAATGCGATATGACGGGTTAAAGAACTCGCTACCAACGCCACGCCTGCAACGGACAGCCCTCATGCTGCCTCTCCCGCCCGTCATCGCATGGACGCTCGCCGCAATCGGGGCGGTCGCCATCTCCAAAGTGCTGGCGCGACAGTGGCGGCGCGTAAATGCGGAACTCGACGCCCATGGGCGGGCAGCCGGGCCGGGTGCGAGCGAAAAGCTGCCAACGTTGCGACTCGATCCGAATACCGGCGAGTACCGGCCGGAGTGAGCGCTACTCCCTCACATTCGAATTCCAGCCTGCCGCACGGGCGGAATTATCCCCCAACCGACCGTCACATCGCCATTCCCTCGCCGCATCGGCAGTGTGAGCGGCGGTTGCACGGTGGCGGTGCCGGCCACCGCGGCATAAGCCTCGGGGAGCGTATGGGGATCGCCAGCGGTCCAGACCACCACGCCGCCGTTGACGGAGAGATCGCCAAGGTCGATCCACGGCGCCCGGCGCGGATCGCCGTCGATCAGGGTGCGCGGATGATCGGCGGAATAGTGGGCGATATTTCCGCCGAGCCACATGGTCCCCACCACGTAGACGAGCGGCGAGCCGGTTTGAGCGTGAAAACGGGCAGAGATTTCCTGCGCCAGTCTGTCGCCCGGAAACAGCACCGCGCGATAGCGGTGATCGAATTGCGGCAACACCGCATATTGGGCCACGAAGGTCAGCGCATAAACCGCCGATACGGCTCCCCACATGCCTGCAAGCCGTGCAAGGCACGCGCGATCAATCCGCGAGGAAACCGACACTACGATCCAGGGCCCGAGGAAAAGCCAAAGCGGATAGCCCCACATCGTGATGAGCCCGCGCCCGCTGAGAGCGGATGCCGCGATCACCGTGACGGCCGGACCGAAAGCGAGGAGCGCGAGGATACGCCGATCGTAGTCGTCGGCCGCGGTCGCGTCGCGCTCATAGGGGCGCCGGAACAATGGCAGCGCGATGATGATGGTCGGCAGCAGCCAGAACAACTGGGCGAGGGCAAAAAGCGCCGGATGAGTAAAATGATCGAGGAACCCGTTCGTCGCCTTGGCACGGGACGCCGCATAGTTCAGCGGCAGCCAGTGGTTCTCGATGAGCCAGATCAGGTGGGGCGAGATGATCACGAGGCCGATCGCGGTGGCGAGATACGGCCCCGGAGTGGCAAAGCAGCGACGGGCCCGCGGATCGATCAGCATGAAAAGCAGAAGCGGCAATCCAAGAACGACCACGAAATATTTTGCCCAGAACGCGAGGCCGAGAGCCACGCCCAGCACCGCCCAATGGCCGAGGCGACCGGTTCGCAGCGCGCCGTGGAAGGATAATCCGGCGAGCGCCCAGAACGGCAGCTGGATCACATCGTGATTGAATTTCGGTGCCGTGAAGTTGAAGAAATGCAATCCGTCGATGATCAGAACCGAGGCCGCCGCGGCGGCCGGAGTTGCGACGCGAAGCATCACGGCCCATACGCCCGCGAACGCTGCCAGAACGCTGAGCTGCCCGAGGGCATAGTACGCGATATCGGAACCGAAGGCGCGGTACGCGACCTCGACGAGCCACCAGGGCAAGGGCGGCAATTGTCGTAGCCGAGC
>Ga0210402_10004190_pt1 | contig 13199 bp, 15 predicted proteins | sample IncBWC7MmetaG_FD_161055 | JGI IMG/M metagenome (GOLD analysis project Ga0210402, IMG submission 161055) | Forest soil microbial communities from Barre Woods Harvard Forest LTER site, Petersham, Massachusetts, United States - Inc-BW-C-7-M | ecosystem: Environmental > Terrestrial > Soil >...
GGTTCCATCCCCCGTGGTCGGGGCCGTGTTCTAGGCGAGGACGGCTGACCAGACAAGGCGCGGAGTGATAAATCGGGAGCCTTCGCCCCAGAAACTGGCCCCCACAAATTGGCCCCGAAAAATTGGCCCCAGAAAAAGGCAAGGTCCGATGATCGAACACCTGACCATTCGCGCCAATGGCGCGGCGTTCCATGTCGCACGGCTCGGGGCCGGAAAACCCCTGCTCCTGCTGCACGGCTGGCCGGAGTTCTGGCTGAGCTGGGAACCGGTGATGACGCGACTGTCCGACCGCTACACGCTGCTTGCGCCCGACCTGCGCGGCTTCGGCGACAGCGACAAGCCGGACGGCCCCTATGGCCCCGACCAGCACGCCGCTGACCTGGTGGCGCTGATGGACGCGCTGGGCATCGACAGGGCAGGCGTCGTCGGCCACGACGTCGCCGGAGCCGCGATGCAGCCGCTCGCGCGGAACGCGCCGCAGCGCCTCGCCGGGCTGTTCTTCTTCGACTTCGTCTATCCCGGCATCGGGCCGCGCATGGCCGAGCCCGACCGGCTGAACGAGATCTGGTACCAGTCGTTCAACCAGATGGAGATGGCGCCGGCGCTCATCGGCGCCACGCGCGAAAGCTGCCGCATCTATATCGGACATTTCCTGCGGCACTGGTCGCATCGCAAGGATGCGTTCGACGACGTGCTGGAGGCCTTCACCGACAACTTCCTGAAGGAAGGCAATCTCGCCGGTGGATTTGCGCATTACCGCGCCGCGCATGCGGGCCGGGTCGCGATGATGAAGGGGAAAGCGCCAAAGCGGCCGCCGATCGACGTGCCGACCTGCGTCCGCTGGGCGGAACGCGATCCCTTGTTTCCGTTTTCCTGGACCGACCGGTTGAGCGAGACCTTCACCAATCTCGATCTCGCGCTGTTGCCCGGCGTCGGACATTTTCCGCACCGGGAAGACCCTGATCGCGCAGCCGAGCAGATCGCAGCGTTCTTCAGGCGGATCGGCTGGAGCTGAGCTCAAAACGAAAAGCCTGCCCCGCGGGCAGGCGAGGCAGGCGCTCTTCATTCAAAAAACGAGACAGATAAATGGCTACTCAAATAGTGGGACCGCCATACGCGTGTACACAATGGCGGTCCCGTGCCGCATCGTGTAGCTGACGGCGAGGCACGGCTTCGCCGGCAGCTGCGACGCGACGATGTCACACTATCCCTGAGGTTGTATCGGGCAACGCAAAGCGGGATTTAACCTAACCGGTCAAGGTTACCCGCTTCACCGCGTCAAGGTTAACCCTTCTTGTCCTTGTCTTTCTTGCCGCCGCTCTTGCCGTCATCCCGGCTCTTGCCGTTGTCCTTCCTGCGGTTGGTGAAGCGGGCATTGCCAAGTCCCGTGCCGATCGTGAGCACGCCCCAGCGCTCGACATCCTGCATGAAAGGCACTTCGGAAAGCCCCTGCACTACGCCGTCATTGTGCATCAGGACCGCGGTGTCGTGATCGCCGATCTCCGGGATCGCCTCGACAAGGCTCGCCGGTAGGTTGAACTTGCCGCTCTCCCAATTGCCCGGCAGATTCTGCGCGCCCTTCTCGATCGAGCCGTCTTCATCGATGACGCCGGGACAGGCGATGCCGATGAACGGCGCGAGTTTCAGCCCCTCTGCGTCGGCCGCCTCGATCAGACCGTTAAGCATCTTGACCAGCCGCTTCACCGCGCCTTCGCGCGTCGGCTCGTCATCGGCGTGACGCCACAATTCGGATTTCCACACCGAAGCCTTCGACAGATCTTCCGCCTTCTTCCAGCCGGTCTCGACAACGCCGCAGCGGATATTGGTGCCGCCGATATCGACGGCGAGGATGCCGCCATAGCCCTCGAAGATCCAAGACGGCGCCAGATGCAGTGTGCCGATCAAGCCGGCATCGTCGGGGTGATAGCGGATCGGGACGAGGTCGATCTTGAAGTCCTCGGCTTTCAGGATGATCTCGGTCCGCGCGATCGCAAGCTCGCCCAGCCGGCTGTCACGAAAGCCGCCGCCGACCACGATGCGCTCGGTCCTGGCCCAGGCCTTGGTCTTGAGAAACCGCCGGGTGACATAGGCCAATTCCTGCGCGAACTCCTCGATCGCGCTGTGCACGATGGCGGCGGCCTCGGTATCGTCGCCGACCAGCATGGCATCCAGCGTCTTCTTGCTGATCGTCTCCGAAGACTCGTCGCCGAACGGATCCTTGCCGGTCTTGCGCAGCGGCTTGCGCCAGCGCTCGAAAATCTTGCGAAACGCGCCCTTCGAGGCGCGGTCGCCAAGAAAACCCTCCTCGTCCTTGAGCTCGATATTGAAGGTGTCCACGTCCACCGACGGCAGACGGGCGGCGCCGTGGCGGGCAATGCCCGTGGTCGTTACTGCCTCTTCAGCCATATGAGCCCTTGCCCCGATGGAACCGGGGGACAACGGCCGGGCAACCCTTTGGTTTCATGGGGGGGAATAGCGCGTAGGGAGTAGCGAATAGAGGGAGGGCCGTAACCCTCTTTGCTCTTCCCCATTCGCTATTTGCGCTTTTCCGCCAAATCCTTCAAATTGGGTAGGTTTTCGCCGTCCTCGTCCTTGACTTGGGCCGCTCGGACGCTATAAGTCCGCGTTCAGCCGGCGCGGGGTTTTCCGCGCCGCTTGTTTTTTCGCGAAATGGCTCGAAACGGCCGAGGGGCTCCCCCCGCCGTCCAGACAAAGTAGCGGCTGAACAACGATAACGACTGAACAACCATAACGACTGAACAAAAAGCCGGCCCGGACTTGGTCCGAGGCCGAGATCGAACACGAAGGGATTAAACGATGTTCGCAGTCATCAAGACCGGCGGCCGGCAATACCGCGTCGCTCCGGATGATGTTCTCGAGGTCGGCAAGATTGCCGGCGACGTCGGCACGATCGTGCAGCTTGGCGAGGTGCTCGTGCTCGGCGGCGACACGCCGGTGCTCGGCACGCCGGCCGTGGCAGGCGCATCGGTGGCGGCCGAAGTGCTGCAGCACAAGCGCGGACCGAAGGTGATCGCCTTCAAGAAGCGCCGCCGCAAGAATTCGCGCCGCAAGCGCGGCTACCGCGACGAGATCACGGTGCTCCGCGTCACCGAGATCCTCGCCGATAACGCCAAGCCGACCGTCGGCCCGCGGCCGAAGAAGGCAAAGGCGCAGCCGGCAGCCGGCGAGGAGACGGCGGCCTCGTAAGGCGCGGCAAGACTTGCGACCGGGCAAGACTTACGACCCGCAAGACTTGCGATCCGGCAAGGCTTGCGATCCGGCAAGGCTTGCGACCCAGCAAGGCGGAACGCCGCGGCAAAACGGCGCGCCGTGCGGATCGCGAGATACGAGCCGCACGAACGGCCGAAACGGGCGCTAAAATCGCCGAAAAGTCATGCGCTCCGAGTCGCGCGTGACAAAAAGTGAAATGATTCCTTCAAGGAATTGACTTAAGAGACGATTAAATCGGAGACGAGCCATGGCTCACAAGAAAGCGGGCGGTTCATCGCGAAACGGACGTGATTCCAAAGGTAAACGCCTTGGCATCAAAGCCTTCAGTGGCGAACATGTGATTCCTGGCAACATCATTGCGCGTCAGCGTGGCACGACTTGGCACCCCGGCCTCAATGTCGGCATGGGGACCGATCATACGCTCTTTGCCAAGATCGAAGGTCATGTCGAATTTCGTGCCAAAGCCAACGGCCGTACGCTCGTATCGGTTCGTCCGATGCTTGATACCGCGGCCGAATAGACGGCGGACAACATGAGTCCGCCGGGTCCTGTCAGAACCGGCGGAGCTCAAGGGCTCCTGTGAGGGGAGGCGGGACACCTGGCCTCTCCTCTTCATTTTGGTCTGGCGCGATCGCATGTCGCGCCAACTGCGCACAGGAGCCCGACATGCTGCAGGATCTTCCGTCCCAAACGTTCCGCGAGTCCAGTCCTTGCGTCCTCGAGACAGTGCGGCTGACATTGCGCCGGCCGACGCTCGCGGACGTAAAAGCGATTGCGCGTCTCGCCAATGATCGTCGCATCGCGGAAAATACCCGCCGGCTGCCGCATCCCTACCTCCAGGATCACGCCGTCAGCTTCGTACGTGAGATCGCGCATGAGCGCCGCGACGTCGCGTTCCTGATCGAGAGCAATTTCGTCCCGATCGGTATGGTCGGCCTCAGTTGGCAGGAACCGCGGACACCGGATCTCGGCTATTGGCTTGGCACGGACCATTGGGGCCAGGGCTTTGCCACCGAAGCCGCGCGCGCTGTGATCGATTTCTTCTTCGAGGAGACCGAGCACGAATTCCTCCATGCGGGCGCGCGCGTCTCCAACCCGGCGTCGCGCAATGTGCTGGAGAAATGCGGCTTCCAGTGGAGCGGCGTCGAGTTGCACCGTTTCGAGGCGCTCGGCTCGTCGACCCCCGTCGACTGCTTCCGCCTCTCGCGCGGCGTCTGGTCGTCGCTGAAGAACTGGGCGAACTCGACGCGAAAAGGGCGATAATTCAGCGCCAATAACGATGTCGTCCCCGCGGAAAGCGGGGACCCATACCCACAGACCGCAGTTGTGGCGCACGATGCCGCCAAGGCTGCGTTTCAAAACAGCGGCCTGTGGTTATGGATCCCGGCGTTCGCCGGGACGACGAGCCATCACGCCGGCGGGCTTACCAGCGCCTCTTCACGCCCCAGATCGCGTTCGCGCAAGTAGATATAAAGCCCCGCCCCGATGATGATCGTAGCACCCGCGATGGTCGCCGGCGACGGCACGTCGCCGAACACGATGAGGCCGAACATGACGGCCCATACGATCATCGAATATTGATAAGGCACCACGACGCTGGCGGGCGCGAGCTTCAACGACCGGTTGACGCAAAGCAACGCGCTCACTGAAATGACGCCGGCAGCCGCGAACAGTCCGAGGCTGGCAGGGCTCGGCGTCACCCAGCCGAACGGCGACATCAGCGCGCCAAGTAGGAATGTGCCCACGAATTGCGACGTCGCCATCACGATGTCGGGCGTCGCGCGCAAGGAGCGGGTGATCAGCATCAGGATCGAGAACGACAGGCTGCCGCCGAGCGCGATCATTGCGGGCCAGCTCACCGTCTGTGCCGACGGCCGCAGCGCGATCACGACACCGGCAAAACCGATCAGTATCGCGCTCCAGCGGCGCCAGCCGACCTGCTCGCGCAACATGATCGAAGACAGCGCGGTGACGAAGATCGGACAAGCGAGATAATAGGTGACGACATCGGCAAGCGGCAGATAGACGGTCGCGAGAAAGAATGCCGCGACTTCGAGAGTGGAGAGCATCACGCGAATGAGCTGCAGCCGCGGCCGCTCCAGCCGCATGAAGTCGGCACGATGGCGCCAGATCGCGGGTGCAAGCACGATCAGCGCCGCGCAGGCGCGCAGCCACAGCAATTGTCCCACGGCATAGGTCGCGACCATGAATTTTCCAAGAGCGTCGCCGAAGGAAAACATGAACACCGACAGCAGCATCAAGGCGACGCCGGCAAGCCGCGCGGAGCGCTCATCGTTGTGCGGAGAGATGCGGGCGAGAAGGGACATCGGCTTCGCTTATCAGGTTCGTCGAGCACCCTCCACCATCATTCCGGGATGGCGCATCAGCATCAGATCCGGCAATGACAGCGGACGGATTGCCGCATCACTCCCGCCGAGATAGGGGTGGACCAAGGAAGCCGCGCAAGGAGGCAAGCCATGACCGGGTTCGATCCCACAAGCCACCGCATGGTGAAGGAGCAGCGCTGGTTCGAGGATTTCATCCTCGGCGAGCGCTTCGTGATTCCAAGCCGCACAATGACGTCAGCCGTGTTCGCGGCGTTCCAGGCCGCGAGCGGTGATACTCATCCGGTGCACTACGACGCCGAATATTGCCGCGCCCGCGGCATGCCGAACCTGCTTGCACACGGCTTCCAGACGCTGATCCACACCGCGCCTGGCGCGGGGCTGTTTCCGTTTCTGGTGAGGAATCGCTGGTCGGCTTTCTCGAACAATCGAGCCGGTTCTTAAAGCCGGTCTATGCCGATGATACGATCTATCCTGCGCTCGAAGTGACGGAGCTCGTGCCCGGCCGCACCACCGGCGTTGTGACCCTGCGCAGCACCGTGTTCAACCAGCGCCGCGAGCTGGTGCTGGAGGGATTGCAGAAATTCCTGATCCGGCGACGGCTTGCTTGAGGCGTCGCCTGCCTCTCTTCATCGAATGCTAGCTTGTTCCTGATGGATGCGCGGGTCAGGCCCGCGCATGACGGTCGGAGGCAAGCGCCCGCGCCTTGGCGACGTCGTAAAATACCCGTCTTTGCGGGCAGCTTCGGGTTGCCGCACCGGCCGCGCTGGCTTACCTAAGGCCTATGAAATTTCTCGATGAAGCAAAGGTCTATGTGCGCTCCGGCGACGGCGGCAATGGCTGCGTGGCATTTCGCCGCGAGAAGTTCATCGAGTTCGGCGGGCCGTCCGGCGGCAATGGCGGCCGCGGCGGCGACGTCATCATCGAGGCGGTGGACGGGCTGAACACGCTGATCGACTACCGCTATCAGCAGCACTTCAAGGCCGAGCGCGGCGTCAATGGCATGGGCAAGGACCGCCATGGCGCCAATGGCAAGCCGATCGTGCTGAAGGTGCCGGTGGGAACACAGGTCTTCGACGAGGACAGGGAGACCTTGATCCACGATTTCACCAAGCTCGGCGAAAAGTTCACCCTCGCCGAGGGCGGTAATGGCGGCTTCGGCAATGCGCATTTCAAGTCCGCGACCAACCGCGCGCCGCGCCATGCCAATCCCGGCCAGCCCGGCGAAGAGCGCTGGATCTGGCTGCGCTTGAAGCTGATCGCGGATGCGGGCCTCGTCGGCTTGCCGAATGCCGGGAAATCGACCTTCCTGAGCAAGGTCAGCGCCGCGAAACCGAAGATCGCGGACTATCCTTTCACGACGCTGCACCCGCAGCTTGGGGTCGTGAACGCTGACGGCCGCGAATTCGTGCTCGCGGATATTCCCGGCCTGATCGAAGGCGCGCATGAGGGCGCGGGGCTCGGCGATCGCTTTCTCGGCCACATCGAGCGCTGCCGCGTGCTGCTCCATTTGGTGGACGCGACCTGCGAGCACGCCGGTAAGGCCTACAAGACGGTCCGCCACGAGCTCGAGGCCTATGGCGGCCAGCTCGCAGAGAAGGTCGAGATCGTCGCGCTGAACAAGATCGACGCGGTCGGCGCGGAGGACCTGAAGAAGCAGAAGGACCGTCTGAAACGCGCCGCGAAGAAGACGCCGCTGTTGCTGTCCGGCGCGACCGGCACCGGCGTCAAGGAAGCCTTGCGCGCACTTGCCGAGGTGATCGGCGAAGCGCCGGTGGCCAGCAAGGCCAAGAGCGCGGCGGAAATGGAGCCCTGGACCGCGTAAGACCCGGCCGGCCCCTCGCTTGTCATCGGCCGCGCGATAGCGCAGCATCATCCGCTCTCTGGCATCGTTCCCCGGCATCCCCGATGTAAAGGCATGGCGCGCGCGAAAAACATTCTCTGGATCATGTGCGATCAGCTTCGCCATGACTATCTCGGCTGCACTGGCCACCCCTCCCTGAAAACCCCGAACATCGATGCGATGGCGAAACGTGGCGTGCGTTTCTCCAACGCCTATGTACAGTCGCCGATCTGCGGCCCGTCGCGTATGTCGTTCTACACCGGCCGCTATATGCGCTCGCATGGCTCGCACTGGAACGGCTGGCCGTTGCGCGTCGGCGAGCCGACGCTCGGCGACCATCTGAAGAAGATCGGCGTGCGCAATGTGCTGGTCGGCAAGACGCACATGGCGCCCGACCTTGAAGGCCTGAAGACGCTCGGCATCGCGCCCGACTCGACGATCGGCGTGCATGTGTCGGAATGCGGCTTCGAACCCTACGAGCGCGACGACGGGCTGCACCCGACGGGGCGGCCGCGCCCGCGCTACGACAGCTATCTGCGCGACCACGGCTTCGACGCGCCCAATCCCTGGGAGCATTGGGCGAACTCGGGGGAGACCGTCGGCGGCGACCTGCAGAACGGCTGGCTTCTGGTGCATGCCGACAAGGCCGCGCGGATTCCGGACGAGCATTCCGAGACGCCGTACATGACACGGCGCGCGATGGACTTCATCACGGCGTTTGAGGCGGACAGCCGCCGTTGGTGCCTGCATCTCTCCTATATCAAGCCGCACTGGCCCTATATCGCGCCCGAGCCCTATGCCAGCATGTATGGCGCGGTCGACGTGCTGCCCGCGATCCGCTCGGACGCGGAGCGCCAGAACGCGCATCCGGTGTTCGCCGCCTATATTGACATGCGCTATTCGAGGAACATGGCCCGCGACGAAGCGCGCGCCAAGGTGATCCCGGCCTATATGGGGCTGATCACGCAGATCGACGATCAGATGGGCGTGCTGATGGATTTCCTCGATCGCCGCGGCCTGCTCGAAACCACCATGATCGTGTTCACCTCCGACCATGGCGATTATCTCGGCGATCATTGGATGGGCGAGAAGGACCTGTTCCACGATCAGTCGGCGAAGATCCCGCTGATCGTGATCGATCCGTCACCCGACGCCGACGCCGCGCGCGGCACGATCTGCGATTCGCTTGTCGAGGCGATCGACCTCGCGCCGACCTTCATCGACTATTTCGGCGGCCAGCCGCCCGCGCATGTTCTCGAAGGCCGCTCGCTGATGCCGCTGGTGCGTGGGCAGAGCCCAAGCAATTGGCGCAACGTGGTGTTCTCCGAATACGACTACGCCATGCAGGACGTGCGGCTGAAGCTCAATCAACCGATCGAGCGCTGCCGCCTGTTCATGGTGTTCGATGGCCGCTGGAAATATATCCATGCCTCGGACTTCCGTCCGATGCTTTATGATTTGCACAGCGATCCGCGGGAGCTAGTCGATCGTGGCGAGGACCCCTCCTGCTCGGAGGTGATCGCGCGCCTGCAGGCCACACTGTTCGACTGGGCGCTGCATCCCAACAATCACATCACAACCAGCCGCGAGAAGATCGCGGCCTATGCCGACAACCAGCTTCAAGTCCAAAGGCGGCATCCTGATCGGCATCTGGGATGAAGCCGAACTGAACCGAATCCGGCAGACGATCGCACAGCGCGCGAAACCGTAGATGCTGAACCTCTTCTCTCTCTCCGCGCTTGCGGGAGAGGTACGTCCGAGTTCGCGAATGCAGTGAAAGCGATCGCTTCTAGAGCCTTTTCCGTTCCGATTGAATCGGAACGGAGGCTCTAGTTTCTTGTTTTGACGCGTTTTCTTCACGCGAACCGGTATCCACCCCCGGATCAAGTCCGAGGGCATGCTTCGCTCGAAAACGCTCTAATTCTCGATCTTGTAACCCGTCGCCTTGACGATCGGCTGCCAGAACGCGGTGTCGGCGGCCAGCTCCTTGGTAAGGCCGTCGGGCGTGCTCCCTTCCGGGATCAGCCCGATCGCAAGCAGCTTCTCCTTCACCTCGGGCTTGTTAAGCGTGGCCGCGACGGCGGTGCTGAGCTTCGCGGCGAAATCCGGCGGACCGCCGGCCGGCAGCCACATGCCGTACCACGCATCCGCAACCAGATCGACGCCGCTCTCTCTCAATGTCGGCACCTCCGGCAAGAACGGCGAGCGAGCCGCGCTGCTCACGGTAAGGATCTTCACACCGCCCGCGCGATATTGCGGCATCGCATCCGCAATCGTGGTGATGCCGAACGGCAGATGGCCGCCGAGGAGATCGTTGATGATCGGCGCGCTGCCGCGATAGGGCACGCGGGTCATCGAGACGCCCAGCACCTCAGCAAGCCGCGAGCCGGTGAAGTGCGGGATCGTGCCGTTGCTCGGCACACCGAATGTCGCCTTGTTCGGATGGGCTTTGAGCCCGGCGACGAATTCCCTGAAATCCTTCGCCTCGACCGCCGGCCCGATGACGATGCCGAACTCGAAGCGCGCCAGCAGCGAGACCGGGATGAAATCTTTCGCCGTGTCGAAGCTCGGCTCGGTCTCGACCATCGGCAACAGATACATGGTCGGGCCCGTGGTCACGAGGATCGTTGCGCCGTCGGGTTTTGCGCCCTTGACCGCCTTGATGCCGATCAGCCCGTCGCCGCCGGTGCGGTTCTCGACAATGACGGTGCGGTCCAGAAGCCGGCCGAGATGCTGCGCCAGCATCCGGCACAGCGTGTCGCCGCCGCCACCCGCGGCGAAGGGAAAGATGATCCTGGTCAGCGGCCCGGATTCCGCGCGCGCCTCGCCCGGCCGCACGATCAGCGGCAGACCAAGACATCCGGCCATGAAATCACGGCGCCGCATTGCTTTTTCCTCTCGCTTGTTGGACGTGACGTCCTCCTTTCGGATGAGCGATGGGCCCAACCGCTCCTCAAAGGCAACCTTGTGCGGCCGCGCATCCTGCTGCGAGCTGAGGTTCCATAACAGCACGAAATACCAAAGAGACACCACAGGGAAACACAGCAGGAGGATTTCATGATCGGTTATGTCACGATCGGGACGAAGGACCTGAAGAAGGCTGGTGAATTCTACGACAAGATCTGCGGCGCGCTTGGCATGGGCCGTTTCATGGCCAACGATCGCCTCATTGCCTGGGGCGGTCCGGGCAAAGGCGCGGGCTTTGGCGTCGCCCTTCCCTATGACGGCGAGCCGATGACGGTGGGCAACGGCGTGATGGCTGCGTTCGCCGCAAAGGACAAGGCGCAGGTCGACAGCGTCTACAAGCTCGCGCTATCGCTGGGCGGCACCTGCGAGGGCCCTCCCGGACAGCGCAACGAGCATTTCTATGCGGCCTATTTCCGTGACCCTGACGGCAACAAGCTCAACGCCTTCGTGATGAGCTGACGGCCTTAACTTTGGCGAATTTTCTCGACCGCGCGCCACTTCCAAAGTCAGGAAGTGGCGCGTATTGCTCTTCCCCGACATCCATTTCCTGACCCGCCAATGGCCCGCTTGTCGCTGAAAAACTTCCGCCGCATCGTTGTCAAGGTCGGCTCTTCGCTCCTGATCGATTCCGATGCCGGCGAGGTGCGGGCGTCCTGGCTGTTGGCGCTTGCGGCCGATATTGCCAGGCTGCATGGCGAGGGACGCGAGGTTCTGATCGTCTCGTCAGGATCGATCGCGCTGGGGCGCAGCCGCCTCAAACTGCCGCGCGGCACGTTGAAGCTGGAAGAGAGCCAGGCCGCCGCGGCGGTCGGCCAGATTGCGCTGGCACGGATCTGGTCGGAGGTGCTGGGCAATCACGGCATCGGCGCGGGGCAGATCCTGGTGACGTTTCAGGACACAGAGGAGCGGCGCCGCTATCTCAATGCGCGCTCGACCATCGCCAAGCTGCTCGAATGGCGCGCGGTGCCCGTGATCAACGAGAACGATAGCGTGGCGACCAATGAAATTCGCTATGGCGACAACGACCGTCTCGCCGCGCGTGTGGCGACCATGGCAAGCGCCGACCTCTTGATCCTGCTCTCCGATGTCGACGGGCTCTATGACGCGCCGCCGTCACAGAATCCGAACGCAAAGCTCCTTCCGGTGGTCGAGAGCATCACCTCGGAGATCGAGGCGATGGCGGGCTCGGCCGAATCCGAATTGTCCCGCGGCGGCATGCGCACCAAGATCGAGGCAGCCAGGATCGCGACGACCGGCGGCACGCATATGCTGATCGCCTCGGGCAAGATCGAGCATCCGCTTCGTGCAATCGCCGATGGCGGGCGCTGCACGTGGTTCCTCACACCGGCCAACCCCGTCACAGCGCGAAAACGCTGGATCGCGGGCTCGCTGGAGCCGAAGGGCACTTTGACCATCGATGCTGGCGCAGTCAGCGCGCTGCGCGCGGGCAAAAGCCTGTTGCCGGCCGGCGTGATCCGGGTCGACGGCCAGTTCTCCCGCGGCGATGCCGTGGTGGTGCGCGGCCCCGACACCCACGAGATCGGCCGCGGCCTGGTGGCCTACGACGCGGAGGACGCCGAGAAGATCAAGGGCCGTTCCTCGCCCGACGTGATGACCATCCTCGGCATCAGCGGGCGCTCGGAAATGATCCACCGCGACGATCTGGTGGTGGGCGGACCCAGGATGACCGATCAGAATTGATCAGGTGCCACGTCGTCGGCGCCAATATCCTGACGACCATTCATGACACGAACGACCTCGATGCCGTCCGCAAGCGCAACGTAGAAGATGAGATAGCTGCCGACGGGAAAGCTGCGCAAATCCCGCCGCAGCTCGCGCCTCTCGCGTCCGGCCAAAGGATTTTGCGTGAGCATCTCGAACACTTCGCCGATGCGGTCGATTTGCCTGTTGGCCGCTCCGACGCTGTCGACCGCGATGTAATCCCAGATCGAGTCCAGGTCGCGATCGGCCTGGGGAAGCTTGCGAAACCTATTCGGCACGCTTGCTTGCGGCCAAGCGCTGCCGTCCCCGCTCCTTGATGGACTTCATCATTTCCTTGACATCGACCTCTTCGGCCGGACCGCTGTCGAAGCCCTTCTGGATCTCGGCGCGCAGCGCTTCGAGCTTGACCTTACGACGCTCCTCGCGCTCTTCGAGAAGCCGCAGGCCTTCGCGCATGACCTCGCTGGCGGTCGAATAGCGGCCGCTCTTGATCAGCTCGTCGATGAAGTCTTCGAAATGTTCGCCGATGCTGTAGCTGCTGGCCATTGGCGCCTCCTCGAATATCAATTTATGATATTTAATGATAGTTCCGGTCGGCGCAAGTGCAGACTTTTTCGGCGGAGAAAGCCTGTCTGGGACTCCCCCTTGGGCCATTAAGCCTGCGCCGCCAAAGGCCTTTCGCGGCCCTTTTGCCGGTCAGCCCTGCCGGTTCCTCGCCTCGCCAAGCCCGCAATTTCCATGCTACGACATGCCATTGATCTCATGTTGGAAACGATATGACCGCGTCTCTGAAGGCCATCGACGGCAATGCCGACCTGCCCGCTTTGATGAACAACCTCGCTGCCGGCGCGCATGCTGCGGCGCGCGTCCTGTCGCTCGCACCGTCGGCGCAGAAGAACCGCGCGCTTGCCGCAATGGAGCGCGCCATTCGCAGCCATGCGCCCACAATCCTCGCCGCCAACGCGGAGGATGTCGCGGAGGTGCGCGCGAGCGGCGCGACCGGCGCCTTCATCGACCGGCTGACGCTGACGCAAGCCCGCATCGATGCGATGGCCGACGGCATCGGCACCGTGCGCGAAATCGCCGATCCC
>Ga0210402_10004191_pt1 | contig 13192 bp, 14 predicted proteins | sample IncBWC7MmetaG_FD_161055 | JGI IMG/M metagenome (GOLD analysis project Ga0210402, IMG submission 161055) | Forest soil microbial communities from Barre Woods Harvard Forest LTER site, Petersham, Massachusetts, United States - Inc-BW-C-7-M | ecosystem: Environmental > Terrestrial > Soil >...
CTATGCACTTCTTGCCAGCGGATCACTCACCCCGATCACCACTAGCGTTCCCACTCTCGGAGCGGCAACATGTTGGCAGGTGGCCACTCCAGACGGCCGCTTTGTCTACACGTCAAACGCCGGCACAGCTACAATCTCCGGATTTTCGATTAACGCCAATGGCAGCCTGGCTCCGCTGCCCGGTACAGTCCAGGGGTCGAACCCATCCGGAGCCACGAATATCGACGTCACGATTAGCTCGGATGGCAAATTCCTGTACACCCTGAATGCCGGAAATGGAACGATCGGCATCTTCGCCATTCACAAAGACGGGACTCTTACCAATCTTGGATCTGCCGACGGGCTTACCGCCGCCGGTGGTTTCAATGGAATCGCTGCGAACTAGTTAATTGCATGGCGTGCGAGTTGTGGCTTACCGCTGCAACTCGCACTACTGTTTTATGCAGGAATGCATACCTGCCGACTCGCGTCGTCATCATACTTGTAGATCAACTATCAGCTACATGCGCCAAATTTCGAATGTGAAGTAGATGCCCAAAACAGGAGGAACAAATGTCCGAAGCGAAGCTTGTCGTAATCTATCCCCGTCCAAAGGATATTGAGTCTTTCGAAAAGGTCTACTTGACGGAACATGTTCCCATGGCCGTTGAGAAACTGGCCGGCAAGACAAAGATTGTGACTACGAAGATTACAGGCTCTCCCCAAGGCGTACCAGCTTTCTACAGAATCGTGGAGGTTTATTTCCCTTCTAAATCAGCCTTGGAGGTGTGCGCTGCAACGATGGGCGCACAGGAGACTTTGGCGCACGCTGTCAAGATCTCAAACGGTGGAACTCCATTGATCTTGATCGCTGAGGGGGAGACATACACCTTCGGCTAGATTGGTAGCGCTTACGTCTGCTAACCCTGCGCGGTCGCTGCGATTGCCATCGAATTTTCGGTGAAGATGGCAATCGCGGCCGCGAGCGGCGCCAAAACGGATTTGGCTCGCTTTCTCATGTTCATTCGATAGTCGATCAGAGAAAAGGTTTCAAGACGAATTTCAATTGCAAGGAATGTTACATCCTTGCAGCGTCCTCAATGATGTACTTCAGCGTGCTCCGCTATGCCAGCGGGCGCGAATCCTCGGTTAAGGTTCGTGATCCAGCGGTCTTTCGCTCGAGGTTCCATCCAATGCGGAGGAATTCGCGGATCCGGCATTCCTCGTAAAGCTTGGCATCACCGGCCTCCCCTTGCGTTGTACTCGAAGTGTTAATACTATCCGTGCTTAAAAGGGTCCTCAACCTGGACGCTTGAAGGAGGCCGACTAGGATGGACGACGTCTACCGGATCAACGTCGCAAAGACCGAATTTCGAGAAGCATACAACTGTGGAGATGTGGACCAACTACTCTCCGTCTTCGGGGAAGAAAACATTATGGATATGTCCGATGGCGAACCAACCCGCTCTACTGCGGCCGCCGCAAGGGAAGGTCTTCGCAAAAATTCGACAGACTTGTTTGCGGAGTTTTCTGTAAGACTAGCGGTTATCGTCGGCGAGATTGCTGTTTTTGGCAATACTGCGTATGACTTTGGCTGGCACGAGTTCACTCTTACTCCCAAGAAGGCGGGAAACACGATCCGCAAAAGGCATCGGTATCTTGAATTGTGGAAGAAAAACTCATCCGGGGATTGGAAGATCTGTTTCTTCATCAACAACCTGGACGTTCCTGAGGAACTGTTGGGTGAGGTCAGCCATTGGTTCCTCGGTGAGGAACGATCTGAAACCAGCGGAGGATCAATGGGGTCCTAGAAGACGGGGGGTGATGCAGCTAACCAAATCGCGCGTTTCCTATGCTTCCTTAATCCTATCGTAAAGCCGCTGACTGAAACCGTCAGGCATCTGATATTCAACACCGTCCCCCACTAGCTTCACAACATTCCTCGTTCCATCGAGAACGGCCTTGCAGTGGGCGCACACTTTGAAGTGAGCCTCCATCCTTGCGCGCAATTCGGCATCGATGTCGTCATCAATGTAATTGGAGATCTCTCGCCAGACCTCTAAGCAGCTGATTTCAATCACTTTCATACGATGCACCAGTTACCATTTTGTTTCAAACTTTTAGCGCGCCGATTCCTACCACGGCCGTACCTTTTGATATTCCGGCTTGCCCATGCTCCAGCTACCGTCTATCCCAGGAGCTAGCGCTTCTCGCATTTGCAGGCGAGCCCGCAAGAGACGGGTTTTCACGCTCCCCGCAGTGATCCCAAGAATCTGCGATACCTCTTCGATTCTCAGTTGCTGGACGTCCCTCAGTATAAGCACTTCCCTGTACTTAAGAGATAGAGAAGCGATAGCGCGTTTTAGTGCTTCTCTCAACTCCATCCGTTGGAGCGTTTCAGAAGGTACCTCGTGCCAGTCGGCGAAGTCCTTCGGAAAGAACTCACCGTCCTCATCCGTCCGTGGCTCATCGACGGATTCATATAGATGACGGCGATCCTTTCTCAACTTCAGCAGCGCTTCGTTAATGGTGATCTGAATGAGCCAAGTGCTGAACTTGGCCTCCCCTCGAAAGTCCGCCAGGTGTGAAAGCGTCTTTAGCACAGCTTCCTGTGCGACTTCCTCGGCATCCTCGGGATTCTTCAGGATCGATATTGCAGCAGTATACACTGCTCTCTCACACGGCCGGACCAGGTTGTAGAAGGCTTCTTTGTCGCCCTGACGCGCTCGCTGAATTAGCTCGGCTTCCGTGGGTTCGAAATGCGGTGTAGTTGCTCCCATGTCTTTTTGTCTGTGCCTGACTAACACGACCGGTCTTGATCGTGCACCGGGCTCTCTAATCGGCCGAGTCCTTTACGTGCGGCATTTCGCAAAGGACAGATATCTGATTCGACTCCAAGCCGTCGTTACAAAACGAGTTACGATTTGCATTGGAGAACCCGTTGCGGACGCGAATCATCACCATGAGTTGGTCCCTCCGGTACTCAAGCGTGTAAGTTTCAGAGCACCGGTTGCAAAGCCAAAAGTGTCGCACAGAGTGTATGTTTGCAGGCGCTTTGCCCTCCGGATGGCTTTGGCGAAAGCGGAACAAACGCCCCTGCCGATAATCATCAAAAGAAGCTGCGCACTCCGGGTTTGCACACTTCGAAAACATGGCAATCCTTCACTGATCCATTGAGTCGATTACTACCAAGATCAGATACGCAAACCGTTCAGAAGATACAGCAGTTCTTTAGGGATATCGGCAAATCGCGCCTCCCGCGCGTCCCGAGTATCCGGTTTGTCATCGGCTTCCAGTCAATTCGATTGCAGGGTCACTGCGAACGGACAAATTCCAGTTTGCAGGACGTAATCCGCCATTATTTCGTCGGTTTGTAACTTTCATTGGCATTGCGTATCAGAAGAACATGTCGAGACCGCATAAGTGGTCTGCGAACTATTCGATCGGAAAAGGAGATGACATGAAAAAACTACTCATAACGGGGTTTGCACTTTGTTTCATGGGACTGGCAATGCCCAGCTTTGCTTCACCGCGGCAGGACCAGACCCAGCAAGACCAGATGAAAAAGGACGACGCCATGAAGAAAGACGATGGCATGAAGCACGACGACATGAGCAAGGAAAGCATGGCGAAAGACAGCAAATCCAAGAAAAAGATGAAGAAAGATGCCATGAAGAAGGACGACGCCATGAAGAAAGACGATGGCATGAAGCACGACGACATGTCGAAGGACGCTCCCAAGAACTAGAGCTAGCCCGCTTATCCAACCTTGAAAGTTTCTGTTGAAGCTGGTCGGCGATTCAGTAGAGCGACGATCAGCGTGGTCTATTCTGGGCCGCTGAGTGGGGGTGTGTGCCAGGGCTATTTGCTTTTCTCATCCCGAACAATCAGGACGTCGTAGCGGACCGCGTCGGAATTCGCGGAGCCGCAAGTCGGAAACGCCAAAGCTCATTTTTTTGTTTTTCCATTGGCTGCAGAGGAGGGGACTGGAACACCGGTGAGGTATGGGGCCAGATTGAGAAAAGATTCATTGGACTAATGTCTTGGACAGGGAGGTCCACATATGAATTCAGTAGCATCAATCTGTGAAATACGTTGGAGTGGATGGGGCAGGAATACCGTGCAATTGTTGGGTGGCGTGATTGCTGTCCTCTTATTAAGTTGTCTTCCGGTCTTCTCGCAAGGCAGCAACGGCCGGATTCTCGGAACCGTCACGGATCAAAGTGGCGGCGTCGTAGCGGGTGCCACGGTAACCGTCATTGACACAGCGAGGGGTATTTCCCGAACTTTGACCACGGACGATGCCGGACTCTATAACGCTCCTAACCTGACTCCGGGCAGCTATACAGTTCGAGCCGAGGCCAAAGGGTTCGAGAAGCTGGAGCGGCCGAACATTACCATTGAAGTAGGCCAGGAAATTCGAGTCGACTTGACGGTTTTGCCCGGCTCGCAGGAGCAGACGGTCACAGTCAACGAAGCCCCTCCTCTGGTGGAGACCACCAACGCCACCTTGGGCGGAACGCTCAACAACGCGGAAATCAACGATTTGCCCTTGAATGGCCGCAACTACCAAAACCTGTTGGGCCTGCGACCAGGCGTGTATCTCCAGCCTGGCGGCGGACCCTGGACGCAAAGCAGCAACGGCGTCCGTCCCGATGAATCCGCCTGGCTGGTGGAAGGCGTCATCAATACCGAATTCTATGACTTTCGCCCTATCGCCGGCTCGCCGAGTCCGATCACCGATGCGGCGACGATCTTGCCGATCGACGCTATTCAGGAATTCAATCTCGAGGAAAGTCCCAAGGCTGAATACGGCTGGAAGCCCGGTGCCGTGGTAAACGTAGGGCTCAAATCAGGGACCAACCAAATTCACGGATCGGCGTACGGGTTTTACCGCAGCGCTGCCTGGGATGCACGCAACTACTTCAACCCTGCCCCGTCCGGAGGAAGCTGCGTACTGGGAGCACTTACCCTTTGCGACAAACTGCCAACCCAATTGAAACAATACGGCGCCACTGTGGGCGGCCCGATCAAGAAGGACAAAGTCTTCTTCTTCGGCGCCTTTGAAGGCCAGAACGACTTGATTGGCAACGCCCTAACCTCGAACGGAGTTCCCGAAACCGGAATTTCTAACGGAGATCCATCGAAGAACTTTGCCGCGGCCATCAATGCGTTGCAGGTGGGCGGAGCTACACAACTGTGCTCATCCACGATAACCACCAGTTGTCTGAGCACCCCGAGCCTTAATTTGGCAGGTTGCACAGGAACCCCGTCAATTTCAGGGTCGTATTCCTGCGCGGGCGGTTTGTTTCCAGTGTCGCCGACCGGGGCATTTATCAGCAACTTCCCAAACAGCAATTTGAGTTACAACGGGGTAGGTAAGATTGACGCCCACATCAACGACAAGAACAGCCTCCATGGCGAAACGATTATCGGCAACTACGTCGGAAGTGGAGAAGATCATGCTTTCATCAATAAGGTCTTCACCGACGATTTTCTGATCAAAGCGTATACGGTGTCTGGAACTTGGGACTATACCCCGAATTCCAACCTGGTAAATGAAGTACGGGTTGGCTACAACCGCTGGGGTCTCATTCAAGCGAACAACGACGCAGGAGTCACTGTCCCTGGCTTCAATACGGGCGCAGGCGTGGCAGGGCTTCCGGACATTAACATCGGCAGCTTTACCCAGTTCGGCACTCAACACAACCGTCCCCAATCCAACACTCCCAACCCGTACTACGACGCTCAAGAAAGCGTGTCGTATCTGGCGGGCAAGCACACGCTGAAGTTTGGCTGGGAATATGCCCACATCGAAGCCGATGCCAACGTTCCCGATAATGGCCGGGGCCGGATTAATTTCTCGGGCGGAGTTACGGTTGCCCCTGTTGTGGTAGGCGGAGTTACAACTGTTCCCGGCTCCACGGCGCTTGAGGACTTCTTCGCCGGCAATCCTTCCGGCGGAAGAATTCTGACAGGTGACGCGACCCGCAAAGTGATCTGGACTTCGAACTCGGGATTCGTTCAGGATGACTGGCGCATTGCCCCGAGATTTACGTTCAATCTGGGCCTCCGCTATACCTACAATGCACCACTCAAGGAGGCCAACAATCTTTGGGCCAACTTCGATCCCAATTCACCGACGGGACTCGTTCAGCAGGGTTCACCGGGAGTCAGCTCGATATGGAAGCCGGAAACCAAGGACTTCTCGCCGCGCTTGGGCTTCGCCTATGACGTCACTGGCAAAGGGACAACCGTAGTCCGGGGCGGATTCAGCATCATCTACTCATCGTTCAGCGCAGTCGAATGGATCAGCCAGAATGCGTTGCAGAACAACTCTGCTGTTAGCCTCAACGCCAACCCGACTGGAGCACAATTTGTGGTGAATGGCGTTACCACCTCCGGCAACGGCAATATCGCGCTCGGAGCTTCCAATCCGACGCCCTCCAATTTCGATTGGAATCATGTGGTGTTTCCCGGCAGCACTTCGGGTGGCATCCAATGCGGCGACGGCCGAGGCTCGGATCCAAGCCAGTGCAGTCTCTTGGCGGTGGACCCGAATCTTCAAACCCCTTACGTCATCAACTACAGCTTGGGTATTCAGCACTCCTTCGGGAACAACCTCTCTTTGGAGGTTGGTTATGTGGGCACTCATGGAGGAAGACTGACCGGCTTTAGCGACATCAATCAACCGCAACCAGGCGCCGGACTTTGCCTAGGCACCCTAACGGCGGCACAGTTGGCCGATGCGTGCAAATCCGGTCCCTTGACTAAATTCAGTCAGCAGGCCGCGTTTGAGGGCGCTCCTTATTTCTCGAAATTTCCGTATTTCGGTTACATCAACGAACAGACGAACGATGTCCGTTCCAACTACAACAGCTTGCAGGTAACACTGACCAAGCGGTTGTCTCACGGGGTATCTTTCATCGCCGGGTACACATTCGCTCATAGCCTCGACAACGGTTCCCTGAATCGTTTCGGGCTGATTCCACAAAACAGCGCCAATCCCGGAGCGGAGTACGGCAACTCCGACTTCGATGTCCGGCATCATTTCACGTTCACCACCACTTACAATATTCCAGGGATCAAGGGCTTTGCCCAATTGCTGGAAGGCTGGCAGGTCAACGGGATCGTAACCCTTCAGAGCGGACAGCCGTGGGTCATCAACGACTACAATAGTCAAGGAAACACTGGCTTCAGCGAGACCGGAGATAATGCCGATCGATGGGATTTCTTCGGAAACCCCTCCGATTTCAAGGGTAGCAATTTCAGCATCCCTTACTGCTCCGGCTTTGCTGTTAACCCCGACGGAACTCTCAACTCAAGTGGTGTCAGTTGCACTCAAGCAGCCAGCCAGTCTGGCGGCAACGTCCTCACCACCCTTCCCAGTTCACTCGCGGCAAAATGCGCCGCCGTGGCCCCCGATCCGAGAACGCTTGCAGCCGGCGGGTGCTTTGTCTCCGGAAATTCGGTTCTAGCTCCCCAAACTCTTGGAACATTTGGGACTCTGGGCCGGAACGTCTTCCGGGACTCGGGCTTTAAGAACGTGGATTTCTCCGTATTCAAGAACTTTAAGATACGGGAGCAGTATGGAATCCAGTTGCGGGCCGAGTTGTTCAATCTATTCAACCATCCCATCTTCGCCAATCCGTACGGCGCATCTGCCAATACGAGCGGCGGACAGAATGACCCCTCTTCCCCCAATCAGTTTGGCGGAACAGTTGGAACTCCCGACGTCAATGCCGGGAACCCAGTCATCGGTTCAGGCGCTTCTCGTGACTTGCAAGTCGGTGTGAAGGTGACCTTCTAGCCTGTCGCGACCAAATCCATCCGGCCGGTGTGAGGGGATCGAGCCCTCGCACCGGTCGCTCTTTTTTTTCGGACGTGCGGTTGACCTGACGGATTTCCCACCGGAGCTGCAAATTCCTGATTGCAGGACGCCCTCGGCAATCACCTCGCCGCCCGTAACATTGATCGGATTTACGTATCAGAAGCGGCACCGAGGCCGGGTGCGCGGTCTGCGAACTATTCCGATTGGACAAGGAGAGGACATGAAGAAGGCACTCATCACGGGGGATGCGCGGCAGATCTTAGGAGGCTCCGAAGTGACTATGGGTATTGTCCGCATCGGAGAAAAACAAAGTATTTCACCGGTTCTGATTCTGGTCGTCGATGATAGCGAGCCGTTTCGGCATTTTATACGTTCCACGCTGGAAAGAAGAGAAGATTTGCGGATCGTTGGCGTGGCCTCAGACGGACTTGAAGCAGTTCAGAAGTCTGAAGAACTGCAACCCGACTTGATACTGTTGGACATCGGGCTCCCAAGTCTGAATAGGATCGAAGCCGCCAAACGAATCCGCAATCTCGCCCCCAAGTCCAAAATCATCTTCCTGAGCCTAGAATCATCTAAAGATGTGGTGCGTGGTGCTCTCAGTTCTGGAGCAAATGGGTATATTGCTAAATCAAATGCCGCGAGCGATCTCTTAGTCGCGGTGGATGCTGTGCTTCAGGGCAAGCAGTTTGTCAGTGCTGGATTGACGGACCGATTATTACCAACCCGCAGCTAGGAAAGGCCACGGGCCTGATCTTATTTCAAAAATGGGACTGCTACCCGCTTCATCGGCAAGGAATGGCAGAGCGTTCTGCATAGAGGATTGGAACGCATGTTAGGTTTCCCACATGGGACTGACTGCACCGAGGTTCGCTACAGCACGGCAGGACCGAGGCCAGCAAGACCAGATGAAAACATACGCCATTATAAAAAAGGACGACGGCGTGAAGCACGACGACATGTCGAAGGACGTGCCCAAGAACTAGAGCCGGCTCGATTATCGGACACCGGGTGGCTCAGGGAGTTGCATTCTTCGCGCAGCCGCTCAGCGTTCCGTCATTTCCCCTCAGTCTCACTACTTACGATTTCCTCTCCCTCAAAGTCAGGTGTAACTTTCCCAGCACTCCGAAGCGCTTCACGCATGCAACGGGTGCATGGGGCGTAACCCTCACGAACCGCCTCCTCTGGCATTACCATGTGATACTTTCCGTGCATGAAAGGGCAGCCCGGTACATGAAACAATTTGCCGCTGTCAACGACCGCCACAAGACGTTGCGGCAATCGCCGGGCGGGCTGGCTCATCTCGGAAAGGGGCTGCGGCACGAAGTGATCGAGCGCGGCCGCCAAGACGGCCGATGCAGCAAGCGCGCCGGTGACCCCGATACTCACGAGCCACGCCCTCCGCGAAATTTTCCGGCCTTCGATTTGATCGGCGAGGCGGTCGCGCAGCCGCGGGTGGAAGCCTGCAGGCAAGTGGAACATCGCTTTGTCGCCATAAAGCTCAACGACATTGCGCATGCCGTCGCGCACGGACTGGCAATGCGCGCACTGCGCCAAATGGTCCTCCAGCACCTGCTTCGGGGCGGGATCAAGATCTCCGTCCAAGTAGTTTGAAATTTCGCGCCAAACATCGTCGCATTTTATGACCATGGTTTTGTCCCCTTCGGAATCTGCGAATGGCTCACCCAGATTCCTTCCAATCCCGGTGAGAGAAGATCCCGTAGCATCAATCGAGCGCGCAAGAGGCGCGTCTTGACCGCACCTGCTGATATTCCGAGCGCCTGCGCCGTCTCTTCAATACTCATGTGCTCAACGTCCCTCAGGACAAACACCTCTCGATACTTCTGGGCCAGCGAGGCGAGCGCCGCAACCAGCTTTTCGCGGATTTCCTTTCGTTCCAGCGCTTCCGAAGGAATCTCACGCCAATCGGTGAAGTCGTGCGGCGTATAAGTGCCGTCTTCGTTTTCCTTATCCTCGATGGGTCGCATAATCTCGAGATGACTCTTCCTCTGCCGCAGTCGAGCTTCATTGATCGCAACCTGGATTAGCCAGGTGCTGAATCGCGATTCTGACCGGAATTGCGCGAGATACTTAAACGCTTTGAGGAAAGCGTCCTGCGCAGCATCTTCTGCGTCCTGCTCGTTTCGCAAGATTGTGAACGCGATGACGAAGACGCGTCTCTCGTACGGCCGAATCAGTTCGTAAAACAACTCCGTTTCGCCGCCCTGGATGCGCCCGATCAAAACCGCTTCGTGTTCTTGGGCGGGGTCAGACCGAGGCGCAATTGTCACCTCAGCTTCGGACCGGTCCCGATTTTGCATCGCTTCTGTCAAGAGTCAACAATCGTTAGGGCATGTATTCCGGGTTGCGCTTCCAACCCGTCAGCATGGATGTGAAATTGTTCCATCCATGGAGGATCACCATGATCAGGTGCCCCAAAACGAACAGGAGCAATGCGCACAGAACACAAAAATGCCAAACCCGGGCCCAATGAAATCCGCCCGTCAGCGAAGCCAGAACGGAAAATTGCACAGGATTGTAGAGGACGATTCCCGTCAGCACAGATAGCAGGCCGAGCACTATCGCCGAGGTGTAAGCCATCTTCTGAAGCGGGTTGTATACCTCGGTTTGCGCTGGCTTACGCCCGAAAAAGAAGTAATGGCGGATCATCGGCCACACCCCGGCCACATCTCTGGGCACGATCAGAGGCTGACGGTAATTACCGGAGAAGATCTGGTACGCTACGTAGAAAGCACCTGTAGCCACGTAGATCCAGGCGAACGTCATGTGCCATTGCAGCGCGCCGCCGAGCCAGCCGCCCAGGGCCAAGGATTTTGGAACATGCAGTATGTCGCGCTGAGGGATCTTCGGGCCAAAGCTCGGAAAGGCCCGGAAGATTTGCAGTCCGCTTCCAGCCATCACAAAGAGCGACACGGTGTTCAGCCAGTGGCAGAAACGCACAGCCCAGGGATGCTCGTAGGCTGTTCGGACATGGCTTTCCGCGGCCTCGACAGCGGCGATCGGAATGGGTGTGGAGTTTGATGATGCCATTGAAATGTGCCGAGCCTAGAGCCCGTAGTAAGCGGGGTAGCCTTGGTCCTCCCAGTAGCCAGTTTTCGGAACAACATCCGTAACGCGCAGGCTCGTCAAATATTTAGCCTGCTTGTAGCCGATCTTCGTAGGGACGCGCAACCGGAGAGGAGCGCCATGCTCACGTGTCAGCGGCTGATCGTACATCTCGTAGCACAGAAGTGATTGCGGATGGAGAGCAGAAGCCATGTCCAGGGATTCGTAGTAATCGTCGGCGCATTCGACATAAAGGAATTTTGCGTCTGGCTTTGCGCCGACGACCTGCAGGAAGTCGGAGATACGCGCTCCGCCAAATCTTCCAATTACGTCCCATCCTTCAACGCAAATGTGCCGCGTGTTCTGCGTCAGTTTCGACAGAGACTGGATTTGCGCCAGTGTGTACTCTCCAGGTCGTTCGACATCGCCGCTGACCGTGAGAGTCCACTTTTCGAGATCCACTTCGGGGTCATCCACGTCGTACGTGTTGACGTAAAACTTTTCCAGGGGGGCCAGCTCGCTATCGGCGAATGTGGGCGCAAGATGATCGCGCCGAAACCATTTTGCGGACGCCCAGTCGGTGAAATTGACACCAGCCGCCAGCAGGGGCTCGCGAACCTTCGGAATCGCGAAACCACCCACAACCAGCAGGGGCGAAAGCTTCAGCAGCTCGCGGCGATTCAATGATCTGGGCTTTTGCCGGTTCAGGAGATCAGGCATATTTATTCCCCGATGTATCTGCCCAACGACTTCGATTCATAGGTCCGAAGATGGGCGTCAATCCTCTGATTCCGCAAACGCGAGAAAGTTTCACTGAAGGAGTGGCTCACACAGGCCATTGGCAGACCGGCCCAATGACCTCTCCCGCAACGCAGCCTGAAGGCAATCGTAAATGACGAACGGAGCGAACTCGGCGACCGTCACAACCAGAAGTAGTTTCGTGCGAAGTAGGGTCCGTGACTCGGTGCAACCTGAAGGCTACTGATTGGGGGCGTAGTATCCGGTCTTGGCGTAGATGCTGAGAGGCGGCAAACCCCTGGGAGGTACCAGTTTAACCTTGATTTTTCGCCAAGCGCCATTGTGCCGGACGTTGCCCGGTTTGTATCCTAGGACATACTGATTGCGCAGCTCCAATCCAATTTTGGCGGCGATATCCGGCAGCTCATTTAGGCTTGTCACGGCAAAGACGCGTCCGCCGGTAAGCTCAGTGATTTCGGAGAGCAGCGTAGGACCATAGAATTCCTCCGGGGTTCGTCCCCGATCGTTGGCATCGAACAAGCCGATAGAGTACAACTGGCAATCAGCCTCTTTCACAAAATTTCGAACGTCTGACTCTGTAAACCGGCTATGATTATCGCCACCATCCGATATGATGAGTAAGGCGCGTTTGCTGTTTCGTGCGCCCCTCATTTGGCTCAGACCGAGGTAAATCGCGTCGAAAAGGGCCGTGCGGCCTCGCGGGGTGGTGTATAACATCCCGTTCTGCAGATCTTCGATACTGGAAGTAAAGGGGCGGGTCAGCTCCGCTCGATCACCAAAACTCACCAGAAAGAATTCATCCCGCGGATTGGCGGTTTGCAGGAACTGAACTGCCGCTTGCCGCGCTTTCTCCAATTTATCCGACATGCTGCCGCTCATGTCGAAGATAAGGCCTATGGAAACCGGCACATCTTCGCTCGAGAACGCGATGATCTCCTGTTCGATCCCATCCTCAAAGACACGGAAGTTTTCCCTCTCGAGGCCTGTCACCAGCCGGCCGTTGGGATCTGTCGCCGTGACATTGACCAGCGCAAGTGCCACCTCCGTTCGAATGGCCTCGCCGGCGAACTTTGCTTGCTCGGCAGGCCCGATGGGCGTCAGAGGGCCGGCGACCTGTGCCAGGGCGGGAAACACGAACAGAGCACAAGCGGCCAGTGTCAAAGGTCGCAGTCTTACTAAAAGGCATTTCTTCTTCATATAAGATTGTCTCAATAGAGTGCCTCACCTGTTGCATCGAACTAATAGGAATAAGTCCCCCGGTTTGCTAAAAGTGTTGGAGAGTCTCTCATTCCTTGGAAATATTGGACGCCTTATGGCAGACTTGCGCCCTTTTTTCGATTTCCAATATCACGAAAGCTCGCGACGAGCTGCGCTTCTTCAAGGACTAACCATAGAGATTTGCCTCAAAGTGTCAGATACGCCGCCACCGAAAACGTTACACCGTTGAACACGCCTTGGTTTCGGCGCAGCTTTCTGAATTACTGGGTGAGAAGTCGCTCGACCGGTAGGGGCGCATTTTGTAACTTTCTCTTGTTTACGGAATCAGAAAGGGCATAC
>Ga0210402_10004192_pt1 | contig 13190 bp, 13 predicted proteins | sample IncBWC7MmetaG_FD_161055 | JGI IMG/M metagenome (GOLD analysis project Ga0210402, IMG submission 161055) | Forest soil microbial communities from Barre Woods Harvard Forest LTER site, Petersham, Massachusetts, United States - Inc-BW-C-7-M | ecosystem: Environmental > Terrestrial > Soil >...
GAGGTGGTGGCGGAGGCGGCGGCGGAGGAGGCGGAGGTGGCGGCGGAGGAGGCGGCGTCATGAACCACCTAAAGCCCACCATGACCGCATTCTCGGTCACGTTGCCAATATGAACCGGCGAAAGGCTCGCAAATCCGCTCGGCACATTGTCGTCAATCGTGATGGCGCGATAGCGATAGTCGATGAACAGATCGACATCCGACGACAGCGAATAGGCCAAGCCGGCTATGCCCTGATAGGCAAGGCCGTTGCGGGAACTGTTTGCTACGTCGGCCATCCCGGCACCCGAGGGAAACTGAATATGGAAGCGGCCCGAACCGTACCCGACACCGCCGCCGACCGACAATTTCCAGTTTTCGTCTAGAGGAATGTCATAGACCAAATCGATCATGTCGGCGCTGGTGCTGGCATAGCCGGCATTGGCGCCCGTGCTGGATGACTTCAGGTCATGGCCAGCCCAGCTGATTTCATCTTCCACGCGGAAGCCATTGTCCCAGCTGTAACCGAACGCGCCCGCAAGCAGGGGGCCGGACGATGACTTGCTCTTGCCGAAAAAAGCCGGGTTGGGAACCGATGTTGCCTTGATCCCATTCTGCTCATCCCAGCCGGCGCCCAGACCCAGGTACCAGCCTTCCGCTGCCATTGCCGGCGTCGAAAGCGCAAGCGCCGCAACGCCTGCCAAGGCGATCATCCGTATTTTCATGTTTTCCCTCGCTAAATAACCGACGAACGGGCAGCCCCGTCAAATGCCGTCAGATTGAATGCTGTGCTATAACTACGAGAAGGCCAAAAGTCTCCATCGCAGTTGCATCATTGGAACCGATTGGGAACCATATTTCAAGGTTTTACCCCGCGGCTGTGTCAGCTTGGCCACATGCGAAAGGTCCCAGTTCGCCCTTTGGCAGCGAAAGCCGGAACGCGTAGCGGCCCGGCAGACAAATAACCGCCTTCTTGCCCAGTTCTGTCTCCAGATGCCTGAGCAGCTCGGCCCTTGGGCTGACGTGAAAAAGGCCAAGCCAGGCCCGCATCGCTTTTCTGCCGAGGAGCTTCCCGAAATCGCCAAAATCCACAATATGAACAACCCCTTGCTCCGAAAGCCCTTGGCTGCAAACCAGCAGCGCCCGCCGCCAGCCGGGAATCATGGAGAGGCTGTAGGAAAACAAGGCGTGGTCGAAACTGGTCAGGCCGAACAGGGCGGGAGTCAGATTCTCAGCCAGACCATGAACGAGCCTGACGCGCCCATCGAGTCCGGCCCTGGCCAGTTGCGCCCGGGCCGTTTCCAACATCTCGGCTGAAGCGTCCAGGCCGTAGAGCTCGGCCGCAGGATAGCGCCGGGCGATGGCGATGAGATTGCGTGCCGTGCCGCAGCCGATTTCGACCAGACTCTGGCCGGGCTTCAAGCCCAAGTCCCCAATCAGGGAATCGCGCCCGAAAAGGTAATATTTCCTCGTAAAATCATAGATATAGCGCTGATGCCGATAGACCTGGTCCATCAGCCCGAAATGGCTTCGGTCAGCAGAGGGGGCGGCGCGCATAGACATGAAATCCGCCATAGATGGAGGAACGATCCTGGGCATGCAGCACCCGGCTCTGCCACTCATGGTAGAGCCAGGGCGCCAGGAGGCTGGCGGGAAGATTCCCGGCCAACGGCGAATCGGATCCCGCGGTGCGGAAAATCACCCGTGCGTCGCGCGAATCGGCGGTGCGGTCGATCTCCGCCCACAGCGCGGCGAGCTGGCTTTTGTTCATCCAGTCCTGGGCATCCAGCAGCACATAGCGATGGAGCGACTGCGCCGGCTGGCGTTTCAGGTAATCCACCAGGGAATCATGATGCACGCTCACCCTGCCGAGGCGCGCCCTGAGGGTGGCGTAATTCTCCTGCCTGAGATAAGCGGGCACCGCCTCGCGATGGCTTATGTCATAAGCGCGGCCAAAGGCCTGCCAGGCGAAATAATTGTCCTTGACCGGAAAATCGCAGGCCAGTCTTTCCACCCGCTCGCGCAAAACCTCCATGGCGTCACCATGGCCCGAAGACATCAGCGCATCATATTGCGCGGGCGGAATGCCAAGGGCGTAAAGCGAAACCGGCGATTTGGAGATCAGCCTGACCGCGGTGGAATTGAACAGCGGCGCGATCAGGCTGTCGAATGCGGCGCGCTGTTCGTCCGGATTCTTGGCGTCCAGCAGTCCATCCAGCTTTTTTCCATGCAGCCGCGCCACGATGTGCAAAAGGCCGATGAAACGGCCAAGCAGGCCATGGTGATAAAGCCCGCGCGCGAACATCTCGATACGCCGGCGCTTTCGCGGCCCCAGTTTTTTCTGCCAATAGGCGCGTGTTTCGCCATCCAGCCTTTGCGCGAGACAGTCATCGAATGCCTCGACATTGGCCGCGCTGGCGCCCATGCCGAAGAAACGGAAAAAACTTTCATGGTCGGGCAGGTGTTCAAGCGCCGCCAGCTTCAGCCGGGTCAGCGCGACATGATTGGGATTGAGGTCCAGGGCGACGATTTCCGCCGGCGCCGCGGCCAGGTAATTGAGAATGTTGCAGCCGCCGCTGGCGATGGTGATCAGGCGATGATGCGCCTTGAGCTCAAGCGCCTCCAGATCGACGTTGGGGTCTTCCCAGATCTGGTTATAGACGAATCCCTGGAACATCAGCGTAAAAAGCCGCTCCAGGGCGCCTCTCGGGGTGCCCAGGGGGCGTTGATGGGCAGCGCGTTCCAGGAGCAAATTGGCCATACTGAAGACACCTTCGCGAATCGGTCGTGATGGGGATAGGGCATTTGCATGACGGATTGGCGAACCGGCGACGGAAAAAAAGCGATGGCGGATGCTCTCGCCCTGCTTGATCTAGAAACTATCGAAGAAGACATTTTCCGCGGCACGAGTCCGGAAGGCCGGGTGCAGCGGGTTTTCGGCGGCCAGGTGCTGGGGCAGGCGCTGGTGGCGGCGACCCGCACCGTCGAATCGTCACGCATCTGTCATTCTTTGCACGCCTATTTTTTGCGTCCCGGTGACCCGCGCGTGCCGATCCTTTACGAAGTGGACCGATCGCGCGACGGCCACAGCTTCACCGCCCGCCGGGTGGTGGCGATCCAGCATGGCAAGCAGATTTTCAATCTCGCGGCTTCCTACCAGACGCCGGAGCCGGGTTATGAACACCAGCTTCAGATGCCGGACGTGCCGCCGCCCGAACAGCTTGAAGATGAGACGGAGGCGCGGCGCAGGCACGCCGATCTGTTGCCGGAATCCCTGCGCGATTGGCTGACGCGCGCGCGGCCTTTTGAAGCCAGGCCGGTGATCCTGGACCCCGCGGGCGACAGGCCGCCGCGTCCACCCTATGACAATGTCTGGTTTCGGGCCAATGGCCCGGTGCCGGAGGTTTTCTCACAGGCGCTTCTCGCCTATGCCTCGGACGCGACGCTGCTTTCAACCTCGCTGCTGCCGCATGGAAAGACCATTTTTTCCAACCTGCAGGTGGCAAGCCTGGATCATGCGATGTGGTTTCATCGCCCGTTCCGTTTCGATGACTGGCTGCTGTTCGCCCAGGACAGTCCATCCGCATCCGGCGCGCGGGGATTTAATCGCGGCGCGATCTTCACGCGCGACGGAACCTTGATCGCCTCGGTGGCGCAAGAAGGATTGATCAGGCCTCGGTAATTGGCAACCAGCACAGGTCCGGCACCCCCTTCGGCGCGGAGCGCCTGGAAGGCAGAGGGGGTAAGAAAATTAAGGACAGGCGCCCATCGGAATCTGCGCCACGCGGCGCGGCTTGGAATAGAAAGTGTCCGTCATCGCATAGGGCCCGGTCAGGTTGATGACGCCGGGGATGGTGACGACGAAGGGCAGGCTGTAGCTATACGTCACTTCGTTCATGATCACGCTGCCGCCGCCGCCCTGGGTGATGACGCCCCGGGCCGCGGTGGGAAACGTGTAAACCGAATTCGCGGCCCGCGCCGTGCCGCCCTGGCTGCAGCTCCAGGCGACCTTGCCGGTGGTGGCGGTGTTGTTGTCGATGACGCTGGAAATGGTGATCTGGGCGCTGGCGGTGGAATAGGGATAGAGCATCGCCGACAAGGCGCTGAACACATTGGTCATGTCGGCGGTGGTGACGGCGCTTTCCTGCGCCACAAGGTCTGCGCCGGCGCTGGTCAGATCGAACACGTCGGCCTTGGCGCCCAGCGCCAGCGCCAGTTCATTGAGGCCGAAAAACATGCCGATCATGACCGGCGCGATGAAGGCGAACTCCACCGCGATGGAGCCGCTCTCTCGTGTCAGGAACTGAAGAAGCCGCCGCATCGGATCAGCAGGCCGAGCCGGAGGTATAGGGCTCATTGCGGAATGCCGTGGTGGCCGACAGAAGATGCGTGCCGCCGGTCATGTTGACCAGGAACCATGACAACACCGGCGTCACCACCGTCCAGTTGTAGGTGGTGCGCATAAGCACCACGTCACAGGGACTGCCCGGGCTGTAATTGTCCGTCACCGGCACCAGATTGCCGTTGGCATCCACGCTGTTGCTGAAGGTGCTTCCGAAACCGCCGGTGTAGTTCTGCACATTGACATGCAGGGCCCCGACGCAATTGGTCAGCAACGAGGAAATGCCGCAGCAGACCTGGTCCTTGAACCATTCCTGCGAGTTGGCATAGGAATGGCCCGCGCCGGAGCCGCCGGCACCGCCGCTGCATATGGTGGCCGCGGCATAGTCTGTGCCCTGGGCACTGCCGGTGCGCACCAGGCGGCCCGCCGTCTGGGTGGCCAATTGCAACGTGTTCTGCGCATAGAACAAGATGCCGGTTTCCATGATGCCGAGCAGCAGGGTGAAGAAAACCGGCGCGACAAAGGCGAATTCGATGCCGGCCACGGCGCGTGTTGCGCCTTTGCGAAAATGGCGGCGAAGAACGCGCAATCTCTTGCGAAAGCGGAATGTCACGGTAAAGCCTCTCTCGACTTGGGATTTGTAGCGCCCCGCCGGCCCCAATCGAAGCCAAAGCCTCGGTCATGCTCAACAAGCGATTAAGCGATTGCCTGCATACTGGCGCGCGATAACCGGTAGTTAAAATTTCTTTACCAAAGCCCGCTTTTCGCTAACCAACGGGAAACCACGTCTCCCGAAAGAAACAGCATTTTCATTCTGTTTTGCCATGATGGCCGTGATTTCGAAGGGCACGGAATTTCCATGCTGACATTCTCGAGCTTGCGCGCGCATGCGCATTCGTTCCTCAAGGCGAAGAGCGGAAATCTCACCATCATTCTGGCGCTGTCGGCGATTCCGCTGACCCTGGCGCTGGGCGCCGGTGTGGATTATACGCGCGGCATCGTTGTGCACTCCAATATGACCGACGCGCTGGATTCCGCCGGCCTGGCGGTGGGCGCTGCGACCTCCAAGCCGAGTGCTTGCTCCTCCGACGGCAGCAACAGCCCGACCACCGGCAACGGTCCCACCGGCTCGCCCACGCCCTGCGCCTCGCTGCAGCAGGTCGCCCAGCAATATTTCAACGCCAATTTCAGGCCGGATTCGGCCGCCGACACGGTTGGTAACGTCCAGATCGCGATCGCCAATCAGACTGTCACTCTGTCGGTGGCCGATGATGTGCCGACCACCTTCCTTTTTGCCGCCGATAAGCTGATGAATTCACATGCCCTGGACAAGATGCATGTCGTCGGCGGCACCACCGTTGTGTGGGGCCAGACCAAATTGTGGGTTTCGCTGGTACTCGACAATACCGGTTCGATGAGCCAGACCGATGCCACCGGCACCAGCAAGATATCGGCCGAAAAGACCGCCGCGCACAATCTGATCACCACTCTTCAGGGCGCATCTACGACGCTTGGCGATGTGCAAATGGCCCTTATACCGTTTGCCAAGCTGGTGAATATGGGCACGTCATACGTCAATTCCGCCAGCATCGACTGGACCGACTGGGCGGCCCAGCCTCCCGGCGGCGCGCCCGCCAATACCGTGGGGCCGGGCAAGGCTTGTCCCTGGAGCAATGGCAGCAATGGCTTCGGCTGTGTCAACCAACCGAACGGTTCCTCGACCAACACAGTTCCATCCAGCGGCGCCTATTCCGGATACATCTGCCCGAGCGCGATTCAGACTTATACCGCCAGCGGCGGCCTGGCAGGCATGGGTGGCCATTACATCAATGGTTGCTATACCAGCACAGCCGTCGTGACCACTGTCAGTTCCGGCAGGAACGCCACATGCAACGGTTATAGCAACTGCAGCTGTACGGGTTCCGGCAACAGCAAGGTTTGCAAGAACACGACTTATAACCATGCCTGGCTGGTCAACGCTCACAGCACCTGGAATGGCTGCATCGAGGATCGTCCCCAGGATTACGACACCACCAACACGGCGGCAGGATCGGGCAGCACCCTGTTTCCCGCGGCCAATGACGACAATTGTCCGCCGGGGGTCATTGTATCGCTGCCGGCGAGCTGGACTGCCGCGCAATGGACGACTCTGGGCACTGAGATCGACGCCATGACGCCGAACGGTTCCACCAACCAGACCATTGGCCTGGCCCATGGCTGGCAGGTATTGACCAACGCGGCTCCGTACAACGCGCCCGCGCTGCCCACCAACACCAGCCAATATATTATTCTAATCAGCGACGGCTTTAATACCCAGGATCGCTGGAACGGCGACGGAGGGGCTCAGTCCACGCCCGTGGATACGCGGATGGCTCTGGCCTGCACCAATGCCAAGGCCGCCGGAATCATAATTTACACCATCTTCGTGGACCTGAATGGCACCCAGGGCAACTCGACCGTGCTGCAAAACTGCGCCACCAGCCCGGCGAAATATTTCGACTTGACCACCTCTGGCGCGGTCATCACGACCTTGAACACCATCGCCCAGCAGATCACCAATCTGCGCGTGGCCGAGTAGCATGAGCTGGACCTTCGTCAGGGAGTCCGCCTGGCAGTTCAGCCTGACTCTGTGGCATGTGCTGCCCTGGCTGGCGGCGATGGGCGCGGTGTTCAGCGTGCTGTCCCTGTTCATGCCCTGCAATCCAGGCCGTCCCTGGTGGCGCAAGGAAAATCTCCTCACCGATTTCGCCTATTGGATTTTCGTGCCGGTCTTCACCCGCTACCTGCGCATCTGGCTGACGGTGATGGGCACGCTTCTCTTCTTCCACATCACCGACGGGCAGGCGATCGCGGATTTCTACGATCACGGTCATGGCCCGCTGGCCGGCCTGCCGCTCTGGGTCCAGGCGGGGATCTATCTGGTGGCGGGCGATTTCGCGCTATATTGGAGTCACCGCCTGTTTCATGACGGCTTTCTGTGGAAATACCATGCGGTCCATCACGCCGAGACGCAGGTGGAATGGATTTCGGCGTCGCGCTTTCATCCCGTCAATCTGATGCTGGGCGCGGTGGCGGTGGATGTCGCGGCGCTGCTGGCCGGCATCTCGCCGGAAATTTTCATCGTCATCGGGCCGTTCAACACCATTTACTCGGTGTTCGTGCACGCCAACCTCAATTGGCGGCTGGGCTGGCTTCGCTATATCCTGGTCAGTCCTGTCTATCATCGCTGGCATCATGTGGCCGCCAAGCGCGACGTGAATTTCGCCAGCACCTTCCCCATCTGGGACCTGATGTTTGGCACCTGGTATCTTCCGGAAGGCGTGCTGCCCGATGGCTATGGCATTGCCGACCAGAATATGCCGGTCGGCCTGGTGCCGCAGCTGCTGTATCCCTTGTTTCAAGAATAGCGTTTTCCGGACGGCGCCGCTGGCGCGGCGCGCTCCGCCATGGGCAAATACGCTGTCGCTATTTGCCCGCGGCGTCGCCTACGGGCTCACCGCGGCCTTGTGAGCCGTATCGCTGTGGGTGGCGAGCTGCGAATTGATCGTTTCGAACGCATCCTTGCCGTCGCCCGGCTCCGGCGTCGTTTCGCAACGGTTGCTGGTGCAGCTGTAGGTGACGCGCTGGGTGCCGCGATTCAGCAGCAGGGTCGATTCGGAATTATTGGCGCCGGCCAGCACGGCGATCGCCGTGTTGGCGACCTGCTTTCCGTCGGCGTCAAGCGCCATGATGTTGGTGTTGCCAAAGCCCTTGCCGATCACAAAGGCATGGCGCGCGTCGATCATATTGATATCCGCGATGGCGGGATTGCCGACATAGACCGTGGCCACCGGTTTGTCGAAAGTGACAGTCCGAACTTCGTCCATGGCGATGGCCAGGCCGGCGGCAAAAGCCGGCGCGGGCGCTATGAGAAGGGCGAGGCTGGCGGCGAAAAGGGCGCGGTGCATGGCAAATCCTGCGAAAACCTGCGCTAGACTAGGCCTAGCGGCGTAAAATAAGTTTTAAGAGTTGAAGGATGAAAAGCAGGGGGTTTTTGCCCCTCGAAAATCCGCCTGAAAGCGCCGCCGAAAAAAGGAAAACATCGATCAGGTTCCCTCATTTTGCGGGTTGCGGTTAACGCGTCCTCTCGTTCGACATTAAGACTGCTCGCTATCCACCCTTTCCGTGCCGTCCCGGCACAGAAGCATGTTTCCACATGTCTTCCAGTTAGGAGGAAATTAAGCGGGCCTGTCTAAGGTGGGCGTGTCCAATCAAGTCACGCGTTATTCGTGGTTTGCTGAGGACATCCTAGGGTGTCACTAAAGTGGAGACAAAAATGACCAACCTCTTTTCGCGCTTTGTCCGCGATGAGTCCGGCGCTACGGCCATCGAATATGGCCTGATTGCCGCTCTGATCGCGGTCGTGATCATCACCGGCCTGACTACGGTGGGCACGAACTTGAACGCAAAGTTTAGTTCGATCGCCACCAGCCTGCGCTAATCGCGCCGGTCGCATAGCCAAAACGGCCGCCCCTAAAAAGGCGGCCGTTCGTTCATAGGCTCCTCCATGCTCGCCGAAGCTCTCGTCATTGTCGCGCTGCCACTTCTTCTGGCCGCGGCCGCGGGCTGGGATCTGGCGAGTTTCACCATCCCGAATTTCCTGCAAACCCTGCTGATTGCCTCTTTTGCGGCTTTCGCCGTGGCGGCGCATCTGGGCGCGTCCGATATCACCTCGCATCTTCTGGCCGGCTTTGTCGGCCTGCTTGTGGGTTTCACGCTGTTTGCACTTGGCTATATCGGCGGCGGCGATGCCAAGCTGTTTGCCGCCGTTGTGCTGTGGCTGGGGCTGAAGGATCTGATGCCTTACACCTTGGTGGCAACGGTGCTGGGCGGTGTCCTGACCCTTTCCCTTCTGGCGTTGCGCAGTCTGCCTTTGCCGGCGCCGCTGGCGCGCCAGGCCTGGCTTCTCAGGCTGCATAACAGCGAGTCTGGAATTCCTTACGGCGTCGCGCTTGCCGCGGGCGTTTTCGTCATCCTGCCGGGAACCGAAATTTTCCGTCTCGCCGCCGGAAACTGAAATCAAATTATAAAGCGTTTTTTAACGCTGCGCGGTTCCCTCGGCTCCTTCAAGAATCTTCCGCTACTCCAATTGCACAGCATCTTATTAAGCACTTTCTAAATGCTTTCGTGGTGCATTAGAGGCGACAGGAGCTTGTTCCATGAATACCAAGCGTATCATCGTGCTCGGGTTTGCCCTGGTGGCTGCGAGCGCCGCCGCGCTTTTGGCCCGCAGTCTCATGGGTGGCGGCACACCAAAAGTTGAAGCGAAAATCGGACCGCCAGCGATCGCGATGAGCGAAGTGCTGGTCGCTACTTCGAATGTTCAGCCGGGCCTCGCGCTCGTGCCCGACATGGTGAAATGGCAACGTTGGCCCGCCAACGCAGTGGATGCGAGTTTCATAACGCACACAATCGCGCCCAATCTCGCTGACGCTCTCAAGAACACCGTGGTGCGCGTGCCGCTTTATGCCGGCCAGCCCATCACCAGCACGTCTATCGTGCATGGCGACACCGCCGGCTTCATGGCGGCGCAGCTGCAACCCGGCATGCGCGCCGTCTCGATTGTCATCAGCGTCGAATCCGGCGCCGGCGGATTCATCCTGCCCAATGACCGCATCGATCTGCTGCTCACCACCAAGACCAACGAGAATCCGCCACACGTAAAGACGAAGACCATTCTCGGCAATGTCCGTGTGCTGGCGGTTGACCAGACCTTCAAGGACGAAAAGGACACCAAGACGGTGGTCGGCAAGACCGCGACTTTGGAATTGACGCCGTCCCAGGGCGAACTTGTCGCCGCCGCCCAGACCACGGGCACGCTGTCGCTGTCGCTGCGCGGCCTTGGCGACAATCAGGTCGTGGCCGGCGGCCGATCCTTCAACGGCGACGAGGGCCTGGTTTCGATCATCAAGTATGGCGTCCTGCATTCCGGTGACAATGATTCAACCGTGCAGGGCGCAAGGGAGAGAGCCCAATGATACGCAAGGGGTTTTTGCTCAGTGCGTGCCTGCTGCTGGCAATTCCGGCCATGGCGGCAACTCGCGACCTGCCGATCGATGACAGCAACTCTCGCGTCATCACGGTTTCCACCAAGGGCGGCGGTTCGCCGGTGCATCAAAGCATCACGCTCGGGATGGGCAAGTCCGTGGTGGTCGAACTGGATACCGAAACGCATGACGTTCTGGTTTCCAGCCCCGATATCGTGGATGCCGTGGTGCGCAGTCCCAAGCGCATTTTCCTGCTCGGTCTCAAGACCGGCCAGACCAATGCCTTCTTCTTCGACGCCGCCGGCCATCAGGTCCTGTCCATCGACATCCGCGTCGAGAAGGACGTCACCGATCTTTCCAGCATGATGCAGACCAGCCTGCCCAATTCGGCGATCAAGGTCTCGGCGATGAACGACAATGTGGTTCTGTCGGGCAGCGTTTCATCGGCGCTGCAATCGACCCAGGCCGGGTCTCTCGCCGCCAGCTTCACCGGCGATCCCAAAAAGGTCGTCAACATGCTCTCCATATCGGGCGGCCAGCAGGTGATGCTGAAAGTCCGCGTCGCCGAAATGGACCGTAATATCGCCAAGCAATTCGGCGTCAATCTCACCAGCGCCCAGTTTGTCGGCGGCTCGACGCCGGTTGTGACCTCGACCTCCAATCCTTACGGTCTGGTCGGCACCGCGCTCAGCGATCTGTCCGGCCTGCAGGTGGGACAAGTCTGCGCCCAATCCGGCACAACCATCAATCCGCTCAGGGGGCTGCAAGGTGGCGGCGTCTGTCCGGTCCAGAACAATGTGCAGGGCGCGTTGCAGGCCCTGGAGCAGGTCGGCCTGGCGCATTTGCTGGCCGAACCCAATCTCACCGCGGTCAGCGGCGAAACCGCCCGGTTCCTGGCGGGTGGCGAATTCCCCGTGCCGGTATCCAAGGACCTGCAGGGCAACATCACCGTCGAATTCAAGCAGTTCGGCGTCGGTCTCAGCTTTACCCCGGTCGTGTTGTCCAGCGGCCGTATCTCCCTGCAGCTCTCCAGTGAAGTGAGCGAGCTCACCAACACCGGCTCCTTCACCCTGCAGGGTGGTACCAGCGGCACCACCACCATTCCGGCTCTGGCCGTGCGCCGCACCCAGACCACCATCGAGTTGCCTTCGGGCGGCACCTTCGCGGTGGCGGGCCTGATGCAGCACACCACCAAGCAGGTGATTGACGGCTTTCCTGCCCTGAAAGATATGCCAGTGCTGGGCGCCCTGTTCCGCAGCCGCGATTTCCAGAATAACGAGACCGAACTGGTCGTTCTGGTCAGCGCCTATCTGGTGGAACCCACTACCGAAACCGCTTTTGCCTCGCCGACGGATGGCTTTGTGCCGCCGACGGATCCCGAAACCCTGCTCTTGGGCCGGCTCAATGCCGTTTACAAGAAAAGTGACAAGCCGCTGAAGCCGGAGGCCTCGGCCCCCGTCGGATTTGTGGTGCGTTAGGAGAGCAACATGGAGATCAACAGCTTTTTCCGCGGTCTTTCCCTGGCAGCCGTTCTTCTGGCGGGCAGCTGCGCGGCTCCCGGCAATAATGCCGGCATGCTCGAGGATGGCGCCGTCAATCATCCCATCTCGGTCGAACCCGCCTATCAGTCGCTGAAGCTCAGTTATGCGCCAGCCGATACCGGCATTTCGTCCGCCGACCAGGCCCGCTTCGCGAATTTTGTCTCGGACTATGAGGCACACGGCAACGGCTCAATCGCGGTCAGCGCGCCGTCCGGTGTCAATTCGCAGGTCATGATCAGCTTCTTTGCCCAACGCATCAACGATTTGGGGGTATCGAAGGATCGCATCCTGGTCGCCACCCACGACGCGCCGGCCAACGACCAGCGGGTTGAGATCAATTATGTCTCCTATCAGGCCCACACCACGTCCTGCGGCGACTGGTCGGAGGATCTCGCGGTCACCTATGACAATCAGACGGCCAAGAATTTCGGTTGCGCGGTCCAGCAGAACATCGCTGCCCAGATCGCCGATCCCCGCGACCTCATGGGGCCGCGCCGCATGGACGCATCCGACGCCACCCGCCGGGCTACCGTACTTGACCATTACGAGAAGGGCGAGGTCACCCAGGCGACCAAGCGCGTCAGCGATGCGCCCAGCGAACAATCGGCGCCAGGTTCTTCGGTCGGCGCGAATTGAGGATAGCATGAGCAAACGGGAAGATGAACAGAGTTTCGGAGCCGCGCCGAATGAACGGCCGGTGCCGCGCATATCAATTCACGCCTTCTGTGAATTTCCCGACACCGGCGCCGCCTTGCAGCGCGCCGGCGCGGACCGCCGCCTGTCCAAGGCGCATCTGACCGTCCAGCTGGGCGGTATCAATGCGGCGGTGGATTTCTACAACGGCCAGGTCACGCCCAATCTGCTGATCGTGGAAACGCGGCTGCACGGCAAGGACGCGCTGGATGAACTCGACCGGCTGGCCGAGGTTTGCGATGCCGCGACCAAGGTTGTGGTGGTGGGGCGCACCAACGATGTCGAGCTTTATCGCGAATTGATGCGCCGTGGCGCTTCGGAATATCTGGTCGCGCCGCTGGCCCCGCTGCAGCTTATCGAAGTCATCTCAGGTCTCTACCTGGACCCCGGCGCAAATCCCATCGGTCGCGTCATCACCTTTATCGGCGCGCGCGGCGGCGCGGGCTCCTCGACCATTGCCCACAATGTCGGCTGGTGCATTGCCGAAGAACTGCACATCAACACGACCATTGCAGATTTCGACCTGCCTTTCGGAACCCTGGGCCTGGATTTCAACGATGAAGCCAGCCAGGGCATCGCAGACGCCCTCACGGCCCCCGAACGGCTGCAC
>Ga0210402_10004194_pt1 | contig 13187 bp, 14 predicted proteins | sample IncBWC7MmetaG_FD_161055 | JGI IMG/M metagenome (GOLD analysis project Ga0210402, IMG submission 161055) | Forest soil microbial communities from Barre Woods Harvard Forest LTER site, Petersham, Massachusetts, United States - Inc-BW-C-7-M | ecosystem: Environmental > Terrestrial > Soil >...
ACATCTCCAGCGCCTGCCGTCCGTTTGCTGCTAAACCGACAACGCTGATTTGATGTCGAGTCAAAAGACCGGCGACGCCTTCACGGACCATCGGGTGATCGTCCGCAATCAGCACAGTCACCATCCCCTCGCGCGCGTCTTTCGTAGGATCCAACGATTTTCTCCTCATCAGGCGCGCTTGCGCCACCAGCGGTTCCAAGCGGTTTTTCGGATCGGCACCCGCAGCATCACCATTGTGCCCGCCTCCGGAGCGCTCGTGATCCTCAGAGTAGCGCCAATGCGTTGCGCGTGGGTCGCCATGCCTCGCAGGCCGAAATGGCCGGGGCGTCCTTGCAGCCGTAGCTCTTCGCTGATCCCTCGGCCATTGTCGCTCACCTGCACATAAACGGCGTTCTCCAGAAAATGAACGCGAACAGCGATCAGTGTCGCATTGGAATGACGGAAAGCGTTCGCAAGCGCCTCGCGGCAGATGCGGTACACCTCATCACGCACCAGAGGATGTATGTGTGTGGCTTCCCCTTCGCTGCTCAATTCAAAGGCGGGGCATTCCGCTACCCTGAACTCTGCCTCCGCGTGGCGCAGGATCTCGATAAGGCTGTACTGCGCCATGGCGGTCGAATGAAGATTTGAAACCATGTTGCGGCTGCGAGTGACCATTTCCCGCATCTGTGTTGTGAGCATCTCCACGGAACCCTGCGCATACTGCGGATTCTCCATAATCTGAAACCCTATCAACTCCAGCTTTAAGGTTGCGCCGGTCAGGTCCTGGATCACCGTGTCATGGATCTGGGAAGCAATGCGTTCGCGTTCGGCGACGCGCTCCTGAAAACGCATATTCAACCGCTCCGCGCGCATGCGCGTGCGCCGGCGTGTCACCTCCACCAAAACTCCTGCGATCAGAAGGACCGCAAGCCCTCGAAACCAGCTTGTCTGCCAAAAGAAGGGCCGGAGTGTGAAACCCAGCGCGGCAGGGTGGGAATCTCCCAAACCCTCGCGATTCACAGCCATCACCTGAAAGCGATAGGTCCCCGGCGGAAGGCCAACATAGGAGACTTCGCGAGATGTTCCTGCTTCGATCCAGTCACGATCCCATCCTTGGAGGCGATACCGGAATCGCGTCTGCTCGGGCGCAACGTCAGTCAATCCGGTATAGCGGAACGTAATCCGATGCCGTCCCGGCGGCACCGTGAGGCTCATGGCCGGTTGTTGGTGCTCATCCACAATTACCCCGTCGATCGATGCTCGTGCGGGGGGCTCCGGAGCCAGCCGCGAATCGACCACCGACAAACCGTGCGAGGTCGCAAACCATATTCGCCCGTCCGACGCCCTCATTGCCGTCACATGGTTCAGGGGAAGAACACTGCGGCTCTTTAAGCCATCCGTTTGGTTAAAGACCGCCGGCTGCATTATCGCGTCATGCCCCGCAAGGTAGTCCTGCCATTGCTGCTTTCGGAATCGTGCAATCACGGTTGTCGTTGCCACCCAAAGATTGCCCTCGTCGTCTGCCACCACATCTAGCACCGTGTTCCCGGGCAGGCCGTTCTCCTGGGTCAGTAGACGAGCCTTGCCATCGTCGGCGTGGAAGAGCAGGCCGTGGAATGTAGCGATGGCCAACGCCCCCGGCAGCCACGCAACGTCGAGAACTGCAGATTCCGTTCGAGCCATTTCCAAAAATCGTTTACCATTCCAGCGGTATAGTGCCTTGTTCGTCCCCACCCAGAGAGAGCCCTCCGGATCGAGTACGAGATTTGATACGTCATCTCCATCGAGACCCTCTGCCGTCCCCATTTTCCGCACGCGTCCACCGCTCATAACGAAAAGTCCGCTGTGCAATACGGTAAACCAGACGGTGCCATCCCCCATTCTTACTGGTGTGGAAATGTATCCACGAGGAAGGGACGAGAGTTTTCGGAAGCGATGCCCGGTCCATGCAAAGATTCCATAATCCGACACTGCGACCCCGGGCATATCTCCGTTCTCGAAGAATCCCCGCACCTGTCCTGGCGGAAGACCCTCAGCTCGTCCGAACAAACTCCAATCTCCGTTTTGAAAACGTGCGATGCCATTCTCCACCGTTCCTTCCCAGATGGCGCCTCCATTCTTCTGCTCAAAAACGGAATCGGGTTGGCTTCTATCTTCTGTCACCGCAGTGAGTGGCGTGTATGTGGAGAAAATCCCAACGTGCAGGCGCTGGAGTCCGGCGATGGTGCCAATCCAGATATCGCCGTCTCTGTCCTCAAGCAACGTGCGCACATCATTGCTCGCAAGACCGTCACGGTCGGTGAGCGTCTCTATCAAATTGCTGGATTTACGACTAAGCCCATGCAGGCCGCCACTTGCCATCCACAAGCTGTGGTTGCGGTCCACCATGATGGAAACAAAGTTCGTAAGCCCGGGATTCTCAACCCGCTGGAAACGTTTCCCGTTGAAGCGGAAGAGGTGGTGGCCATCTCCCGCGTTCAATTCCCCGAAAGGGTCGCAGTACAGCATTTGCACGTTTGGCAGCCGATACTCGGCATTCACTTTACCGCCATCCTGCAAAACATGTACACTGTCCCCGCTAGCTATCCACAACCTTCCGTCGGATGTCTCCGCAATTGCCTTAGGTGAAACCGAAAATGTAAGCTGCTGGACCTCAAGGCGCATTCCGTTCGTGTGCGCTAGCATTCCTCCGCCGTAAATCCAAAGACCTCCGTTCCTCCCGGGCGCGAGCAAAGTTATCTGGTAACGCGTCTTTCCCTGCAGAGAAAGGTGTGTAAATCTTCCCTGCTGGTAATGGAACAGACCCGTATTCGTAGAAATCCAAAGACCGCCCGTTTCATCGGGAAAGAGCCCTCTGATATCGTCCTGCATCTCCGGCGGTCCAATGTTGGTGAAGCGTTGGAAGTTCACTCCATCGAAGCGTAGGAGACCGTTCAGCGTTCCTACCCACAAAAATCCATCCGGCGTCTGCGCAAGCGAGGTTACGAAGTCCTGAGCCAGGCCTTGGTCTGTGGTCCATTTGGAAAGGACATCGCTTCTCAGCGGAGGAATCGCGGAAGACCTAATAGTCCTTTGGCAAAAGCCACAGCCTGCAAAGCTGAACAACAGAACGCCTACACGAACCTTTCGCACAAGCTCTCTCCACTGCTTTGATTTCGGTTCGACAGCCTGCGAGACACGGTTCGGCATTCTCGTAAACAACGCAGGGCTGGGCCACTATGGCGACTTCTATGCAAGCACCTTTCGCAGAGGCATTTGAGTAACTCTTGCGGAAGGTCTGGCAGAGAAGGTAGTTCTATATCGCAGGGTTGCTTTGTCGTGGATGAAGTTGAGAAGGTGGGGGTCGCCGTGCCCGCGTGATATTTTTCTCGGAGTGGAGCATTGAACAGTCTTTTGCAAATGTCACATCCAGCCGCTACGCAGCCGGCACAATAAGCGGCATACCCCGTTCTTTCGACGGCGGTCCCGCAGTTAAATATCTCATTGGTTCCTCTCACGTTCTCAACTCAGATAGCGATTCGTGCGATCTTCGCTTTTCGCGCGAGTAATCAACCCGTTAAAAACGTACCAAGTGCCGGCATTCAAAAGGCGGAAATCCGAACAGAATGTAGCAGACTCGCACCTGGGGGCACGCGCATTAAAGGCCTGCTTTTTTGACCCCTTCTCTCCCCCGAGACCCCAGCATCTTCCCGGAACGGCGGAGTGTTGTCAAGGCCCTACTTCGCTGGAACTGAGGGACAGCCTTGCTTTCTCGGACCAGTTTCCACGTGCGCGGCAAACTGCAACGCAACCGCGAGCGCATCACGGTTCACGGTCTGAACGACAACCACAATAAAGATCTGAAGAATCTTTTCAAGATCTCTATCGGCTATCCCGAGACTACAGTCGTGAGGAGCAACACAATTAAGAAGGCTGCGCTCACCACGCATTAAGGTACGCAGTGGGCTTCCCCCTCAAAAACAGGCCACATCTTAATGTGCCGCGCGCAATGGGCCTGCGATCACAAGAGGAGGCCTCGATTGTTGACGTAACATCGACTACACCAACAATCCCCAAACTCGCCCGTGCCGAATTCATTTTTTTCCGCACAAAGAACCGAACTCCCTGGACGTCAGCCCCACTTGGGATGGCCCGCCCAATCTCGCCACAGGGTTCTTGCTATGATTGCGCAGCATTTAATGGGGTTCTGCGTCAGATGATGAAAATCACAGTCACGGTGTTTGCTCTCGTCACGATCTTCCACGCCGCGCCGGCCGCAACAGCGGCTACGCCGAATACAGCCGCGCCGTTCCCAAAGCTCCGTTTCGCCGTCATCCTGACGCGTCATGGCGTTCGATCCCCCACTTGGACTCTGTCAGAACTCAACGCGTATTCCGGCGGACCTTGGCCGGATTGGGGAGTTGCTCCTGGAAACCTGACGCCGCGCGGTAGCAAGTTGATGACGCTGTTCGGTTCCTACTACCGAGCCTATCTTGCCGCTGCCGGGCTGCTTCACTCTGCCGGCTGCGAAGATGCTAGCCATGTCTATATCCGAGCGGACGCTGAATCGCGCACCCGCGAGACGGGTCGTGCCCTGGCGGCTGGGATGATGCCGGGCTGCAGTGTGGACGTGCAGGCCGTCAGCAGCGGAGAAGATCCTTTATTCAGTCCGCTGAGCGCCGGTATCGCCAAACCGGAGCGGGCATTGGCGGCTGCTTCCATATCTGGGCGGATTGGCGCCAACCCGAGTGCCTTGATAAGGGTTTACGGGCAAGCGTTCGGCACGCTACGCGAGGTACTTTTCGGTTGCGCCCCGGCTACGCCATGTCCGCCGGAAGAGAAGCCCGGCAAACGATCTGTTTTGGAGCAGCCTCCTTCGGTTGAAGACGGCAAAGGTGATCACGCAGCTGATCTGCGAGGTCCGCTCAGGATCGGATCAACCTTGTCGGAGGATCTCTTGCTTGAATACGTGAATGGGATGGAGGACAAAGTTCTCGGCTGGGGTCGACTGGATGCCGGCAAGCTGCTGGAGGTCATGAGGCTCCATGCGGCCTATGCGGACCTGGCACGCCAGACACCGTATGTCGCTCGCCTTCAGGGCTCGAACTTGTTGAGCCATGTTCTCCACTCCATGGAACAAGCGGTTAAAGACAGCGCGGTCGCCGGATCGATGGGTGAGGTTGGTGATCGTGTTCTTGTCATCGTCGGACATGACACCAATATCTCCAACATCGCGGGATTGCTGGGCATTTCTTGGCTACTCGATGGCTACCAACGCGATGACACGCCACCAGGGGGTGCTCTAGTGTTTGAACTGTGGCAGCATTCTGGAGGAGAGATGGCAGTCAGCACTTACTATATCGCGCAGAGCCTGGAACAGATGCGGAAAGCAATACCGTTGACGCTGGACTCGCCACCCCTAAAGTCTCCCATCTTCGTGCCTGGTTGCAGCAGAGCTGACGAGAAGATGACCTGCCCGTGGAAGGAGTTTCAGCACAGGATTGAGAGTGCCACCGATCCGGCTTTCGTGAAGCCCTAATTCGCTACACTTCCATCGCCGTCGCGTCGCCTGAAGAATAGTGAACGGCGACGCCGGGTGGAGCGATCGAAAGGCCGAGCGCTTACGCAACTTCGCGTTCTATGCTGGGCTCTAAATGCCGCGCTCCCGGAGCCAAGCTGGAACATGGATCAACAGATAATCAATCAGACTCAACCATACAAACGTTGTCGCTTTGAATCAATTCACTACTGTCCGGCTAAAAGTTGAACAGAATCAACTGATTGCCGGAGTCGACTAAATCGTTATCGGAGTCGCACGCCTGAAGTGCCCGTAAAATGGGCGTTTTCTCGAAAAGAGTAACACTGAGAATCTGTAGAATCTGGTAAAGACTGCCCCGCTGTGATGTTGTGACGTTAGCATTTTTGATCTTAGCACTGGGCCTGGCGGCTGCGCACTTTTCGAGTGCCGCCTCCGATGATACAAAAGCCGCCCCTCTCAAGAAGGTCGCGGATATTCCGGTGCCGGGCCCCAACCGCTTCGATTACCAAAGTCTTGATGCGACCCAAGGGCGTCTCTACATCTCTCACATGAACGCTTCTATGAGAAGCTCATAAAAGTCAAGGCCGACGTGGCGGGCCCCAGCCCACAGGATTGCAAGCAGCGGGTTGGAATTCTGCAGTGAGGACAAAGCAGACGTTGGATTCATGATCTCCTGGATGCCGACAAATCTGGAGCCAAGAAAATACTGAACTGAATTGGTTCAGACAAGCAACCTCAGTCCCGGCCAATCTTAACCCGAAAACGTGACTTCTTGTCTACAGGCACAATCTCCTCGGGTGGACCATAACCGCGATCGTGTGCCTGATTCGAGACCGAATATAGCTTCAGGTCGCTCCAACTCCATCGACTGGAAATGGGTGGCCTCCCGCAGGCACAGTACAGCGTCCATTCATCTGCGAATCCTTCAGCCAGCGGCATCAAGTACGACCCGTTACGGTACGGGCTGAAGCCGGGCAAATATCGAGTCAAGCATTTTGGACACTCAACGCAATGGCGAACACGGGAAGCCATGGCATGTGTCGGTGAGCTCCTTCGAGGGAAACTGGCGGCATGCGCTCACCCCTCCGGCACGGCCTCGTCGAGCGGGGTCGCTTGGCCTTCGTTGTGGTGCAGAAGCTTCGGTAGGCCCTCGCCCACGAGCTCCACGCGGGGGCGGTCGAGGAGCGTCCCTTCACGCGCCATCGTCACCAGCACCGCCCAACCGTCGTGATTCCGATACTCGATGCTGCCGCTGTTATTCGACGTGCTGTTTCCTATCATCCATATCGCCCGTTTCGGACTGGACGTTACTAGACATGCGGCCGATACCACTATTCAACAACACCGGCCTCCGCGAGCAGGCGCTCATAATCCATCGGGCCGCCTGATCCCTTAATCCTCGCACCTAAACTTCGCGAGGCGTCCAGCGCTCTTGCCGTAGACATTCTGGGTCACGTCGATATTCGCGTGACCCATGTTGTCCCGCACAATCTCCGGCCTTGCGCCTTCGCGCAGAATGGCTGAAATGCATGGTGCGGAAGCTTCGAAAATGCCCTTTATTTTTCGAGTCGGCAGTGTCCGGATCTCAGCGAAGGCTGCTTCCCAGCATTCGCGGGCAAAGTGATTTTCGGATGCGTACGTACGACGTCTGCAACCGACTTGCCTAGGTCTTCGTCCACAGGGGTTGCAAGATAGGCGTGGATGTCGCCCGTATGGGGCCCGGAGACCACTGTTGCCATACCCGAGATTTGTCCGTGGTCATTGATATTGCTAGCCGAGATTATGTAGAGGTTGGAATCCGCGGGAATTAGCGTGTTAAGGTCGGTCATCGCACCATTCTGCCAAATGAAGCCGTGGGACCAGTTAAAGCTGGAGTCAAAGTTGTTTCCCACCACTTGGCCCCGGTTGTTGATGCCGGTGGCGAAGGCGGCAAAATCTCCCGGCAGAATGCCGAGGTTTGTGAGTGTGCCGTCCGCCTGCCAAAGAGCGGCTACGTAGGTTGTGCCATCAGCGCTGCGGACTTTCCCAGCGATTTGGCCCCGGTTGTTAATGGCGAAGGCGATATTGGAACGTGGAAATCCGAGGTCGGGAAGCACGACGGCGGTGCCATTTTCCCACAATACGGCGTGAAGCGCTGTGGTGCAGGTTCCCGAGTAGCCTACGGCTTGGCCCCGGTTGTTGATGCCGAACGCGATCCCGTCTGGATCGCTACCCACCGTAGGAAGAGGCTGGGCTTTGCCTTTGTTCCACAATACCCCCAATGTAGTCTTATAAGGGGGGCACCCAGAGTCAACGACAGACGTTTCCGCATATCCTGCGACTTGTCCGCGGTTATTGATGGCGCTGGCCTGCCCGTTATTCCCGCCCACCGTTGGGAGAGCGCTCATGTGGCCGTTTCGCCAAAGAAACGGACTACAGGTAAGTTTTGTGCCGAAGCCGCAAACGTCTTCGCCGTCCGGATCTGGAACAGCCGTTTCAGACATACCGACGGCTTCCCCGCGCTCGTTGATCCCGCCCCAGTTGATCCAACTGTTGCCGTCGGGTTTTCCAAGCGTGCCCAAGTCGATGTTGAGTCCGTCGACGTTTATCACCGCGCGGCCCCTTGCAACTGTCGTAAACAGATTATTCTCGGGAGGGTTGACGAACCCATCCATGTTCTCCGCCCAACCGTGATTATTGAGGCCCATGGCCATGCTAAAGTTGTCGTTGCTGTGGTTCGTGCCCAAATCTTTAACTTTGTAGCTCGCTTGCGCGACCGCATTGCTGAAGCAAGCCAGAACCATCGTTGAAACCCAAAGTATCCAGAACTTCCGCAACTGGCTGAGCGTTTTCATATCTCCTCATTTCCTCCGGTAAAGTCGTGGTGCCGGGATGCCTGGCGGATTACGCCACGTATCACTCGCTCTGACAGTTCATGTGCGATTGAGAGCAGAATTGGCCCACAACTTCACAAACTCCTGCTGAGCGAGAACTGAGGGAGCATGTGGTGTTCCACGTTCACAACGATTACGTGAGACTACAGGCCCGACCTCGCAGAGTTCGAAAGCCAGTGGCGGACTGACAAAATCCTGGGACGATCCCAAGACGGCTGGACCGACTGTTTCTCCAACTTCTCATACGCATTGGGCGAGAGATTACGAAATTCGATGGATTTTCATATTGTTGAGCGCGTTATCAAATCCCTCTTGACGCTCTGATCGTTGCCATACATACTGGTTGGTATGTTGGCGGCACGCAAGAATCCGAAACATAGAGCGGCCAGGCTGCACGATCCTGAGCGCACGCGGGAGCGCTTGCTGCAGGCGGCATCCCGCGAGATCTACAGATCGGGTTTCCAGAGTGCCAGCTTGGACAGCATTCTGGCCATAGCTGGGGTCACCAAGGGCGCACTGTACTACCACTTCGACAGCAAGGAAGCCTTGGGACACGCCGTCGTCGATGAGGTCATCGCCCCCGACGTCCGCGGCAAGTGGGTGCGCCCACTACAGAGCGGCAAGGACCCTATCGACGCTTTGATCGGCGCTGTTCAAGGTATACCTGTTCGGCCCGCGGATGTACGGGGCGGCTGCCAGCTGAACAATCTGGCGCAGGAAATGTCTCCTCTTGACGCGGGATTCCGGAAGCGGCTGGCGATAATCTTCGATGCCTGGCGGGAGGCCGTTGCCTCCGTTTTGCGAGAGGGCCAGGCCCACGGAAGCGTTCGCCGCGACGCGGAACCCGCTGACGCCGCCGGCTTACTGATCGCAATGGTCGAAGGCTATGCGTCGCTGGCAAAGAGTGCTCAGGATCCGAAAGTGATGAAAGCGGGGATCAGAAACATCGTGGGCTGGCTGCGGTCCCTGCGCGCGCCGGGCAACCGCAAGCGAGGTTGATCGCATCGGTGTCTCAAGGAGCAGTGTGGCACTGTGACATACCAACCGGTTCGTATGCTCGGACAGTCAGCATCGCGATCGGGCGAAGCGCTTCAAACTACATCATGAAAAGGAGGACGAACAATGACAAGGATCGCAGTGTCGCGCAGGAATCTGCTCGCAACGGGAGCCTGCGCGCTGGTTGGTGCCGTGAGCCTGCCGGGACCGGCAAGTGCCAGCGCATTGGGAAGGCAGAACTTAACGAACGAGGAGGTAGCCCGAAAGTGGTACGCAGCCTGGGAGAGGAAGGACTGGGGCCCTGTGGATAGCCTGCTCGCCGATAACTTCACCTTTACAAGCGCGGCCGGCGACGACCACATCAGCAAGAGCACTTTCAAAGCGCGATGCTGGGAAACACAGATCGATTTCATTGGACATTTTGACCTGGAGCGAATCACCACTGGCGCGGAGGATGCTTTTGTGAAGTATCTTTGCCACACCAAGGACGGTAAATCGTTCCGGAACGTGGAGTATCTCCGAATCAAAAACGGAAAGTTGCAATCCATCGAGTGTTATTTTGGCGCGCAATCCAGCTTTCCGTCAGCAGTGAGCACTGGGCAGAAGTAACCTACGGGCCTTGGAAGGCAAGGCGTGGGGTGCCGATCTGCCGAAATGACCGGTGATGCTGAATCCACAATTCAAAGGCGTCAACCAATCGACGTGTTTGTCGTTCCCGTGGGCAGGTGGTCAGACGGATCCGCTGCTCCGGTTATGTAGGACCATTACATCTAGAAGCAGTGCACTCGTTAATCTCACTTCGGGTACCAGGAACTCGAAACGAGAGAGCAAGGGGTTCCATCATGAGCGCCAGCGAAATTCAGGATCAGAAGACCATTGCACGTGAGATGTTTGTTCAACAAGCTGCTCACGCTAATGCGGACGTTTCGGCTAGCCCACTGCGGGGAGCTACGATTTGCTCCGCCAAGAGTAGACGGGATTACACTCTTGCATCGACGGCGGACGAGTTCTGCGAAGCTGCGGATACATCATTGCTTCCGGTAATCCGAGTTGATGCTGCAAACCTCATGCGAGTCTTGCGGCAGTTGGAGCTTATAGCAAAACGACAGGCGCCACGAATCGCGTTCAAGGCAAAGGGTAGCATCCTACTCTTGGATGTAGACGACATCTTGGCAGTGCAAGCCGAAGGTAATTACGTTTCGTTGCACCACCGACCTAATCCCTATTTGGTGCACGAGTCCCTCTCGTCCATGGCGGAGAAGCTCAAACCCTACGGTTTTATTCGCATCCACCGCTCGGTCGTCGTGAATATTTCAGCCGTGGAGGAGATCCAACCTTTACCGACGGGGGAGTACAGGCTGCGTGTAAAAGGTGGGAAGGAATACTTGGTAACGCGTACATACAAACACAACCTCAGAAATCTGGCTCAACTGTGGGTAGGCTCAGAGCGGCTTTGCGGTTAACAGGCTGTCGCGGGCATTCAAAAGTTGCTTCCCGCGCTTTCGTTTCGAGAACGAACGCTTGTGCTACTCGACGTCGGAACTGGTTTGCGAATGAGCGAACTGCTTGCCTTGAAGTGGCGAGACGTTAAGTTTCGCGCGCAAGAAATAAGTGTCATGCGGTCCATCGTCTTCCAAGTAGTGGGCCCATGCAAAACCGAAGCATCACAAACCCAATTCCGCTTGATTCTTACCTGGCAAAAGTTCGACAACGCCTTCCTTGAGTTCGTCTGCAATGACGAGCGTTGAATCGATTTGTCGGGGAAATCGGACCTTCCAATATGTGCTAACAACGGGAACTGAGGCCTGCTTTTGTATCACCGCGATTACTTCGCGCCTTGCCACGAACCGCGCAGTCGGAAATCTTTTTCGAATCGTGTTTACGCCGAAGAAATGGTCTCCGTGCCCATGGGTCGCGTACATCGTCGTCAAATTCTTCCCGCTAGCCGCTATCCACTCCATAAGCTTCGGGTTTTGCTCGACCGTGATCGCGGTATCTGCCAGCACGCCGTCGCGTTTGCCTGAGATGAACGTTGAGGAAATCGGGGACCATTTCATTTCAGTTATGCCGGGTGGTAAGTCGCTGGTTACCGCCGTACTCTGGCTGCTCACAAAGGCATCGAACTCTAAGTGACTAGGCATAGATAATCCTCACTAACGGACCGCCTCCAGCTCAGCCTGCCGCCTCGGACAAAAGGGACTCCACTTTCTTGTCGAGGTCACGCGCGACTGCGAGGGCATCGGCGTTCCTGCAGGAACCTAGAAAGCTAGCCATCCGGTCATAAGAGATATGCACGCCGTCCGAACGTTCGTCGACGAGCACGGTGACTGGAGCGTAAGAGCCAGCGTCCGGAACGCGCTTGGCCATTTCTTGCATGATGAGTGGATTGCCCATGATAAGCCGGACCATCCGAGGCTTGTCGGGATTTGACGTTTTGCGGATTACAGCGCCATGGTCGAGCTCCATGAAGAGCATCAATCCGGTTTTGCCCAATCCCTTGCGAATCGTGCTTTCGAGTTCTGTAAACGTCCTTGTAGCTGCGGTCGTCTTTGCAAACTCAACCATGTCCGGATGGCCCACAGCGCCCTTAATCGAAGCTAGCACCTCCTCGAATGGCCGTGATGATGTCAGGGAGAAACGCTCAACCTCAATTTTGCTTATCATCGCCTTGACCCTTTCTTTTCACCTTCGACGAGATTGCCGAGGACCTCTGGCCAAGTTTTCTCGAAGTCGGCGTCCCGTTGCAGTCCGCGCTCCAGCACAGCTTGTATTCGGTGCTGGGCTTCGGGCCACGTCAACGCGGTCCCAAACGAAGTGAAAGCGTCCAGGAGTCGGTCGGCTGAGGGCAACGATACATGGTTAACGAGATTCTTCGCGGCGGCGAGGGCGCCACGATCGAACGAGGCAATTCTGCGCGCGAGTGCATCGACAAAGCCATCCAGCTCGGCGTCCGGAAGCGCTCGGTTGACATAACCGTACCGCTCCGCGGTCTCGCCATCGAAGTCATTGGCGCTGAGAACGATTTCGAGCGCACGCCCGCGACCGACTAGATCGGGGAGCCGCTCGGTACCGCCGCCGCCGGGATGCAGGCCAACCCCGAGTTCGGGATGGCCGATTCTCGTGTTCTCGCGCGACGCAAAGCGCATGTCGCAGGCGAGAACAAACTCGCTGCTTACTCCCCGGACACAACCCCGGATCTTGGCAAGACTCACGACCGGGGATTTCGTGATGCGCACGAACGTATCCATCAGAACGGGAAGACCGGAATCCCCGACGGCTGTCATGATGTTGCCGATTTTGCCAGTCAGATCGAAGTGCGCCAGGTAGAACTCAGGAATCGCGCTCTCGAAGACAACGACACGCAGGCTGTGATTTGTGTCCATCCGGACAAGAAGGTCCTTGAGGGCCTGGAAGATGTCCGCGTCCACGATGTTGAAGGGTGGACAGTCGAAGACGACTCTCCAGTACGCAGGCGTTTCCTCAACCAGCCGCATGGGTGCCGCCGTATTAATTGTGGCCATGCTTCGTCTTCCTTAGATTTCAATCGAGCGGGACGGCGACGTGATCTTCTTCTCTTCATAAGAGCGCATGCGCGCGAGTCCCTGATCGGAGGCGCGTAGAAATTCGATCGTCCGCTCGTTGGCGAGCTCCGCCGCCGCGGCATTGTAGTGCGCCCCATTATGCCGAGCGAAGGCGTGATGCTGCCCCGGATAGCTATAGACTCTCGCGTTTGGTTTGTTGGCAAGTGCCGCTTTGATCTCAGCTTGCGCGGGCTTGGAAATGAACTCGTCTTCTTCGGCCAGATGCATCAGCAACGG
>Ga0210402_10004195_pt1 | contig 13185 bp, 8 predicted proteins | sample IncBWC7MmetaG_FD_161055 | JGI IMG/M metagenome (GOLD analysis project Ga0210402, IMG submission 161055) | Forest soil microbial communities from Barre Woods Harvard Forest LTER site, Petersham, Massachusetts, United States - Inc-BW-C-7-M | ecosystem: Environmental > Terrestrial > Soil >...
GGGACTTTCCAAGCTCCAACCCGATCGCTCATGCTGGGGGTCGCCCTGCCGGATCGACCTGCCGGATCGAAAGGATCGCCAATGGCTGGAGAACCGATTCTCATCGTAGACGATACACCCGTCAGCTTGAACCTCAAGCGGCTGCTGCTGACCCGTGAGGGGTACGTTGTCCGAACGGCGGCACATGCCGAAGAGGCGATCGAAATGCTCGGGTCGTTCCGGCCGGACCTCGTTCTGGCGGATATCCGGCTGCCCGGGATGGACGGCCTGGAAATGGCCCGGCGGATCAAAAAGAATCCCCAGACCAAAACCATCAAGGTAATCGCGCTAACCGGCATGGCCGAGAGAGGCGACCTGGAGCGGGCCGCCGCGGCCGGTTGCGACCAGCACCTCACCAGGCCGGTCGAGACCCAAGTGTTAGCGGCTCACATCCGGCAGTTGCTGGATCGCCCAGGGGCCCTGCCGGCGCAGCGCCGCCTGCCGGCTCCGGAATTGCCAGCTCCGGAACCGGCTTTCGCCGAATTGCCGGGCGGGCCCGAAGTGGAAAGCCTGCGGCGGAGTTTCCTGAACGAAGGCGCGGCGAAAACACGCCAAATGGTGGACACTCTGGGTGCCGGCTTCGACGCCGGGGTGGCGGCCCGGCTATTGCACGGGTGGATCGGCGGCGCGGGGCTTCTGGGTCATCTGGAAATCTCAAAAATAGCGCGCGGCATCGAAGAGATGCTGAGGCAGCCGCCGTTCCAGGTTAAGGAGTTGCGCGAATGTCTCGCCAATCTTCTGATGGCATTCACCTATTTGCGGGACGCCGACGAGCCTGCGGTTCCGGAGAATGTGGCCCGGGCTCTGCGCGGAAAACGCGTGGCGCTGATCGGATTCACGGCGGAATGCGCCGATTCCGTGAGCGCAACGCTGGCGCAGGTGGGCGCGCATCCGCTGCTATTCGAAGCGGGGGAAAGCCCTGGACGCCCATCGATTCGGCAGTGCGACCTGGTGATGGTCCACGTCCGGCCGGAAACTCTGGTTTGCCGATGGCTGGACGGGGCCGCGGCTCTGCCGGCCGGAATGCAACTGGTGCTGGCCGGGGAACGCCGGGACTTGCTGAGGCTGCCGGTGGCCGCACTGGCGCGCGATGCGGAACTGCTGGCCGATCCGTGGCACACCGGAGAGGTGCTGCTCAGGCTGCACATGGCTCTGAACCGCCGCACCGCAGCCCTTGCGGGTTCCTCGCCAGTAGCTCCTGCGTCGGAACCGAAGCATGACAGGCCGCTAAAGGCGCTGGTCTGTCCCACTCCAGCGCCGGAACCTGAGGTGGTCCCGCGCCCGAAGGTGGTGCTGGCCGACGATGATGCCATCGTGCTGACTGTGGTGGGCTCCACCCTGCAAAACTACGGCATGACGTGCGAGACGGCCAACAACGGCCAGGACGCGCTGCGCCTGATCCGGGAAACGCAACCGCACGTGGCGGTGCTGGACGTCAACATGCCGGGCCTGGATGGCTACGAAGTGCTGACGGCGGTTCGCGCGGAGAACCTGCCCGTGGCGGTAATCCTGCTGACGGCGCGGCAGCGGGAAGGCGACATTCTTCGCGGCTTCCAGCTCGGCGCCGACGACTACCTGGTGAAGCCGTTCAATCCGCTGGAACTGATGGCGCGAATGAAGAGGCTGCGGCGCCGATGATTACCACGGCGCTCAAGGTGGTGCTGGCGCTGGAAGCGGTCTGGGCGGCGGTGCTTCTGGCATTACTGGGCGTCACATTGGCGGTTTTGTCCAGAAACCGGAAGCGGCGGCTGGCAGCCCTTGCGGCCGGCTCCGCCATTCAGGAGGCGGTGGCACTCCACCTGAGCGGCAACAACGATCTGACTCAGTTACGCAGCCTGGCCAAGACGCATCCCGAAGCGGTGGAGGCTGGGGTTCTGGCTTTCCAATCCACGGTACGCGGCACCACACGCCTGGCGGAACTGGCCGTGGGTTTGGGATTGGTGGAGCGGTGGTGTGAGGCGGCCCGCTCCGGAAAGCCGGCCCAGCGCAAACGGGCCTTTTCGCGGATCGCCGCCATGGCACAGGCGGAGCCCGTTCGGCTGGCGGCACGAGATGTCCCGGTGGCAGGGCTAAACGATTCCGACGCGCAGGTACGCCTGGAGGCGGCGCGCGCCATGGTCTGCTCCGAGGACCCGCGGCAGGTGGCGCAGGTCTTCGAGGCGATGCTTAGGGATGCCCCTTTGAACCGTATGCTGCTGGCGCCGATGTTGCGGCGCTACGCGGCCGGGTTGTGCAGTACCGCGATTCCCAAGGCATTGGCAGTGCCGGGTATTGCACCACCGGATACCGGGCGCCTGTTGAACCTGCTGCGGCTGCTGGTCTCCTGGGAATGCAGCCTTCCTCTGCTGGTGGATTTGAGGCCGCTGGCGGAACACCCGGAGCCGGCGGTGCGCCTGGAGACCATGCGTCTGCTGGCACAAGTACCCACCAGCACGATCAACCGCGACGCCATTCTGGCTGGTATGTCGGACCGGGACCCGGCGGTGGCGATGGCGGCAGTGGCGACGGTGGGGAGGCTGAAACTCCCGGACGCCGTCCCGCAAGCGGCCAGTTGTCTGAAACGGGGCGTCGAAGGCCTGGCGCAAGCCGCGGCCACCGTGCTTTTGGAAATGGGACCGGAGGGCCGGTGTGCGCTGGCCAGGTTTGCTCTGGAAGGACAGGTTGGGAATCCGGACCCCATCGCCGACCCCAGGGCCGACCCCGTTGCCTCAATGGCGGTGCCCGCGGCTTTGGAATTGGCGCGGCCAGCGGAGGTGTCCGCATGACGGAGCCCCTGGTGGTGAAGGTTGCCCTGCTGACTCCCAGCCTGCTCTTTCTGATTTGCCTGGGCCTTCTGGGCGCTGCCGCGGGGCGTGTGGTCCTGCTGCTGAAAGGGGCACTGGAGGCACGCCGGCAACGGGCTAACGGGACGGACGACAGTTGGGCGACGCTGTTGCGGTCGGATCTGGTGCCTGCGGTGGCCGTGATTGCGGCGCCGCCGGATGCGTCCGATGCGTCGTGCCGGTTTGTGAGGCGGCTGCTCAACCTGCATGCCGGAAATTCCGAGATGGTGCTGGTGTTGGATGGCCCTTCGGATGCCGCGATGGAGGTCTGGAAGCGGGAGTTCCACCTGCAGCCAACTTCGCGCCTGGTGAACCCTAGGCTGGTGAACGCCGGGCTGGTGAACCCCGGGCTGGCAACCAAACCGGTAAAGGCACTCTATGTTTCGAGCGAGTCGATCCCGTTGGTGGTGGTGGAAAAGGAACCGGGTGGACGGGCGGATTGCCTGAACGCCGGCGTCAATGTGGCTAATGCGCCGGTCATCGCAACCGTGGATGCGGACGCGCAGTTCGTCGAAGAGTCGCTGTTGCGGTTGCTGCGCCCCATGCTGGCGGACCCTCAACAGACGGTGGCGGTTTGTGCGGTGGCGCCCGGTGCGTCCGAACCCGGCTGGGCGGCCCGGTTCTACCGGCTGGGATTTCTGCGGACGTGGTTGGGGCGGTGCGCCGGCCTGGCGGCTTGGAATGCTTTTCTGCCGGCGCCGGGGTGCTTCACGATGCTGAGCCGCGATGCCGTGTTGCGGGCCGGCGGATTTCAGGCGGGTCCGCTGGAAATGGCGATCCATCTGCATGCGCTGGCCCGGGCCGCGCATCAGCCCTATCGCATCGTTTTCATTTCCGAACCGATGTCTCGCCCATCGGCGCCGAGGCAATACGGCGCGGTTCGGGAGGCGGTGGCGCGCGACCAGATGGAGGTGGGGGCGGCGCTTCACTTCCACAAGGGTTTGGTGCCAGGTTCCGGCAGTCTGGGCTGGCTCGCGATTCCGGGTCTGCTGGCGTCGCGGCTCTTGCTGCCGCTGATTGAGACTGCCAGCCTGCTGTTGGGAGCGGCGGCAATGGCGGCGGGTTGGATCGCGCCGGCGACGTTCGCACTGCTGGTGGCGGCGCCGCTGGCCGCCGAAACGCTGGTGTCGATGACGGCGGTTCTACTGGAGCAACTGGCGTCGGGCGCCAACGCCGAACCGCGCCAGGTGGCCACCCTGTTCTTCAGCTCCATAGCGGAGAGTCTGGGTTACCGCCAGTGGAAGAATCTTTGGATGGTGCGCGACCTGCTCCGCGGGTACCGCGCCGCCGCCCTGGGAACGAATAACGCGGGAACGAGTATCGCGGGAACAAATAACGCGGGAGCGAAATAACCCATGACGATAATCAAGCGGCAGCACTTGCGGGAACCGGTGGATTTTGAGCTGGTGGTCTATTGGGAATTCGGTGAAGGGCAGGTAGGCTCGTGCCATCCCCAGGCGCGGGACCTCTCGGACGGCGGAATGCGCCTGCGGAGCCCGATTCGGATTGCGCCCGGGATGCACGTTTTTCTGGACGTGGCGCGGCCCGGGTTTCCGCTGGAAGGCGCGATCCGCTACTGCGTGCCCGACGGCGGAGAATTCCGCATCGGTGTGGAATTTTCCACTGGGGCCGGGCAGTCCACTGGGGCCGGGCAGTCCACCGGAGCCGGGCAATCCACTGACGCGCCGTCGGACATCGACTATTACGAAGTGTTCCAACTGAGCCCGAAGGCCGATTTGGAGACGATTCACCGGGTATACCGGCTGATGGCGGCGCGCTACCATCCGGATAATCTGGAGAGTGGCGACCACGAGAAGTTCCTGCTGCTTTCGGATGCCTACCAGGTTCTGACCGACCCCGAACGCCGCCGCCGGTACGATGCGATGCGGGGCGAGCGAAAGCAGCCACAGCCGTTGCCGCTGTTTCAAGCCAAAGCATTCGTGGACGACAAGGAAGGCGAAGCCAACCGCCGGCTGGGCGTGCTTTGCCTGCTCTATGCGCAGCGGCGGCGGGATACGGGCCATCCCAATATCTCGCTGCTGGTAATGGAAGAGACGATGGGGATTCCGCGGGAGCACCTGGAGTTCACGTTGTGGTATCTGAAGCAGAAACGGTACGTGGAGACGACCGATGGCGCCGATTGCAGCCTGACCGTGGATGGGGTGGACTTCGTCGAGGAGCACGCACCCGCACAGACGATTCTGACGAAGTTGCTGCACACGGCGGGGCCGGCCAGCCCGGGGCCGGTTCCGGTGCCGTAGGGGAGCGCCCACCCAGCCGGGGTACCAAGGCCACGATGCGGAGCCTGCCTCGCGGGGCGGCCAGCCCCAAGCTAAACCGCATCAGGGCGTTCCCTTACGCTCGGGTATTCCCGTTGCCACCAGACTTAAGTATTCTCTCCGCGAAGGCAGTAGACTTAAGGAGAGGCACGTTAACACATGATACGCGTTAACATATGAAACCGGACGGGCCAGCCCGGGCCCGCTCGTTAAGCGATGTGAATGCCTCCGTCGGCACCACGCACGCATCTGTCTGGCGGCGGCTGCTGGCATTCGCCGGACCTGCCTACCTGGTCAGCGTTGGCTACATGGATCCCGGCAATTGGGCCACCGACCTGGAAGGCGGCTCGAAGTTCGGCTATCAGCTTCTCTGGGTGCTGGTAATGTCGAACGGGATAGCCATCCTCTTCCAAACTCTGAGCGCGCGGCTGGGCGTGGTGGCGGGGCGGGACTTGGCACAGGCCTGCCGGGAAGCGTACCCTCGCCCCATCAGCCTGGCACTCTGGGTCTTGTGCGAAATCGGCATTGCCGCTTGCGATCTCGCCGAAGTGCTGGGCGCGGCCATCGGTTTGAACCTCCTGTTCGAACTTCCCTTGCTGATCGGTGTGCTGGTCACTGTCGCGGACACCCTCCTCCTGCTTTGGATGCAGCAATACAAGATCAGAACCATGGAAGCCCTGGTGCTGAGGATTATCCTGATTGTGGCGGCTTGCCTGGGATTGGATGTGTTCCTCGCCAAGCCTTCCGCCGGCGAAATCATGGCAGGCGTGGTCCCGCGGTTGAACCGCGAAAACCTGTACCTCGTGATTGCGATGATGGGCGCGACGGTGATGCCGCACAATCTCTACCTGCACTCGGCACTGGTGCAGACGCGGCTCTTCGGAAGCACCAGGGAAGCCATCCGGAGGGCCTGCAAATACAACTTGTTGGACACGTTGATGGCGCTCAACGGCGCCATGTTCATCAACATCGCGCTGCTGGTGCTGGCGGCCGCGGTGTTTTTCAAGCGCGGGCAAGTCGTCACGGAACTTCACCAGGTCACGCGGATGCTGGAGCCGGCACTGGGAACCAGGGCGGCAAGCGTGGTGTTCGCGGTGGCCCTTCTCTCCGTGGGACAGGCTTCGACGCTGACCGGGACCATGGCGGGGCAGATTGTGATGGAGGGCTTCCTCGATATCAAGATGCGCGCGTGGCTGCGGCGGCTGGTCACGCGCATGCTGGCGATCGTGCCCGCGGTGTTCACCATCTACTTCTACGGCGAGACGGGCGTCTTCCGGCTGCTGATTCTCTCCCAGGTGGTGCTGAGCATGCAATTGCCATTCGCCGTGATCCCGCTGGTCCATTTCACCGGCGACCGGCGCTGGATGGGCGAATTCGCGAGTAACAAATGGTTACAGGGCAGCGCGTGGGTCGTAGCCGGCGGCATCGTCGTGCTGAACGTGGGCTGGGCGGTAACCATGGTCCTTGCCTGGAGTGCCAGCGCACCATTGGATCGGATGACTCTGTTCCTCCTGCTCCCGCTCCCGCTATTTGCAGCCCTGCTGTTGTTGCTGCTATACGTTCTGCTGGCGCCGTGGCTGAAGCAGTCCCAGCCCACCGCCGCTTCCCCGTCGTTCCAGCCTGAGTCCGCCGCGGACGGCCAGCAGGCAACCACTTACCTGGAGCGTGTGAAGGCGGATCACGAGCCGCCCTTGGGCGAGGCGCGATTCGACGCCTTCATGCAGCATCTTCGCGGCATCGCGTTCATCAAGAACCGCCAGGGCCGGTACGTCTACTTTAACGGCGCGTGCGCCCCGCTGTTAGGTCTGAATATCGTTGAATCCCTGCTCAAAACGGATGACGAGCTCTGGCCGCCGGAACTGGCCAGCGTCTACAAGATAAACGACCAGACGGTGTTCCGCGGAGGCAAGACCTTCGAAGGTATCGAACCTATCCTGCAGAATGGCGAGATCCGTTCCTGGCTGATGTACAAATTTCCGATCGTCGAGGGGGAGACCCATGAGATTTTCCTGGGCGCCGTGGGGGTGGACATTTCCGGCCGGGAACAATTTGAGGAGCAGGTGCTGCAGTCGCGGAAGTTCGAGCTGCTGGGCAGAGTTGCGGGCGGCATCGCGCATCACTTCAACAACCACCTGGCCGTCATCAGCGGACGCGGCCTGATGGCCCTGGACGACCTGGAGACGACCGACAAAAAATCGCGGTGGCGCCTGCAAGAGATCCTCCATGCCGCGGGCAAGCTGACTTCCCTGACCAGGCACCTGCTGGCATTCAGCAAGCGCCAGATGCTGCAATTCGGCGAGGTGGATCTGAATCAGGTGGTGATCGAGGCGGAGCCCGCGTTGCGGAATCTGCTGGGATACCGTATGGAGTTCAGCCTCGAACTGAGTCCGGATCCGGCGCGCGTCAATGCCGACGCCAAGTACATCAAGCGGGTGATCACGATGCTGGCGTTCAACGCGCGCGACGCCATGCAAGACACCGGCGGCCGCTTGACTGTCGCCACCTCGAACGTGCAATACGGAGGGCGGCCGTGCGTGAAGCTGTCCATCCAAGACACCGGCGCGGGCATGACCGAGGCGACCAAGTTGCACCTTTTCGAGCCGTTCTTCACCACCAAGACAAGGGGCGAAGGCGACGGCCTTGGTCTCTCCAGCGTGTACGGAATCGTGAAGCAGCATGGCGGCGAGGTCACCGTGGCTAGTCGGTTGGGCGCAGGGACGACGATTGATATTTTCATGCCGGCCATTGCCGCGACCGGGTCGGAAGCGCCAGCGAGGATTGCGGGTTAGGCGATGCGGTAACACTTGCGACGTCGCGCCGGTCGCGGCCGCGGACGGGGTTGGACCAGGCTTGGAGCGCCCCGGCCCAATCCGCCCCTCACCTCCACAAAGCGCGGAACAGCTTGTCGATCTGAAACGAGTATCCGGCAGCGACGAAATACTTCGGGGCCGCGCTCGACAACCCGAACCCGAAATGAAAGTCGATCTGCTGTTTTGGCGTCACCCTATATGCCATGCCGAAGTGAATCACCTGGAGAGAACCGCCGACGTGCGGAAAATCGCCTCCGTATTCCACGAACCCATCGGAACGCCTGGTGATTCTTCGCTCCAGGTAGAACGTTGGTTCCCATATCGGGTTTCGCTTGCCATTTTCCGTCTGATAAAACAGCGACTGCATCCCTCCGAATGACCACCCATGCGGCAATTCTCGCGACCACGGCAGTTTAATGACCGGGTCGACTCCGTGCGTGCTCCGAGCACTGGCTCCGGTCGGAAAACTGACAGCAACGATTACGGCCAGATCGATTCCACCGGGCAGCGGTCCAATCTGTTCCTTGACGCCGAACGATACGTCGTCAAAACCCGATGGGGTCCCGCGCCCTCCCAGGTTGTCAAAAAGGCCATGATGATAGCACGGCAGCCCAAACCGCAACTCGGTTCGATTCCCCAATCCAAGCCGAACCAGGCTTTCCGACAGATCCACCACGCCCTTGCCGTGGTCGCGTGCCCAGGTGAAGCCGCTCTCGACGACCAGGCTGCCCGCCGGTACCACGATACTGGATTCGGTGATATCGGGACGGTCCGTAACAATTTCCTGTTCTTTTGTACTCTGCGCGAAACCAACCGAACAGAGTAGGCCAAGGAGAACGCGGATGCTGGCAGTCCGGTGCGATTTCAATGTAACACTTGTAAACAGGCTTATTGTTGAGTATACACGATGGAGCCGTCGCGATGGGTTTACCGTCGTCGGGTGTCGTCGGCAGCAGGCACCCAGCAGCCAGTTCCGCCCGGAATCGCGGGGATTGACTGCATTCGACCCGGCCCTCATGGACCAGCGGGACCGATTGGTCGACGAGTACTTGCCAGGCCAACCTACGGAGGGCCGGTTGTCACCGCAATACGGCATTTCTCTCCGTGCAGGCAGTAGACTGAGGGAGGTGCCTCGATATGAGACCTGACAGTCCAGCCCGTGCGCGCTCGTTAGGCGATGTGAATGCCTCGGTCACAACGGCGCACGCATCTGTCTGGCGGCGGCTGCTGGCATTCGCGGGACCTGCCTACCTGGTCAGCGTGGGCTACATGGATCCCGGCAATTGGGCCACCGACCTGGAAGGCGGCGCGAAGTTCGGCTATCAGCTCCTGTGGGTTCTGGTGATGTCGAACGGGATGGCCATCCTCTTTCAAACGCTGAGCGCCCGGCTGGGCGTGGTGGCTGGGCGGGATCTGGCGCAGGCCTGCCGGGAAGCGTACCCTCGCCCGATCAGTCTCGCACTCTGGGTCTTATGCGAAATCGGCATTGCCGCTTGCGATCTCGCCGAAGTGCTGGGCGCGGCCATCGCGTTGAATCTCCTATTCAATCTTCCCCTGCTGATCGGTGTGCTGGTCACCGTCGCGGACACCCTCCTGCTGCTGTGGATGCAGCAATACAAGATCAGAACCATGGAAGCCCTGGTGCTCAGGATTATCCTGATTGTGGCGGCTTGCCTGGGAATGGAGATTTTCCTGGCGAAGCCCGCTGTGGGCCAAGTCATGGCAGGCGTGGTCCCGCGGTTGACCGGCGAGAACGTGTACCTGGTGATTGCGATGTTGGGAGCAACGGTGATGCCGCACAATCTGTACCTGCACTCGGCACTGGTGCAGACACGGCGCATCGGAACCACCAGGGAAGCTGTCCGGAGGGCCTGCAAGTACAACCTGGTGGACACGCTGGTGGCGCTCAACGGCGCCATGTTCGTCAACATCGCGCTGTTGGTGCTGGCGGGCGCGGTGTTGCGCGGGCAAGCCGTCACGGAAATTCGCCAGGTCACGAAGTTGCTGGAGCCGGCACTGGGAACCAGCGCGGCGGTCATCATGTTCGCTGTTGCCCTTCTCTCCGTGGGACAGGCGTCCGCCCTGACCGGCACTATGGCGGGACAGATTGTGATGGAGGGCTTCCTCGATATCCGGATGCGCGCCTGGATGCGGCGGCTGGTCACGCGCATGCTGGCGATCGTGCCCGCGGTGCTCACCATTTACCTCTACGGCGAGACAGGCGTGTTCCAACTGCTGATTCTCTCCCAGGTCGTGCTGAGTATGCAATTGCCCTTCGCCGTGATTCCGCTGGTCCATTTCACCGGCGACCGGCGCTGGATGGGCGAGTTCGCGAACAACCGCTGGTTACATGGCGGCGCGTGGATCTTAGCCGGCGTCGTCATGGTGCTGAACGTGGGCTGGGCCGGAGAGAGAATTCTGAGCTGGGCTGCCAATGCCACATCGGATCGGACGATTCTGCTCCTGGTGCTCCCGCTATTTGCAGCCATGCTGTTGTTGTTGATTTACGTTCTGGTGGCGCCGTGGCTGAAGGGGTCGCAGACCGCCTCGGCCCCCACGCCGTTGGAGCCGGACATCGCCGCGGACGTCCGGCAGCCTCCCGCATACCTGGAGCAGGTGAAGGCGGGTAACGCGGAGCACTTGAGCGAGGCGCGATTTGAGGCGTTCATGCAGCACCTTCGCGGCATTGCGTTCATTAAGAACCCGGAGGGCAAGTACATCTACTTTAATGGAGCATGCGCCACGCTGTTAGGTCTGAACATCGACGAAGCTCTCAATAAGACGGACGACCAGCTCTGGCCGCCGGAACTAGCCGGTGTCTACAAGAAGAACGACCTGTCGGTCCTCGGCGGGGGCAAGACCTTCGAAGGCATCGAACCCATCCTGCAGAATGGCGAGATCCGTTCCTGGCTGATGTACAGATTTCCGATTGTCGAGGGAGAGACCCGGCAGGTCTTCCTCGGCGCGGTCGGGGTGGACATTTCCGGCAGGGAAGAATTTGAGGAGCGGGTGCTGCGGTCCCGGAAGTTCGAGGTGATCGGCAGGATGGCGGGCGGCATCGCGCATCACTTCAACAACCTTCTGACCGTGATCAGCGGATACAGCCATATGGCCGTGGACGAGATTGCGCCGACCGACAAATCCCAGGCGTACCTGGAAGAAGTCATCAAGGCCGCGGACAGCTTGACTACCCTGACCAGCCACCTGCTGGCCTTCAGCAGGCACCAGATGCTGCAATTGCGCGAAGTGGATCTGAACGTTGTGGTGCGGGAGGAGGAGCCGGTATTGCGGCGGCTCCTGGGTGACCGTATTCAACTGAGCCTTGAGCTGAGTCCGAATCTGGCGTCCGTCAAGGCCGACGCCAAGTACATCGAGCGGGTGATCGCGACACTGGCGTTCAACGCGCGCGATGCCATGAAAGGCACGGGCGGCCGATTGACGATCGCCACCTCGAACGTGCAATCCGGACGGCCGCCGTGCGTGAAGCTCTCCGTCCGGGACACCGGCGCGGGCATGGTAGAGGAGACCAAGGTGCACCTCTTCGAACCGTTCTTCACTACGAAACAGCCGGGCGAAGGAGCCGGCCTTGGTCTCTCCAGTGTGTACGGAATCGTGAAGCAGCATGGCGGCGAGATCACCGTGACCAGTCAGTTGGGCGTGGGGACGACTTTTGAGGTTTTCTTGCCGGCTGTCGCCGCGGCCGATTCGGAAGCGCGAACCAGGACTGCGAGTTAGTAGTTAGGCCGAAGTTCCAGGTCGGGTTAGGCGACGCGGTAACACTGCCATGAAACTAACTAACCTAGTACCCTGTTCTCAAATACGGTCTCGTATCTCGGGAAGAACGCTCCCTAACGGTCGCGGCTCTGATCGGAGCCGCGCGCGTCAGCATGCGGTTTCTCGATACGTTAGCGAACTTCTGAAACGATGTACTTAGCCTGCGCCGCGCGCACGGATGGTGTAAAGGAAGCGATCGGTTGGTGCAGACCTTCGCTGCGGACTGCCGGATCCGGTGGCTGCCACGCTGCCTGCGCAGGGCGTAGCGGAGGTCCTGGGCCACTCACAATTGGGTCTCCGCGCCCCCGGGTTTTCACTGGTGCACCGAAGCCGTCAGTGGGATCGACAGTTCCGCCACCGTGTTTTGCCGGTTCAACGAAAGCCGGAGCTGCGATGACGCGCCGTAACAAATCTCCAGCCGGCGTCTGACGTTTTGCAGGCCCACTCCCGAGCCCTCGGTCCGGGCGGCGCCGTCGGCGCCGCTGTTCTCCACCGAAATCCGAAGCTCTCCGTCGCGGCAGGCGGCTCTGACGCGGACAAAACCGGAGCCAACCTGCAGGGCGACTCCATGCTTGATGGCGTTCTCCACCAGGGGCTGGACGGAAAGCACGGGAATGAGCACGGCCAGCGCCTCATCCTGCACTTCCACCTCCACCTGGAGCCGTTTGCCGAGCCTGGACTGCTCGATTTCCAGGTAAGCCCGCACGATCTGCATCTCCTGGGCCAAGGGCACGAACGTCTTATCGGATTGCAGGAAGTAGCGGAAGATGTCCGCCAGGTTGAGCACGATGCGGCGCGCGGCCGAGGCTTCGCGGGGGATGGTTCCGTAGAGCGTGTTCAAGGCGTTGAACAGGAAATGCGGATTGATTTGCGATTGCAGGGCGCGCAGTTCGGCCTGGCTCACCAGGCGATTCATCTCCTGGCCGCGGAGCGATTCCACGCATTCTTCGATTTCGGCGGCGGTCTGGTTAAGCGCGTCCAGGTCGTCCCCCAGGTAGTGCCTGCCACCCTGGCGGCGGCCCAAAAGCAAGAGCCGGGTGTTACCGGGACCGAGCCGGATGGGCACCACGGCCTCGGCCCAATTCCACTGCTTGTGCGCCTTCAGAGCCGGGAGCATAGCGACTGGAACCGGCGCGTGCAGGCTGGCGGCCGAGTCCACGTCACTGAGGTTAATGAGCGCGAACCTGGCGGCGCCAAGAACCGCGGCGATCTGGCTGGCTGCCCATTCCAGGTACGGTTCCTCCGTGGAAAACGAGGGGTTCTCTTTGACGCGCGCCGGCAGGCCGGCCACGCCGTCGTGTCGAAACACGGCCCGCGTGAGCCAGGTCTGGACCTGGTTTCTGAGCCACGCGAAGAGCACCAGAAACAGGCAGACGCTGACCAGCAGCAGCGCTTCATGCAGCGGATTCTGGACCACCGTATCCACCAGGAGCAAACGAAATGCGGCGGCGATCACGAGGC
>Ga0210402_10004198_pt1 | contig 13182 bp, 9 predicted proteins | sample IncBWC7MmetaG_FD_161055 | JGI IMG/M metagenome (GOLD analysis project Ga0210402, IMG submission 161055) | Forest soil microbial communities from Barre Woods Harvard Forest LTER site, Petersham, Massachusetts, United States - Inc-BW-C-7-M | ecosystem: Environmental > Terrestrial > Soil >...
TCTCGCAAGCACGTCGAGGTCAGGAGCCTCCGCAGCCAGCATAAAGGTCAGTGTTGCGAGGGCCGTCTTGTGATTCAGCCCAGTTCGCGCGATACACGCACCAGCGAGCACATGTGTGACAGCGTCCACGCGATCCTTCCCGAAGTAATGCTAGTGAGGTCACGGTCCGGCATCAAGGGGAATCGTTGCCATACCCCTCCTTGACTGGGTCGTGGCTCACGTGGAATCGTATGGCAAGAGCCTACATCCTGTATGCTCATTGGCAAAGAATAGGCGCCCGTCGTCTCAGACGGTGGAGGAGATGGACGGCTCGCGAACATTCCCAATTGGAGATACCGGATATGTCATACAAGCTCTTTGCTGCTTCGGCACTTGCCTGCTGGCTACCGTTTGCGGGACTGGTCCATGCACAAGACAGCGGGCCATATAAGGTCCTCAAGATTCAGTTGGTCGGAGGGGAAGGTGGATTCGACTACGTTACCGCCGACCCGGACGGCCGCAATCTGTATGTTGCTCGATCCGGCACGACCGGCCACATTGGCGTCTACAACCTCGACACGCTGGCACAGGTCGGGGATCTCCCAGGGGTAAGCGCGCACGGGGGCGCGGTCGATACTTCGACGGGTCACGGCTTCGCGACTTCAAAGCCGGTGACGATGTTCGATTCAAAGACCTTTGCGATTCTGAAGAAGATCGACGTGCAGGGTAACCCAGACGGCTATCTCAACGACGCTTACAATCACCACTTCTATGTTCTTAGCCACTCGGAGCCAAATATTACTGTCCTTGACGACAAAGATGGATCTATTCTCGGCACTATCAACATCGGCGGCGCGCCCGAGCAGGCTGCCACCGACGGGCACGGCAAGATTTATGTGGACATCGAAGACAAGGCCGCCATCGCGGTCATCGACGCGAACACGATGAAGATGGTTGGCAGGTACGACGTTTCGAGCAAAGGCGGGGGCTGCGCTGGACTTGCTATGGACGCGAAGAACAATATCCTCTTTGCCTCCTGCCGCGACAATAAGAACATGATCATCCTGTCGGCAACGGACGGGCATATCATTACCGACCTGCCCATCGGCAACGGGTCGGATGGCGCCACCTTCAACCCGGCGACGATGGAGGCTTTCAGTTCGCAAGGCGATGGTACGCTTACGGTGGTGAAGGAAGATTCGCCCACGAGCTTTTCTGTTGAGCAGACGGTTGCTACGCCACAGCGGGCCAAGGTGTTGACCCTAGATACAAAGACCAACCAGATCCTGACAATTACGGCCGAATATGGCCCCCTGCCGCCAGCACCAACTCAGACACCAGACACACCCCCGGCTGCTGGGCCGCCCTCGGGTGCTCCAGCCTGGATGCGCGGACCCCGTCCTCCGATGATCCCGAACTCGTTCCAGATCCTTGTGATCGGAAAGCAGCAGTAAAACTGAACCAAATATTGAGCCTTACGGCAATGGGGACACACACGAGCCGCGGATCGTTTGCCCATAGCCCCGGCGCCATCGAGGCGGTTTAGTCCAATACATTTTTAGTTAAGTGCACGAAATCTGCCTCGAAAAGTTCATGTCGCGGTTGTCGAGCTGTACTTATTATAAAAGGGTTCTTGCGCACCTTAGGTGCAGCTCGAAATCAGGAAAGGCGACTACCGTATTGATTCTACAAGCGGTTTGCTAAGCCGCACGACTTGGAGACCATAAGCCTCTGGGAAACGACGCTCCATCCCAATGTGTTTCAAGTACTTGCGGGTTGTCGTTTTTCCTTATTGAGTAGAGTGCGTTTGCTGAGAGTTTTGAACCAAGATTCTAACAAGGAGCTTGACGCGGGCATTCGTTCCCCCGCCAATGCTCACTGTCGTCTTCGTCGCTCTGAAAGTTTATTTCCGTGACGCGTTCGCTTCTTCTATGGTCTGTCCGCGAAAATGACGCTCGTAGTCGAGGAACCAAATGAGAAAAGTGAAACCAAGCATCGGTAGTATGAACCAAGTCTTCATGGTATCGAAGTCGGCCAGAACCGTCGCGGCTCCAACTACTGCCAATACGTTTCGGATGGAATCGAATGCGGCTTCTCGGTGAAGCCCCCTTGCCCAACCGAAAACAGCTTTACAGACGCTAATTATCCTCTTCACTGTTACCTCTTGTGGTGATCGCGCTGTCTGGGTGGTCCCGAGCCATTTGGAAGTGAAAACGCCTATCGAAAGTGAAAACCCGCCGCTTGTACAATAGTTGTATGACACCGTCCGCGCTGGCGGCCCACGAAATTATCAGCTTTACAAATATTTACTCCGGGCAGATCGGCTCGAACGATCTGGAGCGTCCAACCACCGGGCGAGTCTCCGGCCATTGCTCGACCCGATACCGGTGTCGTTTTTCGTTGTTGAATAGACTCACGAAGACGCAAGTCATTGATTTTACTACCCTCACCCCTTCCAACAATTAGTAGACTTTTATCAACAACTGATAGACTTTATCAGGAATTCGTAGATCACATTTTGCGTTTTCCAGGCGAACAGAATGGGAACACTACTTAAGCCCTCCGAAGCGGATTGGGCTCTAGCCAATCGTCGGGAAAGGGTTTTGTCCACGTTGGCCGAAAGCAAGGAGTGCTCTCGGGCCATGATGCAAAAAGCATGCGCCGCGCTCCAATTGTCGCGGGCGATGGTGTTTCGGCTTCTGGGGCCAGATACAGGGAAGACCGCAGGCTTAGCGCTTTGCTTTTGCACCCACGCGGACGAAAGTGTGGTTTCATGATGCCTACGCTTACACTCTTCCCGCACCAGCGCAACTCTCCACACTCCCGTTATTTCACTGGTGCGCGACAGAAGTCGAAACTGTATTCACGTCGGTTTCGATCGTGAAAAACGAACTCCCACCGCTCACCATAATAATGTTCAGCTTGACCGGCGCTCCATTGAACGTATAGCTGATCGTGCCCCGGCACGTGGACGCCATCGTGTAAGTGCCGGTAATAGCGGCAGCGGAGATGACGGTGCCGTCCACAATTCTGGTCTCAAACCCGCTCAGCTTCCCGGTGCCATCCAGCACATATTGCCCGTCGAACTGCAGCACGCCCGGCCCCACTAAGTAGCCTCCTCCATGAAATCCATAGCTTCCTTTGACCCCTGCGGCAGTGCATGTCGCCGTTCCCTGCGCTAGCGCGTAGCCCGATGCCGTGCCATGTCCCGAGTCCGTCCCCGCTGCGTCCACCTGGTTTCCCACAGGATCAACCACGAAGTTGTAATGGGAGATTAGGCCGTTTTTTATGTTCTTGATAGTTCCACTGCCCGTGCAATTGGAACTGATCGAGTACGTCCCCGTCAGTGACTGATTGTTGTAAATGACCCCGTCATCGCTCACGCTTTCAATACCCGTGAAGCTGCCCGTCCCGTTCGCATTGATCTGCCCGACCCCCACCTGATACCGGCCGGCGGAGTCATAGCCGGTGATCAAGAGCCCGTAGACTCCCTTGATCGAAGCGTCCGAACAGGTCGCCGCCGACGCGTTCGCTACCAGTGCCATCAGGGCCAGAAAAAGAACAAAGCACATTTTCCAACGGATCATGGCCGATTTTCTCCCTGCGCTTTTCGCGCGACTTCTTCTGAGTTTCGTCGAGGATATTGCGATGCAGATACTCCGCACCCTAAGAGACGTGCCTGAAAGATAAGGGTCAAATTATTTCCAGTAAATGGCACGTGAGTGCCATTCCGTCCGGCGACCTCAGTTCCGGGAAAGATTCTGCCCTTGAGAGCGAAGTCCTCAGGGCAGAGTCCTGAATCACCACTGGCGTTAGTCAATCGTAAACGTATCGGTCCCCGAGGAATTCGGGTTCTCGCATGGATGTGGCAGTGATGGTGACAAAGTTGGGAGTTGGGGACGTGGCTGGAGCCGTGTAGGTGATCGTGGCAGTGTCGCCATTGCCCTGGCTGCCGCTGTTAGCGTACCCGGCGAGAACTCCGCAAGCAGCCGAGTAGGCGCTCCCCACCGCTAGTCAGAGTGAAGTTAGCGCCCGCGAAATTGCCGTTATTGTGATCGATGTATGCCGTTGTCGAGCTGTACTCAACCTGTAGACAACCTATCATTTGTTGTCAATGAGTTGCGCACTGCACTCAACCTGTAGACATTGCAGTGAACCCGTAGAACGTTGCACGCAACCTGTAGACATGATCGCGCTGATTATTTTGCACTCCACCTGTAGATTTCCCGCACTCAATTTGTAGACTGGGACGATCTTTGATGCGTTCAGATGCGGAAGTGGCCCCGTGCGAGTCGCCACCCGGGAGTCAGAAATGGATGCGGGCTCTTCAGGACCAATCGATTCTAAGACCACTCGCGACGCCGGCAGGCCTCTTTGTTCCATGCAGACATCCGATTCTCCGCGCACAGGGATCCCGAATCGCATACTTTGTCTACCGATTCAGTCCAGTATTTTGTCTATAGGTTCAGTAGAGCGTTCTGGGCGGTAAGTCTACAAGTCGAGTGCCACAAACCGAGGTTGTCTACCTGTTGAGTACAGCTCGACAAGCAGCAGAACTGCCTTTGCTGGATTTCCTAACCTTGCGAATCCAGCTCGAAAAAAAGCTAGCAAAAATGGCAAAAGCAAATGGCCTCGAATGGCAGCGCGATGGCATAGGAATGCTGGCGACAAATTTGCATGGTAGTGACTTGATTTCCACCGAGCTGTTGCACAACATTATGATTCTTTCGGACAGCCAAAACCGTCTTTAGAAATAATATTTTGCCACCAATTGCACCTCGCGGTTATCCAGAGTTGTCGACGTGATCGTCCCGAAGGAGCCCGATGACTGGTTAGTATTGGGTGCGCCAAACTGGGGGTGGTTAAAGAAATTGAAGGCCTGGATTTGGAGACTCAGCTTCTGCTGTTCAGAAAACGGCATGGCGAAGGTTCGTTTGAGCTCGAACTCGAGGGGATCGTTCGACGGCGACACCACCCATGAGGGGTTGCGCGGCGCGTCGCCGTAATGGCCGATAGCTTCAGTGAATCTGGCGGTATTGAACCACTCATTGATGGACCTGTGGGGAACACCATCCGGCTGGCCGGGAACAAGATCCGGATATTCGAAGTTGTTGCCGTTATTCTGGCCGTCCGCGCCCTGATAGACGAATTGCGGACTGCCGGAATAATACTGGAAGATCGCAGCAACGCCCCATCCATTCAGAAGGCCCCGCGCCACCGCGTTTCTGTGATAATTCCGTTGGGGAAGGTCGTACATGACGGCGATCGCCAGGTTGTTACGCTGTTCGGTCAGCCCGTTCGCCCATACTTTCTCGAAAGGATTCTGGGTCTGATTGCGCTGTTGGTTCGTGCCGCCGCCTTGATTATCCCGGTCCGAAGAGAGGGAATAAGACGCGGTTAGGTTGAGACCGTGCGATAGCCGGTGTTGAAAATGAACCAAGAAACCCTCGTAAATGGAGGCTCCGTGATAATCGAGCACGCGCATCTGGCCAAAAGCAGGATATGGGCGATCCGCCTGGACATTTCCGCCGGGGGGCTGTGGCGGACCGACATTGTAGTTCAGCAGAGACGTATCCTCTTTCGTTCCCTTCACCCCAACATAGGAAACATCAATCACATTGTTCCGGAACTGCTTGGAGACGGTTAGATTCCACGTCTGCAGATAAAGGTCGGGATGCTGGTTTCCGGGCGGTAACGACACGATATTCGCGACTGACGCGGTGATGGACGGCGAGACTGGATTCGCCAGGGTAGACGTGGGAGCGTTGGCCGGAGTGCAGTAACCGCAGTTTCCGTTGAACAGACTAAAGCTCGGGTCAGCCGGCGGGTTGAGCTGCAGGATATTGATGTTATCGAACTGCCCCGCGTAGTAACTGATTCCGTAGCCTGCTCGCACCACCATCTGATGAGGCAAGCTATAGGCGAACCCCACCCGCGGCCCAAAGTCCTTGCCCGTGATGTGCCATATCGGGCTAAAGTTATCGAGGGGCACCAATGCCACAGGGTTGACGTGCCAGTCCATCGTCTCGGAGGTGTTTATGGAGTCCGTCGGGGCCGGGTAGAGGGAGTAGTTCAGCCCGGTGTTCACGGTCAGATTGTGCGTCGCCTTCCAGTTGTGCTGGAGGTAAAAAAACATACGCCATTGATGGGCATTGGTGCGTGGATCGCCCTCCGGCGTGATGACTTGGGCCGGAATCCCCAGCATCAAATCCGCCCCGTCGAAACCGCCTTCATTGGCGGGCGCATTGGGGTTGTGGTTGGCGGTTTCTGAGCCGTCAAAGCTGATGACTCCGTAGGGGGTATTGCTAGTGTCGGCATTGTCTTGAACATGCCGGATGTCTCCGCCGAAGATCAGTGTATGGGTGCCGTGCGTCCAGGTTACATTGTCCACAACCTGAAAGGTTTTGCCCTGATCCAGTCCGATTCCATAGTCGCTTCCCACTCCAATCAATTCGTTGCTCGCGAAATTCGGAAAACCTTCCTCGGACGGGGGCCAGGGCTGGCCGTTGGGCTGCACAAAGCCGTTGATGCCGATGGAAGCAGCCGTGAAATTGGTGCCCGCGTAGGTGGTAAACAGCTTCTGGTCCTCGAAATCGATCCCCAGGCGAAGTTCATTGACGAGCGTGGGCGAGACGAGGTGAACGTACTGCACACCGGCGTTGAAAATCGGCAAAGTCGATTTATCTTTAAAGTACGGATTGCCCTCGGAGATAACATTGGTTCGATTTGCGTACATGAAATGAACTGCAAGCGTGTCGTTCGCGTTCAAATGGTGATCGAGGCGCCCGATGAACTGGTTGGTGATCTGGGTGCCACCCGTGAAGAAGGCGTAGTTGAAGCCGCCTTGGTCGGTATTGGGCAAGGGCATGTATTTTTCCATGATCTGCTGCGCCACCGGATCGACGGGTATCTGATTGTTCGTGTACGGCTGACCGGTAAACGGGCTCACCAGTTGGGTGGGGGGCACCAGTTCGGTGCCGGACAGTAGAGCCGAAAAATCGCCATTCTTCTCCTCCGGCGTGAGAACCAGCGTTAGCCCGGCCTTCTGCTCATTGGAGCGAATACCTTCATAGCTTAGGAAAAAAAAGGTGCGGTTCGGGATAATCGGACCGCCCAGCGTCCCGCCGAACTGATTCTGCCGATACACCTGCTTGGGTGTGGGAGCGGTTATAAAGAAGTTGCGCGCATCGAGCGCCGTGTTGCGAAAGTAATCAAACGCATCCCCGTGGAATTTGTTCGTTCCAGATTTGAGTTCAATGTTAGTGATGTCCCCGGCCGCGCCCACGTTTTGCGCTTCGCCGTCTCCGCTAATCACATCGAACTCCTGTATGGCGTCGGTGGAGGGATACAGGTTCACGTATGCGTGACGGTTGCCAATCATCGTGACCCCGTCCACGTTGGTCTGTCCCCACTCCAGTTGTTCGCTGAACGACTGAACGCTGGCGCCATCCTCCGTGGAGGTGTGATTATCCGGATCGTAAGCAGTCGTGCCAGGCGTAAGAATGGCGAGGTCCTCGAATTTGCGCCCATTCAGGGGAAGGTTCTGTGTCTCCTCCTCGCCGACAACGATGCCCAGAGAGGAGGCTTGGGTCTGCAGCAAGGGTTGCGCTCCTTTAACGGTCACCTCCTCAGTGGCCATCCCAACCTGCAGTTGGAAGTTGACCCTTGCCTCTTGGCTGAGCTGCACCTCAATTCCCCGCTGCCGAGTTGTGGTGAACCCATTGGCTGTGACCGCAACGTCATACGAGCCGGGAAGCAGGTAGTTGATGGTGTATTCGCCCCTACCTGCGGTCACCGCCGATTTTGCGATCCCAGTGGACGCGGACGTAACTGTCACTTTGGCTCCCGAAATTACTGCCCCGGAGTGGTCGGTGACGGTGCCGACGATTGCTGTGTCGACGCTCTGTGCCGGCATCGAAATCGAGGCCAACAACAGGAAAAGGAGAATCGATGGCAGTCTATTCATCATCGTGAACAATCTGCTCATGACACTGGCCTCCGTGTTAATGATTTGAAAGCTCCCGACCTGACACCCTTTGTTTCTGGACAATCACGTAAACCTGCGGAATTGGTTCAACAGCATGAGTCACGGACGTGGCGCGGCGCTTGTAAGATCAGCCTGGCCTCGTTGAAGGGTTCGCGACCCCCTCGCCGTCCAGGTCAACTCACGGAGCTGATTCAGGCGATAGAGGGGTTGTCTTCGTACGTACAGCTTCGACATCGAGACCTTCATTCAAACACCAGCGCGTCGTTGACCGCATTCTTCAGATCCTGTTCATACCCCAAGTACCGTTCCGTCGTCAAGATCGACTCGTGCCCCAGTAGAAACTGAATTTGCTCCAGTTCCCCGCCCTGCCGATCGCGCGCGCTCGACAGGCAACGCTTGTTAGCGCTACACTATGTAGCGCTACAATGTTTAGCGCAACCAAACCTCCCAAGCGGCTATCTGAACTGGAACATTTGGTCATGGACGTACTGTGGGCACGCGCTGAAAGCACTGCTGAGGATGTGCGCGAAGCTCTGGCCAAGCGTCACCCCATGAAAGACTCTACCTCCCGAACCATTCTCAAGCGACTGGAGGAGAAGGGCTACGTCAGGCGTCATGTGGAAGGCCGCACGAACGTATATCGAGTTTCGGAACCCCCACGACATGTGGCCGTAAGAACTGTTCAGCAAATCATCGATCGGCTCTTAGGCGGCTCCGTGGAGCAACTGATTGTGGGAATGGTTGATCGCGACCTCTTGGATGAGCGGGAGTTGCGCCGTTTAGCGGAAAAACTGGCTCGACGGAAGAATAGCACCCGAAGGAGGCAGGATGGCGACTGATATTGTGTCACAACTTATAAGCGCTTCGATTCGAATTTGCGGATTGGCTCTTGTCGCCTTCGTGAGCTTATCTGTATTTCGTATCCGCTCTTCTGCCGCTGGGCATGCGATGTGGGCAGTCGTACTCATCGGCATGCTCCTTCAAATCCCTTTGGAGATGGTGGCTCCGCCCATTCTGCTAAAGACACTCCCAATTTTGCCCGCTCCCACCCAGCCGCCAGTGGTGCCGGCGCGACCTTCCATGTCCGCAGCGCGGGCAACCTCATCCGCAAGTCACGCCCGAGAGCCAGTGACGTTCAGCAGGACGTCATGGCGCACAACTGCGACGCGTACATACCTTACAATCTCACTTCTGTTGTTCCTTCGGTTGGCTTTCGGATGCTGGGGTCTGCACAAACTCGTCCGAGATTCCGCGCCCATCACAAGCTTGGGTCCCAGTGTCTTCGAATCGACGCGAGTGGTAGTGCCGGGTTCGGTCGGAGGCCTCCGGGCGAGGATTCTGTTGCCACAAGCGTGGAGAGATTGGGATGCCGCGAGACTTGGAGCCGTTCTCGCTCACGAGAGAGCCCACATCCAGCGATATGACTGGCTTACCCATCTCGCGTCACGCCTCGCCATTTGCATTTTTTGGTTTCATCCGCTCGCTTGGTGGATTGATCGTGAACTCGCACAGCTGGCAGAGGAAGCATGTGACGACGTTGCTGTCTCCGAAACGAAGAACCAGGAAGAGTACGCTGCAACCCTAGTGGATATCGCTCGCACGGCAGCCGCTAATGGCGGTGTTCTGAGTTGGCCAGTCATCTCCATGGCCACGGATTCAAACGTAAAGCGAAGAGTGAATCGGATTCTCAAGAGGGCGTTTCAGGTCCCGAAGCCGTTTGGCCGTTCCGCGTGGGCGGCGCTTTTTGTATCCAGTGTGCCTGTTATCTACTTGTCCGCAGCGGTAAGTCTTGCCCCAGCAAGACAAGATTCGATCGCGCTGAAGCATGCTCTAATTCCGAACCGGCGCGCCGAAGAGCTGCTCCAGCCATTCTTGCAGAAACACAAAAGCCGGACGGGCTTTCTCTCGGATGTGGTTTCGAATCAGAATCCGAGGTCTTCGATATCGCATATTCAGTCTCAACGTGAAGAGCGGCCACTAGCTATCTGCATTCTCCTCGACACTAGCGGCAGCATGGACCAAAAGCGAGCCGAAGCTGTGAGTGCCGCACTTGCCTTAGTGAAAGCGTCAAAGCCACACGATGAGGTCTGCTTTCTTGGCTTTGACGACGAGGTCTTCAACGCCCTGCCCAATGAAGAAGATTTCACCAGCAATATCAAGGAAATGGAAGAGGCGATCTCGCGGATTGACGCGCGGGGTGGCAAGGCTATGAGAGATGCCGTGCAGACGGGAATCGACCACCTCGCATTGACGAGGCACAATGAGAAAAGGGTCCTTGTATTGATCAGCGAGGGCTACGATACTTCGAGCAAGGTGAGTCAGGGAGAATTGCTGGACAAGGTCAAAAGCAGCGGTGTGCCGATCTACTGTATCGGTTTGCTGAGCGAGAACGACTCTCAACGCCAAGACGCCGCTAGACTCGCGTTGGGTGAACTTGCAGATGCGTCCGGCGGATTAGCTCTCTACCCCAAGAATGTGGCAGAGGTCGAAAGTGTTTCTCGTCAGATTGCGAACGAGGCAGATAAGCGCTAATCGGGTTGAAAGGTAGGAGGCCGAGATGCTTCGTCAATTTCCTGGCTCACAAAGAATTAGATCCTTTACGCGGACTGCTCTGTGTTTTGTCGTCCTCCTTCTAATTCCGTATGCGGCACGCGCGGAGGTAGATACTCCTGATACTCCGGCCGGTCACACATTGCATGCATTTCTCGACGCATTTAATAGTGCGGAACACGACCGCATTGCGGCTTATGTGAAGAAGTACGATCCGGAAAACAGCGCCGACGGATTAACTTCTTTTAGCAATCGGACCGGTGGGTTCACAGTCGTCTCGATTGTCCACACCGCCCCTGATAAGCTCTCTTTTCTTGTTCACGGACGCGGAGACAATATCGATGCATTCGGAATCCTGCAACTTGCGAGCACGTCGCCTCCGCACGTAAAGTATCTCAGCATTCGTGCAATCCCACCCGGGGCGGAACCCGATGACATTCAACTCGATGAAGCCATTCGACAAAAGACTATTGATGCGATCAGTGGGAAGCTGACCGAGTACTACGTCTATCCCGACGTGGCTGCGAAGATGGTCCAGGCAATCCGCGATCATCAGAGGCACGGTGATTATCGTTCGATGACGGATGGCTTCGAATTCGCTGATGCGCTCGCCACCGACCTGCGCGCTGTCAGCCACGACCAACATCTGCATGTCTCCTACGATCCGTTCACTGTGCCCGGTGAGACCGGTTCGCCTGCCGGGCCGAGGCAGCCAGACCCTGCCGAAGAGGCTCGTTTTCGCAGCAGGCTTGAGCGACAGAACTGTACCTTCTCCAAGCTTGAAGTTCTCGATCATAATATTGGCTACATGAAGTTCGGCGCGTTCCCTCCTCCAGATATCTGCGGACCTACGGTCGTGGCCGCAATGAACTTCTTCGCGCATACCGATGCTCTTATCTTTGACTTGCGGGAGAACCATGGTGGCGATCCCAGTATGGTCGATTTCATGGTCTCGTATCTGTTCCGGCAGTCCACGCACATTAACGATCTCACCAATCGTCACGAAAACGAGACCCACCAATACTGGACGGTTCCCTGGGTTCCCGGGGCGAGGCTTGTTGATCAACCCGTCTACGTACTCACTTCACATCAAACCTTCTCCGGAGGTGAAGAATTCACTTTCGACTTGCAGACGCAAAAGCGCGCCACCGTCGTGGGCGAAACTACGGGCGGAGGCGGTCACCCCGTGGAAGGCCTCCCGGCTGGCGACCACTTCTCGATCGGCGTCCCCTTCGGTCGGGCCATCAACCCTGTCACCCATGGTGACTGGGAGGGAAAGGGAGTCGAGCCCGATGTGAAGGTCGGCGCTGCCGACGCCTTAGCAACTGCTGAAAAACTAGCAGCCGATAAATTGGCGGGTCTGGAGAGACCGCCAACAGGTCATTGAGCTGTAGCGATCGTCGGAATCGCCCGTCGCTCAAGCCATTCGGGCAGGCATGCAGAAATACACACGAATTGATGTTCCAATTCTTGCGATTTATGCTCTTCCGCACGAGCGAGGGATCACTGATCCAGCTAAACGTGCTGAGGCCGAGGCTCGTGATCTCGCCTTTCAGGGAGCAATGGCAAAAACCTTTGAAAAGGGGCTGCAGTCCGCGCGGGTCATTTGGCTGGCACATGCGGATCACTACGCGTTTCGAGGCAACGAAGCAGACGTGATTCGCGAGATGAATACCCCATCGCTGGCCTTGCTGTGAAATCGCACTGAGAAATTCAGAACGGCTAGTTCACGCCCCCGAGCCTCCGACCTGGGGCTGAAGGTCGGAATCCTGCCGATCGGGCCTCTCGATGCGATCACCGATGTTGCCGGTGCGGAAGTCGGCCAGACGACCATTATTCGCGGCGAGAACATCCGCACCGGCGTGACCGCTTTTTTGCCACATTTCGGCAATCTCTATCGCGAGAAAGTGCCTGGCGCGATGTTCGTGGGCAATGGTTTCGGAAAGCTGTCGGGCTCCACGCAGGTAGAGGAAATGGGCGACATCGAAACGTCCATCCCGCTGACCTCCACCACAACCGTGCCGGGAGTGGCGGACACGCTGATCAGCTACATGTTGGCACTGCGGGGCAATGAGGAAGTGCTGTCCGTCAACCCAGTCGTCGGCGAAACCAATGACGGATACCTGAGCGATATTCGCGGCCGCCGCATCACGCCGGAGGAAGGGTTCGCCGCCGTCAAGAGCGCAAAGGGCGGTCCCCTCGAGGAGGGCGATGTCGGCGCGGGCACCGGGACGAATGTGTTTCAAGTATTTGCCGGTCTCCGGAACAGTTGGTTTGCACCGAAAGTGCGCAAGAACCCCTTTAAGTACAGCGCGACAACACGCTAGAGTAGTTTTTCGCAGCTACACTGCCGGTGGGCCTGTGAGATTATCGTCAACCCCCACCCGCCTTACGGCTGCAGAGAGTTTCAGACGTCAGATTGACAGGGGCAACGACCGTCGAACATAATGTTGCGCACGTTTTGGGCACTTCTACCTTCTACAGTCTCTTCGTTGCCCGAAACCTCATTTCTGTCCCGGCTTTTTGCATAATCGTTTTGGGCCCCTCTAAAACCTACGGTTGGATTTCTCGCCGGAGATACCCCCATGAAGCTCCGCATCGGTTGCGTGTTAGTCGGATTCTCGTCGCTGGTTCTTTCCCTGGCCGCTCAGACCTCGGCCAGGCGC
>Ga0210402_10004199_pt1 | contig 13181 bp, 10 predicted proteins | sample IncBWC7MmetaG_FD_161055 | JGI IMG/M metagenome (GOLD analysis project Ga0210402, IMG submission 161055) | Forest soil microbial communities from Barre Woods Harvard Forest LTER site, Petersham, Massachusetts, United States - Inc-BW-C-7-M | ecosystem: Environmental > Terrestrial > Soil >...
GCTGGCTGGCAGGGGGCATCCATACCTCTAGTATGGAGCAAGTACTCCAAAATGAAAAGTACTTTGTTATTACAAGAGCAGAATTTTTCACAGCTTCTTAACGGTCGCGGCTCGGCGGGAACGCGGGCTCTGGGGGAACGGCGGGAACCGGGCCCGGGGACGCTTTGTGCGAGTGGCAGATAGTAGAGTGGGTCAGTGCCCGGCAGCTATAGTCAGGGTGAAGGCCGCACTGCCGGTGAGCGGGATGGCGGCCGAATCGCTGGCGGTCACTGTTACTGTGTAGGAGCCGGCAGCATCCGCTGCCGGAGTTCCGGAGATGGCACCATTGGTTGGGTCAAGCGTCAATCCGGCAGGCAGTGAGCCTCGGCTAACCGCGTACTTGTAGGGAACCGTTCCTTCGGTTGCCGTCACCAGGCTACCCGGTCCCGACCATGGCACGCCGACCGCGCCCCGCAGGCCGGCGCCCGCAGGGCCAGTCACTTTCAGACGCGGCGCCACCCACATCGTAACGCCAGGCTGGCTGGCGCGGCCACGGGCCGTCACCACGACCGGCATTTGAACCGGCGCCGTGAGGGGTGGCGTAATCGGTGCGCCCGCCGCCCCGGTGAAAGTTCCGGCCGTGCTGCCGGGAAGCCGGACGTTCACCTGGTACTCGCCAGCCACTCCATTGGCCACCCATCCGGCGTAGGTGACCGTGGCCGGTTGACCGCCGATGGTGACCGTGGGGATCACCGAGGCGGAGCGCAGACACGGAGGCATCCGGTTGTTATTCAGCAACCTACTTTCGATCAGGGCGCCATCCACCGAAGCCAAGGAACCGGATATCTGTTGGTTGAGCGCGGACAGGTAGCTGGCGACAGTGACGCAGTCAACTGGCCACTGGCCGTTTCCGGAGCCGGCATTGTCCGCGGCGCCGTCCGGCGCGCCCAGACCAGTCATATAGATCTGGACCGTGTCCGAATCGGCCGGGTTTTGCCGCACTGCGGCTTCGTTGCCAGTAGTGATCAGGGACCAGTCCAAACCCAGGACCGCGCCCTCGCCCTGGCCATCGGATCCGACGGTAAAAACTCCGGGGTCTGCCGCGGCCACGTTCACGGGAACTGCCGCGCTGCTCATTATGGTTGCCGCCGGAGGGTAACCGAAGTTCACCACGACGTCTATGGATTTGCCCACGTAGCCCGAAACTGCCGAGGGAACCAGCAGGTTGATCTGGCCGTTGGTGGCAAAGAGCAGAGGAGCGTTGGCGATCAATACAGGGGGTGTGGTGTGAGTCTGAAACGCTACCGTCAGGAACCGTTGGCCGCCGCCTGAGGCGTCCGGGCTGAGCCCGGCCGGGTAGCGCAGAGTCGACGGATCGGGCATTCCGTGGAGCACTTGATCGGCGGCGCAGCCCGTACCGTACGAGGTGCAAAAATTCGTGCCGAAGAGGCTGACCATGTCGTACGGAGCCACCGTCGGCAGTGCTGGGGGCGTCGACTGAAGGTACGCGGAGGCACTGGTAACCGCCTGGATCACCGGACCGGGGACAATAAGAAGCTTCGCCACCCCCGTGGAGATGGTGCAGGCGGCTCCGAGCGGATTGCAGACGCCGAGGGTTACCGTGCCGCCCGATCCGGTAGGAGAGAAGGGTAGGAACGGGTCCGCGGCCACGGGCACGGTGATGGTAAGGATAACGTTTGAGGCGTTGACCACGGTTGCAGCGATATTGGCATCGGCCACCAGCAATCCGCCGGATACGATTCCCACCACCGTCCCTTGGGCTGGATCCGAACTTGCGACAAATCCCGTACCGGTAAGGGCCACGGTAAAGGTTTGGCCCGAGGCGGCGGTCGGCAGGCTGAGCGGGCTCACAGCCAGCAAGGTAGCTGCGGCCGGCTGGACGGTGATATTGATGGTAATCACCGTCGTCGAAGCCGGAGCGCCCCAAGTAATGGTCACCGTGCCGGTTAGAACACTTCCGGGTTGGGCCGCCGCGAAGACACTCTGATCGAAGGTTACCGGTATCGGGGTGTCATAGTTGTACGCGAAGCCTCTCAAATAGCTGGCGCTGATGATGGGCGCCAACGTGCCACCGGTGACGATCGTGTAAGGAATAGCCGAACCGCTGGACGCCAGCGTGATATAGGGGATGGGCAGGGGCTGCCCGATAGCCCAGGCAATGCCCCGCGTAGTTCCTTCCGCGGCCGTAAGCTTGGGAGCCGGATTGCTCACCGTCAAGCGGAACGGCACGGCCAGATCCCCGAAACCGGAAACCTGCACACGAACCGTGGCGCTGTAGCTGCCCAGGCCCACGGTGTCGGCGACGCTGGTGGTGGTGAAGTGGAGGCTTTTCGGCACGGTGCCGGTGACGGCATCCACGGTGAGCCAGGCCGGCAGGCTGGCGGTATCCACCGCGAAGGACGCCGCACGGGAGCCTGCCAGGCTCAAGACGGCTGCGGCCAAGGCGACATCCACAAAGGCCGGCGTGGGGGAACCCTTGGTGTAGGAGAGCGAAGGCGCGCCCGGCGTCGCGGTCACTGGGGACGGGCCGATTACCTGAAGGGTGACCGGTATCAGGCCATCCGGCGCGGGCAGATTCCGCAGATGAATCGACGCCATGTTGCTGCTTCCCGGAAGATAGTTGCCACAAGGGGAGACGGCCGACATGGTTACGGGAACACCAGTTGAGCCGGCAATACCGCCAGGGGTGGGAGTCACCGCGAGCCAGGGCGGATTCTTGGAAGCATCCAGGGTAAAGGGAGTGCCGCCTTCCGCCGCCGACGTGACCGGGGCCGTTTGGGCCGGTCCGGGCGTGTAGCTCACGGGAGGCCCGGCGTTCCTGACGCAAGTGAGGGTGACCGGTGAGGCCACCAGTGCGGATGCTGAGGCGGTTACGCTCGTGCTGACCGTTACCTGCACATCCGCGACACCGCCGGCATAGAAGCGGATGGTAGTGGAGCCGCTGCTTGCCCCGGCGCAACCGGCAGCCAGGTTGACGGTGTAAGTGAGTCCTTGAGACTGGTTTGTGGAGTTCAGGATGGCTGACACGGGAGGCGTCATTGCCAGTCCCCCGCTAAAAGCACTCAGCGCCACGGCCATGGTGTTGCTGGTGAGGGTCGCCACGGGTTTTACGACGATGGTCGCGGCAGAGCCAGGGCCGGTGATCGTGTTGCACGTGAGTGCCACGGTACCCGGAGCCGCCGTCAGCAAGCTGGCAGCCTGCATCCCACCGCAACAGAGAGCCACCGCGAACGCCGCGCGGATGCCTGCCGAGTAATCGGTTCGTAAGGTCGAAAGCTTCATAGGATCGGGTTGCTCTAGATACGTATCGGCACCGGACGGAACGGCTTGAAGCGGTTCTTGCCTTAGTACCGGGGTGCCGGCGCGCGCCGGAAGCGCACGAGCGGCCTTTACCCGGACATACCCGAACAGTTCCCCACCAACCCGCCGAACACGAAGAACCTCCCTCGGCGCCAGGCAGTGAGCGATATCAATCCGGGCTGCCTGGTAGGAGAACCACGGGGAGGGACGTGGCCGGGAACCCGGAGGAGCGGCGGTGTTCGCGGGACCCAGGACCTCAAAAAAGCGCGTCGCAGGATCAAAGGTGAGAGTAGCCGCGGCAATCGGACAGGCCGGGCCGTTTCGCTGCTCTAAGTATAAGAATAGCCAGGGCTGCGCCCTTGAAATCCTGAGGAGAGGCTGACGAGGTGTTCCTAAGGTTCTTGGCGACTTGGCGACTTTGCGTGCTCATCGTCATCGAGCCCGTTGACGATTCGCGTGATGCCATCTTTGATCAGCACCACGTGGAAGTTGATCAGCAATCCCAGACGCTTGTCGGTTCGGCCAGCCGGAGATCGGTCAAAAGCTGCTTCTTGCGAACCGGAGCCAGCGACTCGACGGGTTTGATTTCCACGATGACGTTGTCTTCGACGATCAGATCGGCCCGGAATCCGGTGTCGATGCGGTGTTTTGACCCGCTAAAATGGCCAGCGCCCTCTGGGCGCCGCCAGCGGCCCGGTCTTCCCGTCACTCCCCGAATCGCCACTCACTGCGCCGGCTCGCCGCGGCGACTGGTATCCGCCGAAGTTGAGGTCGCCTTCTTCGAAACTCACGGGACGGTCCAAGACCATCTCCAGCGTGCTGCCCCGCGCGAGCACCGCATCCGGTCCACGCGAAAACAGCACTCCGACCATTCCCGCGGCCGCTCCCGCCGCCGCGCCGATGCCCGCGCCCATCCCGGCATGGCCGGCCGCGTTGCCGGCCAACACGCCAATCGAGGCACCGGCCGCCGTGGCTTCGCCCACTGTGCGTGCGTCGCCGGCCTTGTTGCCCTCGCTCCGCACCTTGCCCTCGGCCCGGTCCAGCTCGTTGTGCGCGGTGCCGTCCGTCTGTCCGATCCGGCCGTGGAACTCGCGCGTCACCCCGTTCGGCAGCGTTAGCGAATCGAAGCGCACGTACAGTTCGCCCCGACCCTTGACGCGCCCGGGCCGCTTGATCTGGGTCACCGTGCCGGCCACGTAACTCCCCACCGGCACCACAATTCGCCCGTTCACCAGGAGCGGAAACACGGTCTCCAGGTACACGCGGTCGCCTTCCGCCGAATGCTTGGTGCTCACGCTGTTAATCAAGCTGAGAGGAAGCTTGGTCCCTTCGCCGAGCGTGTATTGGCCGGGATTTGGCTGGTCGACCTTTAGCTGGCCGGCCTTTGGTTGATCGACCTTTGGCTGACCGGCTTTTGGCTGGTTACCCTCGGACTGGTTCCTTTCGGGCCGTTCGAGGGCTTCCTGCGCCCACAGTCCGGCCGCCAGGAAACTGATGGTAATCAAAGGCCGCGCAATCATCTGAAACTCCTTAACCGATTCTATCCTATATATTTAACGCGCCAGGGGCCAGGAAAGTTGCCGCTTCCTTCAGCGCACGGCAAGTTTCAGCCCGGCAGGGCTGGATTGGCCGGCCACCGCCACCCGGATCTCCGGGTCCGTCCCCAGGTTATCCGGGAGAAACAGGTTGATCTGGTACAACCCGGCCGACCCAGGGGTCAATCCCGCATATTTGATGTAGATCGGGTCCAGCGTACTGCCTCCCAGCGAAATCCTCAAGTCGATCAGCCGCACCATCTGCGCGGCGTACGGTAGAATCTGGCCTGGCGCCGGATTGGGTGAAGTCCGCCCTAACCCGGTCAGGTAGATCACCACCGTATCCCCGGCGTGGGCCGGCGAATCGACGGTCAGCAGCGTACCGTCCGCGTGGGTGGCAAGGGCATAGCCGGCCGCTGTGGGGAAGAGCGCCGGTGCCGCATCCGCCAACGTGGCTGCGATCTCCGGCCCCGAATTTCCCTCAGTGGCCACCCGAATGGTGACATTTCCCGGAAGAAGCACCGATGGCATCAGGAAGTTGATCTGGCCATCGGAGACATAGAACAGGGCCGCCGGCTGGTCCGACACGAAGACCCGGACGTAGTTGAGCTCGGTGGGAAGGTACAGGGCACCCGGCGCCAACTGGACCCCTTGCGCCGACCGCGCCATGCCCGAACCAAAAATCGTGACGATGGAATTGGGTGCAAATGGACCCAGCGTGTAGTTCGCGGTGTTGACGATTCCGGCGGCGGAGTAGTTAGGCGCTGCTCCCCTGGCCGTCCCGCTCAGGAGAACCGCCAGTGCCAGCCATGCTCGGAGCACTATGCCTCTATTGTATCCTTAAGTACGGTCGGAGGGAGCAGTTTTGTTGCAGGCGGGTGCGCGACGCGAAAGAGCCGGAGCGACGCGGCGCACATTCTACATTGGTTATACAAATACCCGTGGTGAAATCGACCGCTGAAGTTAGCCTCGGCCAGCGGGTCGGGGCGGGACGTAGTGGCACAAATCTACGGCTTTGACGGCCCAGTTGGGACGGCGGAAGAAGTCGGCGGACGGTGCCGGCTGAGCAAAGCGCCGTCCTTTTAAGTCGGATGATCTGGCTTCGATGGCCAGGGGGACCCACCATAGTGTCTAAGATAAGAGGAAGTCTCGCACATGCAGCTAATCGACAATATTCCGGTTTGGGGTTCACCGGTGGATGAAGGCGCACTCCGGCAGATTAAGAATTGCGCAAAAACCGCCGATCACGTGGCGCTGATGGCAGATCACCACCTGGGATATGCGGTCCCGATCGGCGGTGTGGTGGCCTACACGGATTCGATCAGTCCTTCCGGAGTCGGCTACGACATCGCCTGCGGCAACAAAGCCATCCTGACGGATGCCCACGCCGCAGATGTGCGGCGCGATATTGCCAAGATCATGGACGAAATATTCCGCGTGATCAGTTTTGGCGTGGGCCGAAAGAACGAAGATGAGCGAGTGGACCATGCGCTCTTCGACGATTCCGCCTGGTCGCTGAAGGCCATTGCGCCCCTCAAGGAGATGGCGCGGCAACAACTCGGTACGGTGGGCTCAGGCAATCACTACGTGGATATTTTCAGCGACGAGAGTGACCGGATCTGGGTTGGCGTGCACTTCGGGTCGCGTGGGTTCGGCCATAAGACGGCGACCTTCTTTCTGAACGCGGCTGGGGCCAAGGACGGCATGGAGGTCGATCCCTGTGTGATCCCGGTAGCCTCCGATTTGGGAACCGACTATTTGGAGTGCATGCGCATCGGCGGCCGGTACGCCTATGCCGGAAGGGACTGGGTCTGCGATCGCGTGGCTAGAGTGCTCGGGGCCTCCATGATCGAAGAGGTGCACAACCATCACAATTTCGCCTGGCGCGAAGAGCATGGCGGCCAGGTGCTTTGGGTGGTTCGCAAGGGAGCGACACCGGCGTTTCCCGGGCAGCGGGGATTCGTCGGCGGAACCATGGGCGAGAATTCGGTGATTCTGGAAGGAATCGAGAGCGAACTTTCCCGGTACTCGCTGTGCTCCACGGTCCATGGCGCCGGCCGTGTCATGGGCCGGATGGAAGCCAAAGGAACGGTAGATCGGAAAACCGGAGAGGTCAAGCGGTTGGGCAAAGTGACCCAGACCATGATGGATGACTGGGTGAACAGCGCCCAGGTAGAGTTACGCGGCGCCGGCGTAGACGAATCGCCGCACTGCTATAAGCGCTTGCCCGAGGTCCTGGAAGCGCATGCGGAAACCATCCGCGTGCTGCACACATTAACTCCCCTCGGGGTTGCGATGGCAGGAAAGAACGAATTCGACCCGTATAAAGATTGAGATCTCGATGGCTCGGGTCTGGCCGGGGGTACCACGGGCCTATCGTCCAACCATCTGCCGAAAATCGGACCAGGATATCCCATGCCGTGACAGCATCACATCGCGGCCGTCCAGAAGCTCTTTGGTGCGCGCCATGCACGAAACACCAGGCACGAACAAGGAGCCGCGCGCGAGTCGGGTCCGGAACCGGCGTCGCGTTGCCGACGCGTCGTTCGCGCAAGAACTCGGGCCGGACAACTCCGGCGGATTCGGGCGCTGAGCGCACGGCTGCTTCGCTCCTTCCGGGTGCCCGGCAATCTGTCCGAAAGCGCGGTAACCTAAACACTACGGCGGTCGCGGATAATGCAGAGCGAGTCGTCCCAACTTCGTCTGACAGCAGTCGCAGCATGGGGTAATGTTGACTGGCGATACGCGGAACGTGATCGCCCGTCGGCCGGTGTTAGCCTTCTCTTATCCTATGCTTTCGCGCAAATGAATGCCGGCGAGCCGTAACCGATCGCGTGGCGGACGACGATAGAGAAGCTGCCGGCGGGTGTCCGGCCCTGGGGTGTGAGTCTTATGCGCAAGATGATTGGAACCTGCCTGCTGATTGCCGGCGTGTTGAACAGCGCCGATTGGCCGGAATGGCGCGGACCGCATCGCGACGGCGTGATCACCGGCGAGCCGTCCACCTGGCCCGAAAAACTCAACTTGAAATGGAAGATCGCGGTCGGTGAAGGACACGCTTCGCCGATCCTTGCCGGCGCCAGCATTTACGTCTTCACTCGTCTGAGCGATCAGGAGACGGTGACGTCCCTTGATCCCTCGAACGGCAAGCTTCGTTGGCAGCAGCATTACCCCGCGCCGTACAAGATGAATCCGGTCGCTACGGGTCACGGGCAGGGTCCGAAATCGACGCCGGTGTATTCGAACGGGCGGGTGTACACGCTGGGAATCAGCGGAATTCTGTCGTCGTTCGATTCCGAAACCGGCAAGCCTCGCTGGCGCAAGGATTTTGCGCAGCGATATAAGGAAGGCGCACCGGACTTCGGAACGGCGATGTCGCCCGTGGTCGACGGCGGGCTCTTGATCGCCCACGTGGGCGGAACAAAATTGGGCGCGCTCACCGCCTACGACACGTCAACCGGCGATATCCAATGGACCTGGGACGGAGATTCGCCCGCGTATGCCTCGCCCATCGTGGTCGAACTCGGCGGCGTGCGCCAGGTGGTCACGCAGAGCAAATCGAACATCATCGGCGTCGCGTCCGCATCGGGCAAACTGCTGTGGAGCATCCCGTTCAAGACTGTGTATGACCAGAACATCGTCACGCCGGTGCTGTACAAAGACACCCTGATTTTTTCCGGAATCGACAAAGGAGTTTTCGCCGTGCGGCTCGCGCATACCGGCGATAAATGGTCGACCCAGACGGTTTGGCAAAACCGGGACGTCTCGCTGTACATGAACTCCCCGGTTCTTGCCGGAGACTTGCTGTTCGGGTTTTCGCATCTGAAAAAGGGGCAAATCTTCTGCCTGGACGCGCGCACCGGAGCCACGCAATGGACCGGCTCGCCGCGCGGCGGCGACAATGCCGCGATACTGACCAGTTCCTCCACGCTGTTCGCATTGACTCCCGATGCGCAACTTCTGGTGGCCCGGCCGACACCCAAGGGGCTCGGCGAGATTCGCCGGTACGTGGTAGCCGACAGTCCGACCTGGGCCCATCCGGTGGTGCTGGCGGACGGGTTCCTGATCAAGGACGCGAAGACGCTCGCGCGCTGGAGCGTGAATCCGTAGTCAAACAGTGTGGTCGATCCAACAGCGGCCGCCATTCCTGACCGCTGTGCTCCCAACCGCCGGCGGAGTCGCTTTTGTCGGAGACCTGGATTGCCGGTTTCGGGCCATTGATGGGAAACACGGGGCAGTGGTTTGGGAAACGCGGCTGGGAATGCGCTTTTAACGTCTTCGCGCTGCCAGGCAACCGGTAACGCCAAAATTCGAGCCAAGACAGGTTCAGGATCATGCTCTGCTTTTTGCGATTGCGATTGGCCGTGCCGCGAAGGTTGGGGCTACCGTCCGCCCGCGGACTCGACTGGCCCGGACCGCCTACTTGACATTTGGGGGCGACCTACGCTAAATTATGACTAGACTGACTAGTTATGCCAAGACTCTTTAATACGCAAAATCAAGCCAAGCTCTCGGCGACGGCCTGGCAACTCCAAGCTGCTAAAGCGCGTTTTAGCGAGGTATTCCGGCTAGCCCGCACTGCCGGTCCGCAACTCATCACCCGGCAGGGCAAGGAGGGCGTTGTCATGATTCCAGTCGAGCAGTTCGATCAACTGGTGAACCGGTCTCGCCAGCCCAAGAGCCTCGTCCAATTCTTCCGGGAATCTCCGTTGGTTGGTCTTGATCTCGATCTGGAACGCGATAAGGATACCGGCCGCGACATTGAGCTATGAGCGGGTTTCTGCTCGATACCAACGTCATTTCCGAGTTGGTCTGTCCGCGGCCGGAGCGGCTGGTTACCGAATGGATGGAAGCGGCCGATGAAAGTTTGCTGTATCTCAGCGTCCTGACCCTGGGTGAGATTCGGAAAGGCGCCGCCTTACTGGGCCAAGGCAAGCGGCGGACGCTTTTGGAGACGTGGCTCGAAGTTGACTTGCCGGCACGGTTCTCAAACAGGATTCTACCGATTGATTCGGCGGTAGCGGACCGGTGGGGCCTTCTTGTCTCGGAGGCCAGGCGCAAAGGAAAGTCTTTGCCGGTCATTGACGGTCTCCTGGCCGCGACCGCGATTCACCATAACCTCACCGTGGTGTCTCGCAACGCCAGTGATTTTATGGACGCGCAGGTTCAGGTTTTGAATCCGTGGGAGGTATGAACCTGGACTCTGAGCATCGCGGCTGGCTCCGTGGGCTGCATTGCCCTCTCGCGTTGGCTGGGCCTTTCGCAGGTCCGCGCTCGCCCGGAAAGCCGAAACGCGGCAGGGCGCCGCTATCCGCAAATCGGCGCGCGCGCGAAGACAAAGTCTTCCACCACCCGCCCGCCAATCAGGTGCTCCTGAATGATCCGCTCCAACACCTGGGGCGTCGCCGAGTGATACCAGACGCCCTCGGGATAGACCAGGGCAATTGGCCCCTGCTCGCAGATACGCAGGCAGTTGGCTTTGGTGCGGTAGACATGGTCCAGCAGTCCCAGTTCCGGCAAGCGCGCCTTCAAGTAGTCCCAGGACTCCATCCCCGCCTCTTTGGAGCAGCACTGGGGTTTGGTCTGGTCGCAGCACAGAAAAATGTGGCGCCGGATACCCGCCACGTGGCGCTCCTCTGCGATCTGCGTGAGAGATTCTAGATCGGCCACAGCTTACTCCACAATGATCGCCGGATTGGCAAGCGTGCCGATCTCCGGCACTGCAATGGTCACCACATCGCCCGGCGCCAGCGCGGACTCGCGGGTGACGATTATGCCGGTGCCGGTAAGCAGCACCGTACCGCAAGGCACCCGGTTGGCGCGTGTCAGGAATTCCACCAGCGTTTCCAGACGCCGGTGCAGGCGCGCAGTGGAGACGCTGCCGGAAAAGAGCTGCTTGCCGCCGCGCGTAATGGTGCATGTCATTTCCAGATGGTACGGGTCGGGCAGGCTGTCCGCGGTCAGAATCACCGGCCCCAGCGCGCAGCAGGCGTTGTAGACTTTGGATTGCGTCAGGTACAGGGCATTCTCGCGCTCAATATCCCAGGCGGAAACGTCGTTCGCCAGGGTGAAGCCTACGATGCGGCCGCCCGTTCCCAGCAGCACGGCCAACTCCGGCTCGGGCGCGGTGAATTTGGAATCCACACGGATACCGATTCCCTGTCCCGGCCCCACGCATACGCGCTCCGTACCCTTGAAAAAAACCTCCGGCCGGGCTTCGCGGTAAACGTAAGCATACATGCCTTCGCGCGTGCCATGTTCGGCGTCGCGGAAGGCGGCGCTGGTTTCGTAGGTGCAGCCGCATCCCCACACTTCGGGCGGATGGATGGGCAGGATGGGCTGCACCGCTTGCGGGGCGCTGTCGGCGAGCTTGGCAGCCAGCGCCTGCAGAGTCACGCCCTCGGCTTCCGCGCGCTGCAACAGACCAAGCAGATCGAGGCCACGAATGCGGCGGGCTCCCCCGTCTTCGAAAATCGCGGCATTGACCGCGCGGTTGAATATGACTTGTCCTATGTGCATTGTTGATGACTCAGTATTTCAGATAGATCGTTTTATAGTCGCTGTAGAACTCCATCGCGGCCGGCCCTTGTTCCTTGGGACCGAAACTGGAATCCTTGCTGCCGCCGAAGGGGAGTTGGTACTCCACGCCGGCGCTAGGCAGATTGACCGTCAACAGCCCGGCTTCGGCGCGGTAGATGAACTCAAAGGCGCGCGAAAGATTGGTGGTTTGAATGGACGAGGAAAGGCCGAAGGGAATATTGTTGGCGATGCGCATGGCGTCCTCGAAATCCCCCGCCCGCATGATAGCCAGCACCGGGCCGAAAATCTCTTCGCGCGCGATGGTCTGCTGCTCCGTCACGTCGGCGAAAACCGTGGGCTCCACGAAGTACCCATTGGCCAGCGCCCCATCGGCCAGCCGGTTGCCTCCGCATTGGGGCGCGCCAGTTTCCTTCCTGCCGATTTCGATATAGCGCAGCACCGTGTCCATCTGCGCCTGGTCCACGCAGGGTCCAATTTCGATTCCGGGCTCCATGCCGTTGCCGACTTTGAGTTTTTTCGCCCGCTCCACGACGGCGGCTACAAACCGATCGTAAATGGCATCTTCCACGATGGCGCGGCTGGTGGCGGTGCATTTCTGACCGGTGGAAAAGAAGGCCGCATTCACCACATTTTCCACCGCGGAATTAAAATCGGCATCGGCCATCACGATGGTTGGGTTCTTGCCGCCCATTTCGAGCTGGATGCGCAGTTTCCGCTTGGAGGCTTCGGCGTGCAGCCACTCGCCGATGCCGCACGACCCGGTAAAGGAAACGGCCTTGAGCGGCCCGGCATTCACCAGCGCCTGCCCGAGTTCGCCGCCCGAGCCGGCCACGAAGTTGACCACTCCCTTCGGCGCGCCCGCCTGGTGCAGCGCCTCCACGATGCGCCACGCGCTCAACGGCGCCGCCGAGGCCGGTTTCAGCACCACCGTGTTGCCGCAAATCAGCGCCGGCGCCAGTTTCCACGCCGGTATCGCGCTGGGGAAATTCCAGGGCGTGATCAGCCCCACCACACCAATGGGCTTGCGAATGGCAAACATGTGGACCCGGTCGCGCTCGGAGGGCGCCAGCATACCCGCCATGCGTGAGCCCTCGCCGGCGAAGTACCGGAAAATGTTGATGGACCGGCGCACCTCGCCCTTGGCTTCGGGAAGCGTCTTGCCTTCCTCGCGCGTCATGTCGGCTGCGACCTGGTCGAAGCGGCTGTCCAGAATGTCGGCCGCCTTGTACAGGATGTTGCCACGCGCCGGACCGCTCATGCCCCTCCATCCGGGCAGGGCCGCGTCGGCGGCAGCGGCGGCGTCTTCCACATCGCGCGGAGTGGCTTTGACGAAGTTGCCGACCAGTTCGCCGGTGTTGGCGGGGTTGCGGTTTTCAAACAGCGGGCCGCGGCCGATCCATTCGCCGTTGATATAGTTTGCGTAAGTTTGAGACATAAATTTTGATTTAGAATGGCGTCTTGATGGGAGGGCGCTCCCCCGGTACGGTTTTGAAATAGGCGTCGTTGCGCGTGAAGCCCGAGATTGACGCCACCACATTCTCGGGGAACTGCTGGATCTGGGCGTTGTAGTGTTCCAGCGCCTCGTTATATTTCCGGCGTGCCAGGGCGATGTGCGTCTCGGCGTCGGCCAGTTCCGATTCCAGACGAACAAAGCCCCGATCGGACTTCGATTTCGCCTGAGGTGTCCCAGAGGCTGTACTAGAGGCCGTCCCAGCCGTGGTCTCAGACAGCAGCAGCAGCTTCGCCAGCGCCGCGTTCAGCCTGGCGTTGGCTTGAATTTTCTCCTCTGGCGTTCGGCCTTTCAGC
>Ga0210402_10004202_pt1 | contig 13175 bp, 14 predicted proteins | sample IncBWC7MmetaG_FD_161055 | JGI IMG/M metagenome (GOLD analysis project Ga0210402, IMG submission 161055) | Forest soil microbial communities from Barre Woods Harvard Forest LTER site, Petersham, Massachusetts, United States - Inc-BW-C-7-M | ecosystem: Environmental > Terrestrial > Soil >...
GATTTTGCCTTGTGCGGTGTACCTGGATGGCGAGTACGGAATCAAGGGGCTCTTTGTCGGCGTCCCCGTGAAGCTAGGTTCGGGCGGGGCCGAGGAGATTATCCAGATCAAGCTGACGGCCGAAGAGAATACAGCGCTGCAAAAGTCCTCCGCGTCGGTGCGGGAATTGGTGAACGTTCTCGGAATCTAGTGCATTCTTGCCATGTGGGGCGCGAAAAAATTCTATTTTGGAGACAATATCTCGGTCGGGGTGAGAGACCTCGACCGCGCTATCGCGTGGTATCAGGAAAAACTGGGCCTGCGCCTGACTCCCCTCAAATCGGAGGATTTCTCGGCCTTCCTCGCCTTTGCGAAGGATGACGACATCGGAGTGGCTTTGGTTGCCATTCCCGCTGGCGAAACCGAGGCGAATGTTGAGAGCCACCCCATCGTGTTCACGAAGAGAATTGAAGCGTGCAGAGAAGACTTCGCCTCGCGAGGGATTCAGGTCCGTCCGCTCCAACGAGATTCAGGTGGAAACTCCTTCTTTCAGTTCTCAGATCTTGAAGGCAACATCATCGAAGTCTGTGTCGAGCCCTAAACGGTCCAGCGAACAGATTACCAACCGAAAATCTTTCCTACCCCGACGACTAGGGCAAGCGTAAAGACGGCGATCACGACTTCGCCGATGGCTCCGACGGCAAAGGGCCGCAATCCTTGTTTGCGCATGTCGCGGAAATTCGTCCGCAGGCCTACGCCAGCAAAAGTGAGGAGAAACGCCCAGCGAGAGAGATTGGCTAGCGCGCCGATCTGCTCTTTGTTGAAAAACTGGTAGGTGGCTAGCACAGAAATGAGAAGGAAACCCAGGACGAACTTGGGAAATTTCTGCCAGAGAAACGCGGCTTTGTTGCCCACTACCTTGGCTTGACCCTGGCTGGCCCAGTAGATCGCGTATGCCAGGACAACGAAACCAATCATGGCGTTCCGCGTGGATTTCACCAACACGGCCAATTTCCCCGCGGCGTCGGAGTACAGCGCTCCGGCTGCGGTGGCCTCCGCAGTGTTATCGACGGCAAGGCCCGCCCAAATGCCGTAAGCACGGTCCCCTAGATGCAAGGCGTGGCCAATCAAAGGAAACGTAAAGAGTGCCAGGGCGCCAAGCGCGAGAATCGCGGCAATCGAAAAGGAAGAGTCTTCCTCATCGGCTTCAATGGCGCCTTGCGCGGCGATGATGGCGCTGACTCCGCAAACTGCGGAGCCCACAGCGAGTAGTGTTGTCAATTTTGGCTTCAGTTTAAAGAGGCGCCCGAGAAAAGTCATAAAGGCAATGGCCCCGGTGATTTCAATCGCCACGAGCAACAGACTGACGCCGCCCAGTTTCACAATGTCGCCGAGCAAGAAACGGGAGCCGAGAAGAACGATGCCGGCTTTTAGCCAGAATTCGTAGGTGGCGACGCCGCTGCGAAAGATTTCCGGCACGCCGATGGTATTCGAAATGAGAAGCCCGAGGAGGATGGCCCAAAGTACATATTCGATATTTGGAAAAACCCAATGATGCCCCTTCGCGTACTTGCCCACATTTTGCTCGAGCAGCTTGCCTGCGTAACCGATCGCTGCGAGCAGGAGCACGCCGGGAACGATGCGAAGAAAGCGAAGCGCGGGCTGCACCGGCCGAACTTGAGGAATTACGATCGCGTCTGCCATGTCTTTTCCTTTTTCCTTTTCCTTTGTTCAGTTTGCTTGCATACCGATCACCACGGAATATGTTTGAACACTCCGGCGCGAACCAGCAGCGCCGCGAGCAACGCCGCCACCACGGCCCAGGTATCGAGCGACACTCGCCACGGCTTCTTCACTTGTTCCACATTTTCTTGAGCACTCATACCGTTCTCTCCTGACGACATTTCAACTAACTAACAGAAACTCTTCGCGATGCAGATCCGTTTCTCTCGCCGTGCCAGAATGCTTCGTCAATTTGGCGAATTTGTTTCGATGCAACGCGCCCGACAATCATGAGAGCCGGAGCGGGCAGCTTTTCTTCTACCGAAAGGGCGCCAACGTTGCTCCATCGCACTTCCTGCTGCGCGCCTGATGCTCCAGAAACGATGACGCACGGCAAATCGCTCGCGAGGCCTGCTTCTGTAAGACGCCGCGAGACTTCCGCGTAATCAGGCCCGGGCATATAAAGAACCAAGGTCGTCGCAGGCGTTAAGCAGCCCCAATCCATTGCATTCGCTTCTAGTCCGCGTGAAAAAGTGGTGAACAACACCTGCGACGCGACCCTGCGATCCGTAAGTGAAATGCCTGCAGCTGAGGCAGCTCCTAAAGCGGCTGTCACCCCGGGCACTACTTCAAACTCCACGTTCGCCTTCCGCAGGGCGTCCAGCTCTTCGCCCGCGCGCCCGAAAATTGACGGGTCTCCCCCTTTCAAGCGCACCACCACTTCATGGGAATCGGCGTAGCTCACGAGAAGCGCGTTGATCTCGTCCTGCGTCAGCAACTTTTTGCCGCAGCGTTTGCCGACGTCGATCACCTCCGCGCCAGGCGAAATACTTCGCAACACTTCGCGGCTCACCAGCGAGTCATGCAATACGATGTTTGCTCGAGCTAAAAGGCGCGCCGCTTTCAACGTCAGCAGCTCTGGATCGCCGGGCCCCGCGCCGACCAGGTAGACTTTGCCCATCATGCCGCCCCTCGATGGCCAGGTTGATGCTTGGCTTGCCGGAGAAATTCCTCGAACATTGGCCGGCTCGCCAGTTCATGCAGCAATTTCTTTGTCGTCTCCGAACTCGGGCTGCGTGCACGCAGTACTTCGCGCGCCGCTCCAAGCCACTGCAACCACACTTCGTACTCCGGACCAAATTGCGCTTCGAATTCCTGCCGAAGCCGCTGCGCGAGCGCCGGACTCTTGCCGTTCGTGGAGATCGCGATCTGTAAATCTCCGCGCTGCACCACTGCTCCGTAGTAAAAATGGCAGTGCTCGATATCATCCACCGCGTTGCATAAAACCCCGCGTGTTTCCGCCTCGCGAAAAACGGCTTCATTCACGCCGGGCGCGGAAGTCGCTGCGATCACCAGAAAAGCTCCGTCCAAGTCGGCCACCTCAAATGACTTCGGCAGCCAATCGATTTTCCCGAAACGCACCCATTCAGCGATTTGTGGCGTGATGGATGGCGCGATCAGCCGGATTCGCGCGCCGGCACCCAGCACCCCAGGTATCTTTGCCTCAGCAATAGTTCCGCCGCCGACAACGACGATTAGGCGCCCTTCCAGCTTCAGGAAAATAGGAAATAGGCTCATGCTTCAGCCCTCCACTCCCTGAGGCACCGGCCCCAGCGCCAAATCGCGCTCTACAGGCGCAACGAAACTACCGGCAAGAATCGATCGGATTTCCTCGTTCGAATGCCGCGCGAGAAACCGCCGCAAATTCTCGCCTGGTCCGCGCCGCTCGTTGAACTCTGCAAGGAACCGCTCGATGGCATCGGGAACATCCGAGGCTGCGCAGCGATAACCCACCGGCCGCGCGATCGATGCAAACTGCCCGACACCTCCGCCGATGCAGAAGTAATACGCGTCCACCATCCGGCCATCGACCTTGATCTTTTTCCCTTCGATGCCAATATCCGCGATCCAATGCTGCCCGCAGCTATTCGGGCAGCCGGTAATGTTGAGACGGAGCTGTTCCTCGAAATCAGGAAGCCGTTCTTCGAGTTCCTGAGTAAGCCAGCGCGCAAAGCCCTTGGTCTCGGTAAGCGCCAGCTTGCAAAATTCAGAGCCCGTGCAGGCCACGGTTCCGCGTGCGAACACCGAGGCCTGCACCGGCAGGGCAGCAACTTCAAGCTCATGGGCCACCGTGGCCGCGTCGCGTTTTGGCACGTTGACGATCAGCAAGTTCTGCCTCGTGGTGGTCCGAACGTGACCGTCCGCGTAGCGATCCGCCAGATCTGCCGCGGTTCGCAATTGCTGCGGCGTGATTCGCCCTCGCAGCACCGAAGCGCCTACGTACACTAGGCCGTCCTGCTTTTGTGCGTGAATGCCAACATGGTCGCGATGAATGTCGGCCGGAACCTCTTCCGGCTCGGCGGGGTCGAGAGCGAACCCAATCTGCCGCTGCAACTCCTCCAGAAAGCCGTCGGCGGTCCAGCCTTGTTGCAGGAACAGAAACTTGAGCCGCGCCTTTTCCCTGCTCTGTCGTAGCGTCTCACTGGAGCGAAATATCTCCGCTACTCCACGCGCTACCGGCACTACTTGCTCCCATCGAATAAAAGCGTTCAGCCGCAACGCGATATGCGGATCGGTGGAAAGCCCTCCGCCAACTCTCAGAGAAAATCCCGTCTCGATCCCGCCGCCACTTTTTCGCGTCGTAGCCGTCAGCGCGACGTCGTTAATCTCCGGATACGAGCACCAGCTTCTGCATCCGGTTATGGAGATCTTGAATTTACGTGGCAAATTGTAAAACTCCGCGGCGCCTCCCAACTCCCGGTCGATCGCCAGAGCCAGCGGCGAGGCATCCACAATTTCTTCGGCGTCCAGGCCAGCAACCGGACATCCCGTGATGTTCCGCGCGACATCCCCGCAAGCGCCGGTGGTCGTTAAGCCGGCGCGCCACAGCGTTTCCAGCACTTCCGGCAGCGATTCAATCGTCACCCAATGCAACTGGAAGTTCTGCCGTACAGTAATATCCGCAACGCCTCGCGCGTGCCGCTCCGCAATCTCCGCAACCGCGCGAACCTGGTCGCTGCGCAACAACCCGTTCGGAATTCGAATGCGCACCATGAAGTACGGCGTGGCCTTACCTTCTCCGCCGCTCCCGCCGACGACCCCCGCGCCGTCTCCTTGTGTGTACACACCCCAGGCCCGGAAATACGTCCCCATCCATTCCGGCGGGATCGAAGCATAGCCCTTGCGGGCGAACTCACGGATTTGGTCGAAGTGCTCCCAGGCATTCTTCTGGCGTTTCAAACGCTCCACGCGCTGCGCTTTGGTCTCTTTGATTTCGCCCATCGGTCAATCACCTGTCCAAAACATGTGTCGCAAAAAACAAAAAACCCACGTGGCCTGAACCTCTGGCGACGTGGGCTTCGGAACTTTGTTTCTTAAATGACCGCTAAGTCCGGAAACTCCCTTGGCCAGAGATGGGTGTCATGCGACACGCAGCGTTGCGCGCACAGAGACAACACATCTTCTGGCAAGAAGTCATCATGAGAACCGAGAATACCTCGCGGCCCTCCCTAAGTCAAAAGAAGGCCATCACAAACTTTAGATGCGTCACATTCAAAAAAGTAATCAACAAAAGGAGCCGGGCCAGTTACGGTTTCTCGGTTGCCGGCGCGGGTGTCTTCTTCGGTGCGGCCGGCGCCTTTGCGGGCGTCGCAGCCTCTGGAAGAATCAACGTCGTCGTTTTTATGGAATCAAGCTGGGAGAAATCCTTGTCCAGATAGGTTTTCCCAAGTTTCTCTATGTTGTCCTGCGCCGGGCCCTTGCCATCGGGCGCGCCTTCCCCGTAGCCAGCGTACAACGATTCCACGACGTCCATTCCCTCTGTAACCTGGCCAAACGCGGAAAATCCCATGCCGTCGAGCCGCTTGTTGTCGACCAAGTTGATGAACACCTGCGTAGTGCGCGTGTTCGGTCCGCCCATCGCGTAGGTGATGTATCCGCGAAGGTTGCTCTGCACGACTGGGTCATCCTTTACAGGGGCGTGCGACCACGCGGCGGAAACGGGCGGATACGCGCTGATTCCCCACTGCACCACAAATCCTCTCAACACACGAAAGAAGCTCGTATTGTCATAAAAATGATGCCGCACAAGATTGTAGAAGCGATCCGCACCCAGCGGAGCCCACGCGCGCGTCACGCTGATGACAAAGTCGCCCTTCGTGGTCGTGAATTTCACCTGATACGTCGCCGGCGCTTTGGCCGAAAGAAGAGCCGGCCGAAGCAGTGCCCGATCGTACGAGCTGGCCACGCCTGATTTGTGAGCAGTCGTGCTCCCCGTGGCGGCTTTTGGCTTCGCCGGAGTCTGCGGCGGAGCCGCTTGCGCACGCGCCTCATTATGCGGCGCCGCTGCAAACAACAACGTCGCTGCAATCATCATCCATCCACATTTATGCATTGCTCTTCCCTCTCCAAGTTAAGTTCATCAGGCTGGTTCGAATGACGGCAAACAGCTACTTCGCGGTATTCAGCTCTCGGCTGACGCGCTCGACCTCCGCCATTACCCTCAAGGTATTCTCTCCGAGAATCTTCTTTACGTCACCTTCGGAATAACCTTTTTCCAGCAAAGCGTTCGTGATTTGTGGCAGCTTCGTTGCGTCTTCCATCCCAAACGGCATGTTCGCCCCATCGAAATCCGATCCAAGACCGACGTGGTCGATGCCCGCGACCTTAACGGCGTGGTCGATGTGCTCGATGATCTTAGTCCACTCGACCCTGGGGAGATCTCCGCGCAGAACGTACTCTCTCGTGATGCGGTCGCCCTCAATCAATTGGCATCCCTCTCTCTCCCCGCATCGCTTCCGGACTTCCAGCGCTATCGCTTTATCCCATTCTGGATGCGCTTTCTCCGCATTCCGGAACTCCTGGCTCAGAAAGCCCACGTGGTAATTAATCTGAATGACGCCGCCTTTCGCGGCCAGCGCCCGGATCATATCGTCGGTCATATTTCGCGGCGCGTCGCAAATGGCGCGGCAATCGGAATGCGAAGCAAACACGGGCGCCTTGCTAATTTCCAAAACGTCGGCAAACGTCTTGTCGCTAACGTGCGAGATGTCCACGATCATTCCCAGCCGGTTCATCTCGCGCACGACGTCTTTGCCAAATTCCGTCAACCCATTGTGAACCGGCTTGTCCGTCGACGAATCGGCCCACTCGGCGTTTCCGCTGTGGGTCAGAGTCATATACCTGGCGCCAAGCGCCGCATACCGGCGTAGCACGCTTAGGTCGCTGGCGATCATGTGGCCGCCCTCAACGCCGATAAGCCCGGCAATCTTGCTCTGCTTGTAAGCGTCCCTGATTCCGTCCGCTGTTGTAACTAACATCAAATCATTCGAATGCTTGTTAACTTGCTGCCGCACGGCGCCGATTTGGTCCAGCGCTCGCTTCACTGCTTCTGGCCCGGTAATTTTGCTTGGAATCCAAATCGAAAAGAATATCGCTCCGAGGCCGCCCTCCTTCATGCGCGGGATATCAATGCTCCCCAGCGCATTCCGTTCACCCAAGCCGAAGCTGCTGTCAAGAAATCGTTGCGTGGTATCGTCGTGCGTATCGATAACGAGACTAGAAAAATGCAGCCGCCTTGCTCGTTCTGAAATTCCATCCGCCGCCATCGCCCCCGCCAGCACCATTCCCGCCAGGAGACACATCCCTCCTCGGAGGAGCGTCTTCGGCACTCCCATCATCTTCATTTCGTTATTGCGCGGCCTGCATCTCGCGGCTTACGCGCTCGTTTGCTTCCATCACACGCAGCAAGTTCCCACCCAGGATTTTGCGGATATCGTCGTCGCTGTATCCCTTGCGCATCAGCGCCTCGGTAATCCGCGGCAGATGTGTGCAGTCTTCCATGCCCTCCGGCATGTTTGCGCCGTCGAAGTCGGAGCCAAGGCCCACATGGTCCGCCCCGACAAGCTTCACGGCGTGATCAATGTGGTCGATAATTCTCTCCCAGCTCACGTGCGGCAGTTTTCCTTCCGCCGTGGCTTTGTCCGCCATCTCTGTCATCTTTTTGTTCAGGCACTCTTCATTGTCTCCGCACTCTTTCTTGAGCGTGTCCATCATGGCCACCACCCCGCCAGAAAACTTGTCCGACGCATCCTTATACGCCTGATCGATGAAACTCTTCTCATAGTTGATCTGGATGACGCCGCCCTTTGCTGCAAGCGCTTTGATCATCTCGTCGGACATGTCGCGCGGATGATTGCAGAGTGCACGGCAGGAAGAATGTGAGGCAATCAGCGGCGCTTTGCTGACTTCCAGCGCATCATAGAACGTTTTGTCGGACACATGCGAAATGTCCACCATAATTCCCTGCCGGTTCATTTCCCGCACGATATCTTTGCCAAAGTCCGTCAATCCGTTGTGGACAGGCTTATCTGTCGAGGAATCCGCCCACTCGTCGTTATAAAAATGGGAAAGCGTCATGTAGCGGACTCCAAGATCGCCGAACATGCGCAGCACGCGAATATCGTTTCCGATCATGTGGCCGCCCTCGACGCCGATCAATGCCGCAATCTTTCCTTGCGCGTGCGCGCGGCGAACATCCTCCGCCGTGCGGCAAAACGCGAAATCCTTCGAATACTTGTTTACATTTTCATGCACCGCATCAATCTGATCGAGCGCCTTTTGCACCGCAGGCGGGCCCATGATCCGGCCATCAATCCAGATGGAAAAGAAAATCGCGCTCATCCCGCCTTCGCGCATGCGCGGGATATCAATGTGCCCGTCGGGATTGCGCTTGCCGATGTCGAAGCTCTTCGAAAAGAAACGTTGCGTCGTGTCGTCATGTGTATCCAGGACGATCGAGGAAAAATGCAGTTTCTTTGCACGCTCGGCGATGTCGTCGCCCGTTGCCACCTGACTCAAAAGAAACCCGGCAGCAATCAAACAGGCAAACAGCGAGACGCGGAACTGACGCATGAGTCCCTCCAAGTAATGTGGTGCGGCGAGATTCTACCCTATTAGCCAGCCAACCAGCGCTTGTTTCCAGGCCTGACGGTTCATTTCCGCGATGGATTCGGTCAGGGGAATGTCTTTCGGGCAAGCTTTCACACAGTTCTGCGCGTTCGCGCAGTCTTGAATCCCGCCCGGTTCCATCAGGGCGTGGATTCGCTCCTTCGCATGCATGGCTCCCGTCGGGTGCATGTTGAAAAGCCGGACTTGGCTGATTATTGCCGCGCCGATGAATTTGTTATGGTCATTCACTTGGGGACAGACTTCCAGGCAACTTCCGCACGAAATGCAACGCGACAGCGGATAGGCTTTCTCCTGCGTTTCAGGCGCCATCCGCGGTCCTTCGCCGAGATCGTACGTCCCGTCGATCGGAATCCAGCCCTTGACGCGCTTTAGGCTCTCAAACATGAACTGCCGGTCAACGGCCAGGTCCCGAACCACCGGAAACTTTGAAAACGGCTCCAGCCTGATCGGCTGTTCCAGCTTGTCGACCAGCGCGGAACACGCCATGCGCGCCTTGCCATTGATGAGCATGGCGCACGAACCGCAAACTTCCTCTAGACAGTTCGAATCGTAACTGATCGGCGTTGCCTTCTTGCCATCGCGCGTCACGGGCATTTCCGCAATGTCTCTCAGGCAGATAATCACGTTCATCGCGGGACGCCATGGCAAGGCAAACTCTTCCCAATAGGGCGTGTCTTTGGGACTGACCTGCCGTTTTACGCGAACGATCACCTGCCTGGCGTCAGCCATAAATCCCTCGGTAAACCTTACAAAATCTCTCCAGCCCTCAAGCCGAAGTGATTGCTCTCATGCGCAGCCTACTTGGCCGCATCATAGCGCCTCGCGCGCGGCGGGATCTGCGAAGTGTCCACTGCCTCAAAGCTGAGACGGATTTCGCCATTCACCCATTTGGCGCGCGTGGTTTTCAGCCAGTTTGCGTCGTCGCGTTCCGGAAAATCAGGCTTGTAGTGCGCTCCGCGCGATTCATTGCGTTGCAGCGCGCCCAGCGTGATCACGCGCGCAAGCACCAGCATGTTGCCCAGTTCCCGCGCGAAATTCAGTGTCTGGTTGGACCATTTCGTCCGGTCGCTCAAATTAATTCTTTCGTAGCGCTCCTGAAGTTCACGAATCTTGCCGTCAGCGGCCTGCAAATCTTTGTTAATCCGCGTCACAGTCACATGCTCCGTCATCAGTTCACCGAGTTCACGCCAGATCGTAATGGGATTTTCCGTGCCGTCCGGCGAAATCAGCGCTTGATTTTTCTCTTCTTGCCGCTCGCGTTCGTTCTCATAGACGCCCGATCCAACCGCCTCGCAGCCGCTCGCCAGATTTCGCGCGTACTTCACCGCCGCTGGCCCCGCCAATCCGCCGCCAAAAATACAGGACACCAGCGAGTTCGCCCCCAACCGGTTCGCCCCGTGATATTGGTACTCGCATTCGCCGGCCGCAAATATTCCCGGAACGTTCGTCGCCTGGTCTTCCGCATTCACCCAAATGCCTCCCATCGTATAGTGCATCGCCGGAAATACCTTCATCGGCTCTACACGCGGGTCCACGCCAATAAACTTCTCATAAATCTCAAGAATGCCTTCCAGCTTCCGATCCAGCGTTTCCCTCGGAATATGTGTGACATCCAGATAGACCGCTGCCTGCCCTCGTACTCCAAGCTTTTCCTGATAGACGACGCGGTGAATCGCGCGCGTGGCGATGTCACGTGGCACGAGATTTCCGTACTTTGGATACCACTCTTCGAGAAAATAGAAACGCTCTCCCTCGGGAATGCTTTGCGCTGGGCGCGTGTCCGCCGGATTTTTCGGCACCCACACCCGGCCGCCTTCTCCGCGCGCGGATTCGCTCATCAGCCGCAGCTTGTCTTCGCCGGGAATGGCCGTCGGATGCACCTGAATGAACTCGCCGTTCGCGTAATCCACTCCCTGCTGAAACAATGCTGACTGCGCCGAACCCGTGCACACCACCGAATTCGTCGACCGTCCAAAAATCGCGCCAATCCCGCCCGTGCAGAAAATCACCGCATCCGCCGGATACGTTTTCACCTCCATGGACCGCAGGTCCATGGAGCAAATCCCGCGGCACACTCCGCCCTCGTCGATCACCGCCGACAAAAAAGTCTGCCCCTCATATTTCTTGACCTTGTCTTCCGCTTCGTGCCTCCGCACCTGCTCATCTAACGCATACAGTAACTGTTGCCCAGTCGTCGCTCCCGCGAATGCAGTTCGGTGATAAAGCGTGCCGCCGAATCTCCGGTAATCCAGCAATCCCTCCGGCGTCCGGTTGAACATCACTCCCATGCGGTCCAGCAGATCGATGATCCCCGGCGCCGCCTCACACATTCGTTTCACCAGCGGCTGGTTCGCAAGAAAATCCCCGCCGTAGATCGTGTCGTCAAAATGTTTCCACGTCGTGTCGCCTTCGCCCTTTTGATTCTTTGCGGCATTGATCCCGCCCTGCGCGCACACCGAATGCGACCGCTTGACCGGCACAATCGAGAACAAATCCACTGGCACCCCGGCTTCCGCGACGCGAATCGTCGCCATCAGGCCGGCCAGTCCACCGCCCACTACAATGATTTTCGGCTGTCTCATTTCAGATAGAAGTCAAACGGGTGCCAATTCAACCGGAAACTCAGGACAATCAGTACCCCAACCAGGCTAAACGTGATTCCGACCGCCGCCCCCAGCGCCCCTGCCGCGCGCTGCGCTCTCACTGTCGCCGCCAAGCCCCACTTGCACAGGAAATTCCAGATGCCCACCCCCAAATGAAACGACGACGCCAGCACTCCGACCAGCATGAATGCCAGCGCATACGGATTCCGCAGCAAGTCCTCAACGTCCACGTACGTGGACCTGCCGTGCGTCAGCCATCGCTCCGTATACAAGTGCCAGCCGATGTAGACAAACGCAATCAGCCCGGTATAACGCTGCGTCGTATAGAGCCAGTTCCCCACCCACGGGTACGCCGATACATTCGACTTCCCTCGCAGCCAAATGTAAATCCCATACCCGCCGTGAAACAGAATCGGCAGAAAAATAAACAGCCATTCCACCGCCAGGCGAAACGGGATCGTTTGAAGTTCCTGGGATTTCGCGTCGTACTGCGCTCTGCTCACCAACGCGTAACTATTCGACCAGAAATGTTCTGCCAGGAATGCGCCGACGGGAATAATGCCCGTTAAAGAGTGCAATTTGCGAAGAAAATAGTCGGTTTCAGGCCGGGTTGCCGTTGCGGACATGCCCTCTCCGCCGCATGAGGTTCTGTAGGGCGCTGAAGTCTCGCGGCCCTTTCAGTATAGGCAGATGAAAACACCCTTGCAAGCCAGCCTGTTCCTTTCTCGGACACGCGAGACTCGAAAATGCGTTGCGCCCTCCGCGCTTTCCCGGTTAAATGAGAATACGACGGATGGTTTCCGCCCGGCCCTCTCGCTTGGCAGCCTGCCCGTTCCCAACGAATATCCAATGACCACGACCCACAACCTGGCATCGGAGCTGGAACGCATCGCCACGGCCATCGAATCCGACGCGACCGCGACGGCGCAGGTCTCCCTCACCAGCATCGCGGAACGCATCGCCAAAAATCTCGGCGTGAAACCTGACGAAATCGCCCTCATGGGCGTTTCCACTCGCTGGCGCCACCTTCACTTTCTCGTCCCGGAATCGCTCAAACAGGTCGGTTTTATCCCGCTTTCCAGCACCTCCGCCGTTGCTGCGCGCACCGCCCGCGAGAGCCGTCCTGATATCATCAACAATTTTGCCAGCATCCGCCACGCCACCGTTTTCGAGGGCGTGAAAATCAGCGGCGAAAGCTCCGAACTCATTCAGAAGATGATCAGCGCTCCGATTCTTTCCGGTGACAAGGTCGTAGGCGTCATCCAGGTCAGCCGCAAGGGAGCGAATGCCAAAACTGCCGGTCCGGACTTCGGCGCCGACGATTTGGGCAAAATCCTCGCTCTATGCAAGCCGCTCGGCAAGTTGCTCCAGCGCATCGCCGGCGACGAGTGACCTCATCCTGGTATCCTTGTCACATTCCGTTCATTTTTCTGCCAGTCGTCCGCAAAAACTCCTCGAATTAGTTTGACACTGCAATACCTTCTTGTTATTTTTCCACAGCACAAAATTTTCTCCCGTAACTCTACTCACGGAGGCACCACAACCCGGCACCATGGCGTTCGTCGCTAAGAAGATCTTCCTCACCAAAGGCGTCGGTAAACATCGCGAAAGACTTTCGAGCTTTGAGCTCGCCCTGCGCAATGCAGGCATCGCCGCGTGCAACATCGTGCGCGTCTCCTCGATTTTCCCGCCTAACTGTAAACTCATCTCCCGCAGCGAAGGCTTGAAACACATCAAGCCCGGCCAGGTGGCCTTCACCGTCATTAGCGAAAATTCCACCAAGGAAGCTCACCGCCTCATCGCGGCCAGCATCGGCCTTGCGCTTCCCAGTGATAAATTGATGTACGGGTATCTTTCCGAGCATCACTCTTTCGGCGAAACCGAAGAGGTCGCCGGCGAATA
>Ga0210402_10004203_pt1 | contig 13174 bp, 10 predicted proteins | sample IncBWC7MmetaG_FD_161055 | JGI IMG/M metagenome (GOLD analysis project Ga0210402, IMG submission 161055) | Forest soil microbial communities from Barre Woods Harvard Forest LTER site, Petersham, Massachusetts, United States - Inc-BW-C-7-M | ecosystem: Environmental > Terrestrial > Soil >...
GCGCCGCGTCCTGGCCGCCATCTCCAATCACATGGACACCGGCGACATCACCACGCTGGCCAACCCCGACATCGTCGAGCAAACCCGCGAACAAGTCCAAGGCCGCCAACGCCTGCCAGTGCAAGAAGGCCCAGCCGACATCAAGCTGTTCGGCGAAGAAACCTAGCCCTTGCACAAGATTGAGGCATGGCTCCCGCTGTTGGTATCAACCCGTCGCTATCGCCGGAATCCGAAGCAATGATTCTAGGGACGGATATAGGCCAGATTGTCGAACCGCAGTCCTTCACCGTTGGTGACCTCGAACGTCACCTGAGAGCTTGTGTCGCGCCACGCGGTCCTCAAGCGCCTAAGCTCCTTTGGCTTGATGCTGAACGACATCTCGCGGATTTCGGGCGAACGAACAATGACCGTCGCTTCCGTCTCTCCATCGTTGGAGACATCGATGCCGGAAAAGATCAGCGGCATGTAAAAATGAAAATCCGCCTGGCGCACTTTTGGATCCGCTAAGACAAGAGTAAAGGTGGCGAATTTTCCGCGCGGCGTCCCGATCTCCCAATCACCTTTGCCCCAATCAATGACACCGGAAGGATATTGGCCGATCAAAGGCGTTCCTGCCGGAAGATGAGGATCGTCGAAAGTGATGTAGGAGGGAGGAACTCGGTCACTCATTCCTTGAATGTCCACGTCTCTGGAACTTGTGTGCCGGATATACAGCACGTGAGTCGAATCATCAAAGGTATAGCCCTGCTCCGTGAGTTCCTTGCGGCGGCTGATGGCTTTACCCCCAATCGTTATCGAGTCAGGAATGAAGTCCAACCGCAATACGTCCGTGGATTCCTCGTCGAAAGTTGAATAGGTGACCGATCCCTTACCATACGCGATCTTCGTAACTGCGGAAAGCGAACCTACAAGATGCGATTCGTCAGCGGGCGCCCATTCGGGGACAGCCCAAAATGCGTCCATCATCCTGCGCGGCCCGTCCGCAAATTGGTCCGTAAACCACCACTGCGTGCTGAAGGGCGCGTGTGCGCCTCCCGGCAGGCCCTGAAAATAGGTGACCCAGTTGTAAGTCCGGTACGCCGCCTCCTTGTACGCCGCATCTCCTGTTCTTGCGTAGTACAGCGCCTCAACGGCAGCAAGCCTCGAACTGTGGCTGTCACAGCATTGATTCGGCAGATTGCAACAGAACTCCTTGCCATTCCCCTGTTCTGTAGTGACCGTCGCGCCGTGGACAATATATTTTGGCCATTTCGGCGTGGTCTTCACCCAGTCAATCAGCTTGCGGGAATGCTCGCGCCAATCGGGGTCTTTTTCCGGATGAAGCAGCACATAACGCGCAAATTCAAGAGGAATGACCTGGTTCATATTTTCCATGCTGCCCTTCACATCTTCGAAATACCCGACCCAAACATTGTTCTGCATCGGATATTTCATCAGCCAAGCCCAAGCCCCCTCGCGAACTTTTTTATAGGAAGCGGTGTCACCCTGGTCTAATCGGATCAGTTCGTCAAACAACATGATCGGCTCAACCACATTCGCGGAATACGGGAACATCCCCTTTCCGCCGTCGACGCGGCCATCACGGGCGAAACACCGGTTTGGCCATGGCGAATTGCGTTCATCGCCAGGCTTGAAGTTCTTTGCGAGCGCCTCCGCACAGCGAATCGCCGCACGGAGATATTTTGTGTTCCCGGTCATCTCATACAGCCGGAGATACGCGTACCCGTCTTCGCCGACCACATGAGGCTCCACAAAATCCTCGCCGTGCGCGCTCCACCCCGTGTAGCGACGGCTCCCCGGATTCGCTGAAGGATAGGGCACCTGAGCCCACACGTAACCTTCCGGGGTCAATCCGTTTTCGAGCTCGTAATCGACGAAATTTTGCAGGAATTCCAAGGTGCGAGGGTCGCCCGTGTAGGGGTAGAGGCGCTCGACAAAACCCTGCATCATGGCGCGCAAATAGCCCGTGGAATTGACCCAATGCCAATCCGGCATCATCTCAAAGGTAGTTCGGTCGAAATCGAAGCAGCAGAAAAAATAGGGCAGCCTTTGCCGATTGTACTGGTCCCAGACAATTGTCCATTGCGAAAGAAAATAAGAGGAATACGAATATCCGGTCTCCTTCGGCATCGGCCATGGCAGGAGCTTCTTTCCGCTGTCCAGTGCGACGGGCCGTCCGGCAATGGAAGACTCATCCACCGTGGAGGTGACCGGGAAAGCCTGTTGTCCTGCAATGGAGGTCGCGGACAATACGAACGCAGTGAAAGCTCTCGCAAACTTGATAGCTTGTTTCATAGCGCCCCAGAAAGTGGTTTGGGAAACGACGGGCCGCAGGTTGGTCATAAAGGACTATGGGATCGTGTATTCGAATTCGTAAGAATGCTTGCCATCCGCGATAATAATATTCATTTTCCCACTGATTCCCGCCAACTGCCCGGTCCCGGAATCCGGCACCACCGCAACCGACAACTCCGGCGCCCCGCGCGTCATCGTTCCAATGTGCTGCAACACAAACGTCCCAGCGCGTCCACGCAACGACCCGCGGACCTTCTCAATCGCCACATAACCTGCCGATCCCTTCACCGCCGTCCCCGCCGTCAACATCTGCCCCTTACTCGTCCCTTCGAGGTCGCCGTGAAACTGTTTGTCGAGCAGAAACCGGCCCAGGTTCGGATCATCTTTGTCCTCTGGAGCCTGAGGTGTTACCTTGACCTCAAATGTACCCTTCGCCTGTTCTGCCACACTCGTCTCCTTCTGAGCCGCGTTGGACACCGGGGATGCTGTCTGCGCCTCCGCCAGCAAGGCCAACCCAAGACAGGCGCAAATCGCCGTGAATGCGCCGGCCTTCATGCCAAACCGCTCCCCCTCGCCAATTTCAACGCCTCAATCGCCGCTCCACGCGCCCCAGCGGTATCTCCGTTCGGCATCACGTAAATCGGAATGTCTGCCTGTTCCTCCCGCTGCACAGGCATCCCCACGCGAACTTCCTCAATAAACCAACGCTGAAACTCAAGACTAGCCTCCAGCGCTCCGCCGCCAATAATCAATGCATCCGGATCAAACGTATTGATCATCTCATCGAAAAAAATCCCGATCCCGTGCGCCTGGACCCGGAAAATCTCCCGGCACATGGCATCCCCCTCGTCCGCCATCCCGCGCACCAACTTCGACGCGCGTTTCAAATCTCCCAATTTCCCGAGTTCGTGACCCGGATATTTCCCAAGAAAATAAGGCAGAAAGGTCTTCCCGATCGCCGTCAACGAGCACACCGACTCCAGGTCGCCCACCCGCCCGCAGTTGCATTCCGGCTGCATTCCAGGAATTCCGCGAATGCTCTGATAAGGAATCAAGACGTGCCCTAACTCCCCGCCAAATCCCTTTCGTCCCTTCACCACATTCCCATCGATAATAATTCCGCCACCCAACCCGGTCCCGATCACAATCGAAACTGAAGTTTCTTTACTGTTCGCTCCAAATATCGTGAAGTGCCCCCATAAGGCCCCGGCATTCCCATCATTCAAATAAGTAACCGGCTTCCCGAGTTTCCGTGCCAGCCCCTCGCGAATATCAAAACCCGCCCAGTTCGGATGCACAAAGTTCGTCGAACCCTTTGCGCTCAGCATGCCCGAGGCGCTGGCTGGCCCAGGCGTATCCAAACCGACGGCCACAATGTCTGTCAAGGGCACACTCGCCAGCTCCGCCGCAATCTTCAACCCATTTTCGATCTGCTGCAGGCACACCTCCGGCCCTTGCGTCGAAAGCGCCGGGTGCTCGCATAATCCCTCGATCAAAAATTTCTCGTCCCTGGTTATCAGGGTGTAGTTAATCGCCGTCCCGCCCAGATCCACTCCTGCCACAACTTCCACGCGATTTCTCCTTCCGCTATTTCGCCGCGACCTCCGCTGGCGGGAGACAGCTTACACGCTTATGCAGCCTCTGGTTTTCGCTTTCTGCAAAGCCGCGCCAAGGAGTACCATGAGCACGAATGATCGCTTGAGTTTAAACGGCGTGACCCATCGATGTGTATCGAGGTGATTCCCCTCAGCTTGAGGCGGCTAATCCGTAGAGATACTCGACGTGCGAGAGAGCGCCGCCGTCCATTCCCTTCACTTTCGGGTTTGTGGATTCGATCAGGTAATATTCGTCGGGAGCGTGAGCGCCGTTGCCGTGGCCCAGGCCGAAGTGACCGGCGGGCAGACGTAGCGGGTCACTGGTGAAGACGTAGCCGGGCCAGGAGCCAGCGAGCCTCGGCAGGATCACAGGGTCGATTCCGTTGCGTTTGTAGACTTCGGCCGCCGCGCGAATAACTGCGGAGTCCGCGGGCGTAGTCGTGGGATCGTAGCCGCCACTCATATGCACATCGATGTCGGCGAAGCCTTTCTTGGCAAGGTGTGCTTTCAAGGCGGCGAGCGCTTCGGCAGCGGTCATGTCAGGCACGAGGCGCATGTCGATTTTCGCGACGGCCTTGCCAGGAAGAATCGTCTTCCCACCCGGACCGGTGTATCCGCCGACGAGCCCTTCGATGTTGATGGTGGGTTGCGAGACGAGCATCTCCATCGATTCTTCCCAGCCCACGTCGTGAATCCAGTGGTCGACACCTTGCTGTTTTTTTGCTTCGGCTTCGTTGAGGCGCTTTGCAGCCACCTCGATCATCGTTTTCTCCTCGGGCGACAGCGGACGCGCTTTCGCGGCAAAACCTTCGACAACCGGGGTGTTGCCGTCCGGCGAAACCAGAGTCGCGAGCGCTTCAACGAGATGCCACGCGGGGCTATCGACTCTCGCCTTGTTGCTGGAATGCAGATCTTTCTTCGGGCCGCGTCCCCACAACTGGCCGCTCGAGGTGAGTTCCAATTCCACCACGCCCTTGGCGCCGAGGAACATAAGGACTTGCCCGTCAGGCTGCTGCGAGGCATAGGGCATGTATACGCCCGTGCACTTTTTCAATGCAGCTGCAATTTCCGGTTTGCGAACCACCTGAGGAAAATGTGGCGAACCGATTTCCTCTTCCCCCTCGGCGACGAACACGAAATTCACCGGCAGCTTCTGTCCTGCTCCACGTATGCCGTGCAGTGCCGCGAGGAAGGTCGCCTCGGGGCCCTTTTGGTTTACGGCGCCGCGCCCGACAATTACCTTGCCCAATCCGGGCTTGTCCACCAGCGCGGCATCGAACGGCGGCGAAGTCCACTCCGAGGGGTCGGCTTGCTTGACGTCGTACATGAAATAGAGAGCGACGGTCTTAGGCGCTCCCGCGTCCAGCGTAGCGAAAATCCCCGGCTGGCCGTCCGTGGGGACCTTTGTGACTTGCTGAAATCCCGCGTCGCGCAGCATGCGCATGGTCAAATCGCAACCTTCGTTCATGCCCCGATTCTCTGCGGCGATCGATGGCTGCTTGATCCATTCCTGCAATCGCTGAACGGACTCGTCGTGGCGCTTTTCAATTTCCTTTTGAATGGCACTCATGTCCTCAGCCGCCGCCGCACCTGAAGCCCAATTTGGCAACGCGAGCGATGCCGCGCCTACCAACCCACTTGCCGCTGCACCTTGAAGGAACATGCGCCGGTCCACGGGAGGGAAGGAGATCTTCAACTCCGCAGCCTTATCCGCATCGCGCTTTGCTTCGCTCATGAATTCCTCCGTGCAATGGGCCAAACGCCGCCGATTGTTCCCTATAACGCGGATAATCGACGGCGAGAGACTACACCGGACCGCGCTGCCACGGCAATGACGTACTGGCTTTTTCGATGAGTGGAGTTCTTCGTGCGACGCGTGCAGGCAGACGCTGCCGCATGATGGCAAGAAACCGATCCAGATCAGGATTCAGGGCAAGCTTATTGCGGGCACTGGGCTTGCACCGCGGCTTGCATCTCTGGGTCGAGCAGGGCGCCGTGCCAATGGGCGGAGCAGAGTTGGCCGGCAGACAGGCCGCTGGTTCCGCGGAGATCGGCGCCGAACAGCGTTGCGCCGTGGAAATCGGCGTTGCGCAGGACCGCCCCGGTCAACACGGCGCCATCCAGCACCGCGGACTTAAGATCTGCGTCCAGCAGGATTGTGCCCTTCATCTGGGCTCCGTTCAGGTTGGCCTGCGTCAACTTCGCGGAAGAGAGATCCGCCTGTTGAAGGTTGGCGAACGAGAGGACGGTTTGTTCCATCTTGGTGTCACGCAAGTCCGCAAGGGACAGATCCGCTCGCAGCATCTGTGCGTAACGCAGGTTGACAGCGTAGAGTGACGCGCCCCCAAGCTTGGCGTTGGATAGGCGCGCATTTTCCAGAATGCTATAGGAAAGATCGGCGGCCCGGAGGTCGGCGCCGGTCAGATTCGCGCCTGAGGCGTTGGATGAGACCAGCAGGGCGCGGCTGATTTTTGCGCGGTCCAGAATCGCATCGCGCAGATTGGCTTCGCGAAGATTGGCGCCGCGGAGGTCGGCTTCGGAAAGATAGGCGCCTTCTAGGTTCGCGCGCCAGAGTTTGGCGTTAACCAGATAGGAGCGGTAGCCGCGGGTGAATCGCAGATTAATCTGGTTGAGGTGCGCGCCCTCTACTTCGGCCAGGCCCTGTTCGCTCCAGTTGCCATCTGGCGGCGGCCCGGAGAGCGAGGCCTCCGTCAAATCGGCATACGGTCGATAGCCGATGGATTGGAGCACGTTCGCGGCCCAGCGACGAATGTCAGCGGTGGAATGCTCGGGAGCGATGTCGCGGTCCGAAGGCAGGCCGCGATTGATACCGAGAGAGAACAGGAGGATAACGCAGCCGGTAGCGAGCGCGGCTCGCAGGGTCATAAATGCCAGGCGTAGGAGGTTTTTGGTTTTGTGGTGTCGCAATTCGCCTGGCCGCAGAAATTTGGAAACGATCGAAGGCAGGCAGGTGGCGGCGCCGACGGAAAGGGTCAGCAAGACCGAATGCAGCAGCGTGCCGCGGAAATCCTGGCGCACGAGATAGCGCAGCCAGAACACGAAGAGCGTTGCGGGGACCACCCAGTAGGCCAATATCGTGGAGAGCATGGTCTCTAGCACCGCGAACGGCGAGCGTCCATCACGCATCCACCGGAAATGACGGCGCACCACGCCCATCAAGTACCACGGGCCGTCTTTTTCCAGCGTTTGACCATCCATGAACACGGCGGGAAGTTCCGCCATGCCTCCCCAGAGACGCAACAATAAGAAGTGAAATCGTACATAGGCGATGAACAGCAGTATCGGCCCACCCAGATAAAAGCCGGTCATGGGAAGGACATTGCCCAGCCGGGAGATCGGGATCGCGGACGAATTCAAGATCAGGCGCAGATCGGAAGTGGTCGCCACCAGTAAACAACAAATCGCGCTGAGAGAGAGCATCAGGAAATAGAACCATCGCGCGACTTTGGTGGCATCTTCGATGGCGCGGGAGCTGTCGAAGGCCGCGACTGTTTCCGGAAGTATGGCGTCAAAAAGATTCGCGCCGCCGAGGCGTCCCACCCATACGCCTTCCGCGCCATAGAGGTTCGCGCCCATCAGATTCGCGCCGCGCAATTCGGCACCGAGCAGGTTGGTGTCGCGCATGTCGGCCTGGACCAGGCTTGCGCCGCGCAGGTTGGCCATAGAGAGATCCGCACCAGCCAGGTTTACGCGCTGGAGAGACGCGCCCTGGAGATTGACGCCGGTCAGGTCCGCCTTGGCGAGGCTCACACCGCTCAGGTCGGCTTTCGCGCCGCTTTCGCCGGCCGACTCCACCCACATTCGGTGCTGATCCAGGACTTCGGCAAGTTCCAGCATCGAAATGGACGCTAGGCTTTCTTCGTTGGCAATTTCGGGCTGCGGGCGCTCATGCAGCCCTTGTGTCTGCACATCGCTCGTCAAATCCGCAGGTTCGGGTGCGGGCGCGACATTTAGAGGGTCCGCTGCGCCGGGCACCTCAGCGGCCTTGGCAGCCTCTGCTAAGCGCTCAGCTTCCAACGCCGCCTGCAGTTCTGCAATCGTTTCGGTTTGAATTTCCAAAGCCATTCCTTGCACTCCTGTCGATCAACCCATCGCGTTCAGCGTGAACCCCAAAATCGTTCGAGGACGGACTTCTTCCCACCTGGCGGGTCTTGCCACCAGCAACGTCAGTCCATACGGGGGGTGGGTCCCGGGCACCGATCATCCTCGCCTAAAAGACTGGTGGAAGTCGCCTGCTCCGAAGTACAGGCGGCTTAGAGGTAACATCGGCGGTGAAAAATCAAGCCTTTCGCGGTCTTGACGCTTAGACATGCGCCGACACGTATTCTTTTCGTGGCCGACCACGCTACAAAGGACAATGGTCAGGTCTGGATCGGGTAGGATTCTGAAGTCAGCAAGGACCGCGAGGTGTTGGAATGAGCACGGCTGTTGTTGGGGAGGTGCAAGGCATTGGCGCCAGGAAACGCGAACCCGTGGCCGGCGCTCTGCACACGATCGTGCTCCTGGTGATTCTGCTGGGAGCGGCTGCGCTGATGTATCTATCGACGAGCAGCGCGCGCTCGGCGCAACAGCCGAATCGCTTGACGTTCTACGGTACAACCATGGTGTGGGAATGGCTGCTGACTGCCTATGTGTTGTTTGGTGTGCGCCGCCACGGAACCCCGCTCAGCGAGGTAACCGGCGCGGCGTGGAAGGACGCGAAGGATTTCTTTCGTGACCTAGGGATTGCCTTGGCGTTCTGGATGGTAGCGTTGGTCGTGCTGGCGGCCACGGCGAAGCTCGTGCATTTCGGCGGGTCCCAGCAAAATCTTAAATTCCTTGCGCCGGAGGGCGCGGCGCAGGTTGCCGCATGGATTGCGTTGTCATTGACCGCGGGAATTTGCGAAGAGACGATTTTTCGCGGCTATCTGCAAAAGCAGTTCATCGCATGGATCGGCAACGCCCCCGCGGGCCTATTTCTCTCCGCGCTGATCTTCGGTGTTTGCCACATCTACCAGGGAGCAAGAGCCGTCGTCGTAATCACGGTGTACGGCGCATTGTTCGGGATTCTGACGCAATGGAGAAAGAGCATGCGCCCAGGAATGGTCACGCACACGCTGCACGACACCTTCAGCGGATTAGCGGTAAAATTCTTGCCGAAGTGAGTCGGATGATTGCTGGGATTTCTCTGTAGAGGGCACGCTTCCGCGCGTCCCTCTATTACGGTCGGATACCCGTTAGCCGTACGTCTGCGCGGCCTTCCGTAAAATACGCGTGAAAATAAAGCAGCCGGAGCGCTCCGCTGAGGGGCCGAGGCACTCCGGCTCATCCTGCCCGCCTCCGCAGTGAGCGAGCAAGAAACTCGTACAAAATCTATAAACACAAAACTGGTAAGACCGTTTCTATTGCTTCCGGTCTTCGTCGCTGCGCAAAAACTCGTAGCGTTCGATCGCGGCGACGACGCCAATGGCGCCCTCGTCACGCGCTTCGGTCCGTTGCACACGGCCAAGGCAGCGCACGCGTACGGGGCCTGCAAGCGTAATCTCGTTTGGCAAGGTCAAGAGGATCTCGATAGCGGAACCCTGTTTGACATCCTTGGAGAGGAAGAAATAGACGCCCCGAGAACTAACGTCACGGGATTCCGTACTGGTCTCGCCGACCGCCGCACCCGTCGTCCATCGGACGGTTAGCGGCAGCCGCATTTGAAAGCGCTGGGTATTGCGGCGTTCGGACGCGGTCAAGGCGGAGCCTCCTGATTGAAAGTAGAGTTTAGCCGGGGTGGGGCCAAGCGACAATAGGACTGCGGATACAAAATCGATTTAAGCTTTGAAAGTACGGATGTACCAGAACCGGCGCGGTCGAGAGCAGTACTCGGTCACGTCCTGCGGCCCGCTAAGCTACTATAAACACAAGACTTGTTGCTTAACTGGAAAATTGACGCAAGGCACTTCAGACCGCAAGCCTTCATTTATTCGGGACAAACCTAGTTTTTTCAGTGTATGAGCTGCGCGCAATCGTCGCGCAATAAATATGGATCGCGTTATCGTGGCGTCGGAGGAAGACCCTACATAAGCGGTATTAGGCCTGGCCGCCGGGAAACTTGATGAACGGGGTCTAACCGCACGGCTAAGAACCAACGTTAAGCGCAGGTGACGGCGACAACGCTGCTGGATGCTTTAACCACAGCGACCCAGAAATCAAGAAACACCGATTCCGAAATGTTCCACGAAGCGAATTTCGAGAGATGGCAGAGCTACGTTTGGTCGATCAAGCGATGGTGGATGGCGTAGAGAGCGAGTTCGAGCCGATCGGAAACGCCCAACTTGTCGAAGATGTTGTGAAGGTGGTTCTTCACGGTTTGCTCGCTGATAAAGAGCTTCTCGCCGATTTCCTTATTGCGAAATCCCTGGGCCACGAGCTGCACGATCTCTTTTTCGCGGTCGCTCAGCAGCGGCTTTTCGCGGCGAGGGCCGGATTCCGAAGACTTCGAGAACGCCTTCATGACTTCCGAGGTCATGCGGTTGTCGAGCCAGATTTCACCGGCGAAAACCCGGTGAATGCTCTTCACCAGCAAATCCGTGGCGGATTGCTTGAGAACGACGCCGCGTGCGCCGAGTCGCATGGCGCGCACTACGTCGCGATCATCTTCCGCGGCTGTGAGTACTACAACGCGAGTGGGTATCGTGTCGAAGTTCACTTCTTCGAGCACCGCAAGCCCGTCTTTATCGGGCATGCGCAGATCGAGCAGCAAGATATCCGGCTTCAGCTTCGCGAGCATCTTGATACACTCGGCGCCGTTCTGAGCTTCGCCGACGATCACGATATCTTCGTCAGCGCCAAGCAGTTTGCGCAAGCCGTCGCGGAAAATTGCGTGGTCATCCGCGAGGAGGACACGAATTTGTTGTTTTGGTTTGGCCATTAGCCGAGCGGAATCTCGATAGACAGACGCGCTCCGTGGCCAGGATTCGACTCCACGGTCAACACGCCCCCCACGGTACGCGTACGCTCCTTGATGGAGATAGGACCCAACCGCAGACGGTCTAACTCGTCGCCTGTGAACCGTCCAGCGAAGCTAAACCCTTCGCCGTTATCGTCAACCACCAAAACGAGCCGGCTGTCGTCCTGCGACAGTTTTACCACGACATGGGAAGCCTTAGCATGCTTTTTTATATTGTTGAGTGCTTCCCTGTATATCTGGAACAGTTCCCGGCAGACGCGGTCCGGGGCTTGCACCTCGACGGAATCAATCAGTAAATCCAAGGCGAGGGTGGATTCGTTGCGGAAACGTTCGGCAAAGCCAATCATCAGATCAACCAGGTCGGCGCTCTGCACTCGAACCGGGCGCATGTCCGTCACCATTCGACGGAGCTCGGCGGACTCGCCCTTAACCGTCTGCTGTAGCAAGGCCAGGCTGGCGGAGGCCTGCTCGGGCGTCACCCCGACCTGCCGACGGAGCACGTCTAGCTGGATTTCAAAGCTCAGCAGGGTCTGGAGGATACCGTCGTGGAGGTCGCGGGAGATGCGGCTGCGTTCAGCTTCGATGGCGCGGGCGCGCAGGTGGCGTAACAGAAAGACGTTCTCTAGGGACGGGCCGATGTGGCGGGAAATGCGTTCAAACCAGGCTAAGTCGTCTCGGGTGAAGCGGTTGCGGCCATTGAGAAGAAACAGTCGCCCGACGGGCTGGCCACCCTGATCGAAAGTGACCGTCATCATGGACTTCAGCCCCAGCAGTTGCTGCGTCGGGCCGGGGAGCCGCGGGAGCGACTTTAGGGACCGGCCGTCCCGGCGGTCCCAGCCAAATCCCGATCCCGCTCCGACAAGGCTGTTCCAGCTGATGCTCGCGTCGGCGTCATCGAGCAAGAGGCCATCGGCGCGCGTCAGCGGGAGATTGTCGGGCATTAGGCGGTCGCCTTCGCCGGCTTTATGGCGCCAGAGAAAAATGCGTTCAAGGTCGGTATCGCGATAGACGAGCAGCGCCTCCTGAACCTGGAAGGCTCGTGTGAGCTCATCGAGGAACAGGCGGAGGCACTCGGCCAGACCTTGGTCGACCTCCATGGTGCTGGTGATGCGTGAAAAGAATTCGTTTTGCACCGCGAACAGGCGGTTGCGGTCGCCAAGAAAGGCGATGCCCGCGCCGGCCGCGAACGTAGCACCCGCAAGACCCAGCCACGAGACGATCCTGATCCAGTGGATTTCTCCTTTCACGACCGTAAGCAAGACAAGTTCCAGGGATAGGAGGCCCGCGAGGGGGAAAGCGGAGTTAAGGCCCCAGCGAATGCCTGCGACGTAGCAAACAAACAGATAGGGAAACCATGCGGGAACCATGGTTGGGCTGACGATCATAAAGTAGCCCAACGCTACCAAGTCGCAGAACAGTGGCAGGTGCCACGAACGGCTGGGAACGATTTTTTCAAACAGCACCGCGCAGAGTGACAGTACCAGATACCCGATCAGAAATGAGATCGAGCCCTTGGCGTGCACCGGCGCCGACTGCTGTAGCAGCGCGATCAGCGCCAACAGAACGATGATTGGGCGGGCATAGGCAATCTGCCGTTCAAAGTGTCGGCGATCGGTTTCGTGCGGATTCATGCGCGGGGACGCATTCCTTATCAATTCAGTCTAGCAAGGGATGGCGAGCACGCAGTAAGGGCGTTTCCAGCTAAGAACGAGTCACCGAAAGGACACCAAACACAGACGCCAATCGCGGCGAATCCAAGGCAGGCACACCCCAGTCACTCCACCCAACGACTGTCGCTGTCCTCTTGGAGTGCGCAGCTAGCCGCCGCCTTGATGAATAATGATTACCCGCCAGGCCGTGTGGACGACCTTGCAGAACGCCCCGCATAAACCGCCGAAGGCGGTGAGGCGCGGCCGGACTGCGCACCCTTGGCGGTCTCCGGACTGGTGATCGCCCGCCGAATAGCCGCCAGCGGAGCATCATCGTTCAAGTGCACCGTCTTGCCGTCACTATCGATGCCCAGTTCCTTCCACATAGCAGAAAGATCGACTGGCATCGGCTGATCTTTCATCTTGCCATAGAGCACAATCAACACCGGCACCCCTGTGGCCTGATCTCCGGCCTTCAAGGCATCTTCGACTTTCCAATCGTAGCGAATGTCGCCGCCGGCGTTCAGAATCCCGCGCAGCGCATCCTGCAGACCCTTCTTGTTGTTCGTCTGCTCTCGAATTTTGACATCGGCCATGAAGCAGAACAGTGCCCCGCCCCAATACGTGCTCGCCCACGTGTGCGTGTGGTCGAGACCCTTGTCGTCTGGATCCGGAAC
>Ga0210402_10004204_pt1 | contig 13173 bp, 15 predicted proteins | sample IncBWC7MmetaG_FD_161055 | JGI IMG/M metagenome (GOLD analysis project Ga0210402, IMG submission 161055) | Forest soil microbial communities from Barre Woods Harvard Forest LTER site, Petersham, Massachusetts, United States - Inc-BW-C-7-M | ecosystem: Environmental > Terrestrial > Soil >...
AGGTGCGAGCGCTTTTTGCGAGCACCTCTGGTTGCGATGTGCATTGAAATTGTGCCGCGTCAGCGGCACTGGATGAATGATACGAATGACGATTGCGACGACTTCCAGTGCCGCTGACGCGGCACGAGATCCATAACATTCGCAACCAGGGGTGCTCGCAAAAAACGCTCGCACCCCTGGCTACCGTCTGATTGCCGCTAACGCGGCAAAACCGCCGTGGCCCCTGAGCCGGCCTCTTCCCCGCTCCGGCTTCTCGGGATATAAAGCGCGGCCATGCTGAAGAACTGCGTCGCCGTGCTCCTCCTCATCGCCTCCTCCGTCCTCGCTCAGGAGGTGAAGACCACTCCGCAGCCGAAACCGACGATCCGGGAGCTGACGCTCGAGAACATCTTCGATCCGAAAGCGAAAGTGTCGTTTGCCGGGACGCCCCAGGGGGGATTCCACTGGCTCGACGACAAGACCTTCGCCTGGCCGCGCACCGAAGATGGGAAGGTGGTCGAGCAGGCGGTGATGGAGAGCGAGAGCGGCAGCAAGCACGTCCTCTTCAGCGCCGCGAAACTCGAAGCGGCGGCCACGAAGATCGCCGGCGTGTCATCGGAAGAGGCGGCCGGGCTCGCCAAACAGCGGAGCTGGAACGTCAGCCCGAACAAGAAGAGCGCCCTGCTCACCATCGGCAACGACGTCTATCTGTACACGTTCGACTCCGACTCCATGACGCGGCTCACCTCCTCCCCCGGTGAGAAAGAGGAAGTGATGTTCAGCCCTGACGGGCGCTTCATCTCGTTCGTGCGCGAGAACAACATCTACGCCGTCGACGTGGCCACGCAGCGCGAACGGCAGCTCACCACGGACGGCAACGCCAACCTGCAGAACGGCATCCTCGACTGGGTCTACCAGGAAGAGGTCTACGGCCGCGGCAACTTCCGCGCCTATTGGTGGAGCCCCGACTCCACGCGCATCGCCTATCTGCAGCTCGACGAGCGGCCGGTCCGGCACTTCGCCGTGGTCGATCACCTCCCGTACCAGCAGAACGTCGAGTCCGAGCTCTATCCGAAAGCGGGGGCGCCGAATCCGATCGCCAAGCTCTTCACGGTCAGCATCACCGGCACGGCGCCGAAGGAAGTGAGCACGGAGAGTTACAGCGGCGCCGACTTCCTCATCGTCCTGGTCGACTGGTCACCGGACAGTTCCAAGGTCGTCTATCAGATCCAGAACCGCGAGCAGACCTGGCTCGACCTCGATGCCGCCGACGTGCGCGGCGGCGGCGCGCCGAAGACGCTCTTCCGCGAGTCGACGAAGGCGTGGGTGGACATCACCGGCAACCCGGTCTGGCTGAAGGACGGATCGTTCCTCTGGCTCAGCGAGCGGAGCGGGTTCAAACACCTCTATCAATACTCCGCGGACGGAAAGCTCATCCGGCAGATCACAAACGGGCCGTGGGAAGTGCGCACGGTGCACGGCGCCGATCCCGCCAACGACTGGATCTATTTCTCCGGCACCGAGCGATCTGTCCTCGGCACGGACATCTACCGCGTTCACCTCGACGGGAGCGGTCTGAAACGGCTTTCCGAAGCGCCCGGCCAGCACAACGCCAACTTCAATCCGTCGTTCACGTCGTATCTCGACACGTTCTCAGACGCCTCCACGCCGCCGTCGACGTCGCTGTACCGCGGCGACGGAACGCGCGTGCGCGTCGTCGACGCCAACGAGGCGCCGATGATGCGCGACCTTCACATCGCCAAACCGGAGTTCGTGCAGGTGAAGACGCGCGACGGCTTCGTCATGGAAGCGATGATGATCAAGCCGCCGGACTTCGATCCCTCGAAGAAGTACCCGGTCTACGAGCACACCTACTCCGGTCCGCACGCACAGCAGGTGCGCAATGCGTGGGCCGGGCAGACCTATCTCTGGCACCAATTCCTGGCGCAGCACGGCGTGATCGTGTGGGTGTGCGACAACCGCAGCGCCAGCGGCAAGGGGGCGGAGTCGGCCTGGACGTCGTACAAACGGATGGGCGAAGGGGAGCTGCGCGACCTCGAGGACGGGCTGAAGTGGCTGACGTCGCAGTCCTACGTCGACGGATCGCGCGTGGCGCTCAGCGGCTGGAGCTACGGCGGCTTCATGACATCGTTCGCCCTGACGCACAGCACGATGTGGAGCGCCGGCCTGGCCGGGGGAACGGTCTCGGACTGGCGCGACTACGACTCGATCTACACCGAGCGGGTCATGCTGATGCCGCAGAACAACCCTGACGGCTACAAGGACACCGCCCCGCGCTGGGCGGCCAAGAACCTCCACGGCAACATCCTGCTGATGCACGGCACGATCGATGACAACGTGCACATGCAAAACACGATTCAGTTCATCTACGAGCTGGAGAAGGCCAACAAGCCGTATCAGCTTCAGGTCTACCCGAAGTCGCGGCACGGCGTCGTCGATCCCGCGCTCGTGGCGCACATGCGCGCGGCGATGTGGAAGTTCATCGAGGAGAACCTCGGGGTGAAGTAGGCGGTAATCGTTCCGCGCAACGAAAAGCCATCCGCAGATGGCGCAGATGAACGCAGATAATGTGTCCCAATCTGCGGCATCTGCGGGTAATCTTTCGTCCGTGTAAGCGCCGGCGGCCTTGGGGCCGTCTGCTCGGAGACCCCAAATCTGGAGGAGGAGGATTTATGCGTAGTCGTGTCTTTGTGTTCGTTCTACTCGTCATCATCACTCTCACTGGAGGCTATCTGGTCGGGTGCGCAACGGGGGGGCAGCCGCATATGAATGCGGCCCTCGATGAGCTCCAGGCCGCCCGGGCGGAGCTGGAGGCCGCCGAGTCCGACAAGGGAGGGCACCGGGTCAAGGCCATCGGTCTCATCAACGAGGCCATCGGCGAGGTCCAGGCAGGAATCGAATTCGCCCGCACTCACTGATCAGGACACGAAATTGAGGAGATTGTGATGAAACATCAAAGAATTATTGGCGCCCTTTTCCTCTGTCTGACGCTCATCGGCGGCATCGTCGCCGGCCGGGCACACGCCGCGCAGTCGCACATGGTCGCGGCACGCGGTCACCTTCGCGGCGCGCGTCAAGAGCTCCGGGATGCATCGGCCGACAAAGGCGGCCATCGCGAACGAGCGATCGGCCTCGTCGACAGCGCCATCGGCGAAGTCGACGCGGGGATCGAGTACGCGCGCGGACGGTAATGCTGGCGATTCAAACGTAGCGCCGTCGCCCTGACGGCCGGACCGCCAGTGCCCGCTGGCGGTCTTTGTGATCGCGAGGACGTCGCCGCCGGCGCTTCGCGCGTTGCGCGTACAATCCTCCCAAATCGCCCACATTGGGAGAGCAGGTAAATCCATGTTCGAGTCCGCTACATCCGCGCCCCGCTTCCGACCTTCGTTTCCCTTCAAACTGCCGCCGCTCCGGGGAGGACTCGTTCGCTTCCTCCTTCGCGTCGGCGTCCTCATCGTGCCGCTGATTCTGCTGCGGGCCTGCCTCATCACGTACGTGCCGCTCGATCAGATCGGGCTCCGGCAGGTGTCGTTCGGGATGAACAAGGGCTTGCAGAAAGAGCTCGTGCAGCCCGGCTACCGGCGCTCCATCAGCGGATACGAGACCATCCGCACGTTCCCGCGCAACGTCCAGGCGGTCGAGTTCACCAACGATGAAGCCGAGAAAGGCGCCGACCATCGCACCGTAGCCGCCATCAACGTCCCGACCGTCGACGGGTACCCGGTGGCCGTCGACGTCACGGTCCTCTATCGCATCGCCGACCCTTTCCTGGTGGTGTCCAAGTTCGGATTCGGACGTGGCTACGAGGACAACGTGGTGATGCGGTTTACCGATCCCGCCATCAAGCAGCACCTCGGCGAGCTTCGCGCGGAAGAGTTCTACCGCGACCAGCGCATCGCCAAGGTGCATGACCTCAGGAAGGAGTTGGCCGACAAGTTTCGCCAGAACGGCCTGGAGTTGGCGGACGTGCTGATCCGGCAGTACGACTACCCCGACACCTTCCAGCAGCTCACCGAGCAGAAAAAGATTCAGGACCAGTCGGTGCTGACCAACCGCGCGCTGACCAAGCAGGCCGAGGTCGATACGCGGCTCAAGCAGACCGCGGCCGAGGGGCAGAACTCGATCAATGTCCGCAGCGCGGAGTTTCAGGCGCAGATCACGGGGCTCAACGCACAGAAAGACAATTACGAGCGCTCCAAACACGCGGAAGCCGATCTCCTCGTCAAGAGCGCCGAGGCGCAGGGAACGGAAGAGATCAACCGGGCCATGGAGGGGGCCGGCTCCGACAAGCTGCTGCGGTTGCGCAAGGGCCTGGCCATCCTCAACGGCATCAAAGGTCCGATCTACATCAGTGAAGACCCGACCGATATCGGGAAGATCACCGGATCAGGGAAGCACTGAGGCGAATGATGAAACGACTGCTTGCATTGCTCGCCACCCTCCCCTTCCTTGCGGCCTGCACGCCGCATACGACGCAGGCCACGGAGGTCGGGGTCCGCTTCAATAAGATCACCGGGTCGACGGAGAACTCCGATCCGGGGGCGACGTACTTCTTCGCCCCGATCATCAACGACTGGACCACGTACGATACGTCGACGCAGAACCTGGTGATGTCGGCCAAAGCGGCCGAAGGCGACCGCAAGGAGAAAGACGACCTGCGGTTCAAGACGCGCGACGGCAACGACATCGAGACGGACGTCACCATCCGCTGGCGGATCGATCCGAACAAGGCGGCGTACATCTGGCGCACTGTCGCTCCGGATACGGTGTCGCTCAAGGAGCGCGTGGTGCGGCCGCTGGCACGCGCGTACGTGCGCGACGTCCTCAACCGGCTCGATTCCGAGGAGTACTACAACCCTGACCTGCGGTTCGCGGCGGCGAGCGACGCCACCAAAGTGATGGCTGCCCAACTGAAACCGTACGGCGTCATCGTGGAGCAGGTCATCCTCGGCGATTTCGCTTTCAAGCCCGACTACCAGAACCTCATCAACAAGCGGAAGGAAGCGGAGAAACAGGCCGAGAAGCTGGAGTCGCAGATCCTGGCCACCCTGGAATCGAATAAAGCGAACGTGCAGCAGAAGGTGGCCGAGCTGACTGAGCAGCTCACGCGCGCGCAGGGCGATTTCGAGCAAGCCAAGCGCGCCGCGGACGCCTACGTGGTGCGCAAGCAGCAGGACGCGCAGGCCACTCTGTCGGAGAAGAGCGCCGTAGCCCAGGGGATCAAGAAGGAGCGCGCCGCGCTCAACGGAAGCGCGGGCGATGCGTATGTTTCGCTCCAGTTGATCGACGCACTGCAGAAGAAGGAGATCCGGCAGATTCCGAAGCTGCCGAATGGCAACGTCATCATCGACGGCAACAAGCTGCTCGAGCAACTGGGCGTGATTCAGTATCAGCAGCAGAAGGCGCCGCCGGAGCAATAAATGCTGAACATCGCCGGTGCCGAATACGACTACGCGCAAGTCGTCTATGTAGTGCTGCAGGAGTGCGAGCATCGCCGCCGCAGCTTCGAGGAGGAGTCGTTCGAGGCCGAGGTCCGCGCCTGCGGCGCGGAGAAGCTGGCGGAGATCAAAGCGGTCTACGACGAATCCGGCGGATCTGCCGTTTACTGGGAGGCGCTCGAAAAAGAGGTGGACGAGGTGGTGCTGCCGCAGTACATCGAGGCGGCGCGCTCGATCACCGAGCAGGAGCGGAACAGTTTCGGCATCTGGCGCGGAGGCGACCTCGGCGCCCGTTTCGCCTTCGCCCTGGCCGGCCTACTCATCGGCAGCATCATCGTCAAGCTACCGTTCATCCCCATCGCCGAGGACATGTTCGCCTTCGCCCTGACCGCGGCAGGATTCCTCTATCCCGACATCAAACGCTTCATGCACGAGCGCCGCTACATGAAGGTCCTGAACCGCATCGTCGCCGACAGCGCCCGCTACCAGGAGAACGCCCGCCTGCACTACATGACCACGCAGGACATCAAGAAGGCGTTCGAGCCGGGGGAAACGCGGCGATTGCCCCGGTGAGGGCAAGATGGTTGTCGGTTGTCGGTTGTCGGCTCGGTTATCGGTTGTTGGTTATCGGTTGTCGGGTGCCGGACGGTTTGCCGCGTGTCCGTGCCGGACGAAGACGAGCGGCACTGCACATGACAACCGATAACCGACAACCGACAACCCCTCGCCTGCCTCCCCTGTTACATAACCTACAACGCCCACCGCGAAGGGACCGGCTCTGCGCTATCCTCCGTGGCACAAACGAAGGAGACTTGATGCGGAAATTTGTCTTTGTCCTTGCCATCCTCGCTGCCGTCTCGGCGCGCGCGGAACAGAAGAACGTGCAGTTACTGACCAATCTCTCCGACTGGCAGCTCGGCGGAGTGATGGACAATTTCACGGCCTCGCTCGGCGTCCATTGCGACTTCTGCCATGTTCGCAATGAGCAGACCAAGACCTGGGACTTCCCCAACGACGCCAAGGATGAGAAGAAGACCGCGCGGGAGATGATCCGCCTGGTCCTCGACGTCAACGAGAAGAACTTCCACGGCCACACCGTGGTCGGCTGTTACACCTGCCACCTCGGCAAGGAGCGTCCATCGCTGGCGGTTGCCCTGCCGGTGCCGCCGATTCCTCCATCGAAACCGGAAGGCGCCGAAGAGGCGGAGCGCAAGACCTATCCCGCGGCGAAGGACGTCGTCGCGAAATACGTAACCGCGATCGGTGGCGAGGAGGCAGCGAAGAAACTGGCCACCTCCTCGGTGACTGCCAAGGCCACGCGCATCGGCGGCAACGGTCAGTCGATGCCGTTGGAGGTCTACCGCTCCGGAAACAACGTGATGACGCGCGGTACGCCGGCGGAAGGTCCGGCGATGGCGCAGATGTACGGTCCGGAAGGCGGCTGGATGACCAGCCGTCAAGGTGTCCACACGCTGAGCGCCGCGGACGCCGCGTTGGGCCTGACGGCGGTGCGTGCCTACGAACCGTTCTCCGGATCGCTCTCCGACAAGGCTCGCGTCGTGGGCAAAGAGACGATCGACGGACATGAAGCGTGGGTGGTCGGCGCCCCGATTGACGAGCACACCCGGCAGCGTCTCTATTTTGACGCCACGACAGGCCTCGTGCTGCGGCGCCTCATCACGATGGACAGTCCCGTAGGCCGCGTTCCGACGCAAACGGACTTCGAGGATTACCGCGACGTGGCCGGGGTCAAGATCCCATTCACGGTCCGGGTATCCAGCGTCAACGGCGGCCAGAGCGGAGCCCGCAAGTACACGTCGATCGAGTTGGGCGGCACCATCGATCCAAAGATGTTCGAAGCGCCGAAGTAGGCATTCAAGAGGTGGTCCCTGGGGGTGGGAGAACGATCAGAAGCCTCGGTTCTCCCACCCCCTACGCCCCCGCACCCCACTCCCCACCCGCCAATCCCGTAGAATGAGCGCAATGAGGGGTGGGCACATCAACCGGGTGAAGCGCCAGGTGTTACGTCAGGCGGTGGCGGAGAACCTCGACACGATTCGAGGATTGCCACCTCGCGCGCTGCAGGCCCGAAGGCGGCTCGGACGCCTCTTCCTGCGCCGGGCACCGCTGGTCATCATCCCGCTGATCCTGGCTGGTTTCGCCTTCATCAGCAGCACCGGAGTGACGCGGCAGACGAACGCCGTACCTGCACAGGCACGACAGCAAGCGCCGAGGCACAACGCGATTCAGGCATCGATGACACCGATGCTGATGACAGACGCCCTGGAGCCGGTCAGCGCATCGGCGTTCCCTCTCTCCGTACACCGCGTGGTGCTCGATGCCGGCCATGGCGGCACCGATCCGGGAGCGTCATCGATCTCGAACGTCAGCGAGAAAGAGATCACGCTCGACATCGAGAAGCGCCTCGGGGCGCTCTTGCGCAAGAACGGCTTCGAGGTCATCGCCACGCGGGACGATGACCGGCTCATCCCGTTGCGCGAGCGTGCCCGGCTGGCGAACGGCTCCTCATCCGACATCTTCGTATCGATTCATGTGAACTCGATCCCGCATCCGAACAATCACGGTGTGGAGACCTACTACCTCGGACCGACCAACGATCCGACGCTCACGCAACTGGCCGCGGCGGAGAACCGGACGTCCGGCTACGCATTGGCCGACCTCCGCAAATTGCTCGACCGCGTCTATGCCGACGTCCGCCGCGATGAGTCCCAGCGCCTCGCCAATGCCGTTCAGCTCCAGATGTTCAGCGGGCTGCGCGGCGTCGATCCCGGCCTCGAAAACTGGGGAGTCAAACGCGCGCCGTTCATCGTGCTGGTGGCCACGGAGATGCCGGCCATTCTCGCCGAGGTTGGTTGTCTGTCGAACGAACGCGAGGCGCAGATGCTGCGCAGCGGCGCATACCGCGAACAGATTGCCCAGGCGCTTTTCCACGGCATCCACGCATACGCAAGCGCCAACGACGCGCCCCAGAAGAAAGGAACCTAATGTCTACTGAACCCGAGATCCTCCCCGAAATCCTCCATGTTGGGATCGACCTCGGCACTTCTCGCAGCGCGATCTCCGCGTCGAACGGCGAGCGTTTCGTCGTCGACAGCTTCGTCGGCTGGCCGGCTGACATGGTGGCCAGGAAAGTCCTCAAGCGCGATGTCCTCATCGGCCACGAAGCAGTCGCCAACCGGACCATGCTCGACCTGCATCGTCCTCTCGAGCGCGGCCTGTTGAAGGAAGGCTCCGACAAGGATGTCGAAGCCGTGCGCGAGCTGCTCAGGCATCTGCTTCGCCTCGTCGGCGTCAGCTCCAATGGAAAGATCGACAGCTCCAATGTGCGGGCCGTGGTCGGGGTCCCCGCCGCGGCGCTGCGCACGAACAAGCAGTATCTCCGCAACTCGATGAAGGGGATCGTCGACAGCCTGATGATCGTGAGCGAGCCGTTCGCGGTCGCATACGGCCTGAACGCGCTCCTGCACACGATGATCGTCGACATCGGCGCCGGCACCACCGACTTCTGTGTGATGAAGGGGCGCTACCCCGGCGAAGAGGATCAGCGGACGCTGACCATCGCCGGCGACTCTCTCGATACACAGCTTCTGAAGCTGATCGAGGAGCGCTATCCGCAGGCGAACGTGACGATCTACATGGTGCGGGAGTGGAAGGAGAAACACAGCTTCGTCGGCGATCCGCCGAAACGCGTGCTGGTCACGGCGCCGGTCAAAGGAGTGCCGACGGAGCTCGACATCACGAACGAGATGAAAACGGCCTGCGAGACGCTGCTTCCGCCGACCGTCGAGACCATGCTCGACCTTCTTTCGCGCGTCGAGCCGGAGTTCCAGGAGCGCGTTCGAGGCAACATCATCCTCTCCGGCGGCGGCGGCCTCATTCGCAATCTTGCCCGCTCGCTGGAAGATGCGCTCAAACAAGTCGGCGGCGGCAAGGTCACGCACATGCAGGACCCCGTCTTCGTCGGCTCCGACGGCGGCCTGGCACTGGCGCTGGATGCACCGGACGAGGATTGGGAGAAGCTGACGGCGTAGGGTCACCTGTCCCCTGAGCCGGCGAGCTCGTTCAGGAGCGAATGGCTGCGTGAACGAGGTCGTCGAGTTCGCTCACGTGTCCATGGCTAACATGAGTGAGGTCGCCGAGCTCGTTCACTTGCCCATGGCTAACATGAATGAGGTCGCCGAGCTCGTTCACGTGGCCATGGCTAACATGAATGAGGTCGCCGAGCTTGTTCACGTGCCCATGGCTAACGTGAATGAGGTCGCCGAGCTTGTTCACGTGCCCATGGCTAACGTGAATGAGGTGGCCGAGCTTGTTCACGTGCCCGTGGCTTGCGTGAGTTATTAGGTGAAGGCGCCGATCAGGCCTGCTGGCCCTCTTCAGCCATCTCGAGCAACGCGTTGACCGTCTTCGTCGGCTCCGACGGCGGCCTGGCCCTGGCACTGGATGCACCGGATGAGGATTGGGAAAGGCTGACGGCGTAGGGGGGACTACTTCTTCTTCGCCGTCGACGATTTCGAACGAAACGAGCGCGTTACAGCGGGCGCGACAGCGGTTCTCGCGGCAATGTGTTTTGGCAGCCGAACATCGGGACGCCGCCAGAGAATGCGCGACCGGGGAAGCGGCACTTCGCGAAACAGAGAGGCAAGACAAGCCGAGGCATCGAGCGCTGTCGGGATGCGAACCGTGAGTTGGTTGGAGTCCTTGCCGTAGTCGAGGACGACGTACTCGCCGGCGTCCAGTCTGACCAGCGCGCCTTTCGATGGCTCAGGAGCAGCCCACGGATCGTCGATTTCCTGGAAGGAGATAGGAAACCATTTCGTCAACTCGGTTTCCGACAGCCTGGCAGTCATCACAGGGAAGGCGTTTTCTTTCAGCTCGTTGGGTTTGGCTGTTCGCAAGGCGTCTACTCCACGTCGCGTCTCATGGTAACAATAACCGGGATGGCCACCAACTCGTTCCGCTCCAGAATCACTACACCTGCCCGGCCGTGGCTCCATTCGGGCCAACCTGGCACTGACCAGGGATCGGGCTCAACGTCCGTGTAGAACTCGATCCCGATAATCCCTTCCGGCAGCGGTCCTTCCCAGGCCTTCACACAAGGCACGATGCCCGCGAAGTAGTTCCCGCGGGGCTTTCCCCAGATCCTGCTGGACGCACTAATCAGTTCATTCTCCTCTGGATTGTGATGCGACCGGCGGTGGTAGGGACCGAACTTCGCAGGCCGCAGAGATAAGCTCATTGCTGCGGGATTCTAGGCTACCGGCCCTCTTCAGCCATCTCGAGCAACGCGTTGACCGTGTTCCAGTTCCGCGCCGTCACATTCACGCCGAGCTTCTTCTCGGTCAGTGCGTTGGAGAGCTTCGAGCCGGCGATGCCGTCAGGGAGATAGAGGTACAGCTCACGATCGCCGAAGTGAAGCTCCTCAGAGTCGATCTTCAGCTTCATTAGAAGCGCCCTCGCCTCTTTCCCAATCTCGCCGTCGAGGAATGCAACCAGGAAGGCTTTGGGATTCCGTTGCGGCCCGGCGGTGAACGGATTCGCGGCGATGACCGCTCGCATCTCGCTCGCGGTTCGCAGGATCACCTTCGCCTCGAACCCGGTCGCTTTGCGGATGCCATCCTCGATTCGCTTGGCGAGCACCTTCCGATCGAGGCTGCTGCAAAAGACGACGTTCCCGCTCTGGAGATAGGTCTTCGCGCCCTTCAAGCCGATGGCGTCGCAGAGCGATCGCAACGCGTCCATCTTCAGCAGCTTGTTGCCGCCGACGTTGACGCCACGGATCAGGCAGATGAAAGGCTGGCCGGACGACATCCGGGCATTATGCCCGCAACGCTTCCACCGGCTGCATCCTCGACGCGCTGATCGACGGATAGAGACCGGCCAGCAATCCCATCGAAATGGCAAAGCCGCTGGCGACGGAGAGGCCGAAGAACGATACAGGCAGGCCGCCCGGGAAGAAGCCGGCGATGAGTTTCACGAAAACGATGCCGAGGGCTACGCCGATGGTGGCACCGACGGCGGAAAGCGTGACCGCCTCGATCAGGAACTGCATGAAAATCTCGCCGTCGCCGGCGCCGATGGCCTTGCGCAGGCCGATCTCGAAGAGGCGCTCGGAGATGGAGATCTTCAGCACTGAGAAGATGCCTACCCCGCCGATCAGGAGCGAAATGCCGGCGATCGAGAAGAAAACGATGCGCCAATTGCGCAGTATCCGAACGATGTTCCCACGCTCCTTGAGGATCTCTTTGCCGACGTTGGCGACGCGCACGTCGTGAATGTTGTTGTGCGCGTGCGCCACGATCCCCGCCGCCTCATCCTCGGCATCAATGCTCTTCTCCGGATCATCGGTCTTGGCCAGCATGTAGGAGATCTCGCGGCCGAACATGTCCTGATAGACCGTGAACGGGATGTACGCGCCGCCGGTCTCTTTGCGCATGTCGTCGTCGTTCACGAACTCCATGTTGAACTTCGTGCCGACGCCGATGACGGTGAGCCGCCGTCCGCCGATGCTGACCTGCTGGCCGATGGCGTTGTCGCCTCCGAAGAGCTGCTCCTTCAACTTGAAACTGAGCACGCAGACCGGCTTCTTGGCCTCGACGTCGCTCTGGCCGGGGAAGCGTCCGGCGATGGTCTTGCGGCCCTTGATGGCCACGAACGCGGGGGTGATGCCATAGACGTCGATGCGGCGCGTGACGCTGCCGGCGGTGACGACGGCGCGCGACTCGCCGACGGGACCGACGGAGCTGATCAGAGTGCTCCCATCGAAATACCTCTGATCCTCGACGCGGAGTCCATGGGAGAGATACGCCTTGGCGCGCTCCATCGGATCGGACGGCTTGCGCTGCGAGAGGACGAGAACACCGTCCATGCCGAGGTCCTCGACACCCTGCCACACACCGAGCTCGACGCCGTCGAGCACCGACATCACTACGACGATGGCCAGCGTCCCGAGGATGACGCCGATGAGCGTAAAGAACGAACGGAGCGGATGTCCCTTCACTTCCTCGAGACTGGTGCGGACGGATTCGAGCAGTTGCATCGCTTACTCCGCCCTCAGCGCTTCAATGGGATTCAAACGGGACGCGCGGATGGCCGGGTACATGCCGAAAACCAGGCCGGTGCCGGCGGCGAAGACGATGGCCCATACAGCCGTGCTGACCGTGACCACCGCCGGATCGCGCGTCAGCGCGGCGATACCGTCGGTGAAGAACTTACCGACGACGATACCGAGGAACCCGCCCACCACCGAGACCAGAACGGTCTCGGAAAGGAACTGGAAGAAGATCTGCGCCGGCGATGCGCCGACAGCCTTGCGCGTTCCCACCTCGCGCACCCGCTCGTTGAACGACGCCAGTTGGATGTTCATCACCACGATGCCGCCGACGAGGAGCGAGATGATCCCGCAGATCATGAAGGTCATGTCATACATCTGGTTGTTCTGTTCGTTGCGCTTGAGGTTGGCCACGCGTGAGTAGACGTCGAAGTCCTTCGTACCGTGCTCGCGGAGAAGAACGCCTTTGATCTCATCGACCGCTTCCTGATTGCGCTTCACGTCCTTCATGCGCACGTGCATGAAGGAGACCTTTCCCCGCTCCAGCGTGTCGCCCTTGCGCGTGACGAAGGTGGTGAAGGGGATGTAGATCTGGCGGTTCATCCAGCGCATCACGTTCCGCTTATGATCGAAGCTGAAGTACTTCAGCTTCGATCATAAGCG
>Ga0210402_10004205_pt1 | contig 13173 bp, 7 predicted proteins | sample IncBWC7MmetaG_FD_161055 | JGI IMG/M metagenome (GOLD analysis project Ga0210402, IMG submission 161055) | Forest soil microbial communities from Barre Woods Harvard Forest LTER site, Petersham, Massachusetts, United States - Inc-BW-C-7-M | ecosystem: Environmental > Terrestrial > Soil >...
CAACCAGCAAAACCAATATCGCGATTCGATTCCCGCCCGGTGCTCCATTAGAATCAACGAACCATAACGCCGCTGGACACGTTCAAATCAAAACTTATTGATTGGTCAATAGCACTAGTATCGGTCGTGTCATCTAGCAGACAAATCCACAGTGAACGAATGGCTATAGGCGCGCGGGCTCCCAGACCCGCGCGCTCGTAATCTGCCGGCACCACATCTTAGTACGGATCAGTCATTGGCTTACTATTCCGCTCCTTCTCGGCCTGATTCTGAGCGGTATATCGATCTACTGGGCGTCGCCTGTTTATCGACATGATCCGGATCCACAGTCAGGTGTCTTCGACTACTTCGCTAACGCGGGAATCTGGATTTGTGCTCACATACCCTGGCTGTACCACTACGCAGACCCGGAGGACTGGGTCTACAACCACATCAGCCTTGGACCCTTCATGCTCGCCTTCGCTCTGCGTTTTCACTGGCTCTGCGCGTACTTATTGATGCTGAACGGACTGGTGTATCTTGCGGGCCTCATTCTCGGAGGGGGATGGCGCCCCGGTTGAGCGATGCTCGCGGCGTTCTGCAGGTGACCAGATATTACCTGGGCTTACCCTACGCCATACTTCACCCTTTCGCTAGACATCGGCGCTCGTCGCGCACGTCACCAGATCCATGACCAGATTACTCGCCTCGTATGCGTCGAGGGTTGGAGCACAATCGCATGGTGATCCGGTTTGAGATTCGATGATCTCTTGCATACTTGTGCTTACCGACCGCATCGTTTCATTCCCGTTTGGGTCGAGATTGACCGACGATTCGATGTGGGCATCGGGCGAACCCTTCTGCCATCCGGGCAGAAAAAAGACGAACGCGGTTGACATCGGCCGGCCTTTTCATGAAAGGCCAACGCGCTCATGGACCTATTCAGATCGAGCTGTGTCCTCGCAAGTTGCCGTGTATGTATGGTCCGCCGCGCGATTGCGAGGGGATAGTTAGAGGCGGAGAAAGTCTGCTGCAAATGTATTCGGCTTGTAATGGAGCTGGAGCTCCTAGCCATGATTAATCAAGGCATTGATCATCAAGGCTAGAAAAGATAATGATCTCTACCGCAAGGCAGAACGGTCGAGCACGGGGCTGGGCTAGTTTGAAGTTGTATGGGCTGTTCCGACCGTGATGGGATATTCTTGAGACCCCCGAAGATTGTCGAATAGGTTGAACGCAGACCGCAAGAGGCGCACGATATGCCAGTCGTTCCGGGATTCAAGTACGACCTTTTCATTAGCTACGCCCATAAAAATGATCGCCCGTGGCGCTGGGTAACGGAGTTCGCAGAAACCCTCAAGGATGAACTTGAGGGCAAGAGCCGTGACTTCAGCATCTGGTGGGATCCAGGCTTGCGTACGGGTGAGGACTTCAACATTGCTATAGGCGACGCAATCTCCGAGAGTGCGGTGTTTCTGAGTGTGCTTTCCCTAGCCTATGGCGATTCCACCTACTGCAAACGCGAGATCGAAGAGTTCCGGCAACAGCGGCACCCGGCATTTGGCATCAAGGTGGGTTCGATGAGCCGCATGCAGGCTGTCGTCCTTGACCGTGACTTCACAGCGGATCGCTGGGCGCCCGAGTTCCGCGTCACCAGTCCATGTCCCTTCTATAACTACCATCTGTCGTTGTTCAGCAAGCCCGCCGCTTTGGCGAGCTCTGACCCTTGGATCCAAGGCCTCTGGAAGGTGCGGGACTCGATCTGGGCGACACTCCAGGAGATGAAACGCCAGAAGGAGAAAGGCACTGCGGGCGAACGCTCCTATGATGTGCAAGGCGGTGGAATATCGGCAACCCCGGTAGTCTGTGTCGCCGAGGTGACCGACGACCTCTATCGAAGGCGGGAAAGCCTGCGCTCCTCGCTGTCGCAATCCAGCGACTTTCAGATCAAGCTATGGGCTGATCCCGGACCGCCACCGGCCTCTGGGCCCAACGTCTTGGCTGTGCATCTGTTCGGCAAATATCCCGGCCGGGGCTTCGGCAACTCTGATCTGTCACTGCCCCGACTACAACTGGAGGCTACAGTCCAGGCGAAGCCGGCACGGCGCCCACTTGCATGGTTTGCAGGCGAGCTTAATTTCGATGACGCCGAGACCGACGAGCACAGGGAATTTCTGAGATCTCTTGAAGACCGCAATGACATCGAGTTGCTCCGCACCGATTTTGAGGACCTGAAGGAAGAGCTGCAGAAACGGATGCGAATGAGCACAGCGCCAACGCCGAAAACCATTCGACAGAGCCGCGAATCACCGATCGTCCATATTTGGCATATGATCGACAATCCTGCAATCTTGAGCCCGCTCAAGCAATATCTCAATGAGAACGACTGCGGAATTTCGGTCTACAACTGCGCCTCCACACAAATGGATAAAATGCAATCCAAGCTGGCGATCTGTGACGGCCTTATCATCCCATATACTCCCGATACTCGAATGTGGGCGGAAGACATCATGAGCGAGGCCTTCCGTTTGCGAAGGCACGAAGAACGACCAACCGCATTCGCAGCAGTGGAACTGCCGCCGGCAACCGGGGAAGACTTCAATTTTGAGCATCCGCGGGTCATACCGATCCATGTCAAACGCCCGGATACATTCCAGGACATCGACCACTTTCTCGCTAAATTAGAGCAGCCAAGTGCCTAGCCTCTCCATCGACCCGGTAGCCGGGTCCGCGCTTTCCAAGTCCAATCCATTCCCCGGACTGCGCCCATACGAAGAGCCCGACGCAGACTGGTTCTTCGGCCGCGGCGCCGAGATCAATGATCTACTCAAACGGCTGCGCCGTCTCCACTTCGTCGCCATCGTAGGTGCATCGGGTTGCGGCAAGTCATCACTGATCCGCGCCGGAGTGCTACCCCAGATTCGAGACGGTTATCTCGACGCGAAATGGTCCATCGCCGCCTTTCGCCCTGGCGAACGGCCTTTGGCCAACCTGGCCGAGGCGCTTTGCCCCGAACTGTCGTGCGATCTAGAGGCATTTACCGACACTTTGCATAGCGGATCGCTCGGCTTGGTGAAAGCCGTACAGTCGGCAAATCTGCCAGCCAGCAGCAAATTGGTGATCCTGGTCGATCAGTTCGAGGAACTCTTTGAGTTCGCCCAGCGCAAGGGCGACAGCGCACAGGAAGAAGTCAAGCAGTTCCTCAAACTACTCTTGTCCGCCGCCGCGTCCGACGACGTTGCAGTCTATGTCGTCGTAACTATGCGATTGGAATGGCTGAGCGAATGCGCTACTTATGTCGGCTTGGCTGAGGCGATCAATGAAGGCATCTACCTCATCCCTCAGGTGAGCCGGCGCCAGTTCAGCCAGGCCATCATGGGGCCGCTCGACGCGGCGGGAGGCGCTATTGCTAGCGCACTACTTGATCGCATGTTGAACGATCTGGACGGTCGCTCCGACCAGCTCCCTGTCTTGCAGCACGCTCTTCTGCGCATCTGGGAACGGCGCGGCGGCAAAGACACTTTCGACCGCAGCGATTATGAGGCAGTCGGCACCTTTACCAACTGCCTGTCGAACCACGCCGAAGAGGTCTTCGCGGAATTGAGCGATCCGCAGAAGAAGGTCGCCGAGGCGTTATTTAGATCGATCACTCAACTTTACAAGAGTCGCAAAATCCGTCGCCCCCGACCGGTCGAAGAGATACTGAGAAGCACCGGGGGCGATTTCGCGCAACTGGAAGCTGTAATAACGGCCTTCAGCCGCACCGGACGTTCGTTTCTTGTATGCACCAAGGGTAAGTTAGAACCATCATCGATCGTTGACGTTTCGCACGAAGCGCTGATCCGCCAGTGGGACCGGCTGAGCGGATGGGTGGACGACGAAGCCGAGCTACAAAGCCGCCTCGCCCGTCTGGAGGCCGACGCCGCGGAGTGGGACCGAGACCGCAAGGCCTTCAAGTCAAGCCTCTATCGCGGATACCAGTTGCGCCGGGCGCAGAAAGACCTGGCTCCCTACCTCGATGCTTCGGGCAAAGGAGCCATCTTCTTGCGAGCCAGCAAGCGAGCGAGCCTGAAGACTACATCCCTGATCACCGGCTCGATTATCTTAGTCTTGCTGCTGCTCATAGGAGTCATTGCCAAGGATGTCTACGACAATGCAGTTCGCCAAGAGCAATCACTGGAATTAGCGAGTCAGCAGGCGCAGAGAGATGCCGAGATTCTAAATAAAACTGTACAAAATATTGATAAAGCGAAAGGTAACTCGGTCGCCCTGGCGGCGATCGTCCAGACGGTTCAAGCCCCGCGCGTTTTCCTGCAGATTGTTAAGGGCCAACCCAGGACCCAGGCGATGCTGGCCCAGTCAGCTTTGCAAAAACAAGGATTTTCTGTTCCGGGAATAGAAGCGGTTGATCCCCAGAAATTTCCCTCCCAGTCAGAGGTGCGTTACTTCTACGCCGGAGACTGGACGGGCGCGAACAAAGTCGCAACTCCACTAAGAGCGGCAGGATTTGGAGACCTTACCATCAAGCTGGTGGCAAATCCGAACAACGTCGTGCCAAAAGATCAATATGAGGTTTGGCTCGTCCCCTCCACGACTGCGGCCCCGCAAAACCAGCAGACTCCGCAGCAAGCGCCCACCGTCACCGTCGCTGCATCTCAGGAGCAGATTGAGCCGGACGGCCAGGTTACGATCACCTGGCAAACAGAAAACGCGACCGAAATCCACTTGGTCGCCGACACTCACACCCGGGCTCTTCCCACAAGGTTTCCAGAGCCGCTGCCACTTAACGGAAGCTGGACGGATTCGCCGCAACGATCGACGACCTATGAGGTCACCGCGAAAGGACCGGCAGGGACAACGACTCAGTCGGTAAGCGTTAAGGTCACTGCCCCGTAGCGACGCCGCCGGCTGAGGCTCCTAGGGTTAACCCCGAACCGCTCGCAATCAAGGCGGCGTTGAAATCCTTACAGGGAAGCAAGCCTACGAGAGTGAAAGCCTCTACGACTCCAAGCAAGCGTGGCCGGGATGAGCCAGAACGATCACAAGGTCACGAAGACCGTACCGATCAACAGAACCCCCGTCCGTCTAGCCTTGTTATGCTCGCAGCAGCACTTGACAAACGTACATGTAAGCGCTTACCTTTCACCGTTAACGTACACAGTCGTGGGCTTTGATTGACAGTCGACCCCAATCAAATGGATCCAGGCCAGGCGAAGCTCGCGGCCGCATATAGGTGGAAGTAGAACCGGGCGATTTAGTCGCGTAGGTAATGTGCGGCTAACTATCTTCATCAATTGTGAAGATCGCTCCACAAAAGAGCAGCCGATTGGAAATCGATTTCATTGCGAGGCAATAATGATCATGTTTCAACATAAAACGAGCGCAGCCAGCCGTCTTCTTGTGCACAATGCAAAAGTAGGGTTGATACTACTCTTGCTTCTGCTTTTCCTGCCCGGCATGAGTTGCCTTGCGCAGGTGGATCAGGGCGCCATTACAGGAATTGTCCAGGATCAGACTGGCGCCGTGGTGCCGGGTGCTCTGGTTACGGTAACGAACATCGATACTGGCCTGGCACTGCAGGTGAAAACGAACTCAAGCGGGACATATGTCTTCCAGCCGCTCAAGATCGGCAATTACACGGTGACGGCCACAGCTGAAGGCTTCCAGACGGTGACGCGGGAGAACCTTCACGTCAACGCTCAATCGCGCGTCGCTGTAAACCTGCAGCTGCAACCGGGAGCGGTATCTCAGACCATAACCGTTTCGAGCGCGGCGCCTCTGTTGGAGACGCAAAACGGCGCCGTAGGACAGGTGATCAGCACTGAGGTGATCAACAATACGCCTTTGAATGGACGAAACTGGGTGTATATCGCGCAGCTCACCGCAGGTGTCGCACCTCCCTTCGGAAATACGCGCGGCAGTGGCAGCGGCGATTTTGTAGCCAACGGCCAGCGCGCCGAGCAGAACAACTTCATCCTCGACGGTGTGGACAACAACACTAATCTTGTTGATTTCCTGAACGGATCGAGCTACGTTATGCGGCCTCCACCTGATGCGCTTTCCGAGTTCAGCCTTCAGACCAGCAACTTCAGCGCAGAATTTGGCCACTCGGCTGGCGGCGTAATGAATGCCAGCATCAAGTCAGGCACCAACCAGATTCATGGCGATTTTTGGGAATACTTTCGCAACACCAATCTGGACGCGATCAACTGGAATGCTGGACCCGACGCAAAGACTCCGCCGTATCACCAGAATCAGTTCGGTGCTACGCTCGGGTTTCCAATCTGGAAAAACAAGCTCTTCTATTTCGGCGATATTGAGGCGAACCGTATCTCTATCAGCAACCCGACGCCGATTAACGTGCCTTCGGCACTCGAAAAGCAGGGCAACTTCTCTGAGCTGTTGAATGGCGACTTAACCGGTGTTGGAGCACCGACCGTGCTCTACCAGCCGAACTCAGCTGATCCTGCACAGCCGCTGGCGTGTAATGGGCAGCAGAACGTGTTGTGCCCCAACCAGATCAACGGAGTGGCCTCCAACATTCTCAACTTGTATCCATCACCGAACACGAACAATGGCAAGCTTTACAACAATTACCTGGTTAACCTCGGCAACACCGACAACATTATTCAGTGGGACCAGCGTCTGGACTGGAACATCAGCGCGAAAGACCAGACCTATGCTCGCTACAGCTACCTGCATGAGATTAAGACGAACGGCCTGCCGCTGGGTCCAGTGCTTGACGGCAGCGGTTACGGCGGTCAGTACGACACCAACCTCGCCATGAACTTCATGGGAAGCGAGACTCACATTTTTGGTCCCAGTCTCACCAACGAATTCCGCTTCGGCTACAACTGGGGCGTCTTCAACTTCCAGCAGCCGAATGCCTACAACCCTACGGCCGCTACTTCTCTGGGATTGGGCCCGCAACCGCCTAACTTGAAGCCCGGACAGTACGGCTTGCCATCGGGCTATGTCAACGGCACCATACAGCAATGGGGTTCGGTTGGTATCAGCAGGGAATCGCAGAACGTTTACCAGATCCTGGACAACGTGTCGAAGATCTGGGGTAACCATGCATTGAAGTTCGGCGTCTCGTTCCAAGCCGTCCGCTTTTATTACATCTACGCTCCTGCGGATCTGGGCCAGTATCACTGGAACGGCCAGTTTACCGGCTTGCCTGGCGTGGCTAATACCGGCTCTGCAGTAGCCGACATGCTGGTAGACCAGCAAAATTATGCGACGATCTCGCAGTCGCCTAACGTGAATGATGCGCAGTGGTACAACTCCGCCTATGTGCAGGATGACTGGAAGGTTACGCCAAGACTGACGTTGAACCTGGGCGTCCGTTACGACTACTTCCAGCCCTACAAAGAAAATGCGGGACAGCAAGCCAACTTTGTCGCCACTAGCGCCCTTGGGATTGGCACCGGATCCGGTGTATACCAGCTGCCGAAGAGCCAACGGAATGTCGACCTCGGCGCACCGTTCCTGAACATCCTGGCGAAGGACAATGTTACGGTACAGTATGTCGACAATGACCGCCTGGTGACGTCGCAGAAGACCAACTTCGCTCCTCGCATCGGCTTTGCCTACCAGGCACAACCTAGTACCGTTGTTCGTGGCGGCTTTGGCATCTTCTATGGCGGCCTGCAGTCAAATGGAAATGGAAACCTGGGAGCGAACTTCCCTTATTCCAACCAGGCGCAGTTCTTCGCTCCTACCTGCGCCACAGGAAATTGCCCATCGCTGGCTTCCCAAGGCATTACATTACAGGCTGGATTGCTTCCATCGATCGGTGCGGGCCTGCAGACCTTCGTCTCTCAGCCGGGCTTTCACGCCACTGACACGGAGATCAAGCCGGCTTACACAATGAACTACAGCTTCGGGATACAGCAGGCGATATCCCCGAACACCGTAGCAACTATCAGCTACGTCGGCAACGTTACACGTCATATGGAGTTGTATAACGCCGTCAACACTGCGCCGGGACTGTGGCGGCCCGGCACAAACACCAACCCGTTCAATCCCTTTCCGGATCTGGGCGGGATTGGGCAGCTCCACTTCGCGGGTGTGAGCACATACAACTCACTGCAGGCCAAGCTGGAAAAGCGCTACTCGCATGGACTGACGTTCCTGGCGACGTACACCTGGTCCCACGCCCTTGATGACGCCAGCGATGCCGGTGGTCTCTTCACGGCAATTGGTACGCGAAACCAGACGCTGATTCCGTTTATCGATGAGCTGACGAATTCGGTTTTCGATATCCGCAGCCGCTTCACGATCAATGGAAACTATGAACTGCCTTTCGGTCATGGCAAGGCTTTCCTGAACAATTCCCGCTGGGCCGATGAGACGATCGGAGGATGGTCCACAAGTCTGACCTGGGCAGCGCAAACCGGCACGCCGTTCACAGTTTCGCCGAATATCTCCACGGCGGCAAACGGCGGTGCACGGGCCTATCCTGTCAAAGATCCCTATAGCGGAGGCGGCACGCCGGATCCAACCAATCCTAGCCTCACATCATGCCCAGGCACTGTAAAGACAAAGCTGAACTACATCAATCCTTGTGCGTTCCGCAATCCGTTGCCAGGCGAGACGATTGCCGATGATCAGCACCCGGTTGGTTCGACAAACCCGGATGGTGTTCCGGTTCTTTTCTCGGCCCCTGTCGTCGACAAAGCCACAGCGATTGCTCTTCTCGGAAGCGTGCAGAACAATGTCTATGGTCCCGGCTACTACCAGGTAAACATGTCGCTGTTCAAGACATTCCACACCTGGCATGAGCAGAACCTGCAATTCCGTGCAGACGCCTTCAATCTGCTGAATCACCCAACGCTGGGAACTCCAAACGGGTCCATGAATGCGAATGGAGGCCTGATCTCCGGGCCGAAGTTCTTCCAGAACAATACGCCGGACGCCAGGTTTTTCCAGCTGTCGCTGAAGTACGCCTTCTAGTTGTTCTGCAATCATTTGCGAGCTGCGCTTCTACGTAGCTCGCAAATTTGCCTTTACTCTGTACGCTAATCCTGTTTCAACTCCGCAATCTGAGGCGATTCGACTATGTTGAAGGTCTGCACTTCTTTTCTTACTTGCACTGCAATGGTTTCTTTCGTTTCTTGTTTTTCGCAAACTATTCCGGTAAAGCTCGCATCTCCCGATGGACAGATTGTTGTTCACTTTGCGACGCAACCGCAGAAGAGCACGGAGAGCGGCGGCGGCAAGTTGGTGTACTCGGTAGATTTCCGTGGCAAGCCCGTGCTCTCTGAGTCAGGCCTGGGGCTCGAACTGGACGACCAACAGGCTCTCGGCTCCGATGTGAAGATTACGGGCGCCGACGCAGGACAGGGCGTCGATGACTACACGATGCAGTACCAGAAGGTGAGCAAAGTACACGATGCGTATAACAGCGTAACCGTGCATGTGGCTGAGGATGGCAGTCGGGATCGACGGATGGATGTCGAGGCGAGGGCTTACAACGCTGGCATTGCGTTTCGTTACATACTCCCAGAGCAGGGCTCAGCGAAAGAATTGCAGTTGAGACAGGAGGACACGGAATTTCGGTTGACGATGGACGCAACCGACTGGCTGCTGGCGTTGCCGAATTATCGCAGCAGCTATGAGAGCGAATACGTCAAGCTGCCCACGTCGGCATTGAGCAACCAGGGCGGCGTTTCCAGCAATTTTCTGATCGGCCTGCCGCTATTAATGCACGAGCCTGGAGCGGCTTGGATGTCGCTGATGGAAGCAGATATCGAAGGTAACAGCTCGATGTATGTCACCAATCCATCGGGAAACTGGGCGGGGCACTGGTTCGTGTCGAAGCTCGCGCCGCGTTTTGATCGGCCGGAATACGCCATCGAGGGAACGCTTCCGCATCACTCCGCATGGCGAGTGCTTGCGATTGCCGATGATCCCGGCAGGCTGGTCGAGTCTACGCTCGTCTATGACCTTAGCCCATCAAGCCGCGTACAGGATACAAGCTGGATTCATGCCGGGAAGGCTTCGTGGAACTGGTGGGTGAACGATGTCGACAAGAATGGCAACTCGGCTTACACGACCGACAACATGAAGTACTACGTGGATTTTGCGTCACAGTCCGGCTTCCCCTACATGATGCTTGATGCAGGCTGGGCTACGGGGCGCGATATTACACGGATGAATGGCAAGGTCGACGTTCCCGAGCTTGTCCGCTATGCCGCAACGAAAAATGTAAAGGTGTGGATCTGGTGCTACTCCGAATCGGTAATGGACCAGATGAAGGAAGCATTTCCGCTTTTTGAAAAATGGGGCGTGGCCGGCGTGAAGATCGACTTTATCAACCGCGACGATCAGCAGGGAGTGCAGTTTTATTACGATGTTGCGCGCGACGCGGCAGAACATCACCTGATGGTAGATTTTCACGGGACGCGGACGCCGTGGGGTCTTGAGCGCACCTATCCGAATGTGCTGAGCTATGAAGGCGTTCTTGGACTTGAAAATAACAAAGTCGGGCGGCGCGACAGCCCTGTGGACCGTGCGGTCTTCACATTCACGCGACTGCTGGCAGGGCCGATGGATTACACTCCCGGCGGTTTCAACAATGCGACCGAAGATGGCTTCGTAGCGCAGAATACAAGCCCCATGGTGATGGGGACACGCGCGCAGCAGCTGGCGCTCTATGTGATCTTTCAGACGCCGATCCAGATGGTTTCCGACAGTCCGCAGATGTATGCTGGCCTGCCCGCATTTCAATTCATTAAGGATGTGCCGGCTTCCTGGGACAGCACGCGGGTGCTGAATGGAGTTCCAGGTGAATACATTACGATGGCCCGGCAGAGCGGAGACGAATGGTATCTGGGGAGCATGACAAATTGGGAGTCGCGGAAGTTGTCGGTGCCGCTCAGTTTTCTAGGCGAAGGAAGTTATATGGCTGTGATTTACGAAGATGGAGCCGACGCCGACAGCAACCCGAAGCATGTAACGATCCGTAAGCAGACCGTCAGGAAGGGACAAAGCCTGACATTGCAGCTTGCACAAGGCGGCGGATGCGCGATCCGTTTCATTCCAGCGCAGAAGCATTGAGAACCCTGAGATCAATTTCGCTCAAGCCTCCAGCAGCGCGATATCGAGTTCTTCGTCGGTCTCAATGATCTGGTTCGAGAAGATAGAAAGATTGCTGCGGAAAATAACATGAGGAGCCAGGCGGACGACCCGCTGCGGCACGGCTTCCCTGCGAAGATACGCAAGCAGACCCTCGAATGCTACCTTGCCCTGCGTGTAAGGACGCTGATACATCGTCGCCAGCACTTTGCCAAACTCGATGAAGGGAACAAGCTCGTGAAAAAGGTCTGTCGTGATGACCTGCACCTTGCCGAGAAGCCCAAGCTCGTCCAGCGCCCGCAGTACGGGCATGCTGTTCGCGGTGCTCACATACAAGCCTTCCGGACGGTCCGATCCCTGCATGACGGTGAGCGCCTGGCGGTAGGCCTCCTCAGGGCGCTCGTGGCTCTCAAGCGCTGGAAGCAGTGTCAGGCGAGGAGCCTGGACAGCCAGAGTCGCGGCGAAGCCCCGCAGTTTCTCCGCGTGGTCCAGGTTAAACAGCTCTCCGGAGAAGATAGCGACATTCGCCTTGTGAGAAAGCTTGAGAGCAAGCAGTTCGGCAGCGATCGAGCCGCTTATATAGGCATGTGTCGCGACCGAGCCGATGCGATCTGTACTGGGCACTTCGGTGCCAACGCACATGACGGCGGTACCGCTGCGCATGATCTTGCGAACTGTGAGATCGAACTTGCGCGTATCTCCGGGAAGAAAGATCATGCCGTCGTAATTCCCCTGCAGTGCGTGCTCGATCGCTTCCATATCTCCCGCTCCGAGGCGTGGAAACTCGTGAAACTCAAGGTTCACCATCGTACCCACGGTCGCAGCGGCAGCATCGCGAATGCCGGCGCGCAGCGGATCGAAGAAATGCGAGATGTGCTTGGGGAGAACAACACCGATCGAGACTCGTCGATTCAACTTGAGAGCCTGCGCGGCGAGATTCGGCTTGTAACCAAGGCGCTTGGCCATCTGCAGAACGCGGGCCTTGGTCTTCTCGCTCACACCCGGGCGGCCATGCAATGCGCGATCCACGGTGCCAATCGAGACCTTCAATGCCTTGGCGATATCTTTGATTCCGGCGTTTCCCGCCACGTTGTGCATGGCTTTACCTTTATGTTTCAGGAAAGAATATTCACACGATTGTCTCACTCAAAATGGTTTTTGCGAACGAGATTAGATTTGCTGTTTTACGGAGCATAGATGCCAACGAGCAGACGTAATTTCCTCAAGTGCAGTGCAGCGGCTGCAACGATTCGATCCCTGCCCGGCCTAGCCTTCGAAGCCAGCGAAAAAGGTCACGATGAACTTTGGTATCGCAAGCCAGCGGAGCGTTGGCTGGAGGCATTGCCTATCGGAAACGGCCGCATGGGAGCGATGATCTTCGGCGGCGTCGGGCAGGAGCGGATTGCACTCTCCGAGTCCACTGCGTGGTCTGGCGCGCCTGAGACCGGCGTTGTGAATCCGGGTGCCCTTCCGCATCTGCAGGAGATTCGTGAGCTGCTCTTTGCGGGAAAATATGTCGAGGCCCGCGCTCTCTGCGAGAAACATCTTCTCGCGCACCCAAAGAACTTTGGGACAAATCTCCCCCTGCCTGAGTTGACTTTATCTTTCGAGCATTCGGGGCGGGTAGACAGCTATCGCCGGTCGCTGAACCTTGAAGAGGCTACGGCACAGGTGAGCTACCGCAGTGGCGAGGCCGTTTTTACGCGCGAAGTAATTGCGTCGCATCCGGATGACGTGATCGCTCTGCGCTTAGGATGCAGAGAAGCCGGGAGAATCAGCTTCGACCTGGGATTCGGCGCAACGAAGCTACCGCATTCCATCAAAAGCGTAGGAAAAGATGTTCTCGTGCTCGAAGGAAAAGCATTCGAGACCATGCACAGCACGGGCCATGACGGCGTTGGCTTCCAGATACATGTCCAGGCGATTCCCCAAGGAGGCAGCATCCGCTACGGAGACTCATCTCTCCATGTGGAAGGCGTCGACAGCGTGACTGTGCTTGTGGCGATCGCGACAAGCTTCGGCGGGAAGCAGCCTGGCGAAATCTGTACACGGACACTGCAAGCAGCAACGCAAAAATCGTACACACAATTGCGGAAGGCCCACATCGCGGAC
>Ga0210402_10004206_pt1 | contig 13171 bp, 10 predicted proteins | sample IncBWC7MmetaG_FD_161055 | JGI IMG/M metagenome (GOLD analysis project Ga0210402, IMG submission 161055) | Forest soil microbial communities from Barre Woods Harvard Forest LTER site, Petersham, Massachusetts, United States - Inc-BW-C-7-M | ecosystem: Environmental > Terrestrial > Soil >...
AGGAACGAGCGAATTCATCGACATGCACTCCGTGCCGGCGTCCAAGAAGTGCGGCCATATGATCCGCCGCCGGGTGGAATGCGACGGGCGGGGGCATTTCGGGACAGACCCGACCGCTCCGCGTTCGCGTGATGAAGGGTGAAAGGCCGCAATCCAGAGAGGCCAGCACCAAGTTCTCGAATTCGGTATTGATGGCATTTACGACGACAAGGCGAAGGGCATCCTCTTGGATACGGCCCGATTGACGCTCCCGCTCGATGCACCAGACCAGGCGTTCCCGAACGTTCCAAAGCGACTGCCGAACCGTCTTGCCGCTTTCTTGAATGGAGGGATTGTCGGCCATTTCGCCAGCGTCGACACCGAAATCGAATATAAGCAGCGGCTTATCTCCGCCCACGCTTAGGCTGTCGCAGCTCCGCTCGAAACCGGAACGATCTTCGGGGCGAAAGCATAGCAGCGACCGACGCGGCTCCAGTCGCTTCAGGACGGCAGCGAGTAAAGAGACCAGGCAATCATTGGCGCCGACGCAATAAATCGATCCCGTCTCATCGAATACATGGTCGAGCAGAAATGGAATGACGTGTCTGGTCGGGTAACGTGCACGGTTGAAGAGCGGCGTCGTATCGTAGAGCCCCGACTGCCCGGAGCCGATGGCGTCGGCAACGCCGGCTAGTCTTGTCGCCACAGTTGGGCGCGTTTTGGATCGACGACGCGCACACTTTGGCGCGTCGCGGTCGGCGCCGCGCGTTCTGTAAGCTTCATCTCTGGCAGAAGGCGATCCGCCAAGCCCCAGCTGATGCGTTGGAACGGGAGATCGGGCCTCACGACCTCCTCGAAAAAGAACCTCATGTCATTTTCCACCCGTCCGGCGCGGTGCGATGAACCCGGGAAAGACGTGTGATTGCAATGATACCCGGCGAAATGCCGCTCCAGGCTCACGGTCCTGCGGCCTCTAAGCTCAAGGCGTTTGAGCAGGTTTGAATCCGGCCCGAGCGAGCCCATCGACATGCCTTCATCAAGGCCGTCGATTGCAAGAAGATCCGCGCGCAGCACGAGCTGGAAATCCCCTGGCGCATCGAACAAGACCGGGGGCGGCAGCCGGACGGCTTCTTCCAGATGAAGGCGCTTGCCGAATGTCGATATGCACGTTACCGCGGCGGACGGATCGCAAGGATCAAGCCCTTGCCAGATCCAACGCGGGAGTTCAAAGCGCGGCAGGCCATAAACGCCGTCCGGCAGTCCCACGGCAAATTCCGACAATGCGCAGCCAATATTACGCGAGACGAGCAGCAGGTCCGCGGTGGTGATCAGTATCCATCTGCTGGAAGGATTCGCCCGGCGAATCGCAACATTGTAGGCGACGACCGGAACGATCGGATTGAAAGCGCCCCGGCAGACAAATTCCGCATGAATGCTGCCGCACACCCGGATGGTACGTATGAGCGCTCGCGCCCGCTGGGTCAAAGAACCGGCAACCGCTTCCGGCAGTGTCGCGGCGCCCTCAGCCGTATTCCAATCGACAAAAATGATTTCGTCGTTGTCGTTGAGCTGCTCGGCGAGCACGTTGATGGACAAAAGGGCGCGACGGCGGAAGTCGCCTTCGTAATCGTCGTTCCTGCCGATCAAAATGGCGGAAATCATCGCGGCACGCTTTGGCAATCGAAGCCATCGCAACTTATCCGCGCCGGCATGGCTATTGCAACTCTTATTGCCTCGAGCAGTCCTTGCGTGTATTGGCATTCCGTACCCGCGCCACCAAAGCCCTTCCGATGGCCCAAACCGCAGCCGATGCGAACGCCGCTTGCCATCTCGGAGCGGCCGATATTGAGAGAATTTACCGGTCGCTGCGGTTGATCCGGCGCGTCGAGGAAGAGATCATCCGTATTTATCCGACCGACCGCATCAAGAGCCCGGTGCACCTGTCGATCGGTCAGGAAGCCGTCTCGGTCGGCATTTGCGACGCTTTGCGCCCCGATGACGTGATCGCCCCGACCTATCGGGGGCATGCGGCCTACCTCGCCAAGGGCGGCTCGCTCAGCGCCATGATGGCGGAGCTTTACGGCAAGTCCACCGGCGTGGCCGGCGGCAAGGGCGGCTCGATGCACCTCGTCGACATGAGCCGCAACGTGCTGGGCACGTCGGCGGTGGTAGGTACCACAATTCCGGTCGCGGTCGGATATGCGTTCGCGCTCAAATCCATGAAGACCGACCGTGTCGTCGTAGCGTTTTTCGGCGATGGCGCGACCGAAGAGGGCGTTTTCGCGGAAAGTATCAACTTTGCGGCACTTCGCAAGCTGCCGGTCCTGTTCGTATGCGAAAACAATTTCTACGCCATTCATGCGCCGGTCAGTCGCCGCTGGGCGAGCGACAAACTGTGCGAGCGGGTGGAGACCTACGATATCCCGGCGTATCGATGCGACGACGGCGACGTGCTCAAGCTGCGGTCGTTGGCTCTAGGTGCGGTTCGTCGATTGCGCGGCGGTGCGGGCCCGATCTTCATCGAGTGCCGCACCTATCGGTGGCGCGAACATGTCGGTCCAAATTTCGATTTCGAAGCCGGATACCGGTCATCGGCGGAAATGGAGCCTTGGCTCAAGAACGACCAGGTCGAGCGGCTTGCCGCGCTAATGGCTCCGGAGAAACAGGCCAAGATCGATGCCGGCATCGAGCAGGACATAACCCAAGCCATTCGGTTTGCCGAATCCAGCCCGTTTCCGACAGCTGAGGCGCTTTATGCAAATGTCTTCGCCGGCACATGAAGGTCGGTTGCTGACCTACGCGGACGCCTTGCGCGAGGCGGTCGCTCAGGAAATGCGACTCGACTCGCGCGTGTTCCTGTTCGGCCTTGATGTCGACGACCACAAGGCAATCCAAGGTTCGACTCGCGGGCTCCTTGAGGAGTTCGGGGCGGAGCGCGTGTTCGGAACTCCGCTCTCCGAAGACGCCATGACGGGCGTCGCGGTCGGCGCCGCCATCGCGGGCATGCGACCTATTCACGTACATATCCGGATGGATTTTCTCCTGCTGTGCATGAACCAGCTCGTCAACGTCGCGGCAAAGAGCAGCTACATGTACGGCGGCCAGATCCGGGTGCCGATGGTCGTGCGCAGCATGATCGGCAAATCGTGGGGTCAAGGCGCCCAGCATTCCCAGGGGCTGCACGCCATGTTCATGCATGTTCCCGGACTCAAGGTGGTGGCGCCGTCCAACGCTTACGATGCCAAGGGCTGCATGATCGCGGCGATCCGCGACGACAACCCCGTCATTTTCGTCGAGCATCGGCTGCTTTACTACACCGACGCCTTCGTGCCCGAGCAGTCCTATCGGGTGGCGTTCGGCAAGGCGCGGCTGTGCACGCAAGGAGACGACATTACCATTGTTGGTATTTCCAACATGCTGATGGAATGCTTGCGCGCCCGTGAATTGCTTGCGGACATCGGAATTTTCGCGGAAGTCATCGATCCGATCTCGCTGGCGCCGTTGGACATGGCCACGATTGCGAACTCGGCGCGCCGCACCGGGCGCCTCCTTGTGGTCGACAATGCCTGGACCAGTTGCGGCGCAAGCGCCGAGATCGTTGCGCGCGTCGTCGAAGCCGGCCGCAACGGTGCGGCCGTTCAAGTGCGCCGAATGGGTTATGCGCCCACTCCCTGTCCGACCACGCCGGCGCTGGAGCACGAATTTTATCCGGACCCCGCCAAGATCGCCAAGGTTGCTCACGCAATGGTGCGCCCGGAAGAGCCTGCGTGGACGCCGGATCCGACGCAGGCCAAGCTCGCCTACTACCTCAAGTTCCGCGGACCATTCTAAAGCATTTTTCGTTTCGGTTGCCACCCACTATGCTGTCATCGCCCGGCTTGACCGGGCGATCCAGTAAACACCGACCGTGGATACTGGATTGCCCGGTCAAGCCGGGCAATGACACCGATAGGATCAGCCTATCAGTAAAATGCCTTAACCTGTGTGGCGACGACCTGTCGGACCAATGCGCGTCCCCTGAGAATTCTCCATGTTCTACGAGCTTGCCGCAAATACGTGGGGGCCTGAAGAGATCGATGCCATGCGGCGCGTGATGGCATCAAACCGGTTCACGATGGGCCCCTGTGTCGCGGCATTTGAGGAAGCCTTCGCAGCCTATCACGGGCGCAAACATGCCGTGATGGTGAATTCGGGATCATCTGCCAATCTGCTCTGCGTTGCGGCGCTGTTCTACAAGAAGAAGTGGCCGCTCGTACGTGGCGACGAGGTCATCGTGCCGGCGATTTCATGGGCGACGACCTATCATCCATTGCAGCAATATGGATTAAGGCTGAAGATCGTCGACGTCGAGCTCGATACCATCAACATGGATGTCCGCCAGCTCGAGGCAGCGACGGGGCCACGTACCCGGGCGATCGTCGGCGTCAGCATTCTCGGCAATCCGGCGGCGCTCGACGTAATGCGGCGTTTCGCCGATGAGCGCGGTATTTATTTCATCGAGGACAATTGCGAATCGATGGATGCCGAGCTTGGCGGCCGCAAGGCCGGCACGTTCGGGCATCTCTCCACGTTCAGCTCGTTCTTCTCGCACCACATCTCGACCGGAGAAGGCGGCATGGTGACGACCGACGATCGCGAGCTTTACGAGCTTGTAACGTCAATGCGCGCCCATGGCTGGGTCCGCGATCTACCGTCGGATTCGACGATTTATGAAAAGCGCGACGATGATTTCTATGAGGCCTACCGGTTCATTCTGCCGGGTTACAATGTGCGTCCCACCGATCTCAATGGCGCCATAGGGGTCGAGCAGCTCAAGAAACTGCCCGTGATGACGCGCGCACGTCGCAAGAACTGGTCGCTATTCCGGGAGCGGTTTTGCGGCGACGACCGCTACATCATCCAACGCGAGAACGGCAAGAGCTCGGCATTCTCGTTCACGCTTATTCTTAATCCGGCAGCCGGCCTGTCCCGAGCGCGCGTTCTGCCGGCTTTGAAGCGGGCCGATATCGGCTATCGCGTCATCACCGGCGGCTGCATAACCCGCCACGACGTGATCCGGCACTTCGACTTCGAATGCGTGAACGATCTCCCGAATGCGAACCTCGTCCATGACGCCGGTTTCTTCGTCGGAAATCATCCGTTCGACCTGACGCCGCAGATTGAGCGGCTGCGCGACGTGCTCGATCGCGTGCCCTGACAATTGGAGGCGGAGCGTAATGGAGGCGGAGCGTAATGACACAGGGATTTTCCATTCTCGTCACGGGCGGCGCCGGCTATCTCGGTTCCATGCTTGTGCCCAAACTTCTGGCTGCGGGCCATCGCGTGACTGTTCTCGACAACTTCATGTATTCCCAGAACAGCCTCGCGCATCTCTGCGCCAACCGGAATTTCGACGCGGTCAACGGCGACGCGCGCTCGCCAGATACGCTTTCGCGGCTCCTTTCACAGGCCGACCTCGTCATTCCTCTTGCGGCTCTGGTCGGTGCGCCGCTTTGCCAAAAGAATCCCATCGCGGCCACCACCACCAACCGCGATGCAATCGCGACTTTGTGCAAAATGCTGTCGGCCGGCCAGCGCATCGTGCTGCCGACCACGAACAGCGGCTATGGCGCCGGCGAGCCGGGCAAGTTCTGCACCGAGGACACGCCGCTGCGGCCGGTTTCGCTTTATGGCCGCGACAAGGTCGCTGCCGAACAGATCGTGCTCGGCCGCGAAAACGCGATCAGTCTTCGCTTCGCCACGGTGTTCGGCATGTCGCCGCGCATGCGAATTGATCTTCTGGTCAACGATTTCACTTACCGGGCTGTAACGGATCGTTTCGTGGTCCTCTTCGAGGCCCATTTCAAGCGCAACTATCTTCACATTCGCGACGCGGCGCGCGCCTTCCTGCATGCGATCGACAACTTCGACCGCATGCGCGGCCGTGCCTATAACGTCGGGCTTTCGGACGCCAACCTTTCCAAAGCCGAGCTATGCGAACGCATCAGGGCCCAGGTGCCGGAATTCATCTACCTCGAAGCGCCAATCGGCGAGGACCCGGACAAGCGCGACTACATCGTCTCCAATGCCCGCATCGAAGCGGCCGGATACCAAACCAAGTATTCGCTTGACGACGGCATCCGCGAATTGATCAAGGGCTTTCGGATGATCCGCAACACCGTATATGCGAATGCCTAACTCGTTCAACGTTTTTGAATTTCGAATCATTTACAGCGTCATTCCGGGGCGCGGGCTCTTGCCCGCGAGCCCGGAATCCATAACCACTGGCCTGGGAGTATGGATTCCGGGCTCGCCACCAAGCGGTGGCGCCCCGGAATGACTGAGCCGGGGTTCGTGGACAGCACCGCATCAAAGCCCTTCGGGCTGGTAGAGCACGATGCGGCTGCCGTCGTTGTCGAAGCCGACCGAGACATGGATGAGCTTTTTCAGCCGTTGACGCACGCGCTCTCGGTTTTCCGGGTCGACCAGGAATACCATGAAGCCGCCGCCCCCGGCGCCGAGGAGCTTGCCGCCTATGGCGCCACTGTCGAGCCCGGCCTGATAGATGTCGTCGATACGCGCATTGGAAACGTTGTTCGACAGTTCGCGCTTGAGCCTCCACGATTCGTGCAGCAAGGCGCCAAGCTCGCGTACCGGTTGATTCGGGTCGGTAAGAATGCCGGTGGCAGCCTCCACCAGGTCTCGGATCGCGCGCAGTTGGCAGGTGCGTCGCCCCATATTGCCAAGCTGCTCGCGCGCAATGTCGCTGGCGTAGCGCGGAAACCCCGTGAAGAACAGCATGATGGAATTCCGCAATTCAATGCGACGACTGGGCGGCAGAACTACCGGCGTGACCGTAAAAGTATCATCGGGGAGGAAGTCGATCCGATTAAAGCCTCCATAAGCGGCCCATAATTGATCCTGGCAACCCACATTCTCCCTGAGAACCTGTTGCTCGATGCGAATCGCTGCGCGGCCAAGTTCGCGTTTTGCAATCATCCGGCTTTGAAAAGCGTAAAGCGCGTTTATGAGCCCCACGGCGAACGAACTGCTGGTCCCAAGACCCGAGCGGGCCGGCAGGTCGGCGTCGTGGTGGATCTCAAGGCCGAGATCGAGTCCCATGTCGCTCAAAACCGCACGTACGGCCGGATGGCGAATTTCCGATACTTCGCGCACCAGCTCGACCTGCGAATACACGATGCGGGTACGGTGCTCGAAGAATGGCGGCAGCCGGCGCACGCTGATATAGCAGTACTTGTCTATCGTCGTCCCCACCACGGCGCCGCCATACTCACGATACCAGTTCGGATAGTCGGTGCCGCCGCCAAACAGAGAGATGCGAAACGGAGTGCGGCTGATGATCATCGTGCGCCCTCGGTCTCCGCCGCAATGGGGCTGAACAAGGGCGCCAGCAGGGGCACGGCCGTTGCGAGCGTTTCCGGAGTTCCGATATCGAGGAGATCGAACGCACCGCCGAACGCCGCCAGCGAACCGGCCGGAAGTTGCTCGAAGACGTCGCGTTCGAGCGACGGTCCAGGCATGGCAACGATGGTATCCAGCAGCGCAGACGAAAGCAGGTAGAGCCCGGTGTTGACTATCGCACGCCCCTGGAACGCGATGTCTTTTTCGACGAACTGCCGAATGTGCGCGTTCTCATCTATCGTGATCCTGCCGTAGCGGCCGGCTTGCTCAGCCTTAGCGCATAGCATCGTGCCACTCGCTCCGGCCGCGCGATGAAACGCGAGAAACGCGCACAGATCGGCGGTAACGAAGCTGTCGCCGTTCATCACCAAAACCGGATCGGTATGCAGCCGCGAGCGCGAGAAACGCACTGCGCCGGCCGTGCCGAGCGGGCGCGGCTCCACGACAGCGGCTACCGCCAAGGCAGGGTCGCGAAAATCCAGCAGATATTCTTGCACGGCAGCCGCACCGTGACCCAAGGCGAGCACAACCCGCCGCGCACCGAACTTCGTGAGCCACCGCAACAGGTAGGACAGGAACGGGCGCCCCCCGATCGGCGCAAGCAGCTTCGGCGTATCGCCGAGAACCGGCCGGATCCGCGTGCCGAGACCGCCCGCCAGCACCAGAACATCGACCGGTCCCAGGTCTCGATCCAGACGCGAAGATGTCGGCGACATGACCGACTCATGCCCGCTGGGCAGATGCGCGCGTCCCCGACACGCGAGGATCCCGGGCTATCTTTCGTTTCAGCTTGTGGCGGGTCATCCGCTCGATATGCGAACAGGTGTCGCGACCGAACCTCTCGGCCACCATCTCGAGATAACGCTGACTTGTAAAATAGCGATCGAACGCATTGTCACGGAACCGGAGCACTTGCGCCGCCGACAGTTTTTCCGTGCGCAGCGGCAGGCAATCGTAGCTATGCTGCGAAAATCCGCTCCACGTCATCGGCAGGTCCCAGCCATTTTCGACCGCCGTCGCATAGAGCGGCGAGCCCGGATACGCCATCGCGGAATAGAAGTTGGCGAATTCGCAGTTGAGCTCTATAGCGAGGTCGAGCGTCTGCCGCATGGTCGCCTCATCGTCATCGGGCAGGCCGAAAATGAAATTGCCGATGACGTTGATATCGGCGCACCGAATTTGGCGCACGATATCGACGATGTCGGACTGGCCAAACGACTTGTCGGCACCGTCGCGAACATGCGCGCTGCCGGACTCGATGCCGAGCGCGAGCCAGCGGATACCGGCCTGCCGCATCTTGCCCAACATGTGCGGCTTCACGGTATCGACGCGGGCGTAGGCCCAGATGTTGAGGTCGTAAGCGCGCGAGATGAGTTCGTCGCAAATAGCCGCGACATGGCGCTCATTGAGCACGAACATCTCATCGATGATCTTGAAGGTCTTGACCCCATAGGTCCCATGGAGATCATCGATTTCCGCGACAACCGCCTTGGCGCTGCGCATGCGATAGCGGTTGGTTCCGAACGGCGCATTGATGCAACAAAATCCGCATCGATACGGACAACCCAGCGAAGTATGGATCGATGCGTAGGGCTGACGCATATTCGGTTCGCCGAAGCATTGCCAATTGTGCGCGCGATATTTCGTCATGGGCAGGAGATCCCAGACTTGGCCATGCAGATCGCGATCGAGGTCCATGATCAGGGGCGCCGCAACGTTGTTTCGGATCGCATCCCGGTCCCGCCAGACGAGCCCGGGAACGTTGGCGAAAGCGCCGGGGGCACCGGCGCGGAGCACGTCGAGAAGCTGCGCCACCGTGACGGGGCCTTCGCCGTTGCAGGCGAAATCGACCGGCTCCTCACACATCGTCCGCTCGGGCAGCGCCGCCACGTGGCCGCCGATGATGATGATGGGTTGATCGGGCTCCTCGTCCTTGATGGCCCGAATGGTTGGGCTTGCGGCCGCCATTTGCTGGGTTGAGGCCGACGGCTGATGGCCGAACACGATCACCGCGATCAGGCGCGGCCGGCGTTCCAGCGCCCTCGACGCGACGGTTCGTGGTCCCCACCCTTGCGCCTCGGCATCGATGATTTCGACCGCGTAGCCGCGATCGCGCACATAGCCGCCGATAAGACGACACCACAACGGTGGCTCGATCGCGGTCAGTTCCTGGCCGAGTTCCTGATAAAGCGCATCCCGCCCATGCGGGTTGATGAGCAAGAGATCGAGATCGCACGACCGATTAGCGCACATCAAGCCCCCACTGATGTCGCTTACGCTTGGCCGGATGCGATCCGGCGGACAGACACGCAGCACCCCTTTACCGGGATAATGACAGGTCTACCGGCCGCGATCAATACTGATTGTAATTAAAGAGTATTCTTGTTTAGCGCGAACACTCGGGGCGAGCCTGCGGAGGCGAAATGTTGCCTTGCGCGAAGTAAGAAATTCTTCGTATTTCAACGTTTTATTTCCCGCAACGATATCTGGCGAATGCCGAGGCGAATTGCAGTCAACGCCCTTTGCAATCGGCAGCCTGGCTGCCGGCTTGCGCGGCCGGCTTGCCGTTGATGAAGACATTCGACGATCCTCCAATCACGACGCCGCCGCATCCGGTGCTTCCGCCCGTGATCGCGGCCGGGCGTCCGTTGATGAAAACATCGGGCGAGCCTTCTACAACCGGAGCCCCGCCTGCGGCGCCATCCCCGACGCGCGCGGCCGGCTTTCCGCAGATAATCGTATCGGGACTGCCCTGCGTGACGACGCCGGCCGGCTGAGCCGCAACCACCCCGAGCCCGTCGCAGAAGATGACCGGGATTGCCGATAATAATTGGAGTGCCCGCACGGAGAACCTCACGGCTTCATCAATGGGTTTCCGGGAAGGCTGCGCCCACTACTAAAAGCGCGTTCCGGTCATGTTGAGCCATTTCTCCGGAGTCATGGCCGGGCTCGTCCCGGCCATCCACGTCTTGCTGGCTGAAGCGCGGCAAGAAAGACGTGGATGCCCGCGACAAGCGCGGGCATGACGCGGTGCGTGATCCGGAAGGTGCTAAAAAATGCTCGCCGCCTACATCAATTCGGCAGTGCGAACACCCAAAGCACCGAGCCGCCGTCGGGGTTCTGGATCTCAGGTGTGAGCGTCGCAAGCGCCTTGGAAAGACTCGATCCACTGCCGACTGCGACCGCGACGTATTGCTTGCCGTTGACGCTGTAGGTGATCGGGAACGAGTTGATCACGTTGTTGAGGCGCATCTGCCATTTCACTTCACCGGTTGCGTCGTCGAAGGCGCGGAAGTAGCGATCCCAGGCCCCGTTGAAGACGAGGCCGCCGCCGGTCGGCAGGACGGCCGAGGTCTCAGGCGCGCGAAGTCGAAATGACCACGCCTGCGAATGGTCCGCGAGCTTGACCGCATCGACGCGGCCGATATTGCCGTCGCTGTTGGGCACCGGCACGCGTGCGAAGATGGCGCGGCCACCGCCCGTATAGGCTTGGCCGGGATCGAGCGGCGAAGGCGTGGTGTTGGAGCAGTACTCGTTGAGCGGCATGTAGAGGATGCCGGTCTTGGGGCTGTAGGCGGTCGCCGGCCACCCGCGGCCGCCGGGATCGGCAGGACAGTTCACGGTGGTCTGGCCGATATGCGGGATTGCGGCGACATTGATGGTCTTTTCGCCGGTCTTGGGATCGATCGCCGCCACCACGTTCTGCGGCACCGTCTCCTTGTGCCACAGCCATTGGCCGTTGGTGCGGTCGATCGCCTCGATGATGCCGAGCTTGCCGGTGGTCACCACCGCCTTGCGGGTCTCGCCGTTGACCGGCAGATCGATCAACTGACGTTCGTAGACGTAGTCGAGATCCCAGGTATCGTCTTCCAGGTGCTGGTGATACCATTGAAGCTTGCCGGTATCCGGATTGATGGCGAGGGTCGTGTCCGAATACATCGCGGTAACTTTCGCGCCGGGCTTCCTCGGCATGGTGCCGCGCATTTCTGCGATCCACGGATAGGGCTGGCCGGTGCCGTAGAATACGAGGTTCTGTTCGGGATCGTAGGCGCCGGAAATCCATGCGGAGGCGCCGAACCGGCTTTCCAGCGGCAGGCCGTTCCAGGTGTCGTAGTTCGGGTCGCCCGGATGCGCGATGGTGTTGACGCGCCACAGCTCGGCGCCGGTCTTGATGTCGTGGCCGGTGATAAAGCAACCGCCGGGCTCGGCATTGCCGCAGCCCGTCATGCCTTGGATGACCTTGCCGTTGACGATGAACGGGCCGCCCGTATAGCGCCAGCCCTTGGTCCAATCGGCGGTGGCATGATCCCACGCGATCTTGCCGGACTTTGCGTCGAGGGCGATGATGTGGGCGTCAGAGGTGGCGACGATCAGCTTGTCGTCGTAGATCGCCATGTTGCGCTTGGCGAGAACGTTGGGGTTGTCGGCGAGCAACTTCTCGGGCAGCTCGCGTTTGTATTCCCAGATCAAATCACCGGTCGCGGCATTGAGCGCCTGAACCTTGTCGGCCCAGTTGAAGATGAAGAGCACACCATCGTGCACGATCGGCGTCGTCTCAGTGGCGCCAGGGGTCATCGACCAGGTCCAGGCCGGTCGCAAATCCTTGACGTTGTCCTTGTTGATCTGATCGAGCGGGCTGTAGCCCCAGCCATTGTAGGTACGGCGCCACATCAGCCAGTCCGATGCGGGCGGATCGCGCAGCATCGCGTCGGTGACCGCCGTCATGGCGGCGACCGGGTTCGGGGCTTGCGGCGCCTGCGCCATCGCGGCCGTTCCGGCCAGCAGAAGTGCCGGCAACAACGATACCGACGTTTTCCAGTCTCGGCGCATTGACATGTGTCCTCCCGTTTGCAGTGTCGAATACAAGTTTTAGGTTCAACGAGAACTGCCGACGCATTCTTGCGAATTCTCGTCGCGATCTCGAAGGCGCTTATAGCCGATCGCGCGCTGCTATTCCATTGCCGTGGAGTGCGTTGCCGTGGAGTGCGTAGGGCCGCCCGTAGCCCGGATTACGGGACCGCCGTTTCGAGGTCCCGTAATCCGGGAACAACGCTTCAACTTGCGGCGAGGCCGTCCCGGATTGCGCTGCGCTTCATCCGGGCTACGCGTATCGCCCCTATCAGTCCAGCGGCTCAACCTTGACGATGGCGCTGCCGTGATTGTTGCCGACCCACAGCACTGGACGCGGACCATTATCGACCACGAAGACGCGCCGGATATTGGTGTTGCGGGGCAACAGATATTCGACGATCTCGTCGGTCTTGGTGTTGAGGCGCGCGACCTGATCGGTCAGCATGGAGCCGGTCCACACTTCCGCGGCGCCCTTCGACGGCACCACGTCATAAGGCTGGCTCCAGTCGGTCGGCAGCTTCCACTCCTTGATCTGCTCGGTCTTGGGATCGAACATGGCGATGCGATTGGCCGCATATTCGGCGAACCACAGCCGGTTTTGATCGTCGAACCGGCCGCGGCGCGGCCGCGAGCGGGTCAACGGGGTGGACCAGATCTGGGCCACATTGGTCTTGGCATCGAGCCGGCCGATCCGAGTATCGCCGAACGACATCAGATAGAGATTGTTGTCCTTGTCAGCCGGCAACCCGTAACCCCGGATGGTCTCGCCCTTGGCGGTGGTGGCCTGGCCGCGATCTTCCCATTTGCTGGTCTTGATATCGAGCCGGAATACGCGTCCGTTCTCGGTGTCTTCCATCCACACCTTGCCGTCAATATCCATGCGGGTCGGCGTCACCATGTTGGTCTGGCTGGTGATGCCTTGCCATTCCTTCGGCAGCGG
>Ga0210402_10004208_pt1 | contig 13162 bp, 11 predicted proteins | sample IncBWC7MmetaG_FD_161055 | JGI IMG/M metagenome (GOLD analysis project Ga0210402, IMG submission 161055) | Forest soil microbial communities from Barre Woods Harvard Forest LTER site, Petersham, Massachusetts, United States - Inc-BW-C-7-M | ecosystem: Environmental > Terrestrial > Soil >...
CACGATGACCGTATCAAACAGTCCGGAATTCGAGAGTCGCTTTGTCGCCAGCTCCTGCAAACCCACGCCGAGAGAAAGCATGGCCACTAGCGAAGCCACGCCCACCGCGACGCCAAGTGTTGTCAGAGAATTCCGCAGCACCGCCTCTTTCAAATTTCGGAGTGCCAGTTCGCCGAGGTCCCCCGCCTTCATGATTTCACCCCGTCGCTGAGCAACTTCCCATCCGCAAGCGCCGCAATGCGGTTCGCAAACCGCTCCGCCAGCGGCCGCTCGTGCGTCACCATCACAATTGTCATCCCCAGCTTTTGCTGAATTTCCTTCAACAGAAGCATGATGGATTCTCCGGTCGCGCTGTCCAAATTCCCCGTCGGCTCGTCCGCAAACAAGAGCGTGGGGCGGTTCACGAGCGCCCGCGCCAAAGCCGCTCGCTGCTGTTCTCCTCCGGACAATTCGCTCGGCCGGTGACTCAGCCGCTTTTCCAGTCTCACACGCTCCAGCGCTTCTTGGACACGCGCACCGCGCTCCCCGCGGTCCACTTCCGCCAGCCGCAGCGGCAACTCCACATTTTCTTCCAGTGTCATTCGCGGCAACAAATTGAACGATTGAAAGACCATTCCCACCGTCTTGCTCCGGTAACGCGCCAGTTCGAGCGAACTCAACTCCGAGAGATTCCGCCCATTGGCGAAAATCGCGCCACCCGTGGGACGGTCAAGTCCCGCCATCAAGTTCAGCAGAGTCGATTTCCCCGATCCCGAGCTTCCCAGCAGCGCCACGAACTCTCCCGCGCGAATCTCGAGCGTCACGTCATCCACCGCTCGAATCACCGCGGAGCCCATCTCGTAGTGCCGCGAAACCCGCTCGGCGCGCACAGCCACACCATCACCAGTCGTCATCATCGTCCCTCAATGTTACTACGCATCCCGCGCGCGCCGTGTTACCAGCCATGCGGCGACCAGCACGTGGCTCTTTCTTGCATTTTGCGGCGGACCTGGAAGACCTGCGAATCGTCCGGAGAATTGTCTTGACACCAAAATGTCTATCTGCTAGTTCTCTAGCATAACTGCTGCAAAAATAGCACATGACACTAAAACCCAAGCCGAGCGCCCTCTCCCGCCGCGAACGCCAGATTATGGACATTCTTTACAAGCTTGAGCGCGCCTCCGTCGGCGAGGTCCTCGCAAAGATGGCCGGCAAGCCCAGCTACTCTACTGTCCGCGCCCAGCTCCGCGTCCTCGAAGAAAAGGGCCACGTACGCCACGAAGAGCTTGGCCTTCGCTACGTCTACGTGCCGGCAGTTCCGCGCGAAGTCGCCCGCCGCTCCGCCCTTCGTCACCTTGTCGAAACCTTTTTCGACGGCTCCACGGAAAAAGTGGTCGCCGCACTCCTCGGTGGCGAAGTCGCGCGCATTTCACCGCAAGAGTTCGATCGCCTTGCGCGCCTGATTGCAAAAGGCCGAAAGGAGAGCTGACCATGAGCATGCTCGCCAACTCCGGACTCGCGCTCGCATTTCTCATCGCGTGCTTCGCCAAGGCTACCATTCTTCTCGTGTGTGCATGGATCATCGCGATGGTTCTCCGCGGCAGTTCCTCCGCCATGCGCCACCACGTGTGGGCCGCCGCGATTCTTGCCTCGCTAGCGCTTCCATTCTTCACATTGCTACTTCCCTCGTGGCATTCCGCCACACTCGGCAGCGCCGCCGCTCTCTGGAGCCCGGCCCACGCAAACGCAACGACCTCCGCCTCTCACGCAATTCCTTCCATCATTGTGGATGCAGTTGCAGCCTCTCCCGTGTTCAACAAACTTACTTTCGCTGCTCTCCTCTCCTGGGTACTCGGCCTCTCGTTCGTATTCCTAAGGCTCCTCGCAGGTCTTTTGCGCCTCGCTTGGGTGTCGACACACGCGAAGCCCCTTTTCGACGACGATTGGATGCGCGCCGTCTTGGAACTCTCCATGTTTCACAAACTCTCCCGCTCCGTTCGACTTCTTCAGTGCCGCAGTCAGCTGGCCATGCCGCTCACGTGGGGACTCTTTTGCCCTGTCATCGTGCTACCTTCTGGCGCTGAGCATTGGCCCGAAGATCGCCGCCGCGTCGTCCTTTCCCACGAACTCGCCCACATTGCGCGCCATGATTGGCTCTTGCAAATCTGCGCCGAACTCGTCCGCGCCCTCTACTGGTTTCATCCTCTCGCCTGGCTGGCCGCGGCGCGCTTGCGCCAGGAAAGCGAACGCTCCTGCGATGATGCGGTCTTGCGCACTGGAATCGCGCCCTCCCTCTACGCCAGCCAACTACTCGATCTCGCAAGGACCCTCGAAAACTCTGGCCGTGCCTGGTCCACTGCTCTGGCCATCGCGCGTCCATCCAATCTTGAAAGGAGATTTGCCGCCATGCTGAATCCGTCGATCAATCGAAGCCGTCTCTCTGTAAAGACGAAACTCCTGGTTCCGTTCTTAGCACTGTGTTTTTTGCTCCCACTTGCCGCGCTTCGTCTCTCCGCGCAAGACCGCGCCGGCAAAACCTCCGGCTCGATCCACGACCCGAGTGGAGCAGGCATTGCCAACGCTACTGTCGTCATGTCCAACCACGGTGCCAACACCATCGACATGACCACCACGGACCGTGAAGGCAAATTCATCTTCACAGGGCTGCCGGCTGGAAAGTACGAGTTGCAGGTTTTTAAACCCGGCTTCCAAACGTATCGCCAACCGGACGTCTCGCTTGATGCCGGTCGCGATTTCACCGCGGTATTCACTTTGGAAGTTGGAGCCATCACCGAACACGTGATGGTTGTACCCGAAAGCGCGGAGAAGCCCGTCTTCACCGAGAAAATCAATGGCAAATCCTCACGCCTCGGTGTCGGCGGCACGGTTGAAGCCGCCAAACTCATCAGCAGAGTCCAGCCTCTCTACCCTGAATCCGCCAAATCGGCCGGCGTGCAAGGCACGGTCGTCCTTCACGCCGTCATCGGCATGGATGGCAAGCCTCTTTCTCTCCGCGTCATGAACAGCCAAATTGATCCTGACCTTGCTCGCTCCGCCGTCGAAGCCGTCAGCCAGTGGCGCTACACTCCCACCCTTCTCAACGGCGAGCCCATCGAAATTGACACCACCATTCAGGTGAACTACACCCTGCAGCCCTGACTTCAACGGAACTCGGACGGCCCGTGCACTCGAAAGTAGTCCTAAGCCTGCTCGCTGCGGTTCTGTTGACTTCGTTCGCTTTGGCCGGTTGTTCGGCCCGGCGCACAACTGCGGCCGCAGGCCCTCCCTTTCGACTGGGCGTCGTCTACGGCCGCCCGGTTCTGTTCGCTCCTTCGGTCCCGGAATCAAACCCCAATAGTTCTGCGATCAACCTTGAGATGGACGTGCCTCGCGATTCCTCTGCGCCCGCGGATTGCCTGGCGGCGAATGGCCCGTTCCGCGTCGGGCTAGTCAAAAAAGATCCGCCTTCCATTCAGATCGCCATGCCTTCTCCGGAGCGCTGGATTCGCGCCATCCGCGGCGCCAATGATCCCGAGGGCGACGCCCTCGAAGCGCTGTTCGCGGTGCTCGCCCAGCTTGAGCCCACGCAACCCGGCGCCTGCTTCAAAAACACCGGTCCGGCGATTCGCGAGTTTCTCCTCCAGAGTCTTCCCATGGAGCCGGCCGAAACACTCTTCAACTACTACGGCTACCGCTCCAGCCGCAACGGCCTCGCCCTGGAGCCCGGCATGCGCCTCAAGGTTGAACGTGCTTACGTTAAGGCGGACAGCGCCAGCGCAGACGCTCAATCCTCGGAAAATCAGGAAGGCGTAAGCTTCGTTTACTTTGGAGTGGAATCGTCCAGCGACGGAAAAATCCAATTTCGCCGCGAAGGCGACGTTCACTTCACGCCGGCCTCTCTGAAAAAGAAGTTTCAAAGCATCGGTATCGAGTCCGAGTTGGGTGCCCTCCAATCGGAAGCACGATATCGTTTGGTCTTCTACGGCCTAAACGTTCCCACCGAACGGAAGCTTTCCGCTTCCATCATCGGAACCACCAGCTCCGCCAAGCTCGACGAGTTCGAGCAAGTCCTTCGCTCGCACCCGACCGACGGCTGCAAGAACTTCGCCGCCACAACCGCCATCGCTTGTCTCGATTTCACTGGCTGGGTCACCACAACTCCGCAGATCACCGTTGAGCTGAACGGCAAGTCCAAATTCGTCGACTGCGGCACACTACTGCGCGACGTCGTGCCGGAAAGCGCTCTCGGCTCCCTCACGATTCAACGAAAATTCTTGAATTCTTATCGTGATATCCGCTTCAAGCCGGGAGACACCAACATGCTCGGCCTCACTCTGGTTGGCGGCGATCGTCTAACTTGGTCAAAAACCGCATCGGGCTCTCCCTAAGACTCCATTCCCACGCGGCCCAGCACCTTCTCGCATTGAATCTTAGGTACACCCCCGACCGCCCGTTGACGCCCGTGTAAGCGCGATGTTACGCTCGCGCCGCAGTCTTCCATGACGCATGCGCGCCGTCGACCTGATCCGCAAAAAACGCGATTCCGGTGAACACTCCCGCGAGGAGATTGACTTCCTCATCTCCGGCTACACGCGTGGCGAAATTCCCGACTATCAGATGGCCGCGTGGCTCATGGCCGCGTGGCTGCGCGGCCTGAACCGTTCCGAGATCGCCTCGCTCACCGAGGCCATGCTCCATTCCGGCGAAGTTCTCAATCTCGCCGATCTTCCCGGCAAAAAAGTCGACAAACATTCCACCGGCGGCGTCGGCGATAAGACCTCTCTCATCCTCGCGCCCATCGTCGCCGCGGGCGGCCTGACGGTGCCCATGATCAGTGGTCGCGGCCTCGGCCACACCGGTGGCACGCTCGATAAACTCGAATCCATCCCCGGCTTCAACGTAAATCTCTCTCTTGAGGACTTTCGCCGTGTGCTTCGCGAATGCGGTATGGCTCTAATCGGGCAAACCGCGGAAATCGCTCCTGCCGACAAAAAAATCTACGCGCTCCGCGATGCCACATCTACCGTCGAAAATATCGGCCTTATCTGCGCTTCGATTATGAGCAAGAAACTGGCCGAAGGGATTGACGCTCTCGTGCTCGACGTCAAAACCGGTTCCGGCGCCTTCATGAAGCGCGAGGAGGATTCCGTTCGACTCGCAGAAGTCATGGTGGAGACCGGCCAGCGCATGGGCAAGAAAGTGGTCGCGCTTATCACTGATATGGACCAGCCGCTCGGCCGCATGGCTGGTCATTCGAACGAAGTCATCGAGTGCATCGACGTTCTCAGCGGCGGCGGCCCCGCCGATCTGCGCGAGCTGAGCATCGAGCTTTCCGGCTGGATGTTTTTTCTTGGCGAACGCACGACCACGCTGGACGAAGGCCGCCGCCTCGCCGAAGCCATGATCTCCAGCGGCCAGGCTAAAGAAAAATTCAAGCAGGGCATTCGACTGCAGGGCGGGGACCAACGCATCGTCGACAACCCGCAATCGCTCCCGCAAGCTCGCACCCACGCCGGCGTCCCCAGCCCTTCCGCGGGCTTTATCTGCGCAACAAACTGCGAGCAACTAGGGACCGCACTTGCTACCCTCGGCGGCGGCCGGGAAAAAAAGGAAGACACCATCGACCACGCCGTCGGTCTCGAATTTCACAAACGCATCGGCGACCGTGTAGAAAAAGGCGAGCCTCTCGTCACAATTCATTACAATAGCGGCGCAAAGTTGGCCGAAGCGCAGAGTCTCATCGCCGCCAGCTATCAGATCGGCGAATCCGCCCCTGGCCAAAAGCGCCCGCTCATCCGCCGCATTCTTGGCGGCTAGCGCGTCAACGATTTTGTCTTTACCAGCACGGCAGAAAGAGGACAGCGCATGGGACGATTCACCGGGGTGCTTGGCCTGCTCACAATGCTCGGCCTTGCGTATCTCTTTTCCACTGACCGCAAGGCCATCAAGCTCAAGACCGTCCTCTGGGGACTCGGCCTGCAGCTATCCTTCGCTGTTTTTGTGCTGCTCTTCCCCATTGGCAGCTACCTTTTTGGAAAGGCTGGATATTACGTCAATCTCCTTCTCAGCTACGCCTTCTACGGTTCCCAATTCGTTTTTGGCGAACTCGGGCTGCCCTCGGCTGCCAGTCCCGGATTCGCTGCTTCTCCGGAGCACTTTATTTTTGCTTTCCAGGTTCTGCCCACAATTATTTTCATCGCGGCCTTTTTTGCTCTGCTCTATCACATCGGCGTCATGCAGCTCATCATTCGCGCTGCCGCCTGGATTATGACGAGCGTCATGGGCGCCAGCGGCGCGGAATCGCTCAACGTCGCCGCCAGCATCTTCATGGGCCAGACGGAAGCTCCCCTCACCATCCGTCCATTCTTGAATAAGCTCACAAAATCCGAGCTGATGGTCGTGATGACCAGCGGCATGGCCCACGTCTCGGGCGGCATTATGGCCGCCTACATCGCCTTCGGCATCAAAGCCGAGCATCTGCTCACTGCCGTCATCATGACCGCGCCGGGCACCTTGCTCATGGCCAAAATGCTTGTGCCGGAAACCGAGCAGCCGCTCACCGCTGGCCGCGTCGAAATGCCTGAAATGGAAAAAGAAACAAACTTTCTCGGCGCCATTTCTCGTGGCACGGTAGACGGCCTTCACCTCGCGCTCAATGTCGGCGCCATGCTCATCTCCTTTATTGCCTTGCTTTATCTCGTCAACGGAATCATGGGCGGAATTCACAATTGGATTTCCTGGTTTCCTGCGAGCCTCTCGCAAGTTTTCGGTTGGGTTTTTGCTCCCGTGGCCTGGATCATCGGTATCCCATGGAAGGACTGCGCTCAGATGGGAAATCTTCTCGGCACGCGCATGGTCATCAACGAAGTAGTCGCCTTCCAGCATCTCGGCCAAATAAAAGACACGCTCGACCCGCGCACTTTCACAATCGCCACGTTCGCTCTTTGCGGGTTCGCGAACTTCAGCTCCATCGGCATCCAAATCGGGGGTATCGGCGCGCTTGCTCCCGAACAGCGAGGCCAGCTAGCTAAATTCGGCATCCGCGCCATGCTGGCCGGAACCATGGCCAACCTGATGTCCGCCTCCATAGTCGGCATACTTTCATGATTTTCTCTTTCACTTGTAGGGGCGCGGAACGCTGCGCCCCAGCTCGGCAAGATCAATCCATAACCACGGCGTGGCACAGCCAATCCTGGCGGTGCGCTGAAGTTAGTGCCCTGAAGTAAACTCAGGGTAAAATCCCAGCGACAGCATGAGCCCAAAACGAAAAGCGGCACCCAAAAAGCCACCTGACTCCGAATTCGAGCGCGCCGAATCCGCCGCAAATTTCATTTTTTCCAAAACTGATCTCCGCCCCAAAATCGCGTTAGTCCTGGGCTCGGGCCTCGGCGCGTTCGCCGACGAATTCGAAAAAACTGCCAAAATCCCCTACGCGGAAATCCCATACTTTCCACTCTCCACTGCTATCGGCCACGCAGGCCAGCTCGTCGTTGGCACAGTCGATGAAATTCCCGTCGCTGGAATGCAAGGCCGCGTCCATCTCTACGAAGGCTATTCCGCCAAGGACGTCGCGTTTCCCATTCGCGTCTTTGCGCGAATGGGTGTGAAGGCCCTGATTCTCACCAATGCTGCGGGCGGCATTAAGCGCGAATTCACACAAGGCCAACTGGTTGTGATCAAGGACCACATCAACCTCCAGGGCGTCAGCCCTCTCACCGGGCCCAACGACGACCGTTTCGGCCCCCGCTTCCCGGACATGACAGTGGCTTATGACAGACGTTTTCGCGAAATGACCGTCGGCGAAGGAAACCGTAACCGCATCGGCCTCTACGAAGGTGTTTACGCCGCGCTGCCGGGTCCAAGCTACGAAACGCCGGCTGAGATACGATATCTGCGTACCATCGGCGCGGATCTCGTCGGCATGTCCACGGTTCCGGAAGTGATTGCCGCCCGGCACTCCGGCATGCGCGTGCTCGGCATCTCTTGCGTGACCAACGCGGCGGCGGGCATTCTTGACCAGCCGCTCGACCACAAAGAAGTTCTCGAGACAGGTGAGCGTGTCCGCGGCCAGTTCATCGCCCTCCTGAAAATGATTATTCCTCGCATCGCCGCCGAGGTTTCATGATCAGCCCCCAAACAACATCCCGTCATTTCGAGCGAAGCGAGATCTCTTCGCCATCTCGCGGTTTTTTCGAGATGAATTCTCTCTTTGATTTTAGCTTCGTTGTGGAGGCCGCAGCGTGACAGAACATGACGTACTCGTGGAATCCGCCCGGCAAGCGCGCGAGAATGCGCACGCGCCGTTTTCAAATTTTCGCGTTGGCGCCGCTCTGCGCGCGACTTCGGGAAGAACTTTCGGCGGTTGCAACGTCGAAAACGCCACTTACGGCCTAACGGTCTGCGCGGAGCGCGTCGCCATTTTCAAAGCCATGAGCGAAGGCGAACGCAACTTTGACGCCATCGCCGTCGTCACGGATACAGACGCGCTCACGCCGCCTTGCGGCGCATGCCGCCAGTTGATCTGGGAGTTCTGCGGCGATATCCCCGTGATTTTGGGAAACTTGAAGGGCAAAACGGAAACGCTCCAGATGCGCGATTTGTTTCCAAAGCCGTTCGATTCGTCAAATTTATAGCTGCGGCTCTCGAGCCGCTCGTTTCAACCAAGCGAGGCCCATTAAAATGCATTCTGCTCGGGAAAAAACCGTTCTACTCTTTGTTCTTTTTCTGCTCGGCGCCGTGCCGCTGTTCGCTCAAGTTCCGGCAAATCAGGCCCCGCCAAAACAGGCCGTGCGCTTCGACCTGCTCCTCACCAACTCCACCATCGTCACCATGGACCCCGCTCACCGGATCATTGAGCACGGCTTCATTGGCGTTCGTGGAGACACCATCGCATTTGTAGGAACGGAATCGGAACTTCGTGAGCAGGCCATGAAAGGTTTCACGGGGGCGCAGACCATTGACGCGAAGGGCGCGCTCGTCCTTCCGGGGTTCATCAACGGTCACACGCACGCCGCGATGACGCTTCTTCGAGGACTTCACGATGACGTCACACTCGACGACTGGCTGCGCAAATATATTTTCCCGGCCGAAGCGAAAAACGTAACCGAGGATTTCGTACGATGGGGCACGCGCCTCGCAGCCGCGGAACAAATTCGTTCGGGCATCACTACATTCGCCGACATGTACTACTTCGAAGATGCCGTTGCCGAGGAAACCAAAGCGGCCGGCATGCGCGGCGTGCTCGGCGAAACGTTCATCGATTTTCCAGCACCGGACAACAAAACCAACGCCGCCATGCTCGAATACACAGAAAATTTTCTGAAACGCTGGCAAAATGATCCACTGATCCAGGCCGCCGCAGCGCCTCATTCCATTTACACTTGCTCGCAAAAAACTCTCGAGGATTCCGCCGCGCTGGCGCGCAAATATCACGCCCCGATTCTTATTCACGTCGCCGAAATGAAAAAAGAATTGGACGACAGTGTGAAGCAGAATGGCCTGACGCCCGTGCAGTATCTCGATAAGCTCGGCATCCTCGGCCCAGACGTTCTCGCGGCGCACTGCATTTTCGTGGACGAAAAGGACCGCCAAATTCTTTCAGCGCGCCAAGTCGGCTGCGTGCACAATCCTTCCAGCAACATGATGCTCGCCAGCGGGGTAGCTCCGGTGGTCGAGGAGCGCGCCGCAGGCATCGCAGTTGGCCTCGGCACCGACGGGCCCGCCGGCAGCAACAATGACCTCGACTTGATGGAAGAGATGGACCTTGCCGCCAAGCTGCAAAAAATAACCAAAATGGACCCGCGCGCGCTTGGCGCGAAATCCGTTGTCGAGATGGCTACCATCGAAGGCGCGAAGGCTCTCCATATGGAAAAACAAATCGGTTCGCTCGAAGTCGGGAAAAAAGCCGACATTATTTTGATTTCGCTCGACGAACCAAACGCTGTTCCCATGTACGACGTCTATTCGCAACTCGCCTATGCGCTGAAGGGCAGCGACGTCGAAACTGTGGTGATCGGCGGCCGCATCGTCATGCGCGACAGAAAACTTCTGACGCTGAACGAGCCCGAAATTCTCGCCAAAGCCCGCGAATACGGCAAAAAAGTCGAAGCGTCCTTGAAATGAATTACTTGACGTTGCTCGAAACGGCGATGGATGAAGCGCGGCGGGGACTCGCGGAGGGCGGCATTCCGATTGGCGCCGCTTTGTTTGATAGCGCCGGAAAACTCTTGGGGAGCGGGCACAACCGCCGGGTGCAGGACGGCGATCCGTCGGCGCACGGAGAGACGGATGCGTTTCGCAAAGCGGGGCGCCAGAAAACCTATCGCGACAAAATCATGGTGACGACGCTCGCACCGTGCTGGTATTGCAGCGGATTGATCCGCCAGTTCGGAATAGGAGTTGTTGTCGTCGGAGAGTCCGTGAACTTTCGCGGGGGGATCGACTGGCTGCAAGAAAACGGAATCAAAGTGATTGACCTTGCGTCTAAAGAATGTGTGCAGATGCTGGGCAAATTCATTGCGGAGAATCCGGCGCTGTGGCACGAGGACATCGGCGAAGAGTGATTCTCGCTCATCTGGATTGATGCGCGCGGGCCGCGAGAGAGTGAGTTGTTCATGAATCGAATAATCAGTAGGAAAAAATGGTTTGTGTTCTCGGCAGGCTGTGTGGCAGCGGCCACTCTTGCCTTCGCGCTGCATACAAAGGCTTCCGCGTCGGATGAAATTCCGAAGCTCGCGGCGCTCATGGAGTGGAAACCGGGGACGGTCGTGGCGGACATCGGCGCGGGCGATGGGAGCTATGCATTTGCCGCCGTAGAGCAGGTTGGCGGAACCGGAAAAGTGTTTGCGACGGAGATTGACGCAGACAAACTCAAGGTGTTGCGAGCCGAAGTCAAACAGCGGGAGTTGCAAAACGTTACTGTGGTCGAGAGCGGGGAAGCGGAAACGAATTTGCCCGCGTCGTGCTGCGACGCGATTTTTTTGCGGCGCGTGTATCACCATCTCACAAAACCGCTGGAGTTTGACGCGAGTCTTCTTCGTTCGTTGAAGCCTGGCGGAAAACTGGCAATTATTGATTTTCCTCCGCATCCCGAGTACGGGAAAGTGAAAGGAGTGCCGAAGGACCGCGAGGATCATGGGATACAGAAGAAAATTCTGATCGATGAATTGAGCAAGGCGGGTTTTCAGCTCGACAAAATTGCCGACGAATGGCCGACCAGCGACTATTGCGTTTTGTTTGTGAAGAAATGACCTACGCCCGCGGCGTCGGCAGGAAAAACGGAGAGGCAAAGTAAAGAGCCGGTCCAAAGACCCGCACCTACACAGGCTCGGAAAGGGCGTGTTTGAGGCTCCGCCAGCATGCACAGCCCGGCTTGCGCAAGAAGAACAAGATTTAGGCAGATTCATTGTAGGTATCGTATTTGACGGCGATGTCGCGGACTTCCTGGAGGGTCATGTCGCGGAGGACTTTGCCGTCTTCTAGGATGGTTTCGAGGGCGTTTGTACCGAGGGTAGAGCGGTCTGGATTGGGAGAATCGTTTAGAACTTCGACGGTGGCAAACTCTTTTCCGTTGTGGATGAGGTTGAAGCGGCCGCCCTTGCTGGCTTTCGATGGGTCTGTTTTGGGGTTTTTGTAGACGTTGTGCCATTTGCCGCCGCGATCGATGGCGGAACACTTCAAAGCAAATTTCAGCGTGTCGCGATTCACCTGCTGGAGCAGAGCGCCACCCATGCCATAGCTCCAGATATCCTGGGACCAGCCTCTGCGAGTCAGCTGCCCGGTGATGTTTTGAATGGTGTAGAAATTCACGCCGTCGCCTTGAATGAAACGGACGTTGGGAACGGTGGTTTTCCAGCCTTTTTTGTTGACTTCGTAGCCGAAGACTTCCGAAACAATTTTGAAAAGCTCTTCGAGCACGGTGACGGCATCGCCGGAGTCCGGGCGGATTACCAGCGTACCTTTACGCTGAAGGATTTTGTCGCGGAGCGCGCCACCCCAGAGATTGCGGACGGCGTTGTAAACGTCGTACGAGTCGCTGACGCAGGCGATTACCCCTTCGGGACAGTTTTCCAGCATGTTGGCGTAAGCCTGGCCTTCGTTGGCCTCACCCCAAGCGGTGATCGTGGAGTGTTCGGAGGCGGGGATGCTGTAACCGGCGCAGTTGAGCGGATCTTTTGCCGTGAGGTCCGCGGAATAGAACTGATTGAGAAGTTGAATGGCGGCCAGTGTATCCGTGCCGAAAAAATTGAGAAGATGAGCGGCGCCGCCGATAGCCGCTGACTCTTTGGAGGAAACGCCGCGGAAACCGAAGTCATGGAGTTTGAAAGGAAGCAGTGACGGATCGCCAGTGCGGACGAGCGCTCTCCCGATGACTTGCTTGATGGCGCGGGAAAGCGTCGCGACGGTAATGGGATACCACACTTGCAGGAGAACGGTTTCCGCCCAGTTGGTAAGCCAGTAGAACTCCGGGTCGGTATTCTCGATAGTGATGAGTGCGTTGAGACTCTTAACTACGGTGCCTTCCTTGACGGCGCGGATGCGCAGCGGAAGGCGCCCGCCATGTTTCGCGTAGAGAGATTTGAAGCCTTCGTAATTGAAGGACTTGGGATGTCCTCCGAAGTGGGCGTGGGCGATGCGGCGGGCTTCCTCGATGTCTTCGAGCGTGAAAACCTGGCCGGCGAAATTGGATTTGACGATGTACTGGAGCATGGCCAGCATGGTCTCGTCAAACATGCCGCCGCGGGATTCGACGTAGGAATAGATATGCCGGGTGTCCGGAGGGTATTGCCACCAGTGGGTGAGCTTGTAGGAGTCGGTGTTGAGGATCGGATTCAGCCGCAGCGACTGCATGGGGCTCCTTTGAAGAGCAATAAGGATAGCAGAAGTGAAAAGTGAGTAGTGGGTGGTGAGTAGTGAGAGATAAAGAGGGAAATTCGAAAATGGAAACTCGAAAGTCCAAACCCCTTCGTTTGAAAGATGTGCCCCCTCCCCCTCCCCCCTTTTTTTGTAAGTGCGGATTCTAAAGGACTTTAAGTGCTGCGTTTTGTAAGTGCGGATTCTAAAGGGGTTACGGGTGCGTTTTTCGTAAGTGCGGATTGTAAAGGAGTTAGTGATGTGCGACTGGTGACTCGTGACTGGTGAAGAGAGAGGCGTTCCCGTTGAGGGATGGGCCCTGTGTGAGCGG
>Ga0210402_10004210_pt1 | contig 13157 bp, 9 predicted proteins | sample IncBWC7MmetaG_FD_161055 | JGI IMG/M metagenome (GOLD analysis project Ga0210402, IMG submission 161055) | Forest soil microbial communities from Barre Woods Harvard Forest LTER site, Petersham, Massachusetts, United States - Inc-BW-C-7-M | ecosystem: Environmental > Terrestrial > Soil >...
GTTCGAAGCCGGCTTCCGGCTCCCCAACGACCCAACGCTTTTTTTTCTCGAGCTTCTGGCTGCCGGGGAAAAGCGAAGCGGTATGCCCGTCTAGGCCGAGTCCCATCAACACCACGTCGAACAGCGGACGGCCCGGAGCGAGCGATTCTGCGCCGTAAAAATTGCGAAGGTCCACTTCATAGAGGAGCGCGGCCTCGTCCACGTCTCCGGCGCCCGTTGGTATCGCGTGAATGTTGCCGGACGGGACGGGAACATGGTTGAGCAGTAGCCGCCGTGCCGCTCCGAAGTTACTCCGCGGGTCATTATACGGCACGAAGCGGTCGTCACCCCAGAACCAGTGGATGCGCTCCCAGGGCAGCGCGTTGCGATAAAGTTCAGTTGCCAGCACTGCGTAGAGGCGTTCTGGGGTTGAGCCGCCGGTGAGGCAGACGGCCAGGCGACCGCTTCGTTGCTTGAGACGCGCCGAGATTCGCTTTGCCGCTGTCTGCGCGAGCGCGTCAGTGTCGGCCACCACGATCAGGTCGGAACGTTTTGATTCCATCACACGTTCTTCACGCAATTGGACGCCAGCGCCGGCCATCACGAGCGAGCAGCTGCTCTGCCTCGGCAGGGCCCTCGCTCCCGGCTTTATAGACCGCAAGCCCGGCCGGTCCCGCGCTGCGCCAGGCATCGAGGAAGGGTTGCACGGCGCGCCACGCCGCTTCGATCTCATCCGCGCGTTGGAACAACATCGCGTCGCCGATCATGCAATCGTAGATTAGAGTCTCGTAACCCGTGCTCGGTGCAGCGTCGAAATAGTCCTCGTATTTGAATGTCATGCCGACGCCGGAAATCGCGATAACCGGACCCGGCACCTTCGCATTGAATTGCAGCCCGATACATTCGTCCGGTTGAATACTGATCACCAGGAAGTTCTGCGACAGCCGGTCCACAAGCGTATTGCGGAACATTACGAAAGGCGCCTGTTTGAACTCGATCGCCACCTCGGTCCGACGGGATTTGAGCGCCTTTCCGGTGCGTAGATAGAACGGAACACCCGCCCAGCGCCAATTGTCGATCATAAGCTTGAGTGCGACGTAGGTTTCGGTCGTACTGTCGGGCCGGACGTCCTTCGCTCTGCGATAGTCCTCCACTTCGTTATCTCCCACCCATGCGGCAACATATTGCGCGCGAACACAGTCTTGCAGCACCGTAACGTCATTCGGTAGGTGGATCGCGTCGAGCGCTTGCGCCTTTTCAGAGCGGACCGCATTTGCCTCGAAACGCGAAGGCGGCTCCATCGCGACGAGTGAGAGCAGCTGGAACAGATGGTTCGGCACCATGTCGCGCAAGGCGCCAATTGCATCGTAGAAGCGCCCGCGACTGCCTACAGTAAGTCTCTCCGCCACCGTGATCTGCACGTGGTCGATGTGATGGCGATTCCAAATGGGCTCGAACAACCCATTTGCGAACCGCAACACCATGATGTTCTGCACCGTTTCTTTTCCCAGGTAGTGATCGATTCGGTAGATCTGATGTTCGTCGAGCACCTTAAGGAGTTCTCGATCGAGCGCCAGCGCCGATGCCAGATCGATACCGAATGGTTTCTCGATGATGAGGCGACGCCATGCCCCATTCTGCTCACGAGCGAGACCGCTCTCGGCGAGATGGCGGCCGATCGGCGCGAATGCCGATGGCGGTGTCGCGAAATAGAACAGGCGGTTGCGGCGCGTGTCCCGGGCCCGCTCGACCCGCTCCAGCGCTTCGCCAAGTTTCCGGTAAGTCGCGGGATCGTCGGCACCGCCGCTGACGTAGCCGACACAGTTGAACAGCCGCCGCACGATTTCATCTTCGATCTTGCCGATTGCAAAGTGGCGCAATCCATTTTCTAGCTCGGTGCGGAATGCCTCCTCGGATTTTTTGGCCCGCGCTACTCCTATGATTGCAAAGGCTTCCGGTAGTAGCAGGCCGCGTACCGCAAGATTGTAGAGCGCAGGCACCAGAAGACGGTGGGTTAGGTCTCCGGAGGCACCGAAAATGACGAAGCAGCACGGGTCCGCCAGTCGCGCCGCGGTTGTCGGGCGTTTCACCTTCATGGGTGGGGCGCTTTCGGTTCGATGTGTCCGCCGAAGCCTTTGCGCATAGCCGACAGGATTTTCTCCGCAAACGTATGCTCCCGACGCGAACGAAATCGCGCGAAGAGCGCCGCCGAGAGAACTTCGACCGGTACGGCTTCGTCGATTGCCGCGCGGCGCATGTCGTCTGCAAAATCCTGGTATTCCGTGATGCTTCTGTAGGCTTCTCCGACGCTATCTAGCCAGCCAAGCCATCTGTCCTCGTCGGCCCGGGTCCAAATCGACTTGTCGTGCTGCCATAGCCGCCGAATTGCGCCGCGTGCGCGCCAGTGCTCCGCGAGTCCCTGCAATGCAGCTTTGAAATCTTCTCGGAGTGCGAACGTCTGCCGATCAAGACGATCGCCTAGCACCGATGCACGCTTCTTTGCGAGAGCACCCAGCAATTTGTCGGCCGCATCCGCGAATAGCCGCACACCTTCCTCGGTGGGCTTGCTGGTCACGTCGTCAAGCGAAATACCAGCCCGCTCAAGCTCTTCGAGCACGCGTTGCGCTTGGTCGATGTTTGCTTGCAGGGTGTCGCATACTTGACCGTGTTCGCGAAATGCCTCGAGCGTCGCCGGCGGCATCGTGTTGACCGTGTTGGGGCCGATGAGTTCCTCGACGTACATGACATCTCTACAGGCCTTGTTCTTTGTGCCGGTGCTCGTCCAAAGCAGCCGTTGCGGCTTCGCGCCCTTCGCGGCCAATTGTTTCCACCGTTCAGCGGCAAAAAGCCGGAGATAACGCTGGTACGCGAGCTTGGCATTGGCGATCGCGACTTTACCCTTGAGCGCGGCAAGGCGCACCTTCTCGTCGGGATCGTTCGCTTTCGTGTTTTTTTCATCGAGCAGCTTGTCCACGGCACTGTCGATGCGACTGACAAAAAAACTCGCTACGCTCGCGACGTGCCCGATATCCCCGCCCCTCGCGGCAAAGGCCTCAGAAAGCCGGGCGTCGGTCGCCGTAACCTTGATCATCACATTCTTGCGATCGATCTCGCCCCAGAGCCGTTTTGCTTCGGCCACTGTGGCGTCAGTCTCCATCGCCAGATAGGGAGAGACCTCCACGCTGACATAGCCATCCACGCTGCCGGTCGCATCATAGACCGGCCGCACCACGTCCGCCGCATGCCTGATGTCTTCGACTACGAGCTTTTCGTACAGGTCGCCTACTCGACAGTCGTTTTGTTGCAGCCTGTTTTGAATCTCGTCGTCGTATTCGTCCGAGCTGTCGATCGCTTTTTCGAAGATCGAAGGGTTCGAGGTGACGCCGCGCAGGCCGACCTCGTCGATCAGCTTTTTGAGCTCGCCTTTCGCGACGAAGCCGCGTGCAAGAAAGTCGAGCCATACGGAGTGTCCATGCTCTTGAAGCGCAATCACGGAATTCATCTGGGCCTGCTCCGTGCGATCTGAACCTTGGCAGCGATCATAACTTTGCCCGGTGTAAATCCGCAATCGCCATGCCGACGCTGGCACCGCATCCTTGTCCCAGCCGCCCTGTTGTGGTTTCGACGCCGGAGGTCATATGGTATTCGGCGTGGCCCAGAATGCCGGCACCTTCGGGCGGGAGTCTGTCAACCATCATCAGTCTCCGGACGAGCGCCGCTGCACGTGACACCTGAATAGCGACTCCGGTCTCGATAAACTCGGGTGCGGCAACCGCTGTCGAAAATCAGCCTGTTGCAGGCGCAGCGTCCGGCAGCCCTAAACTTATAAGCAGCTCTAGGCTTTGGGCGTTCCATGCTCAGGTACGCTGCAACGCCGAAAGACAGAGATCAATGCGCCAGACGTCTCCGCGCAGCCGACGTATCGCCCTTCAGGGACGCCGTGCGGCCGGACGTCGCCGGGAACGTCGCGACGGTGCTCACGTTGTTCCGATAGTGAGGAAGGCTGGTGGGACCAACGGCATAGCCCATACAAAGTGGGAGAAGACCGATGTGCGCACTAGCAAAGCCGTTAGCGTTTATCGGATTGATTGGAGCCACAGCCGTAGCCGTTCCGACAGGAGCGTCAGCTTGCAGTATATGCAGCCCAAGTTTTGGCTTCGCAGCTCCTTCCTTCGGATACTACACTCCCGCCTATTGGCGACCATATGCCTTTTATGGCTATCGTCCATATTGGCGTCCTTGGCGTCCCTACGCTTATGGCTTCTACGGCTATCGTCCATATTGGCGTCCCTACGCCTACGGTTTCTACGGCCACCGTCCATATTGGCGCCCCTACGCTTACGGCTTCTATGGCCACCGTCCATACCGGCCATATTGGGGATATCGCCACTATGGTTTTTATGGTCATCATCCTTTTTGGGGAGGTCACTTCCGCCGCTAGTCCGCGGTCAGCGGCAAACGCCATGGGTCCGGAGAAGATCGGGTCACGAAGAGAGATGCCCGCGGTTGTCGCGGGCATCCGCCCCTCTGTAAAACGTTTCAGCTCGTTCGCTCGTCCATGAGACGCGGCAGCGTCAGCCAATGGGCAACGCGATGAACTTCGCGGTGTCGCCCGACTTGATCCGCATCAATACCGAACGTTTTCCAGCATTTTTTGCCGTGTTTACCAGCCTGTACACGTCCTCCGGCGCCCCGATGGCTTGGTCCGCTACGTCGAGAATCAAGTCACCTGGATCAATCCCGCGACCTGCCGCCAACCCGCCCGGTTCAACATCCACAACCATAACGCCCTGTTGTTCGTCGCTCCCGTTCAGCGCACCCAGCGCAAGGAGCTTCAGTCCAAGCTGAGGTAATTCTCCGTTACCGCTTTCGTCTTTAGTCGTTGGCAGCGGCTGCACATCGGTTTGCACCGGGGACCGACCGACCGTAACGGCAACCCATTCTTCGCGTCGCTTTTTACGGATGCCCAGTATGATTGTTGAATTGGGTGGCGTGGAATCTATCGTGCGGCTGAAGTCGTGGGCGTTCCTTATCGCCTCGCCGTTGACGGAATCGACGAGGTCGCCCGCCGTGATCCCCGCTTTGGCAGCCGGTCCGCCGGGTTGGACGTCGGCAATGAGGATGCCTATCGGCTCCGCTAATTCCATGCTGTCCGCGATCTCAGGCAAGACGGATTGGAACTGAATTCCCAACCAACCCCGCGTCACGGCGCCCTTTTCCTTGAGCTGTTCGGTAATGAGCTTGGCCTTGTCCGACGGGATCGCAAAGGCGATTCCTATCGATCCACCGGTAGGCGAGAGGATTATGATATTTACCCCGACTACGTTGCCCGAAATGTTAAACGTCGGGCCACCTGAATTGCCTTTATTTATAGGTGCATCGATCTGCAGCAGATCTTGATAGGAATCCGACTCCTTCTCCACGTCCCGGCCCCGCGCAGAAACAATTCCGGCCGTAACCGTTCCGCCGAGACCGAACGGATTACCTACTGCAATGATCCAGTCGCCAACCTGCGGCGGCGAATCGGCAAAATCGACATGCGCGAAATCCTTGCGCCCATCCACCTTGATTACCGCGAGATCGCTGACGGCATCGGCGCCAATCACCCGCGCTTTGTAAACGTCTCCGTCATCGGTGCGAATCTCGATCGACGCGCTTCCCTTGATGACGTGGTTACTTGTAACTGCGTAACCGTCAGCGGTAATGAAAAAACCGGATCCTTGCGATGTGGCAAATCGGGGTCTCTGTCCTTCAGACCCGCGCGCCCGCGAGGAGGAATCAACTTCGATCATATGGGCGAAGACCGCGATCACCGACGGTTTGACCGCATGGGCAAGCTCCGCGAAGCTGCCGAGATGGGGAGCTCGCTCGATGGCAACGAAGCGAGGCAGCTCCTTTTTCGGGGGCAATTGCACAGGAAGAAATTGCGGGCTTGCGATCAAAGCGCCCGCCGCGACGCCCAGACCGCCGAAAAATAGCGCGACGCGACTATTCCGCCCGGTCGCAAGCTTCGATTCAACGTTCCATTCAGCCATGACGCTCTCCACGGTCAATCGGCCGTCCTTGCTGGCGGCGGCACGATCAACCGCCGCCTTATCGATCTCCCGCGCAGCTCGGCCTGAAGGCGGACGACAAGTCCATCCAGGAAGCATCTGCGGTCTGGGATTTGGTCAGCTTCGAAGGGAAAACTTTGTTGATCCGCGAGCGCATCGTCACGCCATTGCGCGTGGCGACGTGAGCGCTGCTGTTGTCCCCCAGTGTGTGCCCTAATCGACGGGTGCAAGCGGTCTGACTTCGCTTCCGGCTTCAGCTGAACTCTCCGACGCCCGCGTGTCGGCCGGAAGCTGCAACACCGTGGCGGTTTGTCCGACACAAAGCCGTGTGAGCAGAATCACCTTTCCGCTGGCAAATTCCAGCGCGTCGTGATGCTCGTAGGGGCTATGTAAATTAATCTGTCGAAACCGTGCGACCTTTTCTCGCAATTTCCTCTTCTCGTAGAGTCCGAGCGGATGGTCGCATTCGACATCTTGATCAAAATCCAGCTCGGTCCCGGGAAGCAAGCACACCGCGACATTCGGCTCTCCGATTGCCGCGAAGCCGCGGGTCAATGAACTCAGAAACTGGGTCGAAACAAGCTTCTCACCGACTCGTGCCGCGCGAGTTGCGACGTTTTCGAGGCTGTAATCGCACATACCGGAGGCTCCTGCTGTTGGCGCGCGAATATTGCAGACAAGGTAGCCGCGCGCTAAATTCAGAGTAAAATTGTTGTACATTCGGTGAATCAAGCCGAATAGCCGCGGTTCGTTCCTGCGAAGCGTCACAATATTTACAAACGTGATCGGTATCAGGCCTGCGGCTGTTGCGAGAAATCAACTTTCCTTGCGACCAAACGCATATATGGCGAGGGTGATCGGAGACAAGCAACTCCCCGTCTCCATGATTGATCGAGTATGAATCAAATCTCAGTGAATGATATTGTAAATTTTCTGAAGAGTTCGACGTTCTCAAAGTATTGCTCGGAAGGACGGGGCGCTTCAGTATCTGCTGGGTCCGGGGTCAAGAATGATGACGTGAATGAATCCGTAGATGCCGGCAACAGTCCCGGGATCAAGTCATGGGCCAGACATGACCGTGGAGAGGTGCGATCAACGATGCCGGTAGTGCATGAAACCGGAATGTGCAGGCTCCGGCCAGACTCGCGGGCGACGTCCGCGCCATTTGTTTTCCCCACGCGAGTGCCACTGCGGCGCGGCTTGCCAAGCGTTATCCCAAGGCCATCGGCTCTGGTTCTCAAACGCGTAGTCGCCTTGAGACCTTCTACGACTCAGGATTTCGTCGCGATCTTGCCTGTCACTTTCGGCAGATACCAGGCGATACCGAGTATCGATAATTCTACCTTTTCGGTCTACCCGGAAGCACTCCCTGGTGGTCGCTGTGGGTCGCCGGCGACTGTCCTTCGCTTCAAAACCGCCTGAGTTGCACGAGAGCTGCTCGCTTGCCTCGGACGACGGCGGAGCTAGGACCTGTTTCGGCCCCACATAGGCCCACACAGCCTGGATTATTGGCTCAAAGATCGGTACCGCCACGCCACCTCCCGTCGAGCCGCTGCCAAGAGTACGACGCCGTCCACCCGCATTGTCGTAGCCGAGCCACACCGCCACAGTGACGTCGTTAGTGAAGCCGACGAACCACGCATCGTTCTCGTCGTCGGAGGTGCCCGTCTTGCCGGCGACGTAGGGCGAAAGCCTCGAAATGGAACGTGCCGTTCCGCGCGCCAAGACGCCCTGCAAAAGGGTCTTCAATTGATAAAAAGCCGCTCGGTCGACGGATTTGATCGCAATCGACGTCGGCTTGTGTCGATAGATGTTCTGGCCCCCGCGCTCGACCGAATCCACGGCATAAGGCGAAGGGCGTCGCCCTTCATTTGCGATGGCCGCATAGAAGGCAGCAAGATCAATCGGCCGCACGGGCTGCGCACCAAGCACAAGCGGATAGAACCGCAGGCATTCGCGATAGATTTGCGCCTCCACCGCCAGATCGCAAATTCGGTTGAGACTTGCTTCGGGTTCGCGCTCGATGCCCCCGTCCAGGAGATGCACGGTCGCGCGATTGCGTGAATTTTCCAGCGCCGCCCGCAAGGTCAGCACACCGCCGCCTCGGTCGTCGTAATTCTTGGGCGACCAGTATTCCCGCTCGCGCCCTTTCTGTGCCCGCGCGCCGATCGGCCGGAGCGTGATCTCTTCGTCGCTGACAAGCGTGTCAGGCTGCAAACCTTTGCCCAGCGCCGCAAGATAAGTCAGGGGCTTGATCGTCGAGCCCGGCTGACGCACGGCCTGAGTGGTTCGATTGAGCTGACTCAGCGGATAGGAAAAGCCGCCGGCCATTGCGAGAATACGGCCGGTCTTGTTCTCCAACACCACGGCCGCTCCTTGAACCGCGGGGCGCATCCGCAATTCCGCGCGAGCCTGCGCTTTGCCCCTACCGCCGGAAAGATGAATCAACACCACGTCGTGAATGTTGATTTTGTGTTGTGCTTTGGAATCGATGGCAAGTGGCACGATGCGGCCGTCCGGAAGACCGACGTGCCAAGCTGCCCCCTTCTTGGTAGCTGTTTCCAACACCACGGCATGCGTCCAATGGACGTCATAAAGCGGCAGGCGCGCACTCGTAAGGGCTTGCTGCCACGGAGGACGCTTGTCGTTAGGCTTCCTTTCTGCCTCGATCCGCGTGATCGCCTGGGCGAGATTCGCCTCTGCGCCCTGAAATTCCAGGCGACCAGCCTCGCGCTCGTATTGGAATAGTCCTTCCTGCAGGGCTTCTTCCGTTGCGCGCTGCAGCTGCGGATTGATGGTGGAGCGTATGATATAGGACTCGCTGGTCACCTCATTAATGCCCGCTTCCGATTTAACTTCCCGGGCTACCTCGTCCATGAAATGGAAGCCGATATCGCGTCGCGGCTTTTGGCTGGGTGCCATGGCCGGCAGTGGCGGCAACCCCGGTCTGCCGCGCAGCCTGTCGTTTTCTGCGGCACCCAACATACCTTCATCTTGCATTCGACCTAAAACATAGGCGAGTCGACCCTGCGCACGGATGGGCTGCCGATCCGGACTAAAAAAATTCGGGCCTTTGGTGAGGCCCGCCAGCAATGCGCCTTCCTCGACGGTCAACGCGCTGGCGGATTTATCGAAATAGTTCCGCGCTGCGCGTTCAATGCCCCACGAGCTGCGGCCGAGATAGACGGAGTTGAGATACAGTTCCAGAATCTCATCCTTCGAGAGGATCGACTCGATCCGCGTTGCGACAATCATCTCGCGAATTTTCCGCTCGTAAGTTCGATCGTCGCCCACCAGCAGGTTCTTGACGAGCTGCTGAGTTATGGTCGAACCGCCCTCGCGGCGGCCCGCCTGAGTGAGATTGTTCAGGAAGGCGCGGACCAAGCCACGTTCATCCACACCTCTATGCTGGTAAAAGCGCTTGTCTTCGGCCGCGATGAACGCGTTCCTGACATGGACCGGCACCTTATTCAGCGAAATCGAGATGCTGCGCTGGTTGTCTTGAAACATCTCGGCGAAATGCCGGCCATTACCGTCGAGGACGACGTTGACGCCGGGAAGTCTGAGGTCATTGAGTTTGGTGGGGTCCGGAAGGTTGTCCGCCGCTTTGTTATAGAAGTCGATCACGTCGCCCACGTCGACGACCGGGTGGTCAGTTTCCTGGCGCTTGCAGAAATGCCGATACGCCGTTTGCAGGTCACCGAAGTTGATGCCGCGGAACTCCCGGCTCTCACCGCCGACCGCCTGCGGATCATTCATTGCGGTCTCAATGAGGTCATCGATGTTGATGTTCTCGATCGCAAAGGCCTCGATCATATGGGAACAGCCAGCCTGCAGCAGCTCTACGACCTGCCGTTGATCCCGATCGCGATTGAACTCTGTTTTCACCGCGTGCGGAGCCACTGCAACTTGGCTGAATGCCAGCGCCGCGGCGAGAATTTTGACGAAAACCGTTTCCATCCTCGTCCCGAACTCGCACTGCTCCGCGCGTTGTCAAGGTTTTCGAGACACAAACGTTCCTCGAATAAGGCAATTTCTGTAATCGCCATCGCCGACGTCGGACAGCCGGCCATCTGATTTATCTGTCTCACGCACAATCCGTACGTGGGGGCTGTGTGTCCCTACGAAAGAGCTGTGTGTCCCTACGAAAGAACGGAACGCGCCTGGCGCCGCAGCGTTTATTCCGCAGCTCAACCGGTGCATTGGACGTGGCAATCGAAGGCAAATCCCTCAAGCACAACCGGCTGCGCTTTGGAGTTTTTCGAGGCGGTGGCGGGACGTCGACTGCAGTCCCGCCATGGCGTGGTGTCCCCGTCTGCGTTATCGTTGCGCACCCGGACGACGAGACGATAGGCTGCGGCGCCCAATTGTCGAACGACGCCACGGTGGTGGTGGCGACAGATGGGGCGCCGCGAAACCTGCAGGACGCGACGGCGTGCGGATTCGAGACCGCCCGCGAATATGCGGCAACGCGCGCCAGAGAATTTCGCTGCGCCATGCGTATTGCCGGGGTAGACGAAAATTCGCTCATACAAATCGGTGTGCCCGACCAGGATGCCGCCCGCCATATCCCGGCTATCGCGCGGGTGCTTGCCGACGTTATCGCAAGCCGCGGAATCCGCTGTGCCATCACCCATGCCTATGAAGGCGGTCATCCCGACCACGATGCCGTTGCCTGTGCCGCTGCTGCGTCCTGCCGCTTGCTCGAACGCGGAGGACACGAAGTTTCGCTCTACGAAATGCCGCTTTATCGCCAAGGACAAAATCGGGAGTTACGTCAGACGTTTGCAACGCATAAATCGGCCGCGGAGCTCTCGCCGTTTCTTGATGCCGACGCCCAAACGCGCAAGCGGCGAATGCTCGCCTGCTACACGACGCAGCGTCGCACGCTTCCAGGTTTCGCGATTGAAACGGAGCGGTTCCGCCTGATGCCCCACCACGACTTCACCGAGTTGCCCAACGACGGTGCGTTGCTCTACGAGCATCACGATTGGGGTGTCCGAACCGGGGCCGAATGGCGGGAGCTTGCAAGACGGGCGCTAGTCGAGCTCGATCTCGTCGAGCGACAGGCATGAAGCTCAACGTCTTGAGCGTCGCCTATCCTCTCGCTCCGGTCGGTCCCGAAGAGGTCGGCGGCGCCGAGCAGATTCTCAGCAGACTTGACCGAGCACTGACGAGCGTCGGACACAATTCGATCGTGATCGCCACCTCGGAATCGACGGTGTACGGACGTCATGTCCCGATCCCCCGAACGCCGGCCCGGTACGATCACAACGCAATCATGCGCGCACGCCAGGCATGTCGCGATGCACTGCAAGAGGTGCTTTCGACGCACGACATCGACATCGTTCACATGCATGGGGTCGATTTCGTCGAGTATCTTCCGCCGCCGAACGTGCCGGTCTTGGCGACATTGCATTTGCCGATCCAGTGGTACTCGCCTCGAGCCTTGTGGCCTGCCCGTCCGGCCACCTGGCTCAATTGTGTATCGCAAACGCAGCACGAGGCCTGCCCGCCGAGTTCATGCCTTATCGAGCCGATACGCAACGGTGTGACTGTCGACGACCGGCCCCTTCCAGAAAAGGGCCCTTACGCGCTCGTCCTCGGACGTATCTGCCCAGAAAAGGGCGTACATATCGCTATGAACGCGGCAGCCCGTGCCGGAGTCCCACTCGTGATTGCCGGGAAGGTTTTTCCTTACCCGGCCCATCTCGAATATTTCGAATACGCGGTAAGGCCGCTGCTCGATCCGATGCGTCGGTATATCGGCCCGATCGGCGGCAAGAAAAAGCACCGCATCCTGGCCGCTGCTCGCTGCCTTATCGTCGCTTCGCTTGCCCCGGAAACAAGCTCACTCGTGGCGATGGAGGCGCTCGCGGCCGGAACCCCGGTCGTCGCTTTCGCCAGAGGTGCGTTGCCAGAGGTCGTCGATCACGGCGAGACCGGTCTTCTGGTTTCTGACGAAGACGAGATGGTGGCGGCGATCAAAGAGGTCGATCGTCTCAGTCCGCAAGCGTGCCGCGCCGCGGCACGGGAGAGCTTTGACGTTCGCCAGATGATCGATCGGTATTTCGCCGCGTATCTGAGGATTGCCCAGCATCACCGTTATCACCCAGGCCACGCCGCATGACCGACAAAGTCGTTATGCGCGACATTTCAGAGCTGCTGGCCATCGAATCTGCGTGGTGGCTGTTGTGGGAACGGTGTTCGAGGCGCACCCCATTTCAATCTCCCGGGTGGCTTCTTTCATGGTACCTCGCATTCCGGCCAGGAAACCCGGTGGCATTCGCGTTTTGGGATGCGGGACGCCTGATTGGGATCGTCCCGTTCTATGCGAATCACGAAGCAGACGGATTTCACTTGCGCTCGTTTGGAACCGCGGTCAGCGACTTTTTCGATATGCTCGTGGAGCCGGGATTCGAGGACCTCGTCGTCGACGCCTTAGCGATGGCGCTAGCGGCGGAAACCGGATGGAGTGTGATCACGTTTGATGAACTCCCTCCCGACGCCATAGCGTTGCGTCTCAAGACTTTACCTGCCTGTACCGTTTCGGAGCAAATCACCAGTACCTGTCCGGTGCTCACGCTTGACGGCAGAGCGCCGATCGAATCAAATCTCCTGCCCCGTATGCGGCGTAAATTGCGGATGGCACATCGTCGTGTGGTGCGCCGGGGCGGGGCGCAGTTCATCCTCGCGGACGACGGCGGGGCGCAACGCACCTTCAAGCGCCTGGTGGACTTACACACCGCACGCTGGCATGCGCGTGGCCAGGCCGGAGTGTTGGCCGACGAACGAGTCCAACAATTTCATGCTAACGTCATCAAGGTCCTTGGTCCCAAAGCGATCGCCCGGCTCTATGAGCTGCGGATCGCCGGGAAAACGGCGGCCGTCTACTATGGCTTTTACGATGCCGGTCGCGCCTACGCGTATATCGCTGGTTTCGATCCACGCTTCGCGTACGAAAGCCCTGGCTCGCTTCTGCTCGAGCATGTGATCGCCGATAGCGTTGGCGCCGGCGCCCGCGAATTTCATTTCCTGCGTGGATCCGAAGCCTACAAATATGACTGGGGGGCGCACGACTGCCAGAACCGTCGCCGTCAGTTTGTTCGAACGGCTCGTCCAGCG
>Ga0210402_10004212_pt1 | contig 13154 bp, 14 predicted proteins | sample IncBWC7MmetaG_FD_161055 | JGI IMG/M metagenome (GOLD analysis project Ga0210402, IMG submission 161055) | Forest soil microbial communities from Barre Woods Harvard Forest LTER site, Petersham, Massachusetts, United States - Inc-BW-C-7-M | ecosystem: Environmental > Terrestrial > Soil >...
GCCTAGCTTCAGCCTTTTCTGCATCTGCTTTTTGCTTCGCGCGAATCCTCTGCATTAGTGTTGCCATTGTTCAGATTCCTAGGGCGTTGTCCGCCTGTGATTTCTTCGGTACGCGAGCTGGTCTCACCTTCCTGAATGCGACCTCCTTCGCGAATGCCAGCGCCGCAGCGGCTAACAGGCGCGAAGGTACGCGTTCGGGATTGGTGCGTGAGCGGTGAAGCAGGCGACGCAGTAGGCACAAAGCTGGATGGTCGATCATCTTGAGCGCGCGGACGCGATCCGTAACTGACGCAGACTCATCTTCCACCAGGCGGGCTAATGCTGTTTCGGGGAGCATGAACTTCAATTGTTATCCTGCTTTCTCGGTCACACGGTCTGGCGCTGTGACGTTTTGCTATGAACGTGTGCTGGGTTGCTTTGCTTGCTTGATTAGCTTTTTGTACTGGGCGAGTTGCTTTTCGACGATGGGATCGGGCTCGATCTTGCGTCGTTTTACGTCGCGGTGATAGTTCACCAGTTTCGAGAATATGACCGGCTGCAAGATCGTGCGCTCGGTAGGCGTGGCTGTGCTATGGAGTAGCAGGAGGCTGCCGAAGATCCCTCGCAGCGAGATCGACCCCTGAAGCCTTGCGGATGCGTGTGAGCCTCGCGGGCCTCGACTCGTCGAGCACACGATGAACCTCGACAAGCAGCTTACGTCGTTGCTCGTCAGTCCTCTCCTCCCAGCCCCGACTCTGGATCAGCCGACCGACTCGCTTGTAGAAGTCCTGACCCTCTGCCTGCGCCAGAGCTTGGCGCTCTGGATCAGTCAGCGGCGTGGGCTTACCTTTCCATTTGATTTGCGTCGGGGGCTGGGGTGTCGATATCGACAACCTTGCCAACTCGTTCAGAACTGGGTCGTGCTTGTCCGATGTCCACTCAAACGGGTTCGCGCCGCCTAAGTTGGACGCAGGACGTTGGACGACGTGACCGGCGATGTCCACAATCGGCGGAGCAGCCGAAGTCAGTCCAGGAATTCTGGACTCGATGGCCTGCAAAGCAGAATTTGGCCTGCGCACCGTTCCGTCAATGGTCTCTGCGACGTTGGCGACGCCTGCCGGGATCAGACTGCCAGCCTCCCTGTTAATGAAAGACTGGGCGCGACCTCCGACAGGATCATGAATTGCCTGGAGGAGATTACTTAGAGTCCCGAGAAATGGCAGCGAATCCAGATTTCTCATCACGTGTTTCACAGCGGAATCCGTCTTGCTCTGGACTACTACCTCTGAATCGCCACTCTGGTTTGAGTGAACCGCATCGGCGATGAGTCCCATTGCCAATCCCAAAGGCTCGAAGCGCTTGTAGGACACATAGCGCCCCCCGATCTTCGCGCTATACGGCTGCCAGCCCGTCGCGCGCTTGGTCTCTTCTTTTTTGTAGTCGGTCGGCCCGCCACCCGTGATGGTTCCGTTGATGGCGAGATAAGCGATGGCCGCACTGATGGATGAGCCCAACACGCCGCGTGCCATCGCATCGGTATCGCCGGTGGCAATTCCGCGAAGCAACTCATATGGTGTGGCATGTGTGAGCGAAGCCTTAACCAGGTTCACTGGAGTTTTATAAAAAGGAAACAACCACTTCAACGGAGCGACGCTCTTGAGCGACTCCGGCAACCACGCGGCATTCGGCTTCGTACCGATCGCTTGGCCGATCCGCTCCGCAAATGTGCCCAGTTCAGACTGAAACGTGTTTGTCATCGCGAGCTTGTGCGCAGATTCGGTCATGGCGTCGGTGGGGTGGTGAGCAAGGTACTCTTGGCGCGCGTTGAACTCCTCGCCGGATAGTCCTTCAGCGATGGCTTGGCGCGCTGCGAGCGAGTTCAGCTCCCCATAGAACGAGCCCGCGTATGCGAGGTTCGTCATTCGAGACATTGCTTCTGAAGGCGTGCGGATTATGCTGCCCAACGTCCCCTTGATAGCCCGCTGACCAGATCTTTCAAATCCAGGTGAATTCTCAACCTGGAACTCGCCACTAAGTATCGGCCTCGCGTGCTCCGCTAATGCCTGGGCCATCCCTTTGGCGTAATAATAAGCCTCACTGGCATATCGATCCGGCGATGTCTTAAACTTGGCAATCCCGCCCGCTATCGCTTTCTTCATCGTCTCCATCGCAACCATCGACGCCTCGGAGGCCGTTTTAACCAGCAGCGTGTGGGGCGAACTTAGCAGGCTATTCCTATACCACTCGTGCAATTTTTCCAGGGTGGTCGTCGGTTTGATCTGCTCGACGAACTGGTTCAACTTCCTTACCGTCGTGGGATCTGTGAGATCGAGCCGCGAGATCAGGCGCGCCGCTTCCGCCTGGGCCTCTGGTGACAGTTTCGACAGCACGTTTGCGATCTTCACTTCGGGCAGGGACGCTCTGTCGATGCGGAATCCGCCGAGAGCGCATCCGGCCTCTGCGGTGATGCCTGCGACGTTTTCCTGGATGGCCTTGTGTTGAGCAAGTGCGGTGGTCGCGGCGGTTAACGATTCACTGTCTCCACTCTGTGCCGCGATCTTCGCGAGCGTGACAACATGCTTAGCAGATTGAGCAAGCAATGCGCGGGCGGCGAGCGCGTGCTCAGTGTTAAAGGCTTCCCCGGCTTTGCGCGACAGCAGCTCCTCCACAGTCATCCCCAGATCAGCCGCCAACTGCGTCTGGGCCTGGAAAGTAATTGTGGCTTCTGCTCGTGGATCGAGATTGCTTTTGACTACGTCCGTTGCTCTGATTAGCACAGCGTCGATATCGCGATTGGTCTTTATGCTGGCCGGATCGACTCCGGCTCGCTGGAGTTCGCCACTGTTATTGATGATGTTCTGGATGGCCTGCGACAGCACTTCGTCCTGGGAGATAACCGGGATGTGACCGTTAGAGACCACGCGTGCGCTGGGATTGATAAACGGTGTGGTGTCGCGTGGGCCGATGACGCTGGCAGACTCCTGCGCGGCGGCCTCGGTGACTGGATGAACGACGGTGTCCTTCTCGACCAAGTCGCGAGCGGCGGCGGCAGAATCAGCAACCCGGATATCGGGCGCGGGCTGGATTAACACATGGCCGAGAGGGGAGTCAGGGTCGATCGCGTGCGTGACATGTGTCGGTGTCTCGATCGGGCTGGTCTTCTTACCACCTTCCGTTAAGCCCCTCGCAAGCAGCAGAGCACTAACGCCGGTCTTCGTGCCAATTTCGGCTCGTTGGCTCGGAGTGAGCCGATCCCACTCGTCATAGAGCGTCTTCGCGCCTTCGTAGGTTCCCACGCTCATTTGGGCCGCGAATCCCCGCGCCATAAGCTTCTGCAACAGAGGACGCGCAGCGGATGAGGCAAACAGCGGCCAGTTCCTGGGATCGGCGAGCGTACTGCCAACCACCGCGCCAGCGCCGCCAGCAACGCCCAAAGCAATTGGATGCTCCTGCTCCGCCAACTTCTCCGGACTCATCACACTCGGTTTGGGTCCGTAAGCCGATGGCACGGTCGCACTCTGGTAGTCGCCGCCGTGTTGGAGCAGTGTGTAGCCGGAGACGAGATCGCGACCAGCTTCGCGGCCAGCAGCTCCACCAGCTTCAGCGGCTTTGTTCAGGGGATCAACGGCGTAACGTTTGGCCACAGCCAACGCAGGGACTGCGCCTTGGGGAATCACACTGCCCACAGCCTCGGTGAGCGGTGTCGTGTTGAGACCTGGCTCTGCAGACCTGGCATTAAACAGGGACGTGATGCGGTCCCATGCGCTTGGTTGGTAGGCGTGTACTTCGCCCTGGCCGCCCGAGAAGAGACGATCGTTGGGATCGTGTGCCGGAACGAGTCCCGATGATAGGTTGATCCCGGCAGGCACGAGGCCAGCCGACAAGTCGATTGCTGACTTGCGCGCGGGGACCAGGCCCGCCGAGAGATCGATACCAGACACACCTGGCCCTGAGTCTTGCGCGGGGAGGAGGCCAGCCGTGAGATCCATTGTCATAAATTAGTCCACCACGCGGTAACCGCGCTTTTTAGCTTCGGCCTTGGCCGCGTTCACGTCGCCCTTCGGGTTCGCCTTTTTCCACGCCCCGGCACTAAACGTCTGAGGTGTGGAGGATGCGTTGTTAGGATTGCCGGGATGCGCTGTCGGAGTCTGGGCCTTCACCCGCTCACGGATTCGGGGGTGCATCTCGTCGATGGCATCCTGTTCCCGTTTTTGCTCCTCTGCAATCCTGCCGTTGATATCTTTCACCTCGGCGTCACTCTCTCCGTACCCCTGGCGAAGCAGTTCGCGTTTTTCGGAGTTCAGTTGAGTCACGTTCGTGCGCGCGGCACTGACGGTAGCAGCGAGCGCGTCGTGTTTCTCCTTGAAGGATTGGTTCGAGTCTTCCCTTTCCTGCTTGCGGTTGGACGTGGCCACCGAGATAAGTGGCGCGACCGCCTTCACGTTGTACATTTTTTGCGGGTCACTTCCAGGGGGGAAGTTAACTCCATACAGCCGGTGCCAGTCCGCCCCGCTCATTGAGATCGGACTCTTGTCGGTGGGATTGCTGGGCACGTAATAGATGGTCCAGGTCATGTGCTTAGACCAGTCAACCGGCTTCCCATCCTCGGTCCAGCCATCCTTGCCGTGGTCCAAACCGTCGAAGTCATACTTCTTCACCAGCAGTCTGCCCATGCCCGCTGGCGGGTTAAACGCCGCAGGGTTCTTCACCATTGCAGCCATCATCTTCTGCGAGTTACCGGGCTCGCCATTGTTAGGGATGGTTGGCGCGATGTACGCCCCGTTCTCGATTGCGAACTTCTGCACGTTCTGATCGATCTCATTTTCTTTTTCGAGTTGCTGGCGATCCCTAAAGTCAGCCTCCCTCGCGTTCGCTATGTTCTCGATGCCCCAGTGCTCCAATTGAGCCGCGTGCATGGTTTTCTCTTCGTCGAACTTCTGTTGCTCAAGAGTCAGTCCCTGCTTCTTCTGCGCGTTCGCCTCCGCCTCCTGCTGGCGTGAATGGATCTGCTCTTGCACCGCGTTGCCTCCGCGAGAGAGTCCGGAGAGGAAGCCGCCCACAGATCCGCCGCTGGCCTTACCTTCTGAACCGATCGCGCCTCCGAGGAGGGCACCAGCCAATAACGAACGGAATATCGCGCCAGGTTTTTGCGGCACTGGCTCGCCCGTGTTGGGATCGACCGAATTTCCGAAGAGGAAGCTCGTGACCCTTCCGAGTGCGTGATGCTTCGCGGCCACAGCCTGCTGCTGCTGCTGTTGCGGCGCATACTGCTGCTGCGCGGGCGGTGGTGTGGATGGATCTTGAGCCATCCTCTGTTCCAGCGGTACATTGCCGACTTGCTCTGGCTGGGGCTGTGGCTGTTGCTGGCCCATTAACATTTGGCCTGCGGACTGAGTCTGTGGATCGAGCATGATGGACCTCGTAATTTGCGGAACTTGGGATGGAAGGAAGAAGAGAGTAGAAGGGCGAACGCAGCGGGGTGAGTGACTGCGCCCGCCCCATCGTTCCCGTCCGTGCGCTGGACCGGGAAAGTGGATCTTGGTAGTGCGAGGAGGAAAGATGAGGAGCGGCTCGCCTGAGACCGCCCCTCGACAGCAGAACCAGTGTCCCGTCTGGCCTGCTCACTCGGAGCTAAGGGGTTAACTCCGAAGCTTCAGAATTTTGGCTTACGTCGCGACCGTCGCTTCCGGTGACGCTTGATTCCGCGCCATTCCAGGTTGCCGCTTTCGAAGTGACCGTCGTTATTTACCCGCACAAGCCAGAAGTCCGGACCTGGCTTGTCGCCAACATCGGCGTAGAAATCGGCGAACGACGCGTAGCGGAACTCGATGCCACGATCGTGAAAGTACTGCGCCATCCTCCCGTACGGGTTAGAGCAGAGACTCTTCTTTCGCTGGTACGCGTTATAGGTCCCGGTCCTGCGGGCGATGCGGCTCTGGCCATGCTTGATGGTCGTGGTTCGGGTGGCGCGGTAGTAGCAACCGCAAGACTTGACCAGGCCGTCGCGTAGATGCCGACCCTGAACATTCACCCGCTTCCCGCAGTCACACAGGCAGAGGTACACGCGCCCGCGCTTTTTGATGACACCCGACTGCCGAATGATTACCAGATATGCAAAGCGTTGACCGGGAGCATGATGGTGGCCCTGCACTTTTGAGTATTCACGTTGAAGACATCCACATGATCGGGTACCGACTCTCGCGCGGAGCGCGTCACTACGTACTTCTTTGACAACGCCACAGGCGCATCGGCAGCGCCAGTACCGCTTGTGCCCGAGGAGCCTTCCGCGACGAAGTACGGTCAGACGTCCGAATTGTTCGCCGGTGAGATTGATAATTGACATGGGGATGAAGAAGAACGAGGCCGACAGGAATGCGGGTGAACGCCCGGCGACGGAGGCGACCTCGGTTTAATGTCCGTCTCATTTACTCGCGCCGCCAGGTTCTGCGGGCGAAGGTTGGGTCCGCGTGGATAGGCGGACATGAAGTGATTGGTTAGTTGAAGCAGGTCGGCATCGTCAGCTTGAACGGGACGAGCAAATCGACAGCGAGCTGAAGATCGGATGAGATCAGGTCGGCAAGCAGGATGCGGTAGCGCTTCGAGTCATCCGGGGACAGGTATCCGTGCGAGCGGTGCTTCTCCAGCAGGGCGTAAAGCGGCGTGGGTGTAGTGTTCGTCGTCATGGATGGTCTTTGAGTATTCCTCTGTCCGCAATGCGGACAAGATGAGGGTTGAGCCTGTAAGAAGGTTGGGTCCCTGATTATCCCCCGCAGGGCGGGGCGCGTCATCCGCTACAGAATTAGCTCCAAACTAGGCCGCCTGTCGCGGGATGAATCTGAACTGCCGCAGCGTCTCTGCCTGTTTTTGGCTGATCTGCCTCTTCCTTTTGACTCCAGCCAGCTTGAGAGCGATCTTTACCTGGTCGGGCCTGGTCGGATCGAAGCCGAGACAGCCTTCGGCGTCCCCGTTCTGGATGAGCCGCATCCCCGCTGCGATACCTGAGTCACGATACTTCCGCCAGTAGAACGTCCGGGCTGGCTTGGTGACCGGCGTGATGAACATGACCGCCAGCTCGGTATCGTCCCATTCGTAGATATGGCTCTGGTCGTGCGTGCCTCGGATGATATCGCTACCGTCGTCCGGGTCACGGTTCACCTTGAGTCTGTTTTGCTCCGCGAAGTCGATGATGGTCATTACGCCAGCACCCCCGGTCCCTTGATCGATCTCACGTATTCACGGAGTGATGCTCTGTACAAATTTTCGACGGCTTCGTCCGATAGGGCGTCGATCTCCTTCAGGCTCGGCGGCAACGTATCCTCCGGTCGCTGATATTGGTCCAGCAGCTCACCCCTTTGATGGCGTTGCTCGTTGACTTGGCACGCGGTCCACGCGGACTGTAGCAGTGCGAGAGTGATCGGGCGACCAGCACAGTGTCGTTGGATGTATGCTTCGCGTTCTGCGCTGGGCACATAGTCATTCGTGATGTTCTCGAACACGAACCACACTGCTTGGTCGCAGGCTTGGCGATAGTCGGGATCGTCGAGTAGCTCCATGCTGGGTTCTTCGCCGTCCAAGCTGCAACGGAGGTACTCACCAATGGCGGCGTCAGCTCTTCCGCTTTGGGCCATTCGTGTGACTCGCAGGCGTTCAGCGGTACTTAATTCGCGCGTGGAACCAAGGGGCACTTCGAGTAATCCTTCGGCGGAAAGCGCATCGAATGTCGCGACGAGATTCGGAACTGTGAAGTAGCCGAGATCCGTTAACAGCGCGACTTGTTCTTCGATGCTGCCTTCTTGGTCGGCGGGCTTGAGCGCATTCCAGGATAAGGTTTCTATCATCATCGAATGATTTTCCGCAGTGGGCAGATAGCCGGGACGCTCCTGCTTAAAGCGCTCTGCAATTTCTTCCGCCTTCCTATCCCTGACCTCGCGGAGGTATTCGGGGTTCCCAGTCTCTTGGCCGATGCGCTGCAGAGTCTCATTGTCGGGACTGCTGACGAACTCTCGAAGAGCAGTGGCGCTGGAGGACAGGGCTGTGTCCCGCCAATCCTTGGCGAACCTGTCATCATCGCGGCCTCTCTCTGGGGGCAGTTCATTGAGTGCGGGGAACGCGGTGAGGTCCAGTTGGCCGAAGCCATCGTCAACCCAGGCGCTCTCCTTTGCAATAATTTGGCGTTGTCGTTCGGGTGTAAGGCTCATGGGGGAATCTCCGAAGAAGAATGGGTTCTGCCGCGCCTCTTATTGGATCGCAGCGGTTAGTGGTGGTTCGGCGATGCTTGGGATGTGAAGGAAGGCTTGATAAAACGCTGCGAGCGATGGCGTTGATTCCAAGTCACCCGCAAGTCTCTTCCGGCGCGTTCTTAGGTAAATGGCGGCCATCAGGCATATCTCAGGATCGTCGTGCAGCTTGCCGAGGGCGCTGTTACAGTTGCTGTGCAACAGGCCGCCGATGCACTGCCCACACGTCTTCGTGCCTGGGCAGCAGTTGTGATCGTGGTCTATGACAGGGGGGTTGGCGTCAGTAAACTCATGCCCGCAGACAAGGCAACGGTTGCACTGCTCTGCAAGCATCTTGTCGAAGGCTTCCGGGTTTAGTTTGTACTTTCGGTATCGGTCGTAGTGCTTCGCGCCATACAGGCTGCGTACACTTGCACGCTTGCGGGCCTTAGCTGCAGCCGACATCCGCGCGCGGGTCTCGGGCGAGCGAGGATACCCCTTGTGCCTACGGCCCTTACTTGCGGCTGATATTTTGGCCCGCGCTTCTGGGGAGTGCGTCTTCCCTTTCTGCGCAGCCGACAGCTTCGCGCGGGTTTCTGGGGAGTGCTTAAATCCGAGTGGGGACATTTATCTTGCTGTAATTGCTCCTGTGGAGAGGAAATGTTGGGGATGTTCTTTAGTGACCGCCGAGGCTAGGATCTACGGAACCATCCGCGCCCCGCGTAAACAATTCTGTTACACCAGTCGAGTAACTTACGCCACAGCGACCGTTCAAGCAACGCGAGCCGTCGATCCACTGCAGTTCTGTTAGTGGCGTGCTCGGCTCGCAGGACGGCGATCTGCGCGTCGTGGTCGAGCTTGCGTCCGAAGCTGTCGATGACTGCAGGATCGATCAGCTTCAACGCACGGGCCTCTTCGACGATCTCGGGCTGCAGCGCCAGACGGCTCCCGCGCTCGACGAGTAGACGTAGGGCTAAAATTCTATGCCGGGCGCATTCGTTGCGGGCTATGTCGAACAGTTTGTCCGAGGGCAAGCGTTCGAGGTCGGCTCTGGGATCGGTCATTCAGTTCCCGCTGGTGTGGTGGCAAGGAGCGCCTCAACGTCCGCACTGATCTCAGGGCGGCGGATGTATGGCGAGCATCTCTCAATCAGGATGAGCACTGCGAGCTTCCTGTGAACAGCATCAGGGTTTCGGGCTACGTCCCATAGCGTGGCGGACGGCAAAGCCTCCAGGTCCAGGCGGACGGGATGGGGCTGGTTGGTTACAATTCCTGGCTGCATGTTGTTTGTTCCTTTTCTGGTAGCTGGGAAGCCGCGACTGGCGCGGGGTGTGGCATGTCGGAGAAACTCGAACGTGATTGAGGGCTACGCCTCATAAACCTTCCCGCCGTAGGCGAACCTGCCGTTAAGAACAGCGACTGGATAGAGGTTGAAGAAGCCGTTCGCTGTGTACAGTTCCACGACGGTGAAGCCGTTGAGCCAAGCCGTGGGACGATTACGAAGATAGTCTGGATTGGTTGCACCGAGGATTGCGTTGATCCATCCACCGAACTTCTTCTTCTGCTCGACCGGACTGATCTTGGTGTAACTCTGGGGCGCGTGCGTGTGACCGGCGAGAACGTTGCCAGCGTACAACTCGACAGCTTTCTTACTCGGGAATGCGCCACCCTGATTACCGATGCCGGTGAGGATCTCGCCGTGGATTACGTTGAGCTGACCAAGGCGCTTGGCGTGACCTAACGGAATGATCTCCCATCCGCGCTCCTCAAGATGCAGAGCCTGCGGGCGTTCCATCCATCCCTCAAGTTCGGGATGCTGTTCGATGAATTGACGTTCCCAGTCACAGTGGTTCCCGGTGATCCACACCTTTTCGCGCTGGCCCATGATGGCTTCGATGGGAAGGAGGATGTCGGAGTCGAAGCGTTCCGTATTCCGTTTGTAGCTGCCGCGCTCCTGGTACAGCGGCTTGTTGCGATTGTGATGAGAGATTTCAGCGTTGTCGCACTGGTCGCCACCGAAGATGAAACCGTCAGGGCGGATGTCGCGCATCAGGGCGAGCATCGCCAGAAATGTTGGCCTGTCATATTTCGGGAAATGCAAATCGTGCGCCACGATCCAGCGCTGCACTTTGAACTTCGTCACTGGTCACGGCTTTAAGCAAGAGGGCTGCGGTGGGATGGAAGAGCGGTGAAGATCGACCACCCAACTACGGCGTGGTCGTTTGGTCGTTTGTCGCGCGCAGCTTACTAACGGATGCCCACGCCGCGGGCGCAGTGTTGGTAGTCGCGTAGATGAAGGCGAACTCAGGATGCCAACGTCGGCACTGGCCGAAGCGCCAGGAGCGCACGGGAGGTTGTTCAGCAGTTGGTTCGGCTGATGCGAGGGATCTGCTCGACGACGGAAGCGTAGGCGGGAGCGCCGGGAACGTAGGATGTGGTCAGCATTCGATATGGTTTGGTAAGCCGTGGCCGCACGGCCCGCCGCACAACTGGTCAATATTGACCAGCGCCGCAGCCGGATTCGCGGCATGATCCGTTTGGCATGAAGGCAATCAGCCCCAAGAAGCCGCTCGCTATCTGGTGCCCGACCTGCGGTGCGGCTCCCGGAGAAAAATGCGAACTGCATACCGGCCAGCCACGGAGCGAGCCCCACCGGGAACGAACCCTGATTGCAGACTAAAGATCGGACCTGTGGCGCACTGCACCGAACCGAGCTAACGGAAAAGACCACGTTGCTATCAGCAACGCTGCCGGTAGCGGACACATTCACGACGGACAATACTGACCGGAAGTCACAGCAGATTTTGCGATACTATTTGTTCCGGTATGAAGACAATCAGCCCTAAGAAAATACTCGCCATTCGTTGTCCCACCTGCGGTGCCGTGCCAGGGGAAAAGTGTAAACTCACCACCGGCCAGCCCCGCACAGAGCCTCACAAGGACCGCAGAATGGCCGCAAAAGATTGAGTTGGCGGACCTGTGACAAACAACTCCCCCCCAATTATTTTCTAACCGTGCCAGGATTAAGGATTCTTGGGAGATGTGGTTGTCTTCTGACCGGCAAGACGCCATCCTTTGGAGTCAACAGGGTCAACCGTCACCTTCAAAATTCGGCGACCTCCGACGTAGCATAACAACATCTTCTGGCAATGAGGACAGCGGACACTCTGTTCGTCGCTCGTGATTTGGGAACCAAAGGTTAGTGTGACTCTGCGCAGGTCGGCGCATTCGCAGAAGGGCTGCGTTGCCATACTCTCTCTCTTTTCCGATTCGTTCAGCACTGGGCGAGCCGAGCCGTTTGCGTTTCCCAACACCGCACAGCTTGCATAAGCTGAAAATCTACCTCGTCCGCAATAACCGCTACGTCTAAAAGCAGTTGGCTTTCATCGAGTTCACCCTGATGAAGGTGTAGCGTTCGGAATGTGACCACTTGGAACAGCCTTGACTCCTCAACAAGCATACCCGGGGAGTAACCCTGAAGTCGCCGTTTTTCTCCGTGCTCAGTGGCGGCTGTAGAAGCAGGCAAAACACCATCAACGGCAAGGCGTAGGCGGGAGGTCAGATCATGGAACAACTGGCGCAGATGAAACGTGCGGTCCTCATCGCTGAGAGGGATGAGGGTGAGTGCTTGAAGAAGATTCACCCGCCTCAGCCACTCTTTGATGGTGGGTTCAAGTTCTCGGTCCAGTATCGTCGCCACGCTCTTTGGCTTGTACTTCATCGCGTTCTCCAAGTAACCGTCAGGTCGCGCTAACCTCCATCCTCGCACGGCGATTGCTTTAAGATATGGTCAAAACAGAGCACACAATATTGCACAGGCCCCCGCCCCCGCCTCATGGCGGAGCGTTTACTTTGCGGACGAGGTCCGTACTTCGGATTGCTCAGGCTCTAATCTTCCCACTCCGGCTGCCGCCTCAATACGTCCAACGCCTCCAGCAGCGAGCTGAGCTGCACCGAGAAGACTACCTGCCCATTGCCAACGTGGCCACCAAAGTTAAGGCCGTAGTTGAGAGCGGAGCGTTGGTGTGCGGGTAGTTGGTTCCAACGGCGTAGCGTCCACCGCGCCAATTCAAGGGTGAGGTCGGCGACGGCGGCGCGGGCGAGGATGGATTCAGGGGTGAGGGGATCAGGGATGGTCAATGGTTCACTTTGCGGACGGGGATGGGTGGATAGGACGGCGCTGCTTTCTCTTTCCTATAATCCCAATACGTACATGAATAAAAAAAACTGCGGATTCGGTGAAATATATTTTCATTCGGTCAGGCCGAGACGTTGTCCATTCTCCGGACAGATATTCCTGGCCCGGAGGCGCGCAGGTTGATTTCAGTCCGCTGCGGACTGAATTCACATCCGGTCCACTGCGGACTGGATGCAAGCGGACGAACACCGAAGCCTGCGACCCGAACCGTGTGGGGGTGGGCGTCCACCCCCAGAGGAAACCTCACACCAGAACGGATCAGCATCACGTCCACGGCTCCGACCGCTGCATCGCGGCGTTTCTGGGTAAGCCTACTGCACCAGCAACGACTCTTCCTCAATCGACTCTTCTACCTGCCTCTCTTCCAGCTCCCGCACCTCCGCTGCGATCCGCCTCTCCTCCTGAGTGGCATCATCCGCCGATTCCCCGAGCCCTTGGATCTGGCAATCGCGCGCATACCCGGCCATTAGCTGCCTTGACTCTCGGAGGAGCCGGAGGTTGTCCTCGGTCTGGGCGTCACCGCTCGATCCTATAAATAACTTCGGCTCATGCGTCAGTTCCTTCATGATGTCCTGGAGTACGGGGTTGCGTGCTGCCATCTCCCGCCTCATTCCCTCGTGGTACTCGCGCTTGTAGCCACCGGCAGCGCTCTCCTGCACGCCGCGCATATCCATGATGGCCCTAGTCACCCGGCCCTCGAAGTGAGGTTCCATGACGTACTCAGCTTCCGACAGGTAGGCCGTCAGCCCGGTCATCAGATC
>Ga0210402_10004213_pt1 | contig 13148 bp, 10 predicted proteins | sample IncBWC7MmetaG_FD_161055 | JGI IMG/M metagenome (GOLD analysis project Ga0210402, IMG submission 161055) | Forest soil microbial communities from Barre Woods Harvard Forest LTER site, Petersham, Massachusetts, United States - Inc-BW-C-7-M | ecosystem: Environmental > Terrestrial > Soil >...
CGGGCAGCGGAACGAGAAGCTTCGGCCAGCCGCAGCGGGGCCGTTTTCGCTAGTACCGGAGGATGGGAGGCTTCAAGGCACGGAAGATACAGTGCCTTGAAGCTTCCCATCCCCCTCTTGGGCCTTTCACGCAGGACGCTCGGATTTCGAATGGCTACGGTTGATCGATTGGCCTCACCGCACTCGCCAGGGAGCGTATGAAGACTCGAGGCACTGTCGCCTTCGTGCCTTGAGTCTTCATGCGCTCCATGGTCCTACGACAGTTTCGGAACCAGGGTCTGCAAGTAATTTGCAAACTCGGGACCCAAGCTCGGATGCTTCAGGCCGTACTCGACGGTCGCCTGCAAGTATCCGAGCTTACTGCCGCAATCGTAGCGCTTGCCTTCGAATTCGAAGGAATACACCGGCTCGCGCTGCATCAGACGCGCAATGCCGTCGGTGAGCTGAATCTCGCCGCCCGCACCTTTGCCAATTTTCGCGAGATCATCGAAGATCGCTCCCGACAACAAGTAGCGTCCGACTACGGCCAAGGTTGAAGCGGCCTTGTCCGGCTTCGGCTTTTCGACGATGTGCGACATCTTGCCGATGCGCGGCGCGATCGTCTTCTCCAGCGTCACGATTCCATATTTATCCGTGTCTTGCTTGGGAACATTCTGCACTCCCAGCACGCTGACCTGATGTTTCTCGAAGACCTCGGCCATTTGCTTGAGACAGGGAGTTTTGGCATCGATCAAATCGTCGGCGAGATGCACCATGAACGGCGCATTGCCGACCACGGGACGTGCGCACAGCACGGCATGTCCCAACCCCAATGGCGCCGGCTGGCGGATGTACACGCAGGACGCCCAGCTCGGGAGGATTCCGCGCAACGTGTCCAAAAGATCTTGCTTGCCCTGCGCCTGCAATACGGCCTCGAGTTCCGGGTTCGAATCGAAATGATCCTCAATCGCCCGCTTCGAACTGCCGGTGATGAATATCAGGGTGTCGGCGCCTGCCGAAAGCGCTTCGTCCACGGCATATTGAATCAGCGGCTTGTCCACGATGGGAAGCATTTCCTTCGGGCTCGCCTTGGTAACAGGTAGAAATCGCGTGCCGCGTCCGGCCACCGGAAAAACCACTGCCTTCACTGGGTGTGTCATTCACAAAGCATAGCGGATTTCTATTGCGAACGCCGTCGGACATTTCTCACGGCTCACGCGGAAAGCTACGGATAGGCCCTAGCGCAGCTTGACGATTGCGTACGCCTCGAAAGTGTCCCAGGAATGGCACGCCGGACAGTGCCAATAAAAATTACGCCCGGAAAAGCCGCATTCATTGCAGCGATATTTCTCCGCTTGCGCCAGCAGTGCGCCGATTTCCTGCGCGATGCGCGCGGACTGCGTCGGGCCTTCCCGCCAAACCGCCTTGAGCGTGGCATCCTGCGAGAAAATCTTTTCGATCGAAGTCCGAAGGGGTGCGGCATCGCCCAGGTCGGCTGTAATCGCCGCAAAAACCAGGCGCTTGAGCTCGTCAAAGTCGCGCACCTCGGTTTGCGCCACCAGTTCTGCCAGTATCGCATCTCGCTCGGCCGCGCCGACGAGCTTGAGCAGGTGCGGCAACTCGTCCTGCAGCAAGGTGGGTGAATCGGCGAGAGCTTGTCTGATCAGCTTCACGGCAACATCCGGCTGCTGTTCCTGCTCCGCGATTTGCGCGCTCAGCAGCGCCGCGCGAGGAAAAGGCGATGCTTCCGATTGCGCATCGCGCAGCCAATGGCGCGCGCTTTCGAAGTCGCCGCGCTCGATCGAAAGGCTCGCCATCTCGCACAGGTAATGCGCGGCAACCGTGCGCGCCGGTGCGGCCTTGATGCGTGCCAGCTGCCGATAGATGCCGAGCGCCTGCTGCCAGTCATGCTGGCGTTCGTATACACCGCGCAGCGCATCCAGCGCACTCGCACGCAGCCGCGGCACCTCGCTTACCTGTTGAAACAGCCCCTCGGCTCGATCAAGAACTCCGGCGCGCAGATAGTCCTGGGCCAGCGCCAGCAGCGCCTGCTCGCGGTGTTCCGGCGCCAACTCCTTGCGCGCCAGCAGATTTTGATGGATGCGGATCGCGCGCTCGACTTCCCCGCGCCGGCGATACAGCGAGCCCAGCGCGAAATGGGTCTCGATCGTCTCCGCGTTGGCATCCATGAGCTTCAGGAACATATCGAGCGCCCGGTCAGGCTGCTCGGTCACCAAGTAGTCGAGTCCCGTGAGGTAGTCAGGATGCAGCTTGCCTAAGCTTGACGGCCAGCGTTTGCCCCAGCCGAAGTGACCGGCCAGAATGCCGATTACCAGCGCCGCCAGTACCAACCCCCAGCTCAGCAGCGGTAAATCGGACACGTGCCCGCAGCCGCTCTAAGACAAGCTAGTCGCGGATCGGCTGATCCGCACCGTCGTTGACGCGTTCGCGCAAGTCTTTGCCTGGCTTGAAATGCGGCACATGTTTGCCGGCCAGCGCAACGGCCTCGCCGGTTTTGGGATTACGACCCTGACGTGGCGGTCGAAAATGCAGCGAGAAGCTCCCGAAACCGCGTATCTCGATGCGTTCGCCCGTCGCCAACGCGTCGCTCATGATTTCCAGGAGCTGCTTGACGGCCAGCTCGACATCTTTCGCCGGCAAGTGCTTCTGCTTCGCAGATATGATCTCAATGAGTTCCGATTTCGTCATTATCGATCCGTGGGCATCACTAGGCATACTTGAAAAGAGCGGCCGCTACGAATCCGCGGCGGCCGCCCGTTGGTCCCTCAATCCTGGCCGGAGATTTGCTCTTTCAGAAGATCTCCCAAGCTCGTTCCGGTGGGCGAATCGGTCCGATAGTTCTGCATGGCCTCCTGCTCCTCATGGATGTCCTTCGCCTTGATCGACAGCGATATGCTGCGGCCCTTGCGATCCACGCCGGTGAACCTTGCCTCGACTTCCTCGCCGACCTTGAGTAGCAAGCGCGCATCTTCGACCCGATCGCGCGACAGCTCGGAAGCGCGCAACTGACCGTCGACTCCATTGCCCAAGTCGATAATCGCGCCCTTGGCATCGACTTCGCGCACGACGCCTTTGACGACGCTGCCTTTCGGGTGCTCGGCGATATACGCCGAAAACGGATCCTTGGCGAGCTGCTTGATCCCCAGACTGATGCGCTCGCGCTCAGGATCGATCGACAGCACCATGGCATCGACCTGCTGTGCCTTTTGATAGCTGCGCACGGCCTCTTCGCCAGGCATATCCCAGGAGATGTCCGACAGGTGCACCAGACCATCGATGCCCCCGGCCAATCCGATGAAAATGCCGAAATCCGTGATTGATTTGATCTGGCCGCTAACCTTGTCGCCGCGGTTGTAGTTGTCCGCGAATTCCTTCCAGGGATTGGCCTTGCACTGCTTGACGCCCAAGCTGATGCGACGACGCTCCTCGTCGATGTCAAGAACCATGACTTCGACTTCCTGCCCGACGTGCACCACCTTGGCAGGATTGACGTTCTTATTGGTCCAATCCATCTCCGAGACGTGCACCAAGCCTTCGACGCCTTCCTCGATTTCAACGAAGCAACCGTAGTCCGCGATATTCGTGACCTTGCCGAACAGCCGCGTGTTCGCCGGATAGCGCCGCGCAATGTTCTGCCAGGGATCGGCGCCGAGCTGCTTCAACCCCAACGACACGCGCTGCCGCTCGCGGTCGAACTTCAGGATGCGTACATCGATTTCTTCGCCGACTTTCACGACCTCAGACGGATGCTTGACGCGCTTCCAGGCCATGTCCGTGATGTGCAGCAAGCCATCGATGCCGCCCAAATCGACGAACGCGCCGTAGTCGGTGAGATTTTTGACCACTCCCTTGACGGCTGCGCCCTCCTGCAAATTATCCAGCAGCGCAGAGCGCTCAGCGCTGTACTCCTGCTCCACCACCGCGCGGCGGGAGACCACCACGTTGTTGCGTTTCTGATCGAGCTTGATGACCTTGAATTCGAGCGGCTTGTTTTCCAAGTACGACGGATCGCGAACCGGGCGCACGTCGACCAGCGAGCCGGGCAGGAACGCGCGCACATTGTCGATCTCGACCGTGAAACCGCCTTTGACGCGGCCTGTAATAATGCCGATGACGACCTCTTGCTTCTCGAAAGCTGTTTCCAGCCGAGTCCAGGTACGTGCGCGCTTTGCCTTCTCACGCGACAGGCGTGTTTCTCCGGAGCCGTCCTCGACGCTGTCCAAGGCGACTTCGACGGTCTCGCCGACCGCGACCTCGATTTCACCTTTTTCATTCTTGAATTGATCGGAGGGAATGACCGCTTCGGATTTCAATCCGACATTCACGATCACGTAGTCCTGGCCAACTTCGACGATCAATCCATTGAGGATGGTGCCAGGGCGAATGCGCTGGCTTGCTATGCTTTGTTCAAACAGTTCCGCAAAACTTTCTGTCATGTTCTCTCTTACTAAATCCTAGGCCACAATCCTTGAGTGTCCGAGGGTTGCCACAAAAAACGGCGTTCGTTCCTTGAAAGCCGCAACCTAAATCAAAGCACGAGCAATCTGTAACACGCGCTCAACCACGTCATCGACGGACATACCCGTTGTATCCAACATGGTGGCGTCGGCGCTTGCCACAAGAGGCGAAGCGGAACGCGTAGAATCGCGCTCATCACGCTCCGCTATCTCCAGCGAAAGGGCGGCAAGGTTAGCAGTAACTCCCTTTTCTTTCAACTGCTTATAGCGTCTTAGGGCCCGCTCTGCAGGGGATGCGGTGAGAAAAATCTTCACCCTGGCGTCGGGGAATACCACGGTACCCATATCGCGCCCATCGGCCACCAAACCGGGGGGAACGGCAAAGCCGCGCTGGCGCTCCAGGAGCGCCGCGCGCACGGGGGGCAAGCCAGCGACCTTGGAGGCGTCATTTCCGGCCGCTTCCGTCCGAATCGCCCGGGTGACGTCCTGATCGTCCAGCCACACGGCTTCCTCGCCCGTCTCATGGGAGCCGAAGCGTATGTTAAATCGGCCTGCCAACTGCCCCAGCGCTGCGGCGTCATCCAAGCTGATCGAGGAGCGGCGGGCCGCCAGGGCAACCAGGCGATAAAGGGCCCCGCTATCCAGAAGCGCCCAACCCAATGATTTGGCGACCGCTCGGCTGACCGTACCCTTGCCGGAGCCCGAGGGGCCGTCGATGGTGATCACGGGGACTTTGCTCATGCCCTTATGCCGCGCTCTCGCGAAGGGCCAAGCCGACCGATTGCGCCAGCGGCACGAATCCGGGAAAGGAAGTGGCGACGTTGGCAACGTCGCGAATATCAATGGCTCCGGCGGCGCGCAAACTGGCAATGGCGAATGACATGGCGATACGGTGATCGCCGAAGCTCTCGATTGTACCGCTGGTAAAAGCGCTGCCCTGTTCGCGCCCTTCGATCCGCATGCCGTCGGGCAAAGCCGTATGCGCGACGCCCAGCGCCGCCAAGCCTGCGCTCATAGCCGCGATGCGATCGCTTTCCTTCACGCGCAATTCTTCGGCGCCGGTGACCAAGGTTTCACCCTGCGCGCAGGCGGCCGCGATGAATAGAACCGGCAGCTCGTCGATGGCCAGGGATACCAGGTCCTTGGGAACCGCAATACCGTGCAGCGGCGATGCGCTGATGCGCAAATCCGCGACCGGCTCAGCCCCGCTCTCGCGCAAATTCAAAATTTCGATCTGTCCGCCCATGCGGCGCAGAATCTCCAGCAGACCGGTGCGCGTCGGATTCAATCCTACATTTTGGATCAGCAGCCCTTGCGGCGGAGCCGCCAGAAGGCCCGCAACAATGAAGAAGGCAGCGGAGGAAAAATCGCCGGGCACGGTGAGCTTTTGACTCATCAGACGCTGCGGCGGGTGCAATGTAGTGCGAAGCCCATCCGTGACCAGTCTCACGCCGCAGCTTTTCAGCATACGCTCACTGTGATCGCGGCTCACGGCAGGTGCCGTGATTGTGGTCGGCTCCGCGGCATACAGTGAGGCCAGCAGGATCGCCGATTTGACCTGGGCACTGGCGATCGGCATTCGATAGTCGATTCCCCGCAGGCGCCTGGAACCGCTGATGTCGACCGGCGGGGTCCCGTTTCGAGTACGCACCTCGGCCCCCATTTCGCGCAACGGTTTGGCCACCCGTTCCATCGGGCGCTTCATCAGAGACGCATCCCCGATCAGCTGCGAATCAAATTCTTGCGCGGACAGCAAACCGGTGAACAGGCGCATGGCCGTACCTGCGTTGCCCATGTCGAGGGGCCGGCCGGCGCCATGCAGGCCGCGCATGCCTACTCCATGAATGACTACGCGAGTGGCGCTGGGCTGCTCGATGTGCACGCCCAGGGCGCGCATGGCGGCGAGACTCGCCAGACAATCCTCGCTTGGGAGAAACCCCCTGACTTCGCTGACTCCCTCTGCGATGCCGGAAAGCATCAAGGCACGATGGGAGATGGATTTATCGCCGGGCACGCTCATCGTGCCTGAGACGCGCATCACCGGATGCGCCGTGAATCCTTGCATCAGATCACGGCCCGTGGATACGAGCCCAAGACCTTGAACAGCGAGGCTCGCGTTTCCAGCGCAGCCAGCGCCTTCGCCACGGCCGGGTCGGTCACATGACCTTCGATGTCGATGAAAAACACGTAGTCCCATTTGCGTCGGCGGGAGGGCCGCGACTCGATTCGGGTCATATTGACCTTGTGCTGGGCGAGCGGCTCGAGCAACTGGAACAGCGCACCTGAATCATCGGTGTCGCTGGTCGAAACCAGCAACGTGGTGCGATCCGCACCGCTCGCGCTGAAGAGTTTTCTGCCGATCACCAGAAATCGCGTGGTGTTGTCCGGCCGATCCTCGATTTCATTGGCAAGCACGTTCAGAGCGTAAATTTCGGCAGCGTTACGCCCCGCGATCGCCGCCGTACCGCGCTCATCGCGCGCGCGCCGCGCTCCTTCTGCGTTGCTGGAGACCCCCACGCGTTCGACCTCGGAGAGCTGGTCGTCCAGCCATCCGCGGCACTGCGCCAGAGCCTGAGGGTGGGCGCAAACACGCCTGATGGCCTCAAACTCGCTCATCTTGCCCATCAAACAGTGACTGACGCGCAGCTCCACTTCGCCGCAAATTTTCAGGCCCGAGGTCAGAAACATGTCGAGCGTGTGATTGACGGTACCCTCGCTGGAGTTCTCGATGGGTACGACTCCAAAGTCGGCCACGCCGCCCTCCACTTCGTGGAATATCTCATCGATGGCGGTGAGCGGAAGCGCGCGGACCGAGGAACCGAAGTGCTTCAGCACCGCCGCCTGCGTGAATGTACCCTCCGGACCCAAAAAGGCGACCTTGAGCGGTTCCTGCTGCGCGAGGCAGGCCGACATGATTTCGCGAAATAGCCGGGCGATTTCCTCATCGCGCAGCGGTCCCTGGTTGCGCTTGAGCGCCATGCGCAGCACCTCGGCTTCGCGCTCCGGCCGATAATAGTCCACCGCCTTTCCGGATGCGGACTTGGAAATGCCCACCAACTGCGCGAATCGCGCGCGCTCATTCAGCAAGGCATGAATGCGCGCATCGATGGCATCAATGCTGTCGCGAATATTGCCAAGACCCGCGCCCGCCGGTGTTGCCGGCGCAATTTTTGCCGCAGGCTTCGCTTTGGTCTTGCGGCGCGTCATGGATGGCGGCGCTCAAAATCGCGCATGAATGTGCACAATTTCTCCACGCCTTCGATCGGCATGGCGTTGTAGATGCTGGCGCGCATACCCCCCACGATCCGATGGCCCTTGAGTCCCTGCAACCCGGCGGCGCCCGCCTCGGCAAGGAAGGCAGTGTCCAGAGCAGGATCTCTCAATGTGAATGTGACATTCATCCGGGATCGGGCATCGGCTGCGACCAAATTCTTGTACAGCCGCGACCCATCGATGGCGGCATACAGCATCGCAGCCTTGGCCTGGTTGCGCTTGCCGATCTCCGCCACGCCGCCTGCGGCTTTCAGCCATTTGAAGACCATTCCGGCCATGTACCAGGCGAAAGTCGGCGGCGTGTTTAGCATCGATTGATTGTCCGCGATCGCCTTGTAGTCGAACACATGGGGTGTATCGGCGCGCGCCCGCCCGAGCAGATCCTCGCGCACGATCACGACGGTGAGTCCCGAAGGCCCGATATTCTTCTGGGCGCCGGCATAAATCATGCCGTATTTACCCACATCGATGGGCCGGGACAGAATGCTGGATGACATGTCCGCCACCAGCGGCACGCCCTTTGTCTCCGGTACATAGCCGAACTCAACCCCGCTGATGGTCTCATTGGGCGTGTAGTGCACATAGGCAGCGCCGCCGCTGAAGCGCAGCTCGTTTTGCGGCGGCACCCGCGAGTAGTTTCCGCCGGCATCGCCGGCCACATGGACCGTGCAATACCGGGCCGCCTCGGTGATGCCCCGCTGCGACCAGTGCCCGGTATTCAGGTAGTCCACGGTGGAATTGGGTGCCGAAAGGTTCATGGGCACCAGGGAGAAGTGCGCCGATGCGCCGCCCTGCATGAACAGGACTCGATAGTTCGCGGGTATCGACATCAACTCGCGCAAATCCGCTTCAGCCCGCGTGGCGACCTCGACAAAGCTTTTGCTGCGATGGCTGATTTCCATCACGGACATGCCGCTGCCGCCCCAATCAAGGAGCTCGTCACGCGCTTTTTCCAGGACCGGAAGCGGCAATACAGCGGGTCCCGGCGAGAAATTGAACGCGCGCACGGGCGGTACTTAAGGATCGCCGGAAGGGGGGCCGTTCGGATCGGCGGCCGGCTCGCTCGAATCGGCGTCCTCGTCCCCCGCCAATCCCTCGATGCGCTCGAGTCCGGAGAGCTGATCGCCATCCTCCAATCGAATCAAACGCACGCCCTGAGTATTGCGCCCGACCACGGAGATGTCCTTGACCGGCGTGCGTACCAGCACGCCATTTTGGCTCATGAGCATGATCTCATCGTCCAAGCTCACCTGCAGCGCTCCGACCATGATTCCATTGCGGTCGGTGATTTGCAGAGCGATGACACCCTGGCCGCCGCGCCCGTGCTTCGGGAAATCCTCCAATGGCGTCAGCTTGCCAAAGCCGTTTTGCGAAGCCGTGAGAATAAAGCCGTCCTCGGCAACGATCAGCGCATTGACTCGCTGGTCATCGCTCAGCTTCACGCCGCGCACACCCGCCGCCTCTCGGCCCATGGCGCGCACTTCCGCCTCGGCGAAGCGTATTGCCTTGCCGGCCGTGGTAAACAGCAAAATGTCCTTGGTGCCGTTGGTGATCGCCACGCCCACCAGCTTGTCGCCCGGATCCAGCGCGACGGCAATGATGCCGCTCGCGCGCGGCCGCGAGAACAGTGCCAGCGAGGTCTTCTTGACCGTCCCAAAGCTCGTGGCCATGAAGACAAATTTCCCTTCTTCGAACTCCTTGATCGACAGCATGGCGCTGATGCGCTCGCCCTCCTGAAGCGGCAACAGATTCACGATCGGCTTGCCTCGCGATCCGCGGCTGGCCTGCGGCAGCTGATAGACCTTGAGCCAGTACAATTTGCCGCGGTCCGAGAAACACAGCAGCGTATCGTGAGTGTTGGCCACGAACAGCTTGTCGACGAAATCCTCGTCCTTGACGCTGGTGGCAGCCTTGCCGCGGCCGCCGCGGCGCTGCGCCTGATAGTCGGAGATGGGTTGCGCCTTGGCGTAACCGCCATGCGACAGCGTGACGACCACGTCCTCGGGGGAAATCAAATCCTCGGTGGTAAGATCCTCATGATTGACGAGGATCTCTGTACGGCGCTTGTCGCCGAAAGTGTCGCGGATGAACTCCAGCTCCATGCGTATCACTTGAAGCAGCCGCTCGGGGCGAGCCAGAATATCCGACAGATCGCGTATCTGTTCGAGCAGCTCCTGGAACTCGGCAATGATCTTGTCCTGCTCGAGTCCCGTGAGACGATTGAGGCGCATTTCCAGGATCGCCTGCGCCTGGGTTTCCGTCAGGCGATAGCCTCCTTCGACGATGCCTAGGGCGACGATTTCTGTATCGGGCCGCGTGTTGATGGCGCCGGCACGCGCCAGCATTTCGGGCACGGCGCCCGACTTCCAGGCCCGCGACATCAGGGCGATCTTGGCTTCGGCGGGTGACGGTGAAGCCTTGATCGCCGCGATGATCTCATCGATGTTGGCAAGCGCAATCGCCAAGCCTTCCAAGATATGTCCGCGCTCGCGCGCCTTGCGCAGCTCGAATATCGTGCGGCGCGTGACCACCTCGCGACGATGCCGCAGGAAGGCGTCCAACATTTCCTTCAAGCTCAGCAGGCGCGGCTGGCCATCGACCAGCGCCACCATGTTGACACCGAACACCTTCGCCATCTCGGTCTGGGCGAAAAGGTTGTTGAGCAAAATCTCCGGCACTTCGCCGCGCTTCATTTCGATCACGACGCGCATGCCGTCCTTGTCGGACTCGTCGCGCAAGCCGTCGGAGGCGATGCCCTCGATGAGCTTGTCGCGCACCAGATCGGCGATCTTCTCGATCAAGCGCGCCTTGTTCACCTGGTAGGGTAATTCGGTGATGATGATGGCTTGGCGATCGCCCTTGCCCACATCCTCAAAGTGAGTGCGCGCACGCATGTGCACGCGGCCGCGGCCGGTCTTGTAGGCGGCGACGATTTCCTGCGTGCCGTTGATAAACCCCCTGGTCGGAAAATCCGGGCCCGGCACGATTTGCAGCAACTCAGCCAATGTCAGCTCAGGCTTCTCGATCAGCGCGATGCAGGCATTGATGATTTCGGTGAGATTGTGCGGCGGAATGTTGGTGGCCATGCCCACCGCGATGCCTGAAGATCCGTTGATCAGCAGGTTCGGGATGCGGGCCGGCAGTACCGCCGGCTCACGCTCGGACTCATCGTAGTTAGGATTGAAGTCGACCGTTTCCTTGTCGATGTCGGCCAGCAGCTCGCCCGCCAGGCGCGACATGCGCACCTCGGTGTAGCGCATGGCAGCCGGCGGATCGCCATCCACCGATCCGAAATTGCCCTGCCCGTCCACCAACATGTAGCGCATCGAAAAGTCTTGCGCCATGCGCACGATGGCTTCATAGACCGACGAATCGCCGTGCGGGTGATACTTGCCGATGACATCGCCCACCACGCGCGCCGATTTCTTGTAGGCCTTGTTCCAGTCATTGCTGAGCTCGCGCATGGCGAACAGCACGCGCCGATGCACCGGCTTCAAGCCATCGCGGACGTCGGGCAAGGCGCGTCCGACGATCACGCTCATGGCGTAATCCAGATAGGATTTGCGCATCTCGTCTTCGAGATTTACGGGCAATATTTCGCGTGCGATCTCGGCCATTTGCGAGAGTCCGGTGAGTTATCGGACTTTATTTAGTGGGTTTAAAGGAGGCAAGACAGGTCTGAAACATGGCGGAATTCTAGCACATATCCGTATGGGTCTTAAGCCAACGCCTCCTGGGGTCGGCGGCGGCTTTTGCCGATATACTTGCGCCATGCCGATTGCCCCCGCCGATTTACGCATCGAGGCCCGCTGGATCGCGCCCATGGCGGCGCGAAATGTGGTCCTCCAGGATCATTCGCTGCTGGTTCGCGATGGGCGAATTCTCGATATTTTGCCGAACGCGGTTGCCGCCGATCGCTATTCTGCCACCGCAGTGCTGCAGCGAAATTCCCATCTGTTGATGCCCGGCATGATCAATGTGCAATCGGCCGCCGCCATGCTGCTGTTTCGCGGCGCCAATGGCGACGCGCAGGCTGCCGAAATCAGTGCAGATTTTGCACGCGACGGCACCTTGGCGGCCATTGCGGAAATGCTGAAGTCGGGAATCACGTGTTTTTGCGACCGCGGTTATTTCCCGGAAGAAACGGCAAGAACGGCACATGAACAGGGTATGCGCACCATGATCGGCATGCCCGTCACCGACGGTGCCACGCCGTGGGCCAAGGATGCGGCGCAATCTTTGACGCGCGCGCTGCAGCTGCGCGACAAGTTCAGGGACGATCCGTTGGTCTCGACCGCCTTTGCGCCGCTCGCCGCGAACACGCTCAGCGATGCGACTTTCGCGCATCTCGTAACGCTCGCCGATGAACTGGATGCCGGCATCATGGTCGACCTGCATCAGTCGATGCGCGAGATCGAGGTGTGCACTGCGATGCATGGCATGCGGCCCATCGAGCGCTTGTGGAATCTGGGATTGCTGACCCCAGCACTCAATGCGGCGCACATGGTGCACTTGAGCCCGGCGGATATGAATCTCGTGCAGCGCACCGGCATCTCGATCACCCTATGTCCCCAAGCGGACATGCAGCTCGGCAACGGTTTGCCGCCCGTGGCCGCTTTTTCCGCAGCCGGCGTGCGGCTCGGAATCGGCAGCGCGGGCGCTGCAGTCTGGGCGCATGACATCTGGGGCGATATGAAAATCGCCGCGCTATTGACCAACGCCTGGGACGCACTGCGCGCTGCCACGCACGGCGGCGCCGCAGTCTTGGGTCTTGATGGCGAGCTCGGCAGTCTGCAAAGCGGCAAATGGGCAGATCTGTGCTGTGTCGATCTATCGGGACCCGGGACCCAGCCGGTGGGCGATCCGCTCACGCAATTGGTTTTCGGAGGCGGTCGTGACATCGTGAGCGACGTTTGGGTCGCAGGGCGGCAACTGCTCTCCGGCGGCGAACTGACGCGTCTCGATTGGCCGGACGTGGCTGCGCGATCCGCGGCCTGGACAGCTCGAATGCTTGCGCGAGGTAACCCATGAGCGCATCGACGCAAAATGCCGATCCCGCTGAACTTGCCAAGTTCAGCGCCCTGGCGCAGAGCTGGTGGGACCCTGCCGGACCATCGAGGCCGCTGCACGAACTCAACCCGCTGCGCCTGCGCTACATCGAGCAGGCGCTGGCACTCCGCGGTGCGAGCGTGCTCGATGTGGGCTGCGGCGGGGGAATATTGAGCGAGGCCATGGCGAACCGAGGCGCGCGGGTACTCGGCATCGATCTGTCGCAAGCAGTGCTGGATGTGGCGGAACTGCACGCCCTGGAGAGCAAGGTTTCGATTCAATATAGATGCGTTGCGGCGGAAGATTTGGCAGCCGCCCAGCCCGATTCGTTCGATCTGGTCACGTGCATGGAAATGCTCGAACACGTTC
>Ga0210402_10004215_pt1 | contig 13142 bp, 11 predicted proteins | sample IncBWC7MmetaG_FD_161055 | JGI IMG/M metagenome (GOLD analysis project Ga0210402, IMG submission 161055) | Forest soil microbial communities from Barre Woods Harvard Forest LTER site, Petersham, Massachusetts, United States - Inc-BW-C-7-M | ecosystem: Environmental > Terrestrial > Soil >...
AGCTTGACGGAATCCCGGCGAGCGGACAGGAGGGAACTGCTGGAACATTCTTACAGGGAATACATTACTAGCGCAAAGTTTGTACGTGAAAGCGCCGCACAGGAGGTAAAGGACCTGTTCGGCGCTTTTGCTTTTGGAGCTTGCTGGATTACTTCTTATTCGTTCTCAGGGTCCGTCGCACCTTCTCCCGGAATACTTCGCTAATTTTCAGAAAGCGTTCTCGTTCCGCGGGCTCAGTAGAGCCATATAGAGTGTTCAACTGCGCGAAATATTTTCGCTCTTCCGGTGAAATAGCTGCCTGGAGCTTGTCGACTCGTCGCTTGGCTTTCCATTTGATTCTTGTCCAAAATCCGTAGGAACCCAGCGCCAGTGCCGCCATCAAAATAATTACCCAGACATACCCGGGGAGAGTCAGGTTCGTTGGATTCTTGACACCCAGAAGGAACGCGACGACAAAGTAGGCGGACGCCGCCAGAGCGAGTCCCGCCAAGGTCAGGATTCCGAGCCAGAACAAGATCCCTATCCACATCAGGATCGCGAACCAAGTTACTTTTTTTCGATTGTAAATCCGTTTGACGAGCTTTCCGCTCGAATCATAGATAACGCACACCACCACCGGATGTTGGTGGCAAACCCCGCTTCCATGCTCATTTGCCTCTTCAACAGAATCGAACACTCTGCAGTAGCCATTCGGCTGGGCCAGAAGCTCTCCTTCAGCTCCGATGGGTTGACTTGTTTGAAAATGCTTGAAGTGGAGGGCAAACTCCCCCGGCTGCATGTACTTGCGCCAGGATTCTTTCGGGAGCCGCGGGCTCTCCGGGTCCCCTGAGAGGATTTGATCCCAAGTCGGAAACGGTTCATCAAAGAGCTTGAGCTCTCTGTACCCCACGATTAGAGTTTCCTCCCACGGCCTGCTTCGAATTATTTCTTCGCTAATTTTATAACATGAGACAGTCAGGTTAGACGGAACCATTCAGATCGGCGCCCCTCCAGGACTCCTCCCTTTCTTTCAGAGCAATCGGTTGTCCTGGACGCTGTATACTGAAACCCGTTACTGGAAAATCGACAAGACGGAGAAGATTCTTTGAATATTCTTGTGACCGGCGGCGCCGGGTACATCGGAAGCGTCTGCTCGGAGGTGTTGCTCGAACGCGGCCATCGCGTGATTGTATTGGACAATCTATCGGAAGGCCATCGCGCGGCTGTGCCGCCCTCGGCAGTTTTTGTCGAGGCGGATCTGGCGGATCGCCAGCAAATCGAGAAAGTATTCGCAACGCAAAAGATTCATGCGGTGATGCATTTCGCGGGCGAAGCATTGGTTGCGAAATCGGTTCGCGAGCCCAGCACGTTTTATGCGGCGAATGTCGGCTGCGGCGTCAATCTGCTGGACGCGATGGTGCGCCACGGTGTGGACAAGCTGATTTTTTCCTCCACGGCGGCAACTTACGGTGAGCCAGAGGTCGTGCCCATTCCCGAAGATCACCGGCAAGCGCCGATCAATCCGTACGGAAAATCCAAGCTGAGGTTTGAACAGATACTCGCGGATTATCGCGCCTATACCGGCCTGAAATATGTCACCGTGCGCTATTTCAACGCCGCCGGCGCCAGCAAGGAGCGCGGCGAAAATCATCGCGTCGAAACACACTTGATCCCGCGAGTCCTCGATACCGCGCTAGGCCACTTGCCAGAGATGGAAATTTTCGGATTTGATTATCCAACTCCGGACGGAACTTGCGTTCGCGACTTCGTTCACGTGCTGGATATCGCGGATTCCCATGTGCTCGCGCTGGAAGAAATCGACCGTGTCCACGGCGAAGCCTTCAATGTGGGCACCACCAGCGGTTACTCCAATCTTCAGGTGGTGCAAGTGGCCGAGCGCATCACCGGCCGCAAAGTGCCGCACAAGCTTTCTCCCCGGCGCCCGGGAGACCCTGCCACTCTTGTGGCCAGCAATGAGAAGTTGAAGCGGATGCTGGGATGGGAGCCAAAGCATTCGACGCTCGAAGCAATCATCCAGTCGGCGTGGGACTGGCGAAAGAAATTTCCTAGCGGATATCCGGACTAAACGGTGCGAGCAATAACAGAGCGCGATTGGGAAGGGAAGTGCTGCGCGAAGGCACTGTTACTGCTTTTCTCGTGCTGTCTGCTCGACCATCTCGCCAAGTTTCGTGTACTTCAGCCACACCGTGTGCGCCGCCGATTGAGCGATCAGGAATCCTCGGTAGCCGTCCAGGAATCCAGCCCCGAGCACAAAGTAACGAATCCAAGTCCAAGGCGTAGCAAACCATTTCGCCGCCCGCCAATCCCTTCGTCCGCTTTCGAACATGGCGCGCGCGGATAGCGTGGAATATTCTTCGCTCTTCTGCCGCTGTTCCTGCAGATTTCGAACCGTGAAATGGAGCAAGTCGCCGTGCAATTGCCCAACCGTCCCCTGAAACTGGAGCGACTCGTGGATCGCGCCGGAGAATTGCGCCTTCCGGCGATCGTAGAGACGCCTTTGCCAGTCCGGATACCAGCGCGAGTGGTGAATCCAGGCCCCAAGAAACCAAGCCAGCCGGGCCATCTCGTATACAGGGAACTGCGGGGGCGCGGCCTTCCAGTTCAGAATCGATTCCCGCAATTCACCGCTAATCTCTTCGTCGGCGTCCAGCAGCAAAATCCAATCTCCACTCGCCTGCGCGGCCGCATAATTCTTCTGCTCCGCATAATTCGTCCATGCGCGCGTCAAGACGCGCGCGCCAGCGGCCCGGGCAATCTCCGCCGTGGCATCCGTGCTGCCGGAATCCACCACTACAATCTCTTCCGCGATGCCTTCCACCGATTTCAGCAAGCGCGGCAGGTCGTGTGCTTCGTTCAGGGTGATGACGCAAATGCTCAACCGGTTCATTTTTGTTCGGATGGGGTTCTTGCCCGGGCCAGTATCTCACACGCATCGCGGGCCGCAACGCTGGTGACCGATGATTGATGGTTAGTAGAGATTTACTTCGGCCGGAAAGTGACGCGGATCAGGCTGCTGCCGATGCGGAATGCGGCCCCTTCCTGCAACAGCACGGCGCGCGCGCGTTCTCCTTCAAAGAAGGTGCCATTGGTGGAATCGAGATCCTTCAAATTGACGGTGCGTTCTCGCACTTCGACGACGCAGTGATGCCGGGAAATTTCCGGGTCTTCCATCGCGATGTCGGCTCCCTTACGGCCGATCACCGTACGCGCCTTGATGAGCGTGAAACTCTTGTTGGCCTGCGGGCCGCTTTCCACCGTCAGAATGACATCAAAATTCTCTGGAAGGCGAAGTCCATCATCCACCGCAAGCAGCCGCAACCGTTGCGTGGAAGCATCGGCCCGCGCAAAGGAAGGCATCGGTGAAATCACCACCGTCTGATCCACACTGCGCTTCACTTCCACGATGGTCGTCAGACCGCACTTGGTGCAGCGAAAGCTGACCTTGGGATGTTTGGCGACGGCATCATCATTCAACAGGTGCTGTTGGCCGCAATGGATACAACCCGTCTGCATCCTTCAAAATTACCACGACCTTTGCGGATGGAGCTGTCGATGCCGCCAGCCCTTGCAGCAAGGGTTACCGGCCGCACGTCCAGCGCTGTTTAGTTATGCTACGATTGAAGTTTCCAAATCAGGCAGGAGAGTGCTTGTGTCCGAACATATTTCGCGTAAAGAGCTGAAACACGACCGCGTCCGGGAATCGATCGAACACGGAGCCGAGGCGGTCCTTTCCCACACTCGCATCGCTTCGATCGTGGTGCTCGCCGCGATCGTGATTTTGTCCGGGTATTACGGCTGGAAAATTTACAATGATCGCCAGACGGCGCAAGCCCAGGCAGCCCTCGACGACGGCATGAAAATCTTCAACGCGCAGATCCTGCTCCCTGGCCAACCGAGTCTGCCGGGAGAGATTTCCTACGTGGACCCCGCGCAACGTTCGCAGGACGCCGAGGTCCGGCTTGCTGCTGTCGCCGCAAAATATCCCAACACCAGTCCGGGCCGGCTGGCACGTTACTATTCCGCGCTCTGCCTGATGGACCTGGACAAGCTCAATCAGGCTTCCGAAGAGCTTAAGAGGCTCGAAACCGGTTCGGACAAGGAACTCGCGGCGCTGGCCAATTTTCAAAAAGCCTTGATCGCCGAGCGCACCGGGAAAAATGATCAAGCCATCCCGATCCTCCGCACCCTTTTGAACTCCGGTTCAATCCTGGTTCCAAAGCCGCTCGTGCTGCTCGAACTCGCCGGCATACTTCGGCAGACCAATCCCAAAGAAGCGGTCACGCTCTACGAACAGATCAAGAAGGATTATCCGAACACGAACGTCGCCGACGAAGCCGACCGCGGGCTGGGCGAGCTCGCGCCGCAATCCTGAACATTCAGCGTCTCGCCTGACCTCCGGAGGTTTCGGCAATCGAAACGCTTCGCACCTACGCTCCCTGGGCTGTAGAAACGGCGGCCTCCCGTGGCAGGAGATTTCCTGAATCCGCGCATTCCTACCGCAGCGAATATGCGCGCGACCGCGACCGCATCATCCATTCCCGCGCGTTCCGGCGGCTCGAAGCGAAAACGCAGGTATTCAGCACGCGCTTCTCCGACCACTTTCGCAATCGACTGACCCACACGCTCGAAGTCGCCCAGATTGCCCGCACGGTGGCGTCCGCCTTGCGCATCAACACGGAACTCGTCGAGGCGCTTGCGCTAGTGCACGATATCGGCCACCCGCCCTTTGGCCATGCCGGGGAACGAAAACTCGATGAGTTGATGCGCGCCCACGGAAGCAGCTTTGATCACAACCTGCATGCGCTCCGCATCGTGGAGCACTTCGAACATCGCTACATCGAATTCGACGGCCTCAACCTGACGTTTGAAGTCCGCGAAGGCATTGTGAAACATTCCAGGGATTACTCTGTCGCCGCGCATCCGGAGTTGTCCGAGTATCTGCTCGACCTGCGTCCGCCCCTCGAATCGCAGCTCATCGACTGGGTCGACGAAATCGCCTACAACTCCGCCGACCTCGACGACGCGCTGGAAGCCAATCTGCTTGATCTGGACACGCTGCGTGACGAAGTCCCGTTTTTCGCGGACTTCTACGCGAGGATCGAGGCCGCGCATCCTGGCGCCCGCATGCGTCTGAAATTTAATGAGGCCTTGCGCCACGTGATCGATCATCTGGTCAGCGACCTCATCACCAATACGGAAACGCTCGTCGAGCAATCCGGCGCGCGAACTGCCGACGAAATCCGCCGCGTTCCTCAGCGCCTGGCACGATTCAGCGAAACAGCACGCGCGCAAAACGCACAGTTGAAGGGCTTCCTCTTTTCGCACATTTATAACCACCCGCTCATCACTGAGGACTCCCAGCGCTCCGTCGCCTGCCTGGCCGAGCTGTTTGCGTACTATCTTCAGCAGCACGACTCGATGCCCGAATCGCAGGAGCACGCCGCGCAGCAGATTCCCCGCCACCTCGTAGTTTGTGATTACATTGCCGGGATGACCGACCAGTTTCTCCTCCGCCAGTATCAGGAGCATTTCGGCCCCGCCACGCGCGGTGTCCCGCCTTCTCTTGCGTCCTCCTAGCGGCTAGAATGAACCGTTTCCACGGAGTTCCGAATATGCCTGTTCGCCGGCCGCTGTTATTGCTTGTCTTCCTGCTTTGTTTCTCTGCCGCGGCACTATCGCAGATTCCGGGCCTCACCACTCCGCAGCCGGCGTCCGCCGTCCATCCCGAGCCCACTGTCCCGCCCGATCCACTGGGTCGAGAGACTCCTCGGGGAACTTTTTTGGGATTCATTAAGGCGGCGCAGGAGGAGCGCTACGCCGTCGCGATTGAATATTTCCAGCCGCCACCGAGCCGCCGGCGCCATTCGGAACAGGATGACGAAGAACTCGCGGCCCAGCTCTTAAGTATCTTCAATCAGAAATTCGCAGGCGCTCTGGATCTCACCAGCCGGGACCCGCTGGGACGCCTTGATGACGGGCTGCCCCCCGACCAGGAAAAAATCACCAGCGCGCTGGGAACTGCCGATAAGTTTCCAGTCCTTCTGGTTCGTCTGGAGGATGAGCGCGGACGAAAGCTCTGGTATTTCTCCCGCTCCACGCTGGACCACGTTCCGGAAATGTACGAATCGCTGACCTTCCCGGGAATCGAAAAACAGATCCCGCAAACCCTGGTATCGCATCGGCTCCTCTCCATGCCGCTCTGGCAGTGGATCGCCATCCTGGTTTTTCTGCCCATTGCCCTGCTGGCAGGTCGCCTGGTGACGATGATTTTCGCATTCGTGATCACCCAGACGCGGAAAGCCAGGAATAAGCCTCCGCTCCCGCCGCAAAAATTCTTTCAGGTTGACCCGATCTCTTTGACGATCGCGATCTTGTCCCACTACATCTTCGTCAGCTATATCGGCACATCGCTGCTCTACCGTCTCTACTACCGCAACCTCGTCTGGATTTTTCTGGCGTTCGACTTCTACTGGATCCTCACGCGCATCACCCGGGCCATTGCTTCACGAATCGGTTCCAGCCTGACGAAGCGCGGGATGCTTGCTGAGCGCTCCATCGTTTCGCTTATTCGGCGATTTACCCAAGTTTTCATCTTTTTGATGGTGACCCTGATGGTGCTGAGCAATCTCGGCGTGGATGTTTCCACGGCCCTCGCCGGCATCGGAATCGGCAGCCTTGCCCTGGGCCTCGGCGCGCAAAAGACGTTTGAAAACCTGTTCGGTGGGGTTTCCATTCTTTTCGACAAAGTCATCCAGATCGGCGACACCTGCCGCATCAACAACCAGACAGGCGTGGTGGAAGACATCGGCTTGCGCTCCACCCGGTTGCGGACCGGCGAGCGTACCCTGCTTTCGATTCCGAACGGCATCATGGCGTCTGCCGTTGTGGAGAATCTGCGCTTCCGCGACAAATTCCTTTGCCAGCAGACGATTCGCCTGCGTTACGACCTTTCGCCGGATCATGTCCGCTATGTGCTCGGCCAGATCCAAAATCTTTTGACCGAAGATCCGAAAGTGGAAGACTCTTCCGCGCGTGTGAGGTTCCTTCGTTTCGCCGAGTACGCGCTGGAGGTGGAGATCTATTGCTACATCCTGGAGCCCGAATTTACCGCCTACCTGGCTACGCAAGAGCAACTGCTTCTGAAAATAATGAATACGGTCGAGAAAGCGGGCGCGGTAATCGCCCTGCCGACACAAACCACGTTCGTCACCCAGGATGCCTGGGTTGATCCCCAGAAGGCGAAGGCCGCGGAAGCCGCGGTAGAAAAAGCGCGCGATCCGGGCGTTCCCGGCCAACGTATCCAGCCGCCCTCGGATTAACTCCGTTGGCAGAACGAATCCAGTGCACGCAACCAAGCTTTAGGGTTGACCAAACGTGTTGCAAGCCGCGATGGAACCGGTCTTCAATCCCTTGTTAAACCAATCCATTCGCTGTTGCGAGCTTCCATGCGTGAACGTTTCCGGCTGCACCCTGCCGCGCGTCATTTGCTGAATGTGATCGTCGCCAACCGCCGCGGCCGCGTGCAACGCGGACTCCACGTCCCCCGCCTCCAGCAATCCGCGTTGCTCCGTGGAGTGGGCCCAGATGCCCGCGAAGCAATCGGCCTGCAGCTCCGTCTTCACTGACAACGGATTCGCCTCCGCCGGATTGCTTCTCTGCAATTGCTGAACTTTGCTCTCTATTCCCAGAATCTTCTGAACGTGGTGGCCGACTTCGTGCGCCAGCACATAAGCTTGCGCGAATTCGCCCGGGGCCCCGAACCGCCGTTTCAACTCATCATAAAATCCCAGGTCGATGTACACCTTTTCATCGGCGGGACAATAGAAAGGGCCCGTTGCCGATTCGGCTCCGCCGCACGCGGACTGCGTGTGATTGCGAAACAGCACCAGTCTCGCGTGCCGATAAGGAACTCCCCCCTGTTGCGGCAACACCTGCTCCCAAGTTTTCTGCGTGTCGTCCAGCACGAAGGAGACAAACTGCACCAGTGGCTTTTCTGTTTCGTCGCGCGCAGGATTCGGCCGGTGGACGGTCGTGGCGACAGGTGCAGTGGTGCCGCCGCCCAACAGGGCGAAAAAGTTTTGCTTGAAGACAAGGCTCAGAATGAACAGGACCACCACGCCGCCCAGGCCGAGGTGCATCCCGCCGAAGCCGAATCCTCCCCCGCCTCCTCCGCCATCGTCTTGATCTCGGCGATCCTCGATATCGTCGCTTGTCCCGCCAGGTGTCCAGCGCATCGAAAGCTCTCCTGTACAGAATCCTACCATCCCGGGCCGCGTGGAGGCCTCTAACCTGGAGCCACCTCCACCGTCTCGCGGAGAATCAGTGAAAGGCCCTCGTTTGCAGAGAGAATTCATTAATTCTTACTAATCCCAGCCGTTTTTTCAGTTGCTTTACGCGCACGAAAACTGTATACATTTGGTCAATTCGCTCGCAGTATAGATTCCAGGTCCCCAGTATAGTAAGGTACAAAGCTGTTCGCATTGCTCCTCGTGAACGCGGAGCAATTGGGTGGATATGCGCGCTTTCTCTTCTTCCGATTCGTCGAGTTTGCCGGGTGAGCCAATGGAGTCGTCTTTCGGCCGCAACCTGGGCATCTCGGCTTTAATCATTGTCGCATTCGTGGTATCGGCTCGATTCGAGCTCCGATTGATTCACTCTCAGACCTCCATGGGAGTGATCTGGTTGCCAGCCGGCATCGCTATGGCCGCTATCCTACTGAGGGGCCGGCGCATTGTCCCCGCCATCTTTCTGGCTTCACTGTGTGTCGAGCTCATCTCCTCCCAGCCGTTGCTGAGTGCACTGACCATCGCCGCGGGGAATACCGGGGAGGCACTCCTGGGAGGCTACCTGGTCAACCGTTTTGCGGGGGGCGCCAAAGCCTTCTCACGGCCCGCGGATGTTTTGCGTTTTTCTGTGCTGGCAGGCGCGCTGGCCACCCTCGTCAGTGCGACCGTCGGGACCAGCGTTGTCTGGGGCCCTGCCGGGTTCAACCGGCCAGAAGCTCTCACAATCTTTGCCGCTTGGTGGGCAGGCCACGCTCTGGGCGTGCTGGTGCTCACTCCTTTCCTTATCCTGCTCTTGAACGGCAAGCACCAACCCTTACACCTGAGTGAACTGATTGAAGTAAGCGCGCTCCTCGTTGGTCTCAGCGTCGTCAGTGTGATCAGTTTTGGTCCTGCGGGAGTCTTCACCGACAGGGTAGATACGCCGCTCTTCCTTTGCGTGCCGTTCCTGGTCTGGGCCGGGATTCGCTTCTGCCCGCTGGAAGCAGCGGGCGCGTGCATCGTTCTCTGCGGATTCGCCACGTGGGGCTCCCTGCATGGGTACGGGCCTTTCAATAACACCACGGCGATGCCTCTTTCTCTGGCTGCGTATCTTTGCGTGGCCACCACCATGACGCTAACGGGGGCGGCCACCGTCGCAAACCAGCGCGAAGTCTCGGAAAAACTTCTGGAGACGCTCTATCGGTTGGAAAAATCAAAGGACACGGAGATCACTCGCCTTACCTCGGAGCTGGATTTCCTGCGCGATGAACTGATTCGACGGGTTCATGCGAAGTCGCGTTCCGAACTGAGCCGCCAGGTCAGCGAGTCCCCTCACAAGGGCGGTGAGGTGATCTGGTTCCTTGAGGCCGAGACGGAAAGCATCCTTTATGTCAGCCCTGCCTACGAAACCATATGGGGACGATCCCGCGCAGACCTCGGCCGCGATGCCCACGCTTGGCTGGACGCCGTGATTCCCGAGGATCGCGAGTTTGCCATCCAGTTTGTGGGCCAGGAATTTCCCGGCGACCGCGTCGAAACCGCCTACCGCGTCCAGCGGCCGGACGGCTCGATTCGATGGATTTTTGATCGCGGGTTCGTAATCCGAGACCCGGCAGGGCGTCCGATACGTTACCTGGGGTTGGCCAGCGACGTCACAGAGTTGGTGGAGCAGGGCGAGTTCGTTCCCGCTCAGCTGGAACACCGGTCCCCGAACACCCCGTCCAGGGAGAGCATCAAGTAATCCACTAAGGAGAACACAGGAATGATTGGAGAACGTTTGCGGGACATCCGCAAAGAAAAGCAACTATCACAGGGAGATCTGGAAGAGCGCACGGGACTATCCCGGTGCTACCTCTCCCGGATCGAAAACGGCCATACCACGCCCTCCATCGAGACGCTCGAGAAACTTGCGGGCGCGATGGGAGTGCCTCTCTATCAGCTCTTTTATCAGGGCAACGGCCCAGCCAAGCCGCTGGTCATTCCTCGCAAGAAAGATTCACCTTCCGAGGAATGGGGCCTCTCGGGCAAATGGGGCGGATTCCTCAATCGAATCCGCGGCCTGCTCGGGCAAATGGAAGAAGGCGATCGCAAGCTGTTGCTGGGCGTCGCCGTCAAACTGGCCCGCAAGAAGTAGCGCTCGACATCGCAGCACAACCTGTTGCGCTCGATCCGCGCTCTGAACGCTGAGTGCTCCGCCGGGCAAGGGAACTTCCCGGCGAATTCCTCGTCAGTGGAATTTCGCGGCTTCTGCTCTGGCCTGCTTTAGCGTGGGGATATCCGCATCCGCACCCTTCCACAGATCGAGGAATTTCGCGTACGCTTCTTTCGCCTGGCTTGTTGAGCCGTACATGGCTTTGGCGCGCGCGGTTCCCAATTTTGCCAGCGGTGATGACCAACAACTTCCGACAATCCCCGCGTCAGTTGAAAATTTCTGAAATTCCGCCAGCGCCTGCCCGGCGTTTCCTGCACCCAGTTGGGCTTCCCCGCGCAAAAAAGCTGGAATCATGCAGGAATCGCTCAAGTTTCCCGTCAGCTGCCCTTTTTCGTAGGGTGTAACTCCCTCAAGTGAATTGATCGCGTCCGCATATTGCTTCTTCCGAAGTTTCATCTGTGCCTGCACCACCGGCAGCCAGGCTTTCTGAATCACCATGTTCGACACATAAAGCGCCCGCAGATCATCCATGATCTTCTGCGCTTTCGCATCGTCTCCGAGCCGCGCAAAAATCAGCGCTGCCAGCGCCCTAACGTCCTTGCTGTCCGGCGCTAGTTGCAACGCTGCTTCCGCATGCTTCCTGGCTTCGTCCGGAAATCCGAACATCGCTTCGCGCATCGCGGCCTCCACCTCCCAGACAGCGGCGGATTCCGGCAACTCCGCTTTCCTGGCAGCTTCCACGGCGCGCCGCGTGTACTCGCGCGCCTTTTGCAGGCGGCCGTAATAAGCCTCCGTGTCGGATTGCGCCGCCAGCAGGGAATCTTCTCCGTTTGGCTTGCCCGCCGCCCACTCCAGTTCCCGCTGCATCTGCGCGGAATCGCCCCTCGCAAAAGCCACGGCATATAAGTTGGCGTGCAACGACGGATCATTCAGTCTTCTCCTGAACGCTTCCTGCAGCACCTTCTCCGCCTCATCCACTCGTGATAATGCGAGCAAGGCCGTCGAATAATTCTCATACCACGCGGCGGAGTCGGGATCGATCTTCAGCGCGGATTCGGCGTACTTCGCCGCATCGGCGTAATCTCCAATCACGAAATACTCGCTGGAGAGATTGCCCATGGCCACGTCGTCCCGAGGATAGGCGCGAATGTATTCCTTGTAGCCTTCGATCGCTTTTTCGATGTCCCCTTGCGCCAGATCGTAGTAGAGAGTCGCAATGTTCAGGTGCTCGCGATACGTTTGCCGGTCGCCCGCTTCGTATGCCTGGCGAACCTGTTCGCTCGCTTTCCCCATCTGATTCAGGTTGTAGTAACTGACGGCCAGCCCGGAATGCGCCATGGCGAATCGGGAGTCCAGTTCAATGGCGCGCTTGTAGAGTGGGACCGCTTCCAGGTCGCCTTTTTCCCGAATCGCCCGCCTCGCATCTTCATACGCCTTCAGAGAAGCGGGGATTGGCGTCGTCGCTCTCTCCAGCGGCACATCGAACTTGCGCACCGATGCGGAACTTTCTCCCAAATCTTCGCGCAGCTTTCGCGTCGCCTCACCCAGGTGTTGCACCACCAGATCCGCGCGTGCCGCCCTGGCGCTCGCCGTTGCAATGCGCCCTCCCACGGCGCATCGATAGGTGGTCAGCTTCACCAGATAAGCGCTTCCGTCCCCGGAGATTTTTCCCGCCAGGTACGCCTGCGCCCCCGCTTTGCCGCATACCGAGGAGGCCAGCGCTTCCGTCAGCGGAGCTCCATCCGGTTGCCCCATCTCTCGCAAAACGTTTCGGATTTTTTCATCGGACACCAGGTTCAGGTGGGGAGATTGCATCAGGGCAACTCGCAACGCTTCGCGCAGTGATCCGTCGAAATTTTTCTCTCCACTCTCGTTGGCGATTTCGCCCAGCAAAAGCAGATCGGTCTCGCCGAGCCGCGTGGGCCGCTGCCACCACCAGTAGCCCGCGCACAGAACGCCCGCGACGATCGTGGCCGCCATCAATATCCTGATTTTCATTGGATAGACCTGCTCGCTTGTTCAAACTTACGCCGTTTCCCGCGGCGGCCAGCCTGCTTCTCTGGCGCTTGTGTTCAACCTGAAACCCGCCCTTTGCCGCTGGTTTTCGACTGCGCTCCTTTTCTCACATCCCCTCACCCAAACGCGGCTTTGCAGGTTAGAATTCATTCAACGCGTACTCCCATGCCCTTGAAGACCGAGCGCCGGACGGAACTTCGAAAACGGCCGCTGAGCCTCGTCTACGTCGAACTTCCTCCCTCCAACGGCGGAATGATGCGTGACCTTTCGGAGCACGGGTTCTCTCTCCGCGCCATGATGCCTCTCCGGCCATCCGAAAAGTTTCCATTTTCCTTTGCGCTGGATACTTCCGCCAGGATTGACGGAGAAGCGATTGTTCTTCGCGTCGAAGACGGCGGCCATGTGGCGGCACTGGAGTTTGCCGGGCTGCCTTCGCATTCGCGCGATCAGATTCGCCGCTGGCTGGATAAGATTGACGAGCCGCTTTCGCCGGAGACCACGCCGGCCCAACCGACGGCATCGAAGCACTCTTCGTTGACCGAATTGCGTGCGCAGATTCGTGCGCCTAAGCCTTCTTCGTCGGCCCCTCCGGCCGCGGAAGACGCTCCACCGCCCCCACCACCAATGGAGACGGAATCTCCAACGCCGGAGCCGCCGCACGCGTCGGTCTCACCGATAGTCGAAGACATGCCACTCCCACCGCCAAACGT
>Ga0210402_10004216_pt1 | contig 13141 bp, 7 predicted proteins | sample IncBWC7MmetaG_FD_161055 | JGI IMG/M metagenome (GOLD analysis project Ga0210402, IMG submission 161055) | Forest soil microbial communities from Barre Woods Harvard Forest LTER site, Petersham, Massachusetts, United States - Inc-BW-C-7-M | ecosystem: Environmental > Terrestrial > Soil >...
TAGAGCGCCTGGCTACGAACCAGGAGGTCGGGAGTTCGAATCTCTCCGGGCGCGCCAATGCCTAGATGCGCGCTGCACAATTCCGGCCACGAAGCAGGGGCTATTGGGGGGGGCGCGTGCAGATACGGGCAGTATCTGGTTCGAAGATCCGCGGGCGACTTCGATCTCAGTGACCGATCGGCCGTTGAACCCAGAATTGGTACATACCGATAAACGTATCCGGATTGTCGGCCTCAAAGCGGGCCCAGTTACCCAAATTAGTGCACGACGGGTCGTCGATAAACCTTGTGCGGTACTCATGAAGCACCGCGGGGTCCAAATCGAAGCCGATGAAGTGGAGCCTGAACTCAGCAAGGAACGCCTCGATCTGACCTAGCGTTAGTCGATGCTCGTGCACATGGAAAAGCAAGTCGCGACAAGCACTGGTCGAATAGAAGTCCGGCATCTTGCTAAGCCGTTGCATTTCAACGCTCATGTCCTTGACGGTCAGATCTTTGCGAAACCTACGAATGTCGTCGGGTGTGCTTGCATAACCGTGGGCGGCAATGATTTCACGCGCCTTGATCACGTGTCTGCGTGCCAGTTCGCTGTAGAAGCCTAGACCCATGAATCCGCCAGGCCGCAGCCGAGACAGCAGGATTCGCCATCCCATGAAGGGGTCGGCGAGGTGATGTAGCACTCCACCGGATTCGATGATGTCGAAGGTGCGCGAGACACCACCAAGCTCGAGAATGTCGGCCTGTGCATACGCGATGTTCGTCAAGCCCAGCTCTAGCGTCTTACGTTTGGCGTAGCTGAGGCTGCTGAGGGACAGGTCTATCGCCAGAACGCGAACACCGCGGAATCGCTGCGCGGTAGAGATCGAATGTATGCCGGTGCCGCATCCTGCTACTAGCATCTCCGGTGCGCTGTCATCAGGCATTGGTGTAAACGGTGCAAACGGCAGCGAGCGTCGCAATTCGTGGTTGAAGTGCAGTGGTTGTTCGTTTTTTGGTACGTTCACCCAGCGCGGGTAGGGATTCTGTTCATATTGGTCGCGCACTTCTTCGGAGACACCGCTAGTGATCGAGGTCAATCGTTCGACGCCTGCGCGTAGTTCCTGCTCTTCGAGCGGTTCGTGAATCTGTTGACGCAGCACCTCATCAACCGGTCCGCGCTCATTTGCAGCAATAAGCCGGCTTGCGTTTCGCAGGGTATTAAGCGGGAAATATGCAGCTACGGCCAGCACGAGAACCGGCGGTACAACTGCGTGAGCGTCCAATAGTGCTAGTAACTTCGTGCGGCAGGCACGTGCGGCAATCAACTCACTGTCGTCGCAATCAAAGATATACTCATTGATGAAGCATTGCCGAACGATTGCGGAATAGAATCGCAGGGCCGCGACGTCCGAATGGTCTGATGCCTGTTTGTTCGATGCGGTCTCGAGCAGGGTATGGCGCACACCCGTTAAGAAGCGCTCGAATTCGATCGAGTTCACGGGCGCAGCTTCAAGCACTGCGTGGAGCAATGGATCCGCCGCAAGGGCGGCAAGGCCGTCGATTCCAAATAACTCCGCTTTTGGTAGCCTTACAGGCCATGATCCGTTAGCAATGCTTACGCATCTGGCAATCCTCTGGTCGAGCATGATCAGACTGAGTGCCGGCTGGCAAAGCTCGTGCGCCAATCCCCAGGGTTCGGTGATGGCGGTTGTGAGTGCGGCGCGGATCTGTGGGTCGTTGGTTGTAAATCTCGTACGCGCCGCGCAGCTGGCGAAGGCTGACTTTATCGACCAAGTCCGCACACGCTCGAGTATGCGCACGATCGGCGGTATTGCTTCCGCGCACTTGCCCTGGGACAGAAAAATATTCGTCAGGTCGCGGAGGATTTCGACGGATTCGGGCTCGAAGGACAAAGCGCGGCTAAGACTAGCCTCGGCCTCATCGAGCGTCCCGAGCGCCGTCAATACGAGGCCCAGTTTGTAGTGAGCTTGGGTAAACCCAGGCTTGATCTCGACAGCGCGGCGCAGGCTATTGGCGGCCTCCTCATTTCGGCCCTGAGTCGTTGCGAGTACGCCCAGATTGAAATGGATTTCGGCGCGGCCCGGATTGATGGCCAGCGCGCGCTCGTAGCTCTCGACTGCTTCGGTGGTGCGACCCAGGCTGTCAAGGGCGTTTCCCATCGTCACGAACGCGTCAGCAAAGTCAGGTCTGATTCCGACGGCTGCTTGGTAGTTGCGCAGCGCGAGCTCGAATCCGCCGGCGCGATAGTTGAGATTTCCCAAATTGAAGTAGGCTGCCGCATAGTGAGGGTCGCAGGTTATGGCGAGTTCGTAAGCAGTTCGAGCCTCGTCGAAGTGGGAACCCGCGAGAATGTTGCCGCGGTTCAGGTGTGCTCTTGCGCAATGCGGGTCAGCTTGGACCGCAGCATCGTATCGCGCCATTGCCTCGGGAATTCGCCCTTGCTCCTCAAGCGCATTTCCTTCATCAATTAACGCGACCGCGGAATTTCTCGGTGTGACGGGCATGCTGTCGTCTTCGGTCGCTCGATGAATGCGACTTTTATCGATATCTGGCATCCGTTGTCCTATATCTCGCTCGTTGCGCCGTTAGTTCTGCAGCGTGGAAGACTAAATATAGCAGAGACATATGTACCAGCATGCGGTTCCGCTCTGGGCCCGTGGAAAACACGTCTCCATAACTGATGGAGCCGCTATACCGGGACGAGGCATATCTCTCCAAGCCGGGATCGGAGTACTTTCCAAGAACGGTAGCCAGGGATCGTCGGCGGTAGTTCTGAATTGGTTTGCCCCGAAGCGGTCGTTCAAGCAATGCAGTAGACTTAAGCGCCCAGGGAAGATTGCAGCGTTGAAGGCGCCTCATTAGATATCGGGCGCACCGGAGTGAATGTGAAATTAGAAATGTATCGCTTTTTTGAGCACTCATCCCCGCTGCTTCAATACCAGGGGAACGTCGCGTCGCAGGCGGGCGAGGACGGCATCATCGGAAGAATCATGGAGTTGCTTCGTCCGAGCCAGCAGTTCTGCGTCGAGTTCGGCGCTTGGGACGGCAAACTCCACTCGAATTGCTTCAATCTGCTTATGAACAAAGGCTGGAGCGGTATCATGGTCGAGGCCAACAAGGATAAGTACCGCGACCTTGCTCGCACTTACGCGGGTCACGATAGCGTCAGAACAGTTAACCGGTTCGTCGATTTCGAAGGGGCCAACGCACTCGACGAATTGCTCGACGAGTTTGAAGCGCCACAGGATTTCGGTCTTCTTTCGATCGACGTTGATGGCTGCGACTATTACATTTGGGAATCGCTCGCGCGATATTCCCCCGAGGTTGTCGTGATTGAAATCAATCCCACCGTGCCGAACGATGTTCTATTTGTCCAGGCGCGCTCGTTCGATGTTAACCAGGGATGCTCTTTGCTTGCGTTGGTCGATTTGGGTAGGCAGAAGGGCTATGAGCTTTCTGTGTGCACCGCTTGGAATGCGTTTTTCGTCAGGGCGGACAAGTACCCCCATCTGGGTCTCAAGAGCAACTTAATATCGAATCTCTATGTCCCGATACAAGACGGTCGTATCTTCCAGGGGTTCGACGGGTCCATACATGTAGTCGGTATGTCCAGCCTCGTTTGGAAGGGAGGCCTTGCAGTGTCGTCAGAAGATTTTCAAGTCTTGCCGAAGGCGGCGCGAGTATGGAGCGATGCGCAGAAGAAATAAGCGACCCCAATACCGCCACAAAGCGGCCGGTGATTTACTCTGTACTTGGATTTCGGTGACACATTGAGATGGCCTTACCTATGTGTCCGGCATGAACGGCTATCTTTGTGTCGGGTATGGACCGCTCGTTTCGTCCAAGGGAGGTGAAATGCTTGGCAGCGTTCTCAAACAGCTAGTCGTTGGGCTCGCCCAGTTTGTTCGATTTCACGCCGCGCGGATCCTGCGTCTCAACGAGCCCAAGGTCTCAGTCGCACGGAATTCTCCCGGAGAGTCCATGCCGACAAAGCAGACAATCGATGCTATGAACGACCAAGTGGGCCTCGATGCGCAGTATTTGCGTCCCTACCAGTGGCCTTCGTACCGAGAGAACGTGGTCCCGGAAGAACTGTCATCGGATCCGCTCTATCAGTTATGGACCGAAACCTCCGGCGGCCATAAGTGGACGCAATACTTCGCGATTTATCGCGAGGTGTTTGGTGGGCTAACTTCCAGACCGATGCGAGTGCTCGAAATCGGGGTGCTGAATGGCGCAGGACTACGTCTTTGGAGGAGATATTTTTCGCACCCTCATACTCTTGTAGTCGGCATCGACATTCAACCGGCATGCGCCCGCTTTGATTTGCCCAACGAGGGAATTCGCGTGCGGATCGGAAGTCAAGCCGATCCAATGTTTTTGCAGGCGATCATCAAGGAATTCGGCCCTTTTGACCTCATTCTTGACGATGGCAGTCACCGCAGTTCACACATGATTGCGAGCTTCAATTGTCTCTTTTCCGACGGACTTAAGGATTCGGGTATTTACTTCGTCGAGGATCTACATGCGAACTACTGGCCAGGATGGCGCGACACTAGGCGAAGCTTCCTCGATGTTTGCAAGGAACTTGTCGAGCATATGCACGCACATTATCAGCGAGGTTCCCCGGAATTGTTTCTGGTAGCCAATGAGTCACCTCAATCGATGGCGGCGCTAGAAGTGCCGATTATTACCACGATGATCCGCGAGATCCGCTTCTTCGATTCGATAGTCGCCATTTACAAGACTCGCCGCCAATACATTCCATTCAATTTGTTTGGTTCTTGATGATGCCTACACGCTGGTAACAGTTGCACTTGGGCCGGTGCACGTGGCTTTTTTCGAAGCGGACTTTTAGGAAGGAGCCGAAGTCAAGCGAGATTCGCCCGCATTACTGCGGAGCACAGGCTTGCACGAAATCTGCTAGCTAGGTATTCACTTACTGCGTGGCTGTTGAACCCAGAATCGGTACATGCCAGCAAAAGTATCCGGATTGTCAGCCTCAAAGCGTGCCCAATTGCGCAGATTAGTTCCGGACTGATCACCGGAGAAGCGCACGCGATATTGACGTAGCACGCGGGGGTCCAGATCGAAACCGATGAAGTGGAGCCCGAATTCGGCAAGGAACGACTCGATCTGATCTAGTGTTAGGCGATGTTCTTGGACGTGGAAAAGCAGGTCGCGACATTCGCTGGCCGAGAAGAAGTCGGGCATCTCGCTCAGCCATTTCAGCTCGACGCTCGGGTTCTGGGTCGCCAGATCCTGACGAAATCTGCGAATGTCATCTAGCGTCCCTGCGTAACCATGTGCGGCAATCATCTCACGCAGCTTGACCACGTGCCTGCGCGCAATCTCGCTATAAAAGCCCAAATTCATGAATCCTCCAGGCCGCAATCGAGACAGGAGTGTTCGCCATCCCGCGAAGGGGTCGGCCATATGATGCAACACTCCAACTGATTCAATAATGTCAAACGTCCGCGTGATTTCATTGAGCTTGAGAATGTCGGCCTGTGCATATTCAATATTTGTTATGCCCAGCTCCTGTGTCTTTCGTTTGGCGTAGCTTAGGCTGCTCAAGCTCAGATCCATCGCCAACACACGAACTCCACGGAATCGCTGTGCAGCGATGATGGAGTGACTGCCGGTGCCGCACCCGGCGATAAGCGCTTCCGGCGCGCTGTCATCAGGCATCGGTGTAAACGGCCCGAACGGCAGCATGCGACGCAATTCGTCATTGAAATGCGGTGCCTGGTCGTCGCGTACTGGCAGTTTCACCCAGCGGGGGTACGGATTCTGTTCATACTGTTCGCGCACAATTTCAGAGACGCCGCGGGTGATAGTGGTCAAGCACTGTATGCCTGCCCTCAGCGCCTGCTCTTCGAGCGGCTCGCGAATCTGTTGGCACAGCACTTCTTCAACCGGGCCCGGTTCGATTCGATCGAGAAGCCGCCTTGGGTCAGGCAGCGTGTAAAGCGGGAAATATGCGGCTACCGCGAGCACGAGAAATGGCGGTACCACTGCATTGAGGTTCAGCAGCGCTAGTAACTTCGCGCGGCAGACGGCGGCTGCGGTCCGTTCTTTGTCATCGCAATCGAAGATATACTCGGTGATAAAGCATTGCCGAGCGAGAGCGGCATAGAATTTCAGCGCCGCGATCTCCGCCGAGTCCGACGCTAGCTCGCTTGACGCAGTCTCCAGCAGGGCATAGCGTGCGCAACTCAAGAAGCGCTCGAATTCGATTGTCGTTACCGGCGCTGCTACAAGCAATGAGTGGAGCAAGGGGTCCGCCGCAAGGGCGGCGAGGCCATCTGAACCGAAAAGCGCCATCTTTGGCAATCGTGCAGGCCACGATCCGTTTGCGAGGCGGACACAACGGGCTATCCTTTGGTCGAGCAATACTAGGCTGAGTGCAGGTTGGCAAAGCTCGTACGGCGTCCACCATGGTTCGTCGATGGCGGTTGTGAGCGTCGCTCGGATCTCTGGGCCGTCGATCATAAATCTTGTGCGTGCGGCGCAGCGGGCAAAAGTCACTTTGGTCTCCCACGTCGGCGCACGCCCGAGCATGCCCAGAACGATCTTCACTGCTTCCGGGGACTTGTGGCGCAATAGAAGAATCATTGCGAGGTCGGAAACAAACTCGGCGGATTCGGGCTCGATGGAGGAAGCGCGCCGAAGGCTTTCCTCCGCCCCATCTAGCTCGTCCAGGTGTCCTAACACGACGCCCAAATTGTGGTGCGCTTGAGCAAAATCCGGCTTGATTTCCACGGCACGGCGCAGGCTATTGGCGGCCTCCTCGTACCGTCCCTGGGTCGTTGCGAGTACACCCAAATTGAAATGGATTTCGGCGTAGCCTGGATTGATGACAAGCGCGCGCTCGTAACTCTCAACTGCTTCCGCGGTGCGGCCTAGGCCGTCAAGTGCGTTTGCCATCGCCACCAGCGCATCTGCAAAGTCAGGCCGGATTCCGATGGCTACTTGGTAGTTGCGCAGTGCCAGCTCGAGGTCGCCGAGGCGATAGTTCAGGTTGCCAAGATTGAAGTGGGCTGCCGCATATTGCGAGTCGCAAGTTATGGCGAGTTGGTACGCGCTGCGAGCTTCGTCGAACCGGGCGCCCGCGAGCAAGATGTTGCCGCGGTTCAGGTGTGCTCTCGCGCATTGCGGGTCAGCTTCAACCGCAGCTTCATAGCGCGCCATGGCCTCACGAATCCGCCCCTTTTCCTCGAGCGCATTCCCTTCATCGATCAATGCAACCGCGGGATTCCTGGGAAAAATCGCGCCACTTGTCTCAGGCGAAATTCGCTTGTTCTTGAAAAGGGCATCCATGGCGTAACGTCGTACCAGATCAAAGTCTGGCAGCTTTTCCAAGAGATCATTCAAAGTGATCTGCCCTTCATACCACTCGTCGTTGCTGTACTCAGTATACAAGTACCGCGAGGACCTCAAGAATCGAGCAGCGCCTTCCACGAGATCGCTCTCTGCGCCCTGCACGTCGGCCCAGATAAAGTCCGCCTTTGTAATTCGATTTTGCCTGCCCCAATCGTCCAAAGTCATAATGGGAACAGTGATCTGCTTTTCGAACTTCACCCATGGCCAAACCTTAAGATGGCTATTGGGTCGCCGGATTGACCCTGACTGATCCCATCCCTCGCGATAGTCGAGCAAATGCTCGGCTCCTGAGCTTTGATAAAAGCTTGTCGTGCCGTTCACGGCGCCAATTGCGCACTCGTACAAATGAACATTCGGGTTCGCGATAGTATTGCGAAACTTGGCAATGGCCCTGGGTTCGGGTTCAAAGGCGAAGATTGTGGCGCGTGGCATCGCCTTGAGCAGTTCGACGGTAGTTTGCCCGCAGTTGGCACCTACCTCGATAATAACGGGGTCGTCCTTTCCGACAAGCTGCCTGATCTCTGTTGCGGTCAACGCACCGGGTATAATCGGGAAACTCAACGCATCAGTCATTACTCGAGGCTCCGTTCCTGGACTTGCGGTGAGGGGCCGCCTTCATCGCAACAATTTCAAACTGATCGGAATAATCTTGCGCTCCATGAGGTCGAGTGCAAACGTCGGCGTCGCGGGCACCCGCCCTTTGCGTCACGACGCGAGATGCGGTACTGCCGCGCCCGCAGGGGAAGCGCCGGGCCGCGCGACCGACTCGAGGAAATCTTGAAAGGGCCCCATCGCGGACAGATCATCGAATAATATCGAGCGCCTCTGCTGAATCTCGCGCCGGATGTTCGCTTGGTAGTCGCGATCGGTCACTAACCTGACGACCAGATTCACGTAGTCAGCCTTGGATGAGACAATCAACTCCGTCAAGTTCATGCGCCGCAAAACTCCGCTTGCGAGACGCCCGCGCAAGAACCGCCCTTCCCGCGTAACCAATGGCAGGCCGCATTCGATCGCTTGCACCGCCGTGTTGTAACCGGAAAAGCCAATGGTATCGAGCAAAACATCTGCGTGCCTTAGCAGGCAGTGGAACTCGTGGAGTTTCAGCCAGCGGATAAAGCGCACGTGGTCCATCATGTCAAGGCCGACCGCCTCGAACTCTTTGTTAATCCTGATCTGTAGAATATTCGCGAGGGCTGCCACAGAGGGTCGGAAGAATACCAGCTGCACATCCGGGACGCTTCGCGCGATCTCAGCAAATATATGGTCGTGTGCAGCTTGGTACTTAAACGGAGTACCCGGGCAGACCAGGATCGGTCTTTCGAGATCAATATCCATCGCGGCAAAATCAGGATCGCTACTTGACAGCGCCAGCGGCTGTACGCGGTTGCCAAGGTGGGGCAGGAGTATAAGCTGCTCGGAATAGTGATCTTGCGCATTCGCGGGTTCGAAGCAGTCTGCAGACACGTAGTAGTCGAGTGTCGGCAAGCCGGACGTTTCGGCATGACCCCAGGTATTGATCTGTACCGGCGCCAAGCGCAGGCTGGCCAGCTTGAGAGTCATCGGATGGAGTCCGACGGCGGGATAGAGCAAGATTTCGCAGTTCTGTTCGCGCATCGCGGCGACCCACTGAGCGAGGGTCCTCGGGCTGCCGACAAAGACATCCGATTTCGAGCGCGCCCAAGATGTCTCCGGATCGGCCCGATCTGACAACGAGAAGACGATGAGTTCAAACCGTTCGTGATCGAACGACTCGAACCAACCCTTGATCAGAGCTATCCAAACCGAGTGCAGCCGAATATTTGCAGAGACGATACCCAATCGGATACGCTTTTCCATGGGTCTTTTGAAAGAGGGTGATTTCTGTCGGTCGAGCCAGCGCTGCATCCCCTTTGCGCACACCTGACCATACTGCTTCAGAAGTTCCAGGTTGCTCTCTTCCTGATAGGTCAGGAAAAAAGGCTGTAGATCACCGACGAAGAGTGCACCGTCAGTTTCGCTCTTGGCCCACCAGTCTTCGAATTTGGCGAGCTCAGCTCCGAATCCGAAGCGGTTTGGAGAATCGCCGGCGCCATTCGACGAAAATGCGGGCGCCCAGAGCATTACGCGCGCCCAGCGCGCGCCTACATTGTCGGGATCGAGCTCGATAGCCCTGTCAAAGCTCGACATGGCCCGATCGGGCTGAGCCAAGCGCCAATAACTGAATCCTAGGCTGCAATGAAAGTCAGAAACTTCCGGTCCCACTTCGACTGCCTTTTTGAGATTCGCTTGGGCAAGCGCAAGGCTTTCTTCTGAGTCGTCGTCGTAATCAGTATAGGCGCTCGCAAGGCTAAAGTACGATGCACCCGAGCGGGGATTCAGCGTAATTGCACGCTTGAATTGTTCGATTGACTCGGCATGTCTAGCCATTCGATTGAGCACCACAGCCAGCTGGTGGTAAGGACCAAAATGATCCGGGGTGAGTTCTATTTCCCGTCGGTACGAAGCCTCAGCCTGCGCGAATTGCTCCGTGTCGAGCAAGAGTCGCGACAAGCTCTGCTGGGCTGCGAGCATTCCAGGGCTCAGAGCCAACGCTCGCCTGCAGCTCGCGATCGCCAAAGCCTTCTCGTTCGAATGCACATACAGGCTGCTACGATAAAAGTGCAGCTCGGCCGAATCCGGCAAGATTGCTAGGCTGTCTTCGCAGAGCTTCGTAGCCTCATTAATCCGGCCCGATTTCAATAACGCGGTGATCAACTGGTGGCGCGCCAATTCAAAGTTAGGGCGCAAGTCAATCGCTTTTTGCAAGTGCGAAATCTCTGCGTCTCTCTGCCCAGTAATCTCAAGGATGCTGCTTAGGAGGTAGTGACTGTCAGCGTCGTCGCCTGCAATGCGCACGGCACGCTCGAGAACTTCGCGTGCCTCCTCGATACGACCTTGCTCCCTGAGTACAAAACCCAGATTGACGATGGCTCCAGGATACTGCGCGTCGGATTCCATCACTTCGCGATAGAAGCGCTCGGCATCGGTGTATTGGCCAGCCCTTAGGTGCTCGTCGCCTTGCTCCTTGACGGTCTGTGGCCGAGAAACTTGTCGCGAAGCAGGGTCCGCAATGGGAGTCGCCTTGTCAGGCGCCTTGACGGCGATTCTCCTTTTAATCCAGTTCAACAATTGTACTCGGCCGTCGCTGGTGGTGAAGTTCGCATCTCAAGTAAGGGCTGCCTTCATCGCAACCATGTTCAAGCTGATCGGAATAGTCTTCAGAACCATACCGCTCGTATCGTCGAACAAGCCAAATTCCGATACTCGACGGATACCTATAAAACCCGCAGCGTGAAGATAACTGGTCAAAAACTCTTCATTTAGCCCGACGAGATGGTAATCGTACTTGTCAATGTGTCCGCCGAAGATCATTCGCATCACCAGGAAGCGGTCTTGCCCCGACAGTAGCGTGCGATCCAAGAAGAGGCGCGCGAGCACATCGAGATCCGGGACGCTTACGCACAACGTGCCATTCGGCGCAAGTACGCGACGCCATTCCGCCAGGGTCTTGAGCAATTGCCCTTGGTAATCGAAATGCTCAAGTACATGTGAGGCATAGAGTTGCTCGAATGAATTATCCGCAAAGGCACTAAGATCGGCCGCATTACCAATATGATCGACACACGGTCCTGGATTTGCGTCCAGGACCTCCCACCCGGCGGTTCTGACATGGCCTCCGATGTGGAGTCTGCGCGACACGTTGCTGATCTCCGTATGCTTTGGAGTGTGCTGAAATCATATCAGAAGAGCTGCAGGGTACTTCACCGGAATATGCAATCCGCGTCGGCCGTATTCCCATCGTAGATCCCCGCCACAATGTACGCTGCACTATGCGCAAGCGCGTCTGGCGGGCCACGTTGGATCCAGGGCTGTGCGCTACTTGGCATTGAACACCGCGATTATTTTCAAGCTCGCAGGATCGACCACGGCCAGAAGCGGATGCCCCCTGCCGGTGAGTGGCATGGTATTCAACCGATCATCGGCCATTCCTGCCGCCCTCATCTTTTCCTTAAGCGTTGTTTTTTGGCTTTTAGCAAAATACGCAACGTCGTCTACTCTCTTAAGTCGGCTGCGAAGCGAGGGTAGACCTTCTTCCCAGCGCTTGAAGTATCTCGGCATCGAAATGACGTCGTCGCCTCCCGTGATCGTCGAGGCCACGATTTTCTTTGCTTCCACCGCATTTTGCGGCAGTGGCGCCCATATCCAGCGAGGTAGGCTGTACCAATGAGGCGCCAAGGACGGATTCTGCTCGCGCCCGAGCTTGGCTTCATTGGCATCGATATCGTAAGCCTGCACAAGCTGTAGAATGTTTTCGGAAAATGCGTAGTAAAGCGGCCGTCCGTTCCACAGCGACACCGATCCATAGGTCAGAGCGCAAAGCTGCACGGCGACAATAATGCCGATGTCGCGCGCGAGCTCGCGACGCGGTTTTTTCTGGTTGGCGATGATCAGCGTTAGCGTGGGTCCAAGCACGACATCCACGCACACCATGACCAAAACCACCGTCGTCACATCCGTGAGATACCAGCCCGGCCAACGATACCAGCCAACGTAAAGAGACCCGAGAATCAGTGACAAGATCGTGGCACTTGACAGCAAATGCAGCGAAAAAAGCTTTAGCCGAAAATGCATATTCCACCCCATCCAACGCTACACAAATTTTAGCGTGATCCTTCGAGAATGGAAGTCTACCGGCTCGAATCGGCGGGTTTGGGGAATGCGTGAATTGTTGTGAACTGTGCACTCTCTATTCGAGAGATGACCGACGGCACGTCGGCCGCGGGCACCGGTCGGCTGAACAGGTATCCCTGCGCTTGGTCGCATCTCATCTGGCGTAATTTATGTAGTTGCTCGGGCGTCTCCACACCCTCTGCAATGGTTTTCATGTTGAAGGCGCGTGCGAGCGTCACCACGGTGGAGACGAGTGTCGCGACGTTGGGGGTGTCCGCGATGCTTTGCACGAACGACTTGTCGATTTTGAGCGTATCGACCGGGAGTTTCGCCAGGAGGCGCAGCGAGGAATACCCGGTGCCGAAATCATCGATGGCCACCCCGAGCCCGGCCTCGCGAAGCTGGGAGAGCTTGCGGATGGACAGCTCCAAATCCTGCATCAACATGCTCTCGGTGATTTCTATGTCCAAGCCCGCGTCCGGCGAGCCAGCCGACGCCATGCCGGCCAGTACCCGATCCACAAAGTCCCGGCGCCGCAATTGCAGGGGCGAGACATTGACGGCCACGCGTATCTTCAGCAAGCCGGCTGCGTGCCATTTTCCGATGTCTCGTATGGCTTGCAGAAAGATCCATTCGCCGACATCCACGATGGCGCCGGACTGCTCGAGCAGCGGGATGAATACCGACGGTTGAATGATGCCTTCTTCGGAATCGTGCCAACGAAGCAGGGCCTCGAGCCCCTGTATCTTGCCGCTCTTGATATCGACCTTGGGCTGGTAATGAAGCAGGAACTCTTCCCGATCCAGGGCCCGCGTCAGCCGCGCCTCGAGTGCCAGGCTGCGCGACGTCGGACGCTGGGTGACCAGTCCGTACATCATGTACTTTTCATTGTCTTCGCGCGCAGCCTTGAGCGCCGCCTCTGCATTCTGTACCAAGGCATCGGCGGTTTTTGCGTCGTGAGGAAAGAAGGCGATTCCGGAACGAATGGTGGGCCGCAGTTCCTGGCCATCGATATGGAAGGGTTCCACAAAAAGTGGTGTGGCCGCGCTCTGCGTCATGAGTCC